>Ga0299914_10000305_pt1 | contig 29329 bp, 24 predicted proteins | sample RVTome_10_FD_201361 | JGI IMG/M metagenome (GOLD analysis project Ga0299914, IMG submission 201361) | Soil microbial communities from uranium-contaminated site in the Upper Colorado River Basin, Wyoming, United States - RVT153D57 (version 2) ... | reverse complement strand
GCGAGCACGTGGCCGATCGCGATCATGCCGCCGTGCAGGCCTGGGACGCCGATCAGGCCCACCACGATCACCAGGCAGTAGGCGAGCGCCATGACGATCAGGCCGAGCGTCAGCACGCGCCGGGGACCAAGCCGCAACGTCAGCGTATGGACGTGGAAGCGGCGGTCCCCGTCCATGTCGGGGATGTCCTTGAACCAGGCGATCACCAGGCTCAGCGCGAGGATGATCGACGTCAGCACCACGATGGGCGGCGGCAGGTCGGGTTGGGCGTCCGCCGCCGACAGGAACTGCGCGAACAGCAGCAGGTTGACGGCGAACGCCCGGACGCCCGCGATCGACAGTGCCGCCCAGAGGGCATAGCGCTTGAGCCGGAGCGGTCGCAGCGAGTAGGCGCTTCCGACGATGAAGCCGATGCCGTACGCGGCCAGCGCATAGGGACCCGTGAGCACGCCGCTCACCAGCGCGAGCGCCGCACACCCCCACACGATGATCCTGGCCGCGCCCACGGGCAGCGCACCGGAGGCCACCGGCAGCCATGGCTTGTTGATCCGGTCGATGTCGATGTCGGCCAACTGATTGATGCCGACGATGTAGACGTTGATCGCCAGGCTGCCGATGAGCACGGCCACGACGGCGATTGCCGGGACGCCGGATCGGGCGTGGAGATCGGCCAGGATGGCGAGGGCCACCACCGACACGCTCGTACCGATGATGGTGTGCGGGCGACTGAACGCCACGAGCGTACGCAGGGCATTGCCCATCGTGCCCACTACCGTCATCTGACACCTCGTGCGGCGCGGTTGCTGTGGGCTACGGTACGAGGATGCGTGCTGTCGTGCTCGCGGGTGGCGGTGGAACCCGTCTGCGCCCGCTCACCAACTCCGTACCCAAGCCCATGGTCGAGTTCATGGGCCAACCGTATGCCGTCGGACTCCTCCACCGACTGGCCGCCGCCGGTGTCGACCGGCTCGACCTGCTCGTGGGCAGGCACACCGACCACTTCGACGAACTGGTCGCAGCCGGACGAGCCATGGCGGTGACGGTATCGGTGCTCACCGAGGATGTGCCACTCGATACCGCCGGTGCCGCCCGCCGCCTGCTCCGTGGCTCCGGCGAGACCGACGTGCTCGTGTGCAACGGTGACGTGCTCACGGATCTGGACTACGCCGGCCTGGTCGCGCGCCACCGGAAGTCGGACGCCGTGGCCACGCTCGCGCTGACGCGGGTCAGCGACACCTCCAGCTTCGGTGTCATCGAGTGTGACAGCGAAGGGTCCGTCACCCGCTTCATCGAGAAGCCTCCGGCCGGCACGACCACGGCGGACACCATCAACGCCGGCACCTACGTGCTCGATGCCGCGGCGTTCGACCTGTTTCCCGGCGACGGGCCGCTGTCGTTCGAGCGCACCGTGTTCCCCGGACTGCTTCAGGCCGGCGTGCCGGTGCGTGGTGAGCCATTGGACGCCCACTGGCAGGATCTCGGCACACCGGTCCGATTCCGCGACGGGCATCGTGCGGTGCTCGAGGGCCACTGCCGCTGGCCGAGAGCCGAGGGCATGGAGCAGCACGGACTCGCCGCCGTCGCCGTGCACCGCAGTGCGGTGGTCGCCGAAGGGACCAAGCTCGAAGACCCCGTCATCGTCGGTGCCGGGGTCCAGATCGGCGCCGAAGCGCACCTGCACGACGCGGTGGTGCTGCGCGGTGCACGCATCGGCGCGGGCGCGGTCGTACGCTCGGCGATCATCGGGCCAGGTGGTGTGGTGGCACCCGAGACGCAGGTCGGTCCCGAGGCGATCGTGGTCGCCGACGCAGACGCCGACGGCGGCGAGTCCTAGGACTTGCGGTCCCCGCGGTCGGCACGGTCGCGGCCCTGCCGGATGCGGACGCCGATGCGTAGCGGCGTACCGATGAACCCGTAGGCGTCGCGCAGGCTGCGTTCGAGGTACCGGACGTAGGCCGGTGGCAGCGTTCCGTTGGTGAAGACCCGGAAGGTGGGCGGACCCACCTCGACCTGCGTGATGTAGCGCAGCCGGATGTGACGGCCACGCTGCATTGGCGGTGCGGTGGCTGCCACGGTGTCGGCCAGCCAGGTGTTGAGCTGCGCGGTCTGGATGCGCCTCGTCCACTGCTCGTGGACCTGATCGATGACGGCGCCCAGGTGACGCAACCCGCGACCCGTGTGCGCCGACGTGCGCAACAGCGGCGCGAACGCTGTGAACGCCATCAGGCGGTCGAGCTCCCGGTCGAGCGCCTCACGGCGGTCCTCGTCGACCACGTCCCACTTGTTGAGGATCAGCACCATGCCGCGTCCGGCGTCGATGGCCTGACGCGCGAGCCGTTGATCCTGCTCGCCAAGAGGCTCGCTCGCGTCGACGACCAGCAGCGCGACATCGGCGCGGTGCAGCGCGTCGACGGTGCGCACGGTGCTGTAGTACTCCGTCGCGTCGCCACGCCGGGCCTTGCGCCGCAGCCCCGCGGTGTCGATGAAGCGGTAGCTGCCGCCACCCCGTAGCCGGAGCACCGAGTCGATGGTGTCGCGGGTGGTGCCGGGACGATCGTCGACAATGACCCGTTCCTCCCCCGCCAACCGGTTGAACAGCGACGACTTTCCGACGTTGGGTCGACCGAGGAGCACGACGTTGATGTCCGCGGCGGCGTCGACGGGCCGTGCGCGCGGTGGTGCGGCGCGCAGTCGCTGCAGCACCGCGTCGAGCAGATCTCCCGATCCCCGGCCGTGCAACGCACTGACAGGGAAAGGCTCGCCCATGCCCAGCGAGTACAACTCCGCGAGCTGGGACTGCAGCGCCGCGCTGGTGCCCAGCTCATCGGCCTTGTTGGCCACCAGCAGCACCGGCCGCTCGCTGGAACGCAGCCAGCGTGCGACGCGTGCGTCCTCTTCGGTGATGCCGACGGTGACATCGACGACGAACAGCACCACGTCGGCGGCGGTCGACGCCAGTTCGGCCTGCGCCGTGACCGCCTCGGTGAGCCGGTCGGGTTCGCCGCGCCCCGCGCCGATCCAGCCGCCGGTGTCCACGACGACCAGCGGTGTGCCCGACCAGGAGGTGTGATGCTCGGTGCGGTCCCTGGTGACGCCTGGGCGCTCCTCGGTGATCGCGGTCCGCCGCCCGATCAGCCGGTTGACCAGTGTGGACTTGCCCACGTTGGGGCGGCCGACGACGGCGACGACAGGCGCCACGCCGTCCCGGGCGGCCAGGACCTCAGGTTCGCCGGACATGGGTGTCGAGCAGATCGACGATGCGGTCGACGATCTGGTCGACGCTGCCGGCGGCGGTGTCGATCTCGACCGCGTCGTCGGCGCGGAAGGTGTTGTTGCGGTCGGCGTGGTCCCGCGCGACGAGGTCACCAGAGACGCGCGCGAGGCGATCATCGCCGGCCACGCCATGCTGCTGCGCACGGCGGCGGGCCCGTACGGCGGGTGGTGCGGTCAACCAGACCTTGAGCGTGGCGTCGGGAACGATGACCGTCGCCGCGTCGCGTCCCTCAACGACCGCACCCAGCGGTCCGACCGCAGCGCGTTGCCACTCGACCATACGGCGGCGCACCGCCGGATGGGTGGCGACCGCCGACACGTTGGCGTCGACGGCGTCGGAGCGGATGTCGGCTTCGACGTCGACGCCGTTGAGCAGCGTGTGATCGCCCTTGCGATGCACGTGGCTGCCGGCCATCACCCGCACGACCGCCGCCTCGTCGGCGGGGTCCGCGCCCGCGCGCAGCACCGCCAGCGTCAGTGCGCGGTAGTAGGCACCGGTGTCGACGTGCGTGACATCGAGGCGGTCGGCGAGCGCCCTGGCGATCGTCGACTTGCCCGAACCCGCGGGTCCGTCGATGGCCACGACCACCGTGGTGGTGCGCTCAGCCGCGCCGTTCGTGCCCATCACTGCCGTTCCTCCCAGCTCGCACCCAGTCTCGCTGCATCGTCCCAGAACTCGGGATAGGTCTTCGCCACGCACCCCGGATCGGCGATCTCGATGCCCTCGATCCGCGTGCCCAGTGCCGCGAACGCCATCGCCAGGCGATGGTCGTCGTAGGTGTCCAGCCGCGCGGGACCGCGCGCGGACCCACCGTGGATGACCAGCACGTCCGGCTGCGCCTCCGCCTTGACCCCGACCTTACCCAGTTCTGCGGCCAGCGCATCGAGACGGTCAGTCTCATGCAGTCGCGCGACGCCGACATCGCGCAGGACCGACGTGCCGTGCGCGAGGGCGGCCAGCACCGCCATCGTGGTCACCATGTCGGGCATCGCACCCAACGACACGTCGATCGGACGCAACGCGTGGGCGGCGGTGACGGTGACCGCCGGCCCGTCACGCGTCACGTCGCAGCCCATGGCGGCGAACACGTCGGGGAGCCGGGCGTCGGGCTGATGGCTGCGCGCGGCGACGTTGGTCACCGTGACCGCACCGCCGCTCGCGATGCCCAGCGCGAACAGGTGCGCCGCCGCGCTCGCGTCGTACTCCACCTCGACGGTGCGCGCGCGGTATCCGGTGCCGCTGCGCACGCGCCAGTCCGAGCCGTCACGTGTGATGCCGGCACCCCACTCAGACATCAACGCGGCCGTCAGCGCGATGTAGTCGTCGGCCGAACGCCCGCGGGTGCGGCAGACCACGTCGGCGCGTGCGTAGGGCGCGACCAGCAGCAGCGCGCTGGCGAACTGGCTCGAGCCGGAGACGTCGACGTCCACCACTCCCCCCTCGAGCCCCCCACCCTCGACCGTCACAGGCAGCCCGCCGTCGGTGGCGGACACGCCTGCGCCAAGCGACGACAGCGCGGCGACCAGCGGACCGATCGGCCGCCGCCGCAGGTGACCACGGCCGTCGACCGTGCCTCCGCTGGGGCTCAACGTCAGCAACGCGGTCACGAAGCGCGCGGTCGTGCCGGACAACCTGGCGTCAACAGGTGCGTCGGGTGTACGTGGCGCACCCACCGTACCGGTGATCTCCCACCGTCCGTCCGCGCTTTTGACCCGGGCCCCGAGCGCGGTGATGCAGTTCCGCATGGCGCGGCTGTCATCGCTGTCGAGCGGCGCGATAAGCGTGCTGGTCCCATCGGCGAGCGCCGCCATGATCAGCAGCCGGTTGGTCACGCTCTTGCTCGCGGGCGCCCGCAGCGCTCCGGTCAGCGGCCCGCCGGGCCGCAGCAGCAACGCCGATCCACCGACCCTCATGACCACCCTCCGCCAGAGGTGGGTCGCCGTTGCGCAGGGCCTTGGAGGGCGGGCGGGTGAGCGGTCCGAAGCAACGGTGATCCACCGACCCTCACAGTCGGCGCTCACGGACCTCGTAGCCACGCTCCTTGAGCGCGGCCGTGGCCGTCGCCGTGGCGCCGGTACCAGCGATGATCAGGCGCAGTGCGCCACGGCCGCCCTCGGCGGCGTGATCGATGCTGAAGTCCTCGATGTTGACGCCGGCCGCGCCCACCGACGTGGTGACCTCGGCGAGTACACCCGGACGGTCCGGGATCGGAAGGATCAGCTCGATCAGGCCGCCGCCCTTGACCGCCTTGCGGGGCAGACCGCGGCGAGCCTGCTGTGCGGCCACCAGGGTCTCGTGCAACTGCTGGTCGTCGGCGTCGGCCACGGTCTGGCGCAACTGCGCGATGCGGGTGGCGTAGTCGTCGAGCACCCCCACGATGGCGTCGCGGTTCTCGGCGCAGATGTCCAGCCACAGATCGGGGTTGCTCGCGGCGACCCGGGTGGCATCGCGGAAGCCACCCGCGGCGAGCAGCAGCAGGCCCGCATGCTGGTTCCGCGCCTGCTCGGATGCCAGGTTCATCAGTGTGGTCGCGGCGAGCTGGGGCAGGTGGCTGATCACAGCGACCAGCCGGTCGTGATGCACCGGGTCGACCGCCATCGGTCGCGCGCCGATGCCGGCGACCAGGCGGTGCAGGGTGCGGTACGCCTCGACGTCGGTGTGGGTGGTCGGCGTGAGCAGGTACGTCGCGCCCACGAACAGCTCCGACGACGCATGCTCGGGGCCCGCCTCGTGTGACCCCGCCATCGGGTGGCCACCCACGAGCCAGACGTCGCCGGGCAGGACCTGCTGCAGCGTCGCGACCACGCCGGTCTTGACGCTGGCGACGTCGGTGACGATCGCACCGCTGCGCAGCGCACCGGCGATGTCGGCGGCAACCGCCGCGACGGCCGACACCGGTACCGCCAGGATCACCAGGTCGGCGTCGGTCACGGCCTCGGCCGGCGCCAGCGCCGCGGCGGTCAGCGCACCACGGTTCAGCGCGGTCGCCAGCCGGTCGGGGTCACGGTCGTATCCCACGACGGCGTCGACCTCGTCGGTCTCCTGCAGCGCGAGACCCAGCGATGCACCGATGAGTCCCGTGCCAATGATCGCGACACGCAACGGCAATCTCCTCTAGTGACGTACGTTCGACTATACGCATCAGGTGCGGTGCAACCCGCCGTCGGTGTGCCGCCGTCAGGTCATGTGAACGGTGATCGTTCTCCCCGAGGTCATGTTCGACCCGCCGGCGGGCGGACGTCCATCGGCGCCAGGTACGCCGCGGACGGTTTGCCGGCCCTGGTCACTCGGGCAGGTCGCTGCGCAACTGGCTGGCGTCGTGCAGGTAGGGATGGCGCAGCGCGTCGCGGGCGCGGTCGCTCTGTGCGTGCGCCATGACCCGGATGCACAGCGGGATGTTGCTCGCTCCGGCGATCGCCAGCTCACGCGCGCACAGCATGGGCACGTCGGAGATCCCCGCCGCGCGGACCGCGGCGGCCGGGAACTCGCTGCTGATGTCGTCGGTCGCGGTGAAGATCAGGCTGATCAGGTCAGCGGAGCTCAGGTCGTTGCGTTCGAGCATGGCCGCGAGCAGCTCGGTGGTGCGCTCGAGCACCTGTTCGCGGGTGTCGGCGTCCAACGTCGTGGCGCCGCGCAGCGCCACCACGCCGGGGCCGGTGCGCTGGGACGGACGGTCAGCGGTCGTCTGCATGGCATCCAGGCTCACAGGTCGTCGTCACTTTCGTCGTCGGGGTCACCAAGCCTGACCGCCGCATACAGATCGTGCACTTCCCTGGTGGTCAGCGGGCGCACGCGTCCCTGGCCCATGTCCCCGAGCGCAAGCGGACCCATCTGCACGCGCGCCAGGCGCTCCAGCATCAGGCCGGCCGCCGCGAGCATGCGTCGCACCTGCCGGTTGCGGCCCTCCGTCAACACGATCTCGAGCAGTGTCTCGTCGCGCGCGGACGCCAGGGTGCGCACGGACCGCGCGGACGCGGGCCCGTCGTCGAGGTCGACACCATCGGTGAGCTGGCGGATGGCGGCCCTGCGGACCGTACCGCGGATGCGCGCCACGTACGTCCTTGGCACGTGGTAGCGCGGATGGGTCAACCGCTGAGCGAGCGGACCATCGTTGGTCAGCAGCAGCAGGCCTTCGGTGTCGGCGTCGAGCCGGCCGACCGGGAAGACCCGCTCCGTGGTGCTGACGTAGTCGGCGACGGTCAGCCGACCCTCCGGGTCGTCCATGGTGGTGATCACGCCCTGTGGCTTGTTGAGCATGAAGTGGACGAGGTTGGGGTTGGTCTTGACCGCCACGCCGTCGACGGTGATGGTCTGACGCACCGGGTCGGCGCGCGCACCGAGGCGGACGGTCCTGCCGTCGACGGCCACCCGGCCCGCCGCGATCAGCTCCTCGCACTGCCGGCGGCTGCCCAGCCCGGCCGCCGCCAGCACCTTCTGCACCCGCTGGGGTCCCTGCTGCGTGGTGTCGTTCATCGCAGGTGTTCGGCATCGAGCACCGGCGCGTCATCGGTGGCCACGTCGCCATCGATGGGAGACGGTGTCATGCGGCCCAGCGTCCTGCGCGCCGCCTTGTAGTCGCCGCCCACCGGCTCGTCGGGCGGCGGACCGGGTGGCGCGAACACGCCCAGCGCGGGCAGGTCGTCGACCGAACCGATGCCGAGCTGCTCCAGGAACGTCGTGGTGGTCGCGTAGAGCACCGGCTGGCCGGGTGTGTCAGCGCGACCGACCGACTCGACGAGGCCGCGCGCCAGCAGCGTGCGCACCGCGCCGTCGGCGTCGACGCCGCGGATCTCCGAGATGGCCGCGCGGGTCACCGGCTGCTTGTAGGCCACGATGGCCAGGGTCTCCAGCGCCGCGCGCGACAGCGCACCCGAGCGCCCGTGCGTCACCCACTTCTCGACGTAGGCCGCCGCCTGCGGCGCCGTGTACAACCGCCAGCCGCCGGCGACCTCACGGAGCACGAAGCCGTGGCCGTGGTCGAGGTACTCGCGCCGCAACATCCGCAGCGTCTGGGACACCTGTGCCTCGCCGACCTCAAGCACCTGCGCCAGCGCGTGGGTGGGCACGGGCTCCTCGACCACCATCAGGATCGCCTCGAGCGCGAGCCGCAGCTGGGGATCCAGCTCGCTCACGGTGTGCCCTGCACGGCCATCGACCGGTGCACGACCGTCACGTCACCGGCGGCGACCGCCACGGTCTCATCGAACAGCTCGATCACCAGCTCGCCGAAGTTGGCGTGCTGGGTCACCTCGACCTGTTCGTCCTTGTACAGGTCGAGCACAGCCAGGAACGACACGGCGACCTCGACCCGGCTCGCCCCGTCGGTCAGCGCGCGGAACGTCGAGCGGCCGCCGCTGGCCTGGAGCCGGTTGACCATCATGCTCGACGCCTGCTCGACCGTGATGGGGATCGGCGGCAGGTGGGACGTGTCGACCGGGCGTTCGCGTTCGGCGACCTGGGCCAGCACGTCACGGTACAGCTCGGCGATGTCGTGCGGCGTCTTGCCGAGGTGGACCGGCGGCACACAGCCCACGAACGCGTCTTCGAGCGGCACGAGCCGGGGCACGTAGCCCGACTGGTCGTCGAGGCGTCCGCCCAGGAACGCGGCGGCCTCGGCGAAGACCTGGAAATCGATCAGGCGCGCGTAGAGCAGATCACGGGCGTGCGTCGCCAGCTCGTCGATCTCCGGGTCCTCATCGTCGGGCAGCAGCCTGGCGGCCTTCAGCTCGACCAGGGTGGCCGCGATGACCAGGAACTCCGTCGTGGCCTCCAGGTCGACGGTGTCCATGGTGCGCACCACGGCCAGGTACGCGTCGGTGATGTCGGCCAGCGCGATGTCGTAGACGTCGACCCGCCGCTGCGCGATGAGCTGCAGCAGCAGATCGAAAGGACCCTCGAAGTCACCGACCGTCACGGTATGAGCCATATCCGGCGCAGTGTAGGCCAGGTCGCGCGCCAGAGACCGTAGCCTTCGTCACGCCCAGCACCGCCCCACATCGCGTCATCCGAGCAGGACGCGCGACAGGACCACAGCGCGGGCCTGCCCGTCATCACCGAACTCGACGGCGGCCTGCACAGCGTCGACGGCACGTTCGGCGTCGTCCTCGGAACGAGCGTGTACCCGCGCCAAGCGCTGTCCCGGCTCGACGTCGTCACCGACCTCGACCTCCAGGTCGATGCCGACCGACGGGTCCACGTCGTCGCCCTTGCGCGCGCGGCCGGCACCGAGCCGTGCGACGATCTCGCCGATCTCACGGGCGGGAACGCGCCGGACCCGGCCGCCGGCGGTCGCGACCACGTCACGGATGACGGGCGCAGCGGGCAGCACGCGGTCGGTGTCGGTGCAGACCTTCGCGTCGCCGCCCTGCGCCGCGATCATCTGCTCCAGCCGTTCGAGTGCCTCCCCGCGCTCCCAGCGTCGGACGAGGTCGTCGCGGACCTTCTGGGCACCGGCCCTGGCGCCGGTGTCCCGGGCGTTGGCCTCCGACAGCGCCAGCGCCGCCAGTTCCAGCGCCACGTCGGCCAGGCGCCCCTGGGGCGGCCGGCCGAGCAGGGCGACCGCCTCGGCCACCTCGAGCGCGTTGCCGATGCGGCGGCCAAGCGGCTGGTCCATGTCGGTCACGAGCGCCGCGCACGTGCGCCCGGCGTCCTGACCCACGGTGACGCACAGGCGCGCCAGATCCTCGGCGTCCGCGACATCGCGCATGAAGGCGCCATCGCCGGCCTTGACGTCGAGCACGATGGTCGACGCCCCTGACGCCAGCTTCTTGGCCATGACCGACGACGCGATCAGAGCCGGCGAATCGACGGTGGCGGTCAGGTCCCGCAGGGCGTACAGCTCACGGTCCGCCGGAACGAGCCGGTCGGTCTGTGCCGCGACCACACAGCCGACCTGTTCCGCGATCCGCAGCATGCGGGCCGGTTCGAGCCCGACCGTCATGCCCGGGATCGCTTCGAGCTTGTCGAGCGTGCCGCCGGTGTGACCCAGGCCGCGGCCGGACAGCTTGACCATCTGCCCGCCCGCCGCGGCCACGAGCGGCGCGACCAGCAGCGTGGTGCCGTCGCCGACACCTCCGGTCGAGTGCTTGTCCAGCGTCGGCCCCGACAGCGACGTGAGATCCAGCGACTCGCCACTGTCCCACAGGATGCGTGTCAGCGCCTTGGCCTCACCGGTGGTGAACCCGTTGATCACGCCGGCCATCAACAACGCCGCGATCTGGGCCTCGCTGACCCGGCCCTCGAGCATGCCCATCACCAGCGAGCGCAGTTGCTCCTCGTCGAGCTCGCCGCCCTCGCGCTTGCGCGCGATCAGCTCGATGGGGCGCACCGCGCCGGTCATCTCGGTCCCTCCGCGACGTTGCCCGCGCCGCGAGGTGGACGGTCAGCGTTGGGGAGGGCGCGGAGCATCGCGCGGAGCACGGCGCGGCAGGACGCATGTGACGGCCCTGAGCGGCGCCGACCGGCCAGCACGCTCACGACCGGACCGCCGCGCACTCGACGCAGTGGGTGCTCATTGGCCGTGCCTCCAGCCGCGGGGTCGCGATCGCGTTGCCACAACGTTCGCAGGTGCCGTAGGTGCCGTCGTCCATGCGCGCCAGCGCGTGATCGATCTCGGACAACCGCTCGCGCGCCTGTTCGACGAGCGCCAGCCTCTCGGCGCGCTCGGTCGTTGCGCTCGCGGAGTCGGCGAAGTTGTCGTTGATGCCGGTCAGGCTCTGCACCTGATGGCCATCCGGGGCGGCTCCCAGTTCCCGCAACTCGGACACGATCTCGGCCCGGTTCGACTCCAGTTCGATGCGCAGCCGCTTGAGCAACTGGTCGTTCACTGTGGCTCCTCTCGGTTTCCTACCGGCGCGTCGCCCTGGGGTGGGCGCGTTCGTAGACGGTGCGCAGCCGGCTCGTGGAGACCTGCGTGTAGATCTGCGTCGTGTTGACGCTGGCGTGCCCGAGCAATTCCTGCACGACCCGGACATCTGCGCCACCATCGAGAAGGTGGGTGGCAAAGGAATGTCGCAGGGTGTGCGGTGACACGAGCGCGCCGAGGTCTGCACTGTCAGCGTAGGTCTTCACGATCTTCCATGCACCCTGCCGCGTCAAGCGCCCGCCGCGCTGGTTGCACATCAGCCAGGGTCCGCCGGGATCCATGGACGGGCGTCCGCGTACGAGCAACGCGTCCAGCGCCCGGGCGGCGGGCCGGCCGAAGGGCACGATGCGCTGTTTGCGGCCCTTGCCGAGGCAGCGCACGGTCCGCGACACCAGGTCGACGTCATCGACGTCGAGTGCGACCAGTTCCGAGATGCGCAACCCGGCACCGTAGAGGACCTCCAGCAGCGCCCGATCACGCAGGGCAGCGGGGGTGTCACCCGCCGGTGCGGCCAGCAGCCGTTCGACCTGCGCGGTCGACAGCGCCTTGGGCAGGCTGCGCGGCAACCGCGGACTGACCACGTCGGCCGACGGATCTGAGGCCGCCAGGCCCTCGGCCACCAGAAACCGGTGGAACCCGCGTACGGCGGCCAGCGTGCGTGCGATCGACCGCGGTGCGTAAGCGCGTCCCTGGGCGTTGGTCGCGTCGCGCAGCCATGGGACGAACTGGCGCAGGTCGTCGGTCCCGGCGGCCGACACGTCGTCGACGGCATGCTCGGACAGGTAGATCTGATACAGCTTGAGGTCGCGGCGGTAGGCGGCGAGGCTGTGTTCAGACAGGCCGCGCTCGACGATCAGGTAGTCAAGGAAGCGCGCAGCGTGATGCGGAAGCCCATCGCCTGCCGCGTCCCGTGCCACCGCATCAACCCCCGTACCCTCGGCCGGCTCCGCGGGCGATCCGCTGACGGCTCGCCGCGTACCGGCAGTCTACGAACCGGCGGCGGTGGCCACGAGCAACAGGCCGATCACCGTCTTGGCGTCGGTGATCTCGTTGCGGTGCACCGCCGCGACGGCGTCGTCCAGCGGCATCCGCACGACGGTCATCGCGGCCTCCTCGCCCTCGGCGACGAAGCCGTCGGGTGCCGTCGCCTCCGTGAGGTCGGTCGCGCTGAACACGATGGTCGCCTCGTCGGACCACCCGCTGGAGTTGTGGAACCGGATCAGGCGGCGCAGCGTGCCGGCGGTCGCACCGATCTCCTCGGCGAGCTCACGTTGCGCGGCGTCCTCCTCCGGTTCGCCGTCGACGTCGAGGAGGCCGGCGGGGATCTCGAGCTCATGAGCGCCGACCGCGTGGCGGTACTGGCGGACCAGGATCACCTCACCGTCGTCGGTCAGCGGCACCATCGCCACCGCGTTGGGCCGTTGGGCGATCTCGCGCTCGACGGCTTCGCCGTCGGGCATCCGCACCGTGTCGACGCGCAGGGTCGTCAGCATGCCCTCGTGGGTCACCTTCGACGACGCGACGGTGAAGTCCGCGGCCCGGAGGTCCTGCTGGCGGTTCGTAGAACCAGGCTCCACGACGTCGCCGTTGTCCGCGGCGTCACTCACGCTTCGACCGCCATCATGTCGGCGGGGTCCGGCAGGCGGCCGGCCTGAGCGAGCATGCGCTCGCGGGCGGCCGCGATGAAGCCAGCGAACAGCGGCTGCGGCCGGTTGGGTCGCGACTGGAACTCCGGGTGGAACTGGCTGCCGACGAACCACGGGTGATCGGCCAGTTCCATGATCTCGACCAGCCGCTCGTCGGGGCTCAAACCGCTGACCCGCATGCCGGCGGCCTGCAGTTGCGCCCGGTAGCGGTTGTTGACCTCCCAGCGGTGGCGGTGGCGCTCGTAGACGACCGGTTCGTCATAGGCCAGCGCGGCGGCCGTGCCCGGCACGATCTTGCAGGGATAGGTGCCCAGGCGCATCGTGCCGCCCTTGTTGTGGACGTCGTGCTGGTCGGCCATGAGGTGCACGACCGGATCGGGGGTGTCGGGATCGAACTCGCTGGAGTTGGCGTCGGTCAGGCCCAGCACGTGACGGGCGAACTCGACGACGGCGACCTGCAGCCCCAGGCAGATGCCCAGGTAGGGCACCAGGCGCTCACGGGCGAAGCGGGCGGCGGCGATCTTGCCCTCGATGCCACGCACGCCGAAGCCGCCGGGCACCAGAACCCCGTGGTGGGTGGCCAGCGCGCGTTCCGTGGAACCCGAATCGATCAGGTCGTCGGCGGGCACCCACACGATGTCGACATCGAGGCCGTGCGCCACACCCGCGTGGCGCAGCGACTCGACCACCGACAGGTACGCGTCGGGCAACGAGGTGTACTTGCCGACCAGCGCGATGCGCACCGTGTCCTGCGGGTGCATCGAGCGCTGCACCATGTCGGTCCACGCGCGCATGTCCGGCGCGACGGTCGGGTCGAGCCCGATCCTGCGGACGATGAAGTCGTCGAAGCCCTCCTCATGGAGCAGCAGCGGCACGGCGTAGATCGAGTCTGCGTCGTGCGCGCTGACCACGCCGTCGAGGTCGACGTCGGACAGCAGTGCGATCTTGCGCTTGAGCTCGGCCGGCAGTGGGCGGTCGCTGCGGCACACGACCGCGTCGGGCTGTATGCCGATGCTGCGCAACTCGCGGACCGAGTGTTGCGCGGGCTTGGTCTTCAGCTCACCGGTCGGGCCGATGAAGGGAACGAGCGCGACGTGGACGTAGCAGATGTTCTCCCGGCCCACGTCGTAGCGCAGCTGCCGGATGGCCTCGAGGAACGGCAGGCCCTCGATGTCGCCGACCGTGCCGCCGACCTCCGTGATCACCACGTCGGTGTCCTCGGCCAGGCTCAGGATCCGCGACTTGATCTCATCGGTGACATGCGGGATGACCTGCACGGTGCGGCCCAGGTAGTCGCCGCGCCGCTCCTTGGCGATCACCGATGAATAGATCTGCCCGGTCGACACGCTGGAGTCGCGCCGCAGGTTGGCGTCGATGAAGCGCTCGTAGTGCCCCAGGTCGAGGTCGGTCTCTCCGCCGTCCTCGGTGACGAACACCTCACCGTGCTCGAACGGGTTCATGGTGCCCGGGTCGACGTTGACGTAGGGGTCAAGCTTCTGCAGGGTGACGCGCAGCCCTCTCGCCTTGAGCAGGCGACCCAGCGACGCCGCGGTGATGCCCTTGCCGAGGGACGAGCTGACGCCACCGGTGATGAGAATGTGTTTGGCCACGACGCGCTCCCTGCGAGACGATGATGGACGCATGGAGGAGCGGCCACCACGATCAGAAGCTTCAACTCGTAGTGCAGCCTCTTCATACGCTAGCAGCGCGCCACAGGACGGCAAAGGATGCGCGCGCGGCGTACGTCAGCTGACCCGCGCCGTGGTCAGCATCTCGTCGGCGTGGCTTGCCGCCACGGCGCTGTCGACCGATCCCGACAGCATGCGGCTGAGCTCGCCGACGCGGGCGTCGCGGTCAAGGGCCTCCACCCGCGACCGGGTGCGGCCGTCCGAGGTGGCCTTGGTGACCCGGAAGTGGGCGTCGGCGTGCGCTGCCAGCTGCGCCGAGTGCGTCACGCACAGCACCTGCCGGCCGCGTGCGAGCGCCGCCAGCTTCGCGCCTACCGCACGCGCGACTCCCCCGCCGATGCCCGCGTCGACCTCGTCGAACACCAGGACCGGGGTGTCGTCGGCGTCGGCCAGCGCCAGCCGCAGCGCCAGCGCGATCCGGCTGCGCTCACCACCGGAGGCGAACTTGCCCAGCTCGAGGGCGGGTTCCCCGGGGTTCGCGGCGAGCAGAAAGTCCACGCGGTCGGCGCCGGAGGGACCCGGAGCCGTGTCGGTCAGCTCGATCTGCAGGCGCGCGCCGGGCATGGCGAGCTCCTCGAGGTGGCTTGCGACGACGTCGCGCAGCGCGCGCGCCGCATCGGTGCGGGCTTCGCGCAGGCGTTGCGCGGCACCGAGGACGTCCTGCTCCAGCGCGTCGAGCTGCGTGGCCAGCGCCGCTTCGCGCTGATCGTCCTGTTCGAGGGTGGCGACCCGTGCGCGCGCACGCTCGGCGTAGTCGCAGACCTCACGGACGTCCACGCCGTACTTGCGAACCAGCTGCGCCAGCGCCGACCGGCGGCTGCGCGCCATCTCCAGCGCCTCGGGGTCGATCGCGACGCCGTCGGCGTAGCCGCTGAGGTCCAGGCCGAGCTGCTGCACATCGGAGGCGATCTGCTCCATCTGCTGGTGCAGCTCGTCGAGATCACCGTCGACGCCCGACACCGTGCGCAGCCCCGCCACAGCGGCGCCGAGCGCGTCGCGCGCACCGCCTTCGGTGTTGAGCAGGTTCGCGGCCTCGCGCGCCACCAGGACCAGGCGCTCGGCGTGCTCGAGACGGCGCAGGTCGTTGTCGAGGTCATGCTCCTCGTCGGGCTCGGGTTGCACGGCGTCGATCTCGTCGAGCTCGTACTGCAGGCGGTCACGTTCGCGCGCCCGCTCGCGCTGTTCGGTGCGCAGCGCGTCAAGCTCCTCGCGCGCATGCTCGTAGGCCTCGTAGGTCTTGCGGTAGACGGTCAGCGCGTGGTCCAGCGGCGCGCCGCCGTAACGGTCGAGCAGATCGCGCTGCACCGCGGGGTTGCCCAGCCGAGTGGAGTCCTGCTGACCGTGCAGCTCGATGAGGCCGCGCGCGACCTCGCCGAGCGCCGACACGGGTGCCAAGCGGCCGCCGACCCGTGCGCGGCTGCGACCGCCACCGCCACCCGACACGGTGAGCTCGCGGGCGACGACGAGGTCCTCGTCGCCCTCGTCGACCCACTCGCGCGCGCTGTCGGGCACCGGATGCAGGCGCGCCTCGACCACCGCGCTCTCGGCGCCGTCGCGGATCTGGGGGACGCTGGCCCGCGCGCCACGCAGCAGTTCGAGCGCCGACACGATGATGGTCTTGCCGGCGCCGGTCTCACCGGTCAACACGTTGAGACCCGGCGCGAGGCGCAGCGTCACATCCTCGATGACGCCCAGATCACGTATGTGGAGTTCATCAAGCATGAAAGTTGCCGACTCCCGTCGCGTCAACGAAGACCGAACTTCTCTCGGATCAGTTCAAAGAAGTCAAATGGCCGCAGCCGGACCATGCGGACAGGCGCTCTGCCACGCGTGACACGGACTTCACCGTGCGCCGGGACGGGCAGTGACTCCCGCCCGTCCATGCTGACCACGCATGGGTTCTGCTTCACGGTCGAACTGGGACGGATCGAGATGATCTCGTCGGGATCGACCACGATGGTGCGGTTGAACAGCGTGTGCGGCGCCACCGGCGTCAACATCAGCGCCTCGACCAGCGGTGACACGATGGGTCCACCGGCGCTGAACGCGTAGGCGGTCGATCCGGTGGGGCTGGCACAGATGAGCGCGTCCGCGGGGATGCTGGTCAGCTTGGTGTCACCGATCGCGACGTCGAGCACGATCAGTCGCCGGGGATCGCGCCGTTCGACCGACGCGTCGTTGAGCGCCCAGCCCTCCGCGAGCAGGTCACCGTCGGGACCGAGCACGCTGGCCGCCAGCGTCATGCGGTCCTCGACGTGGTAGTCGCCCGCCATCAGCCGGTGCAACGCGTCGGGCACCTCCGGCAGCTCGCACTCCGACAGGAAGCCCAGACGCCCGAGGTTGACCCCGAGCAGCGGCACACCCGCGTCGCGCGCGAGGTAGGCCGCGCGCAGGAAGGTGCCGTCACCGCCGAACACCAGCACGACGTCGACCCGCGCGGCGAACTCGTCGGGCGGCACGACCTCGAACGTGTCGGCCGGCCAGTCATCCTGCTTGCAGCCGATGACCTGCAGCCCGGCGGTGCGCACGGTCGTGGCCGCCGTGGTGGCCGCGGTGCGCGCATCCTGCCGCTCCGGGTGGACGATGATGCCGAAGACCCGCGCGGGAGCGGCGTGTGGCTGGGGTGTCATGGTGCTCACGAGGCCAGATGCTAACTCGCATGGGTGGCGCGCAACGTGGAACCGTCCACAACGAGCCGCTCGATGACGTCGGTCCATGCCGTCGACGGCTCGGCGCGCAGCCACAGGAAGAACTCGATGTTGCCCGCCGGACCCGGCAACGGTGACACGGTGCCCGCACGGATCCCCAGCCCCAGATCGTCCGCCGCCTGGGCGACCTGCTCAAGCGCCGCGCGCCAGCCGGCCGGATCACGGACCACGCCGCCGCGTTCCACGAAGCTGGGACCCGCCTCGAACTGCGGCTTGACCAGGCAGCACCAGTCGGCGTCCGGTGCCGCGACCCGGCGCAGCGCCGGGAGCACCGACGCCAGCGAGATGAACGACAGGTCGGCCACCACCAGATCGGGGACGTACGGATGCAGATCGTCGGGCGTGAGGTCCCGCGCGTGGGTCCGTTCGAGCACGATGACACGGTCGTCGCCGCGCAGCTTCCACGCGAGCTGTCCGTAACCGACATCGACTGCCACGACGGTACGGGCGCCCCGCTGCAGCAGCACATCGGTGAAGCCGCCGGTCGACGCGCCAGCGTCCAGACCGATCCGGCCCGAGACGTCGAGTCCCAGCGCGTCGAGCGCGCCGTCGAGCTTGTCGCCGCCACGCGACACGAAGCGCCGGCCGGGTCCCCGCACCACCAGTTGCTGCCCGCGTGTGACCAGCGTGCTGGGTTTGCGGCCGGGCGCGCCGTCGACGGTCACCTGGCCCGCCGCGATCGCCTCCTGGGCCGCCTCGCGGCTGGGCGCCAGGCCGCGCCGGACCAGCTCGCGATCCAGGCGGAAGCGGTGACCCGGCGCCGTCATGGTCGTCGAGCCGTCATGTGGCCACCGCATCACGCCTCAAGGTGCATCCATCGGTCAGGCGCGGTGGTCACCGTCGAGCAGGTCGTCGAGCTCAGCGACCAGCGATCGGTGGACGAACTCCAGCGCGTCGGCTCTGGCCTCCAGTGACACCTCGTCGCCCGGCGTGCCCCCGCCGGCCTGCAGAAGGTCCAGGCGTTCTCGGCACTCGTCGAGGCGGTCGTCGCTCATGTCTCCGCCTCCGTGGAGCCGGGAGCGGCGGCCGCCGGCCGTGCCTCCTCGCCGCCTGTCGCGGTGGGGTCATCGTCGCGCGCTCCCAGGCGGGCGCGCAGACGCTCGATCTCGCGCCGCAGCTGGGCGACCTCCTCGGCACGGACGAACCCCGCACGTTCGACCGCGTGGTCGACCTCGGACCTGATCACTCGGGCCAGCGCATCGCTGCCCTCGACCGAGCGTGCCACCACGTCGTCGAGCAGCCGCTCCGCATGTTCGGCCGCCACCTCGCCCTGCCGCGCGATCTGCGCCAGCAGCCGTTCGGTCGTGCTCAACGTCGTACGCGTCAGTCCGGTCGCGAGATCGACGTAGTGCTGCAGCCCGTCATTGGCGCCGCGCTCCTGCTGCGCGGCGTCGTTGTCTGCATCGGTCATGGAATCCTCCTGTCTTCGGGGGCGCGGCGGTCACGCGTCGGTGCGCCGCGCGATGCGCTCGGCGGCTTCGACGTACGCCGGCTCCGGTGACATGGCGCTCGCCAGCTTGAAGTGCTTGCCGGCCTGCGTGAGCCGGCCCTGCCGTTCGTATGTCCGTCCGAGACCGTAGTGCGCGTACGCGTTGCTCGGATCGAGCGCGACCGCGTGTTCGAACTCGTCTCTTGCGCGGCGGATGCGCGATGTCGCAAAGCATGCCCGTGCGAGCGCCTCGCGCAACGACGCGCTGTCCGGCTCGAGCGCGACCGCCGCCTGCAGCAGCTCGACCGCACCCGCGGCATCTCCGTTGTCCAGGCGTTCGCACCCCTGGCGGTACAGCTCGTAGACCGGCTGCCCGGACCCGGTCGCATGTTCGTCCACGACCAACCTCTCGATCGACGACCGGTCCCAGTATGGCCACGCGGGCCGCCGGCGTCGGCGTGGCTCGACGTCTCCGGGCCCAGCAGGTCCTACCATGGGCGGGGCATGGCTGCATCCACCTCCTCCCGGTCAGGCGCGACCGCCGCGCCTGCACGCACACCTGCGCCGGCGGATGGGCACACTGCCAGGCCCGCCTGGCGCCACGTCGCCAGCCGCGACGGCACCCCGATCGGCTGGCTGCGGACCGGCCCGAGCGCCGGCACCGCCGGAGGCGCCGTCCCGGTGGTCCTGTGCAACGGCATCGCCTGCTCCGTCGACTACTGGACCACGCTGGCACATCGCCTGGAGCGCGAACGGCCCGTGGTGCAATGGGACTACCGCGGACACGGCGTCAGCGGCCTTCCCGCCGCCCCCGATGCCGTGACCATCGACCACGTCATGGATGACCTCGACGCGGTCCTGAGCGCCGCGAACGTACCGCGCGCGGTGTTCGTCGGTCACTCCTTCGGCGTGCAGGTGGTGCTCGAGGCGGCCCGGCGGTGGCCCGAACGGGTCGCGGCGGTGGTCGCCGTCGCCGGATCGCCCGGCGCGCCCCTGCCGCCGCGGGCCACGAAGCCGCTGACCGTGGTCGAACGCCTGCATGGGCGCATGCCCGCACGCGCCGACGAGGCCTGGAGGCTGTGGTGGACCAGCCCGTTGATGCACCTCGCGGCGCGCGCCATGGGCGGCACGAGCGTCGCCGCTCCACGCCAGGTGATGCTCGCCTACTACGAGCATGTGTCGACCCGCGACGTCCCCCTGTTGCTGGCGATGATGCGCGCCATGCAGGACCACGACGCCAGTGACGTCCCTGCGACGCTCGACGTCCCGGTGCTGGCGCTCGCGGGCGACGCCGACCGGCTGACCCCGCTGCCCGTCATGACGCGCATCGCGCTCGACGCGCCCGGCGGCGAGCTGGCGGTCTGCCACGGCGGCACCCACACCCTGCCCGCAGAACGCCCCGACTGGGTGCTCGAGCAGCTGCGCCCCCTGCTGCGACGCATCGACGGGACCCGGCGGCATATCGACCTGCGCGCCGGCGCATGATGAGGCCACGATGACGATGTCGAGCGAGCAGCCTGCACCCGCACCACATCGGGACGTTCCCAATCCGGTCGATCGGCGGCCGCGCGACCACCAGGAGCCGTGGTTGACCCCGCGCCGGCTGGCCAGCCTCGTGGTGGTCCTGGTGGCCAGCTATGCGGCCCTGAACATCATCCAGGCGCTGCGCACCGTGCTGGTCATGCTCGCCGTGTCGCTGTTCCTGTCGTTCGCGATGGAGCCGGCGGTGCAGTGGCTCGCCAGGCGGGGCATGCGCCGCGTCGCCGCTACGGCACTGGTGTTCGTGCTCGGCATCCTGGTCTCCCTCGGCTTCATCGCACTGATGGTGCCGCTGTTCGTCGCCCAGCTCGGCGAGCTGGTCAGCAATGTGCCCGCCATCATCGAACAGCTCGACTCCGATCTGCTGTCTCGGCTGCCGTTCGGCATCGATCTGACCGCCAGCCCGGAGTTCCAGCGCGAGTTCACGGCATTCGGTGACGGGCTCGGCGCGCGACTGCGCAACGTCCTGCTCGGCGCCGCCAGCGAGGTCGTAACCCTGGGGCGGACCGCGATCGGCCTGCTGTTCCAGATCGCCACCATCTCGCTGGTCACCTTCTACCTCGTCGCCGACGGTCCCCGGGCGCGGCGGACCCTGGCAACACCGCTCCCGCCCGCTCGCCAGCGCGAGATGCTCGCGATCTGGGAGATCGCGGTCGAGAAGACCGGCGGGTACATCTACTCGCGAGTGCTGCTGGCGGCCGCCGCGGCCGCGCTGCACGCCGCGTTCTTCCTCGCGATCGCGGTGCCGTCACCGTTCCCGCTCGCCGTGTGGATCGGCGTGACGAGCGCGTTCATCCCGGTGATCGGAACCTACCTGGGTGCCCTCGCCGCCGTGCTCGTCTCCTTCGTCAACGACCCGGTCGATGCGCTGTTCGTCGCGATCTTCGCGATCGCCTATCAGCAGCTCGAGAACTACGTGCTCGCACCACGGATCCAGAGCAGCACGATGGACGTGCACCCCGCGATCGCGTTCCTGTCGGTCGTCATCGGCGGCACGCTGCTCGGCGCGGTCGGCGCGCTGCTGGCGCTGCCCGCAACCGCGATCATCCAGGCGCTGCTGTCGACGTACGTCCGCCGTCACGAGGTGATCGACGAGTTCTCCGACGTCAGGCTGCCGGGCGAACCCGAGCGCGTCAGGGCGGTCGGTGCAGCCCCACCGCAGCACACGACACCCGATGAGGAGGTCATTGCGTGAGCGGCGACATCGAGCAACTGCCGGGCGACGTCCTGCAGATCGACACGATGACCGCCGGTGTCTCGAAGGTGACCGCAGGGTTCCTGCTGGCGGCGGCGCGCCCGACGCTCATCGAGTGTGGTCCGGCATTATCGATCGACGCCGTGATCGACGCGCTGCGCGGCCTCGGGCTCGACGCCGACGATCTCGCATACCTCGTCGTCAGCCACATCCATCTGGACCACGCCGGCGGCGCGGGCGACGTCGCCAACGCGTTTCCCAACGCCAGGATCGTGGTCAGCGACCTCGGTGCCCGCCACCTCGTCGACCCCGAGCGTCTGAACGCGAGCTCACGGCGCGTGTACGGCGACCTGATGGATTCCATCTACGGGAACTGCACACCAATCGCCGCGGAGCGGATCATCGCGATCGACGGACGTACCGAGCTGGATCTCGGCGGCGGTCGCCTGCTCGACATCTTCGCGACGCCCGGTCACGCCAAGCATCACATCAGCATGCTCGACAACGACTCGGGTGCGTTGTTCGTCGGCGACTCCGTGGGGGTCAAGACGCCCGGCACCGGTCCCCTGCGCCCTGCGACGCCACCGCCCGACTTCGATCTCGACCTCGCGCAACGCTCGATCGACCGCTACCGCGAGATCGCTCCGCAGCGCGTGTACCTCGCGCACTACGGCGCCATCGACCCGCCGCTGGAATCCCTCGCGGAGGCGAGCGACCGCCTGCGCGCCTGGGCCGAGGTCGCGCGCGAAGCCGTCGCCGAGCATGATGAGCTCGATCACGTCGCCGACACGCTGGCGGCGCGGTTCGCCGCGGACATCGTCACCGACGACGAGGAATCCGCCCGCAGGGTGGGGATCCTCGGTGGCTACCGCTCCAACGCGATGGGGCTGCTGCGCTACTGGCGCAAGCGCTTCGAGTCGGACGCCGCGTCCGGCGATTGAGCGTCTGGCGCCGCGGAGTCGAGCGCGGCGGCGCGCTCGGCGGCGTCGAGGAAGTCCGGTTCCACCATGGTGATCGAGTTGAACAGGTTGGCCGCCTGTGCGGTCTCCCCCAGCTTCTCATGCAGATCGCCGGCCAGGTACCACAACCGAAGGTGGTATGGCTGCACCTCGGCCGGCTCCAGGTCGATCCGGTGGAGCGCCGCCAGCGCCGACCGGTGATCCCCGCCATCCGAACGCGCTCCCGCGATGACCATCAGACCCTCGGCGATGCGCTCGGCGGGCACGTCGGCGCGCATCATCTCCGTCACGAGCGCTTCGGCCTTGTCGAGCTGTCCGTTGGCGCGGGCACAGTCGGCCAGCAGGTGGTTCTGATCAAGCCGTCCCGACATGCGCCGGTAGGCCGACAGTTCACGGCTCGCGTCGCGGAACCTGCCGCTGAGGTACAGCGCGATGCCCAGCGCCTCACGTACCACCGCGCTCCTCGACGCACGTTCCTTGCATTGCTGGAGCAACTTCACCGCGCGTTCGGTGTTGCCAGCTTCGAGCGCTTCGCCGGCCGCCGCGTAGTCGGCCGCGACGCGTTCGAGATCACCGCCCGCCGCTGCCTTCAGATCCCTGTACACGTCTGAAGGCAACCGCGGCCTGTCGTCACGTCGTTGCTTGTCCGTTGCCATGTGTTTGACGATCCCTCGGTGGGCGGCCAGAAAACAACGAAGCCGCCCTCGAGGGGCGGCTTCGCGAAAAGAGGTCCGCGGCGACCTACTCTCCCACACAGTTGCCCGTGCAGTACCATTGGCGCTGGAGGGCTTAACTTCCGGGTTCGGAATGGGACCGGGTGTACCCCCTCCGCTATGACCGCGGAACATTTATGAAATTTATGAACTTGTATGGCTCCGAAAAGGCCTCGGAACTTCATAGCGAGCGCGAGCATCTAAAGTGGCAAGTCCTCGGCCTATTAGTACCGGTCAGCTGAAGCCATTGCTGGCCTTACACCTCCGGCCTATCAACCCTGTGTTCTACAGGGGGCCTTACCTGATTGAATCAGTGGGAGACCTCATCTCGAAGCATGCTTCGCGCTTAGATGCTTTCAGCGCTTATCATTTCCGTACGTAGCCAACCGGCCATGCTCTTGGCAGAACAACCGGCACACTAGAGGTACGTCCACCCCGGTCCTCTCGTACTAGGGGCAGCCCTTCTCAAGTCTCCTGCGCGCGCGGCGGATAGGGACCGAACTGTCTCACGACGTTCTAAACCCAGCTCGCGTACCGCTTTAATGGGCGAACAGCCCAACCCTTGGGACCTACTCCGGCCCCAGGATGCGATGAGCCGACATCGAGGTGCCAATCCTTCCCGTCGATATGGACTCTTGGGGAAGATAAGCCTGTTATCCCCGGGGTACCTTTTAGCCGTTGAACGACGGCACACCCACTCGTGACCGCCGGTTCACTAGGTCCTGCTTTCGCACCTGCTCGACCTGTCAGTCTCGCAGTCAAGCTCCCTTATACCCTTACACTCTATGGCTGATGGCCGACCAGCCTGAGGGAACCTTTGAGCGCCTCCGTTACTCTTTAGGAGGCAACCGCCCCAGTTAAACTGCCCGTCAGACGCTGTCCCTGATCCGGATAACGGACCGAGGTTAGAAACCCGGTAGTACAAGGGTGGTATTCCAAGGGCGACTCCACCCGAACTAGCGTCCGAGCTTCAAAGTCTCCCACCTATCCTACACAAGCACTACCAGATCCCAACATCAAACTGCAGTAAAGGTCCCGGGGTCTTTCCGTCCTGCCGCGCGTAATGAGCATCTTTACTCATATTGCAATTTCGCCGAGCCCCTGGTTGAGACAGCGCCCAAGTCGTTACGCCATTCGTGCAGGTCGGAACTTACCCGACAAGGAATTTCGCTACCTTAGGCAGTATTGTTACTACTTTCCATCGATCAAGGAAAGCGGCCAGGTCATTTCTGCCTGACTCTGCATGTCGCCATGCAGCTCGGACTGGCTCATCACGCCACCACATACAGGGTGGGCGCCTCGCGTACAGTCTCTGAGGATCCCCACAACACTTCGTCGAGTGTTCGCCTGCGCCTTCACAACGGGCGGATACTCATAGAAGATGACAGCACGTGAGCGTTGATGTTCTTTACGCCGTAGACCGAGTACACGAGAACGTCGGACCTTCGTCCTTTGTCTCGCACTCGACCGACGCCGAACACGCTCACGAGCTCTTCGAGTATCCACCGGCTGCTCCGGTGTTGCGACACTTGAAATGTCGGGACGATCTGTACGCCTCGAGTTCGCCGCACATGTGGATTCGCGTGGATCGCGACGGAGAAGCAACCTTCTCCATCAACGAACCACTCACCCACATGGGATCGAGCTCGGTGCGCTCCAGTTCGCCACCTCGGGTTTCCTGCTGATTGTCCCCACCGGACGGATTGTCACTGCCCACTCGTTCGCACCCCCGCCTGCAGTATCGCAGACCAGAGTGGTGACGAAGGCTAGTACCGCCGGATGCACGGGATGTTCCAGCATATAGCGAGGTTTTGTAACCGCCATAGTTAACGGTTATAGTTACCGCCGCCGTTTACTGGCGCTTAGTTTCGGGGCTTCGCCTTGCGGCTAACCCCTCCACGTAACGTTCCAGCACCGGGCAGGCGTCAGTGCATATACATCGTCTTTCGACTTCGCATGCACCTGTGTTTTTAGTAAACAGTCGCTTGGGCCTGGTCACTGCGGCCCCCTGCGGCTTCGGACGCGAAGTCCTACACCACGAGGGGCACCCCTTCTCCCGAAGTTACGGGGCCAATTTGCCGAGTTCCTTAACCAGGGTTCGCTCGATCGCCTCGGTATTCTCTACCTGTCCACCTGAGTCGGTTTGGGGTACGGGCGGCTCTAATCCTCGCTAGAGACTTTTCTAGGCAGCATGGGACTTGGCACTTCCACTATTCGTGTCGGACTCGTATCTCGGTCTTGTGTGGCCCGGATTTACCTGGTCCACGACCTACATACTTACCCCCGGACTACCATCGCCGGGGATGCCATACCCTCCTGCGTCATCTCATCGCTAGCCTAATACCAGTTGGGTCGGTAGCCCCCGAAGGGGTTTCCTTAGCAAACTGGGTTCGGCTCTTGGCGGCTTAGAACCGGTACAGGAATATCAACCTGTTATCCATCGACTACGCCTCTCGGCCTCGCCTTAGGTCCCGACTTACCCTGGGCGGATGAACCTTCCCCAGGAACCCTTGGACATTCGGCGGAGGGGGTCCTCCCCCCTCTTTCGCTACTCATGCCGGCATTCTCACTTGACACGCGTCCACGGCTGGGTTACCCCGCCGCTTCACACGCATATCAACGCTCCCCTACCCCTCGTGCCTGCTTTCGCATTTGATGGCACGAAGCCGTAGCTTCGGTACATGGCTTAGCCCCGTTACATTATCGGCGCGGGACTTCTTGACCAGTGAGCTATTACGCACTCTTTCAAGGATGGCTGCTTCTAAGCCAACCTCCTGGTTGTCTGGGATGTCCCACATCCTTTGCCACTTAGCCATGATTTAGGGACCTTAGCTGACGATCTGGGCTGTTTCCCTCTCGACCATGGAGCTTATCCCCCACAGTCTCACTGCTGTGCTATGACGTATCGGCATTCGGAGTTTGTCTGAAGTTAGTAAGCTTGTAGGCCCCTGCGTCCAAACAGTGCTCTACCTCCGATACGGAACACACAACGCTGCACCTAAATGCATTTCGGGGAGAACCAGCTATCACGAAGTTTGATTGGCCTTTCACCCCTATCCACAGGTCATCCCCCCAGTTTTCAACCTAGGTGGGTTCGGCCCTCCACACGGTCTTACCCGTGCTTCAGCCTGCCCATGGATAGATCACTTCGCTTCGGGTCTAGGACCAGCAACTCGACGCCCAGTTAAGACTCGCTTTCGCTGCGGCTACCCGTCATTCGGTTAACCTTGCTACTGATCGCTAACTCGCCGGCTCATTCTTCAAAAGGCACGCTGTCACCCAGTCCGAAGGCTGAGCTCCAACTGTTTGTAGGCACACGGTTTCAGGTACTATTTCACTCCCCTCCCGGGGTACTTTTCATCTTTCCCTCACGGTACTTGTCCGCTATCGGTCGCTGGAGAGTGTTTAGCCTTATGGGGTGGTCCCCACAGATTCGTACGGGCTTTCACGGATCCCGAACTACTCGGGAGCACTGACAGGAGGTTCGACAGATTTCGCCTACAGGACTATTACCTTCTCTGGGTCGTCTTTCCAGACGATTCGGCTATCTGCGAGCTTTGTAACTCCTTGGAAGATCGGTAGCTCTTCCAGTCAGGTCCCACAACACCCCAATGGCAACGCCTACCGGCTATTCCACCATTGAGGTTTAGGCTGTACCCCGTTCGCTCGCCACTACTAGGGGCATCACTATTGTTTTCTTTTCCTCAGGGTACTTAGATGTTTCAATTCCCCTGGTTATCTCTGACCACCGTATGTGTTCGGGTGGCAGTGACACGGCATGACCCGCGTCAGGTTTTCCCATTCGGAAATCCCCGGATCTTAGCTTGCTTGGCAGCTCCCCGAGGCTTATCGCAGCCTGCAACGTCCTTCATCGGCTTCCAGCGCCTAGACATCCACCGGGTGCCCTTTGCAACTTGCCGAGACGATGCTCGCGCTCGCTATGGAGTTCTCAAGGACCTTGTTCGGTACCTCGACCCACCGCTTGCCGACGATCAAATGTCGCCGCCGGCAGTTCGGTCATCCGAAGTCCGTACGTGATACCGCCCGCGCTCGTACTGCGAGGCGGGCAGTCCACATCCAGAAGGTGCGTACCGCAGCCTTCAAAGCTGCACAGTGTGTCCGATGCCCTTCGACGCCCTCGATCGGTTGGTCATAACCGCACGAGGCGGTCCCCCCAACGCGGGGACGAGGTGTCAAATGCTCGATTAGCCAGTGATCCACGGAGCTGGACGGCCCTTGCGGCCGCCATTCGGCTCCTTAGAAAGGAGGTGATCCAGCCGCACCTTCCGGTACGGCTACCTTGTTACGACTTCGTCCCAATCGCCGGCTCCACCTTCGACAGCTCCCTCCCGAGGGTTGGGCCACTGGCTTCGGGTGTTTCCGACTTTCATGACGTGACGGGCGGTGTGTACAAGGCCCGGGAACGTATTCACCGCGGCGTTGCTGATCCGCGATTACTAGCGACTCCGCCTTCATGGAGTCGAGTTGCAGACTCCAATCCGAACTGAGACCGGCTTTATGAGATTCGCTCACCCTCGCGGGATCGCAGCCCTCTGTACCGGCCATTGTAGCATGTGTGCAGCCCAAGACGTAAGGGGCATGATGATTTGACGTCATCCCCACCTTCCTCCGGTTTGACACCGGCAGTCTCTCATGAGTCCCCGACATTACTCGCTGGCAACATAAGATAGGGGTTGCGCTCGTTGCGGGACTTAACCCAACACCTCACGGCACGAGCTGACGACAACCATGCACCACCTGTGTACGGCCCCTAAGGACACCATATCTCTATGGCTTTTCCGTACATTTCAAGCCTTGGTAAGGTTCTTCGCGTTGCTTCGAATTAAGCCACATGCTCCGCCGCTTGTGCGGGCCCCCGTCAATTCCTTTGAGTTTTAACCTTGCGGTCGTAATCCCCAGGCGGGGTGCTTAATGCGTTAGCTACGGCACGGAGGGAGTGGATAACCCCCCACACCTAGCACCCATCGTTTACGGCGTGGACTACCAGGGTATCTAATCCTGTTTGCTCCCCACGCTTTCGCTCCTCAGCGTCAGTACAGGCCCAGAAAGCCGCCTTCGCCACCGGTGTTCCTCCTGATATCTGCGCATTTCACCGCTACACCAGGAATTCCACCTTCCCCTACCTGCCTCAAGCCCATCAGTATCGGATGCAATTTCAAGGTTGAGCCTTGAGATTTCACATCCGACTTGGTGGGCCGCCTACGAGCTCTTTACGCCCAATAATTCCGGACAACGCTAGGCCCCTACGTATTACCGCGGCTGCTGGCACGTAGTTGGCCGGGCCTTCTTCTGGAGGTACCGTCACTTGCGCTTCTTCCCTCCTGAAAGTGGTTTACAATCCGAAGACCTTCTTCCCACACGCGGCGTCGCTGCTTCAGGCTTTCGCCCATTGAGCAAGATTCCCCACTGCTGCCTCCCGTAGGAGTCTGGGCCGTGTCTCAGTCCCAGTGTGGCTGTTCGCGCTCTCACGCCAGCTACCCGTCGTCGCCTTGGTGAGCCGTTACCTCACCAACAAGCTGATAGGCCGCGAGACCATCTTGGAGCGGCGGACCATTTCCTAGCCGCTTCATGCGAAGTGGTTAGGTCATCCGGCATTAGCCACAGTTTCCCGTGGTTATTCCGGTCTCCAAGGCAGGTTTCTCACGTGTTACTCACCCGTTCGCCGGTCTCCACGCATCCGAAGATGTGCTTCTCCCTCGACTTGCATGTGTTAGGCGCGCCGCCAGCGTTCGTCCTGAGCCAGGATCAAACTCTCCATTAGAGATCTCAACGCACCGGCGTGAGCCGGCTGCCGAAGATCCGTGGATGAAGAGTTCGTCGCTAGTTCAAGGACAGCTGTAAAGCTATCCGGAACCAGTTTCAAACAACCGTCCTCTTTCATGGAGACGCAGCACGAGGCTGCATCACAGGTCAATCCCAAGGACGGGGTGCATGTGCACTGGCTTTTGACACACTGTGCAGTTTTCAAGGAGCGGGTCGCGCTCCGCTCGAGTTCCTGCCTCCCTGTCGGGTGGACGGCTTTCGAGCTCCTTCGCGTGGGGTCGTGAACCCCGTTCCAGAGCGCACGAATCCCCGGGCGTCCCTTTCGGGAAGTCTCGGAGGTTCGACGTCCGGCGAGCAGCGGGGGAAACCCGTGCCCTGTGTAGTACACCAGACTCTACCGGTCGGACCTCCGACCTGCAACCTGGATTACCAGATTGTTCGGGCCTGTCTGGCAGCCGGGCGACGTGTGCCGTCCGGTTGCGGAACTGTACATGCGCCCTTCGGCGGATGTCAACCTGACGGGCGAGGTA
>Ga0299914_10000304_pt1 | contig 29350 bp, 27 predicted proteins | sample RVTome_10_FD_201361 | JGI IMG/M metagenome (GOLD analysis project Ga0299914, IMG submission 201361) | Soil microbial communities from uranium-contaminated site in the Upper Colorado River Basin, Wyoming, United States - RVT153D57 (version 2) ... | reverse complement strand
GTCCATTCAGAACGTAGATCACCCAGGGCTGGATCGGCATCGGTTTGGTTGACCAGGATACGTTCAACGTTCGTGGCGAAAGCAGTGCTAAGTTTGCCTAAGCCGGCCAGTTCCATCGCCGTGAGAATTTCTGGCTCAACCTGCAGGTTCCAGGCGTAATCGGCTTCTCCCGTTTCCAAGACGGCACGGGCGGCCGAAGCAGCATCGCCGCCACCCTTCCAGATAACTTCCGAGAAGTAGGGCTTGTTGGGGTCACGATAATTTTCATTGACCTCAAAGAGAACGACATCATTGGCGCGGAATTCTGCAACTTTATAGGCACCAGTGCCGATGGGCATGAAGTTCTGGTCGGTGCATTCTTGAGCGGCGGCACCGATACAGCCTTCAAATTGGGCTGCCTGGTAGATGGGTGTTGGGGCACCCACAAATGGGCCATAGGGGAAAGGTTGGGGTGCTTCAAAGTTGATCTGAACGGTGAGATCATCTATGGCTTCAACAGAGCTTACGCCCTGGAAGTAGGTGAGCGAAGCACAGCCTGTATCCGGGTGCATACAGTAGTCGGCGGTGAAGACAACATCAGCAGAAGTAAAGGGTGTGCCATCTGACCAGAGAACGCCTTCTTTTAATTGCCAGGTGATGCTGAGCAGGTCCTCAGAGACACCGCCATTTTCTATGGTGGGAATTTCGGCGGCCAACTTGGGCACCATGTTGCCGGCTTCGTCATAACTGGCTAACGGTTCTACCACGACTGAAGAGGCATCCACTTCTTTGGTACCACCGGAGAGGTAAGGGTTCAAGTTGGAAGCAGCCTGCCAATAGATAACGGTTAATGTACCACCTTGACCACGGGCACTGCCACCTTCGGCTTCGACGACGACTGTTTCAACAACTGTCTCAACAACAGTCTCAACTTCTGTTTCGGTAACAATACGGGTAACTTCAACAGTTTCGCCTTCTTCTACAACTGTTTCGGTGACCACACGGGTTACTTCGACGGTTTGGGGCTGGCAAGCTACCAGCAGTAAAGCTCCAATTAGGGTAAGTGAGAGTAAATATAGCTTTTTCACGATCTCCTCCAAATTTCTATTTCGGATATTTTGACATAGGATCTTACTGAGAATTTTGAATACACCGGTTACAAAAATATGTCTATAGGCTACCTCCTTGACAATGTAGCGCGATTTTTGCAGATCGCATTACAACTATATCCCAAGTGAATAAAATTTGCCAACCTTTTTTACCCATTTATGTCACAGAAATGACACCTTATCGTCACTCGGCTAAGTGACAGGCCACCCAATGGCCGGGTCGTAGTTGGCGCCATTCTGGCTGAATGTGAAAGCATTGTTCCACGGCGACAGGGCAACGGGTATTAAATGGGCAACCTTTAGGGGGATTGGCGGGACTGGGAACATCACCTTGAAGGATAATGCGTTTTCTTTGACGTTCTAAAAGAGGGTCGGCAACGGGAACGGCCGACAATAAAGCCTGCGTATAAGGATGCAGGGGTTCATTATAGAGGCCAGTATGTTCCGCCAATTCCATGATCTTGCCCAGGTACATGACGGCTACCCGATCGGAAATATGGCGAATCATGCTTAAATCGTGAGAGATAAACAAGTAGGTCAGCCCCAACTCGTTTTGTAATTCCTCCAACAGGTTCACAACCTGGGCCTGGATGGAAACATCTAAGGCGGCAATTGGTTCATCGCAGACGATAAATTCAGGATTTAGGGCCAGGGCACGGGCAATGCCGATGCGCTGTCGCTGGCCACCGGAGAACTCGTGGGGATAGCGGTTGGTGTAAGCCGGATTCAGGCCCACCAGAGACAACAACTCTTCAACGCGCTTCTTTTTTTCACGGCCTTTGACCACACTGTGTTCGTCTAATGGTTCACTGACGATACTGCCGACGGTCATACGGGGGTTGAGACAGGCATGGGGGTCTTGGAAGATCATCTGCATTCTGGGGCGTATTTTTCTCAACCTGTCCCCCTGCAAATTTGTAATCTCCTGGCCTTCAAAATATATACGCCCTTCTGTTGGTTGATAAAGCCGCAGAATAACACGACCCGTGGTAGATTTCCCGCAACCACTTTCACCGACCAGGCCGAGTGTCTCTCCTTTATAAACATCGAAAGTAACGCCGTCCACTGCTTTAATGGCCCCTACCTGACGGCGGAATACGCCTTGCATTATGGGGAAATGTTTTTTGAGTTCAGTAACGCGAACCAAAGCTTCCTGGTTATTAGTACTCATAGCGTGGCCTTGCCTGTTCTATATCCCACCAACAAGCAACCTCCTGCTTGTCACTTACAGGGAGGAGTTGAGGGTTTTCCTGGTGACATCGTTCGTAAGCATAGGGACAGCGGGGTGCAAAGGGACAACTTGCTGGTTCGGTTAATAAATTGGGGGGTTGCCCCTTAATGTTTGTTAGGCGCTCAGCCCGGTCGGAGTCTACACGGGGCAGTGAACCCAGTAAGCCTTGCGTATAGGGATGCTGGGGGGAGCGATATAAGGTGATAACATCGGCGCGTTCGACGATTAAGCCCCCATACATGACCATCACTCTATCAGCAATCCCGGCGACCACGCCCAGATCGTGGGTAATCCAGATGATAGCCATGCCTAGCTCTTCTCGCAGACGCTGGATTAAGGCAATGATTTGAGCTTGTATGGTGACATCAAGGGCTGTGGTTGGCTCATCGGCGATGAGAAGTTGAGGGTTGCAGGAAAGGGCGATGGCGATCATGACCCGTTGGCGCATACCGCCCGAAAATTGATGGGGGTAGTCTTTTAACCTGGACTCAGCCATGGGAATGCCCACAAGTTGTAATAGATCAACCGCCCGTTTGTGGGCCACATCCCTGGTCATCCCCAGGTGGGTTTCCAAGGATTCGGTAAGTTGTTTGCCAATGGTCAGCACAGGATTTAGGGAGGTCATAGGGTCTTGAAAAATGAAGCCAATTTGACCCCCCCGTACCTGTCGCATTTCATCAGGGCTTATTTTGAGCAAATCATCTTCGCCAAATATGGCCTGACCAGCAGCGATTTTGCCGGGAGGCATAGGGATAAGTTGCAACAGCGACATCATCGTAACACTTTTACCAGAGCCGCTTTCCCCAACAACCCCTAACATTTCACCTTCTTGAAGATAGAAGCTGACACCGTTTACGGCGTGAACTGTGCCTTCCTGCGTATGAAAATGTGTTTTTAAATTGTTGACTTCTAAAACCTTGGGTTTTGTTCCTGACCAGGTAAGCCCTGACATATGAATCTGCCTCTTATGTGGTTTTCCTCTGCTGGCTTTCCAGTGTACCTGAAAATAAATAATATGAAAAATAAATCGAAAGAGTCAAATTGGTGATTGAGATCGAGGGTTTGCAGGAAAGTTCCGGTTGGCTGTGGTGGTGGTTTATGTGTTATATTTGGATGAATTTCGCTCTGATTTCAAAAAGGTGTGGAGTGTCAATATGGTTCAGGTGACTACATTGCAAGGCCAACTGTTGGCTGATGAGACGATTTGGCAAACGCTGGTTAAGGGATTGAACGGCCGTTTTGCCAATGCCCGCCTCCTTATCCTTATTCCCGACCATACGCGCACTATTCCCCTGCCGCAACTGTTTCGCTATTTGGTGCAAATTTTGCATGATGCCCAACAATTGGATTTCATGGTGGCCTTGGGCACGCACCCGCCCTTGACTGAGAGGCAGTTGTGCCGGTTGGTGGGCATAACGCCAGAGGCGCGGCAAACGACCTACCAACGGGTGGGCATTTTGAACCATACCTGGGATTCGCCGGAGGACTTGATACAACTGGGTAGGCTGACCCAGGCGCAAATTCAACAGATTGCCGGTGATCGTTGGCATCCGACGCTGGCCGGGGATGTGGCGGTGAATATCAACAGGGCTATCCTTGATTATGACCATGTGCTTATTTTGGGCCCGACTTTCCCCCATGAAGTGGTTGGCTTTTCGGGCGGGGCTAAATATTTCTTTCCCGGTATTTCTGGTCCGGATATGATTAACGTGACCCATTGGCTGGGGGCCCTGGCCGGGGTGCGGGACACGATTGGCATTAAAGAGACACCGGTGCGGGAGATGATTCATGCGGCGGCCGAATTTGTTCCTACACCAACGACCTTGATTGCCCTGGTGGTAGACGGCAAGGGATTGGCGGGGATGTTCATCGGTGATTATCTATCGGCCTGGAGTGCGGCGGCCGATTTGTCGTCGGAAAGGCATATCATTTGGGTGGATGAGCCGTTCCGGCAAGTGCTTTCCTGTGCGCCGCCGATGTATGATGAGTTGTGGACGGCCGGTAAGGCGATGTACAAGCTGGAACCAGCCCTGGCGGAGGGGGGCGAATTGATCATTTATGCGCCGCATCTGGATGTGGTCAGTCATGTACATGGCAAATATATTTATGAGATCGGCTATCATGTGCTGCCTTATTTCCTCAACCAGTGGGACAGGTTTAAGCATATCCCGTTGGGGGTGTTAGCCCATAGTACGCATGTGCGTGGTGACGGCCGTTACCAGAACGGTGTCGAATTTCCCAGAGCCAGTGTCGCCCTGGCAACCCGGTTACCCGCTGAGGATTGCCAACAACTTGCCCTGGGCTACCAAAATCCAGAAGAGATTGATGCCAGCCAATGGCAAAATCGGGAGAAGGAAGGGGTGCTGTATGTGCCCAAGGCGGGCGAGATGCTGTATCGTCTGCGCCGGCGTGGAGATGAAGGGAGTGGCCAGTAAAGCCCAGGTTTTTGTGCTGATGGGGGTATCGGGATCTGGCAAGACGACTGTCGGGCAGGCACTGGCCAGGAAGGTGGACTGTCCTTTTTATGATGGCGATGATTTTCATCCCCCAGAAAATGTAGCCAAGATGAGTAACGGCATCCCCTTGACAGATGGGGATCGCCGGCCGTGGCTGGAGCGACTGCACGTGTTGATTGCAGGGCATTTGGAACGGGGAGAAACGGCCGTTCTTGCCTGTTCGGCGCTTAAGAGGAAATACCGGGAGCAGTTGGGGAGTGGTAATGATGGTGTTGTTTTAATCTACTTGAAGGGTAGTTTTGATCTCATTTGGCAACGGATGCAGCATAGGGAAGGGCATTATATGAAGGCCGAAATGCTGCAAAGCCAGTTTGATACATTGGAAGAACCCTCTCCGGCCGAATCGCATGTTGTTCCAATTGATCAGGAGGTGGATGGTATTGTCCGGGCGATAACATCTCTAGAGACCTAATAAGAACTTTGCCAGTAAAAAATAGATTAGCAAACCGGTTGTATCTACAATGGTGCTGATCATCGGTCCGCTAATGACAGTGGGGTCGATCTCGAGATGATTGGCGATGATGGGCACCAGGGTGGCGATGGTGGTGGCCCAGATGACGACGAGAGGCAGGGTGAGGGTGACGACGAGGGCGACTTCGTAGCCTGTTTGCCACAAGACAGCGCGGAGAAAACCCACCAGACCCATAGCTAAACCCAATATTAAACCGGCCGTCACTTCCCGTAACCAGGCCTGGCCTATGTTGGACAGACGCACTTCACCCAGGGTGAGGGCACGGATGATGGTGGCGACGGTTTGAGAGCCGGCATTACCACCCGTACCAGTAATAAGGGGGATGAAGAAGCTGAGGGCAACGACCAGAAGGAGTTCTTCCTCAAAAAAGCGCAGAACGGTGCCCGTGAGTGTGGCGGCGACGAAGAGGAGCAGCAGCCAGCCAATCCGTTTGCGGACAACTTGCCAGAGAGAAGCGGCGAAGTAGGGTTGTTCGAGTGGTTCGGAACCGCCGAGGCGCTGGATGTCTTCAGTGACTTCTTCTTCGAAGATGTCTACAACGTCATCTACGGTGACGACACCCAAGAGACGGTTTTCGTCGTCTACGATGGGGATGGCGAAGTAGTCGTAGCGGGCGACCATTTCGGCGAGTTCTTCCTGATCGGCCGTTACTGGCGCTGCCACTATGTCCGTGGTCATGATCTCCTCGATGGTGCTGTCCGGTTGACTTAAAATGAGGGCACGCAGGGGGGCGACTCCGATCAATTTGCCGTAGCGGTCTACCACATAGAGGTAATGTAACGTTTCCGCATCTTCCAGATTTCGTAGATAGTCGAAGGCTTGGGCAACAGTCCAATGCCGGCGCAGCATGGCTATGTCGGTGGTCATCAATCGCCCGGCCGTTTCATCTTGATAGGCCAACAGTTCCCGGACCTCTTCGGCTTCCTCTGGCTCCATCAAATCAATGAGGCGATCAGAAATTTCCTCAGGCAGGTCCTCTAGGAATTCTGCGGCATCATCCATCGGTAGTTCTTCAAGCAAATCAGCCAGACGCTCATCGTCTACCTTTTCCACCAATATCTGACGCACCAGACTATGTGTTTCGTCCAGGACTTCACTGCCAATGGCGACGGGGAGTAATTCAAAGACGGTGACCCCATCTTCCAGAGATAAGTCATCGAGCAAATGAGCAATGTCAGTGGGATGAATAGTGGCTAACAAGTGACGAAGTTGTTCTAATTCCCCTTGCTCGATTAGGTCTTCAATGATTTCGTGTGTGGGGGCTGGATTACTGTATTGACTCATTTCGATACCTCATGTGAAGCTCCTAGCTCTTTCTTACTCTTCTTCGTCGGCCAACGGGGGCAATTCAGCGATGGTGCCCAACCCAAAATGCTGCAGAAATTCAGGCGTGGTGCCATAGAGGATGGGGCGACCAGGTGTGTCGAGACGGCCGTTTTCCTCAATCAATCCTTTACTCAACAATGTTCGTAATGAGCCATCCGAATTGACACCGCGAATCTGATCAACTTGTGGCCGTGTAATGGGCTGGAGGTAAGCTACCATGGCCAGGACTTCTAAGGCAGCCTGGCTTAAACGCGTGGTGACTTCCAATCCCAAGAAGCGTTCAATGACAGTACTGGCTTCGGGGGCGGTTGTCAGTTGTACTTCACTGCCAGACCATTGTAGGCGCAAGCCTCGTTGTTGATAGTGCTCGGATAGTTCGTTGAGGAGGGAGTGAACGGCCGTTGACGTTGTTTCCAAGGCTGTAGCCAGCCGCTGCAAGGACACAGGGCCACTAGCAACAAATAGCATACTTTCCAGTAAGGCGACAGGTGTGAGGGTTTTCACTTCTTGGCTGTTTTTCATTGGGGTGATTATAGACGGGCGATGACTTTCTAACCAAATCTAAGGCGACAAATTACCAGGACTGAGGTACTATAGGGAGGGCGTTGTGTGGATGGAATGAGAGAAAGGAGTACCACAAATGAATAGTTCCAGATTTTTTGGGTTGATGTTGGGCTTGATGGTATTGGTGGCTGTTCCCCCATCTTCTGTTCATGCCGCTGCCTGCCTTTCCAACGGTAGTGGTTCGTGGAGTGATCCTGCTACCTGGGTGACGTGTAACAATGTGACGCCACAAGCAGGGGACACGGCTCAGGTTCAAAGTGGACATACCGTAACCCTGGATGTGAACACTCCCAATGTGCCCATCACTGTAGATAGTGGCGGGGTCTTGGAGATGTCTGATAGTATTGATTTGGGCGGATCGGCTCTAACTATAAATGGCACTTTTCGCCTGAACAGTGGAGCCATCGTGCAAAATGCCACCTACATCTACAATAGCGGCAGCACCCTAAATTACAACAGTGGTGGCCTTTTCAATCGTGGTCTTGAATGGAGTAGCGGCGATCCCCACCATGTTCAGCTTTCTAACAGCACTTCCTTCGATCTTTCGGCTACCGCTCTTCAGACCATGACAGGTGACCTGATTATTGATGATGGTTCTACTTTTTTAATGGGTAGCACCAACGCTGATCTCATTGTGCAAGGTAGTGTCAATATACAAGGTGTGCTAGAGTTAGCGACAGGTACAGGGAATATACAAGTCGGGGGAAATTGGTTAAAAGCACCTACGCCAGCAACAGAGCCTTATAATTTTAATCATAATGGCAGTGCGGTGATCTTTAACGGCAACCAAACCCAAACCATTACCGCCGTGATAGATAGCACTAATGATTTCTTCGGGCAAATTGTAGTCACCAACGGTTCCGACGTTATCCATAACGAAAAAATCGGTATGGCGTTAGGCTTGCAAGTTGATGCAGGTAGCAGTTTCACGCCTGCCTTCGGCGCTCATTTTGAGCAAGGGATGAATAATCTTAGCGTTTTAGACTGCGTGGGAAGCTGTACCTTCAACCGGCTGATCATCCGAAGATTGGATGCTTCAGGATCAACAGGTATCGTTGACGTCAATGAGAATTTTGTGATTTTCAACCTGGATAGCATTTTCGTTGCGCCGCCCGCCGGGGCGTTGTTTACTATTGCTGGCGATTTGAGCAATGACGGTATCACCGGTGGTATTGACTTTAATAATGGCACAGTGCAGTTTGACGGGGGCACGACGCAAATGATTAGCGGCCTGGGTGCCAATGCTTTTCACAATTTAGTGGTGACTTCGGGCACAACCTTGGTGGATTCGGCCAATACGGCCGTTACTGTTTCCGGTACCTTTACGAATAATGGTGTCTTTCGTCGGGCCGAAACGTTAGCGGCCGTTGGTTCACAAGGGTTTGGCCTGACGAATGTAATAATGGAAGTGAACAGCGTCACGGGGTTCCCGCAAATTACTGTAGATCGTATTGACAGTGACCATCCGGGGGCAACGGCGGCTATAGCGGCCAATAGTAACCGGCACTGGGTTATTAGCGATGATGCCGGGGGCACGTTTGATGTAGATTTGATTTTTCATGACGAAACTTTGGCCAACAATGTGGGGCAGCAAACCTGCCGCACCGGCGATGGCGGCGTAATCTGGGAGTGTGTGGCTGATGACGATCCGGCGGCGACGATCACCCGCCGCAATGGTGTGGTTGCCTTTTCGGATTGGCAAAATTGTGGTGCTTGTGGGCCAACGGCCGTTTCTCTTAGCGCCGTGCGCCTATCCTCACACTACCCCGCTCAGTGGCTGTCCCTATGCTTGATTATGATGCTTGTTTTCATAACAGCTTATACTCAAAGCAAGCGTAGTAAATGGCAAAACTAAATCGGTGCCAATTTTTAAGAGGGGGCGTGCATACAGCTTTTGCTGCTGGCCGCTAAAGGCAATTTCCCGCCGATTGTGTGGGCTTGCATTAGTGCGGTAATTGGGTAAACAGGTATTTACCGAAATAATTTTCTTGAAGTCCAACAAGGAAGTTGGTTTTTTAGGCTAATTGGCAAAGAGGATGTCAATAAATGTGCCTAGATTGTCATGTCCATCCAGAATCTTCAGGTTGAAGACCTCTGTAAAACCACAATTCTTGCACGAGACGAAGGCGTAGCGATGGGGCTGAATTTCCAGCAAACGGGAAAGCCCTGTGCCTGACATCGCCAGCTTTTCCACATAAGCTCCTTCGCCATGACAATGACTACACACAAATTGCTCGGCTAAAATCTGTTCTGTTTTTTTGCTCATTTTGTACCTCCGAAATGGGTAAGCACTAGCTTTGCACTTTAAGTTTCTCAGTCGAGACCAGACCCGAAGGGTTTTGCTCCACAAATGAATGGTATCTCCATAGGAAAACCCTTCGGGTCTCAGAAACTGCAAACATAGTGGGTATGATTTGCCAGCCTGTACGCAGCCTCGCCTTATTCTGTTGCAAGTGACAACAACGAATTTGAGAAAACAACGAATTCGTTTCTTTGTTCCGACCAAAATGACAGAATTCTGAGCTATTGACCGGCTGCTGATTCCTGTATAATGTCCACATGGTAGAGATAATCCTGCAAAGCTGCTATCGCCTGCCCTAATAAAGTTTTACAGAGGTGTCAATGAGTGGTGTGGATATGGCAATGTTGGGTGTGCGAGGGATGGCGGCCGTCATCGGACTGGTCATTGTGGCCGGCACAGTGATTTCGGCTATCAAAACCTTCGTCCTGCCGCGCGGGGTCAATGTCTGGCTGACGCGCATTGTTTTTGGTTCGGTGGGGGCGGTTTTTCGCTTCCGCTCGCGCCATGCTGCTTATGCAGAGCGTGATCAACTAATGGCGATGTATGCACCAGTGGCTCTAGTAACGATGCCGATTGCCCTGCTCTCTTTGCTACTGGTGGGCTATATGTTCCTCTTTTGGGCAGTTGATCCCCAGCCCCTTGGGCCCATTTTCAAGTTGAGTGGTTCGTCTTTGCTCACCCTGGGTAATGCCTCAGTAGATACCCTTCCTCATAAGCTGTTGGAGTTTTCCGAGGCGATGATTGGGCTGGTGATGGTGGCTTTGCTGATTGCCTATTTGCCCACGATTTATGCTGGTTTTTCCCGGCGTGAGGCGCAGGTGGCCTTGTGGGAAGCCTGGGCTGATTCGCCACCGACAGCCCTCCAGATGATCTCTCGTGCCTATCGCACAGGCGAACTGCGCCAGTTGCGCGAAGTGTGGCTAAATTGGCAGAGCTGGTTTGCCGAGTTGGAGGAGAGCCATACCTCGCTGGCTTCGCTGGCTTTTTTTCGTTCACCCAAGCCGGACCGGTCGTGGATCACGGCCGCAGGATCGGCTCTGGACGCGGCCGCCCTGGTTTTATCTACAGTGGATGTGCCCTGGGAACCACGGGCGGCTTTCTGTATCCGCACTGGTTATCTTTCGCTGCGCCATATTGCCAACTTTTTTGGCATTGATTATGACGCAGATCCCCAGCCGGATGATCCTATCAGCATCAACCGGGATGAGTTTGAGTCGGTTTATGATCGGTTGTATGTGGTAGGTGTGCCACTGAAAGTCGATCGGGAGCAAGCCTGGCGTGATTTTTCGGGCTGGAGAGTGAATTATGATTCAGTTCTACTGGCGCTGGCCACATTGACAATGGCCCCCTATGCGCCCTGGATTTCGGATCGATCAATTGTGAGACGTGTGAAGGATGGGGAACAATTTCGTGGTTAGACGGTATTGATGATGAAGGAAAAACGATGGCACACCTATCTATAGCTACCTACAACCTGGAATTTGGCGGCCGGGAGGAGGTTGATGCTATTTACACTGTTCTGGCTCATATGCAGGCGGACGTTATTGGCCTGACGGAAGCGGATGATGCCCAGATCGTCGCCCGCCTGGCCGACTGCCTGGGCTATCATCACGTGTGGGCGGAGGGCAGTGGGGAGCGGCACATCGCTCTGCTGTCGTGTTATCCCATTCTTGATTGGCGCATTTATAACCGGCCGCCCCTCACCCAAGCGGTTTTGCAAACGACGGTAGAAGTGCCTGACGGCCAGTTAACCCTTTATAACGTCCACTTCCTGCCTTATCTTCTGCTCCCCTTTGAACTGCACCGCTGGCGGGCAGCCGGTGCCCTGCTCAAACTGATTGGCCAACAGCAGCCAGGTCCCCACCTGATTATTGGTGATCTCAATGCTATTGGCCCGGGCGACCGGGTATTGCAGCACCTCAACCCACCGCGAATGCGGCGCACGATGCGCTGGCAGTTTGGTCTTGTCTTCAAACTGGCTATCCCCCGCCTGTTACGCGCCGGTTATGTGGATTGTTTTCGCCGTTTGCACCCCCACGCCGATGGCTTTACCTGGTACACACGGGGGCAGCGCACCACCCGCTATGATTATATTTTAGCAGATGAGGTGATGAGCGGCCGTTTGTGTGCCTGCCGCGTGGTTGATGAAATCGAAGCCATCCCCCAAGCCTCCGATCACTTTCCCCTACTGGCCGAATTTGAGATGAGCCAGTATTGAACCTATTACGCCGTGAGGCTGACCGCTTTATGCTCCGTAAAGCTCATGCTGCTGCCCTGTTACGTTGGCGTGGATATCAACTCCCTCCAGCCGATAATAAGTTTCTTTACCCACTGTCATTCCTTAGTGAACAATGATTCGATCATAGCCGGAATAGCTAATACATCCGGCCCTAATAACAGTTGGTAGGCGGGAGCTATTTCCACCAGTTGGCGTAAGACAGCCAGATGGTTGGGCATCATTGGCTTGTCCCATTGTTCGATGGCGTGTGGCAGAAGTTGTTGTAGGGTTTCTATGGGGGCTAACGGCCGGCTCTCATGTTCGCCTTCGCCCTTAATTGTCGGAAATAAAATAGCCCCGATCTGGGCCTGTTCGCACCATACTTGCGGCCAAATCTGCTCAGCGGGAATGGTTAGCTTTTGCCGCCCTTCTTGTTGAGGTTGTTGTTGGGCAAATTCGGCCGTGGCCGGAAAATGGGCAAAGCTATCAGGGTACGCTGCCAGCACCCCCGGGTAATGTAACAGTTCTCCTGTTTGGCTTATAATGGGTGAATCATTGGATAACAGGTGCCAGCCGGCATTGAGCAGCGACAGGCCGGTTGTTGTCTTGCCGGCACCAATGCCGCCGACCAGCAGCACGGCTCTGCCCTGGTAAGCGGCGGCAAAGGCATGAATCAAATAGAGTCCGCGCCGCCGTAAATGGGGCGAGAGGCTGATGGCGATCAGGTCTTCTAGTACGCCATAGGTGGTGAGGGCGGGAGCCAGGAGGCGGCCGTTTGTGGCTCCGCCTAATAAATCTAGCTGCAACTGACCAAAACGGGGAAAATGCACTACGACATCCTGTCCCTGCACGTAGTAAGCCAGCAAATCGCCTTGCCGGAATTGGGGTTCGCCAGGGGGAGCAGGGGATAAGTTGGGGACAATGTTGAGGCTGATGTGGATGTCGGGAACGGCCGTTGCTGCTGGCAAGGAGGCAAACGAACGCTGCCATCCCTGCCACAAAGTTGCATCATTCGTCATCCCTTCGATAATTACACCATGCAAATGCCAACGCATGATTGGAGATTATACGAGTAATTACATAATTACATAATTACGTAATTAAGAAGTTGAGATGAACAGAGATACCATTTTGCAGCGTTCTGATAATGTTACCTTTCAAACTGTGGCAGGTGAAGCGATTCTTATTCGGATGGATACCGGTACTTATTTTTCGCTTAACCCCGTCGGCACAGATTTTTGGGAATTGCTAGACGGCCGGACTACGATAGCCGAACACGCCGCTGCTATTGCCAGCACATATAACCACAAAGCCGATGAACTGGCGACCGCTATCATGGCCCTCGTGCAAGAGAAAGCGGATGCCAGGTCGCAGAAAGCCCTGGCCGACGAGTATGATATAGAGATAGAGTTCATTCAGGATCACATCGCCCGGTTGACCAACGCTTCGGCTGACCAGGAACTCAGCCAATATCAGCAAGCTATTGCTGAGGCGTTTTACGTGTCTGCCACAACGGTGCAGGATGACCTCTTGGAATTGGCGCAAACGATGTTTGCTGACAAACTCGTAACCACCTGACGGGTTCACTAAAGAACGCTGAGGCAAAGGTACAAATACGACTCGGTGAGCCTTAAAACACGCTTAAGCCATTGGTGGTTGGCCCTGGTAACTCTGCCTCGTTTAGTGCTGTACCCGGAAGAGCGTCGCCTGCTGGCGGCTATGCGTGGCTTTAGCCAGCGGTTGCCCCAAATGATGCAGCAGCCAATTCCCGAAGCCATGCAGCAAATTACCCCCAACGGCCCAACGGTAACGGTCAATGTCCACACCATCCGCCAATTGGCCGATCTGGCAGCGCTACTGGATCGCCGTTCGCCGCTGGGTATCTGTCTGCGCCGCTCCCTGGTGCGCTACCACTTTTTGCGCCAGGCCGGAGTGCCGCTGGCCGTAGTTTTTGGGGCCAGGTTTGAAAACGGCCGCCAGGCCAACAGCGAGATCAGTGGCCATGCCTGGACGACTCTATACAACTCTCCTTTCTATGAAGCCGATGAAAATTGGCGCAAGTTTACTGTGATGTTTATCTGGCCGGAGGCAGAGTAATTACGTAATTACGTAATTCCGTAATTATCATGTGTGGTATTCTCGGACTTCTTAGCCCCAATCCTTCCGCAGCCGAATTAGCCCGGATGAATGATTTGCTGGGCCATCGTGGGCCGGATGATGGGCATGTTTATGTGGGCGATGGCGTGGGGCTGGCGGCGCGGCGCTTGAGCATTATTGATCTGGCAGACGGCCGACAACCTTTGAGCAATGAGGAGGGGACGATTTGGATTACCTATAACGGCGAGGTGTACAATGCGCCCGAACTGCGCCAGCAGCTTCTGGCCACCGGACACCAGTTCCGCAGCCGCAGCGATACGGAAGTTATCGTCCATGCCTACGAAGAGTGGGGTGATGGGATGGTCGGGCGATTACGGGGCATGTTTGCTTTTGGTTTATGGGACGGTAATGAGCGGCGTTTGCTGCTGGCACGAGACCGTTTTGGCATGAAACCCCTCTACTATGCCCAAAGCGGACGGTGTTTTGCCTTCGCCTCGGAAATACGGCCCTTGTTCTGCGCCCTGCCCCAACTCGTCCGGCAAGCAAATCCTGAGAGCTTGTGGCGGCTCTTTGAAATCGGTTTCATTCCTACACCCCTGACGGCTTTTCAAAATGTGTATCAGTTGCCAGCAGCGCATTACATGGTGGTGGAAAACGGGCGTCACCAAGTGCCACGGCCCTACTGGCAGCTTGACTATCCAGCCCATATCCCTGCCCAAGACATCCACCATACGGTTGAGCAGTTCCTGGCCCATTTGCGCGAAGCTGTCAATGCCTGGCGACTAAGCGATGTGCCTGTTGGCTCTCTGCTCAGCGGCGGCATAGATTCTAGTGCTCTGGCCGCCCTTCTCAGCGAAATCAGTGGACCCATCCACACCTTCAATATCGGCTTTACGGCCGCCAGCCATGATGAATCCGAACGCGCCCGACAGACGGCCGTTCACCTGAGCAGCCATCACCACGAACTGACCTTCGATGAAGAAGCTTTTAACTACTTGCCTACAGTCGTCCGCCATCTGGAATCGCCGCAAACGGCTATGACCAGCATTCCTATTTATCTTCTCTATAAGGCCTGCCGTGAGGCAGGTTTTAAGGTCATCCTGACTGGCGAAGGGGCGGATGAACTCCTCGGTGGTTACCATTGGTTTGATGGTGATAGGCGAATACGGCCGTTCTTACCAATCCCCCAAACTATCCGCCAGCAACTGGCTCGCCTGCCTCTGCCCATTTCGCCCGACGGCCGGCGTGTCCTGGCCCAGGCCAATCATCACTCCATCGCCCGCTACAGTCTTTGGCACCAAATTGCCACTGAGGACCAACGCCATCAACTACTCGACCAATCGCTGTTTCCTTCGATCCATGAGGCATGGACTAAACAGTATGGCGAGAATATAGACGGCCGTCATCCCCTCAACCGTTTCCTTTACCTTGAGGCCCACACGCGAATGCCGGACTTTATCAACTTTGAGGTAGATCGCATGAGTATGGCTAACTCCGTCGAGGCCCGTCCGCCATTCCTGGATCATCACCTCTGGGAATTTTGTGCGACCTTGCCCCCAGATCATAAACTCATGCCTCACTTCAACAAACGCTTGCTGCGTCTGGGCCTGAAAGATCTTCTCCCCGAACCGGTCCGCGAGTGGCCCAAACAGGGATTGGCCGCGCCACACAGCCAATGGTGGCGGCAAGAAAGATTGCCCTCCTGGGCTGAAGCTTGTTTGCATAGGACAGCTTTGGCGGAAACGGGCTATTTTGATATGGCTACAGCGGCCCGACTACGAGCAGACCATCAAGCAGGTAAAAGGGATAACGGCCGTCTCCTCACCGGCATCCTTACTACCCAACTCTGGCACCAGGAGTTGGGGGTGATCAGTTATCAGTAAACAGTATTCAGTAAACAGTAAACAGTATTCAGTGAACAGTGATCAGTTATCGGTAAACAATATTCAGTAACTAGTATAGAGATCAACTGACCACTGACCACTGATTACTGGCTACTGGCTACTGGTCAGCGGCTGCCAGCAAAGCTCTTCCCATCCCCTCTACTGCGGACAGATCTTTGGTGGCTTCCATCACAATCACCAGCGCGTAACGAGGGGCATTTGCCGGGGCCATTCCCAAATACCAGGCATCCGTTTGTCCTTCCGGGCCAGAGAGGGCAGGCACAGTATGTTCTAAGAAATTGTCTGTTTGGGCCAGATGCAAGCGCATCAGTTGGGCAGTTGGGGGCGAAATGGCTGGTGTGACTGCCTCTGCTTCTGCATTTGATGAAAGCTGGCTGCTTCTTTCGTTGCCAACGGCCATTACTAATTGGGCTGTAGGTAGACGGCCGTCTGTGGCTAAGGCGGCCCAGGCCAAGGCTACCTGCAAGGGTGTCACCAGTAAATTGTCTTGCCCGATGCCCGCCAGCAGCGGATCAGCCAGGGGAGCCAACGGCGGTGTTTCCGTATTCAGAGGTAACTCGGGCGGCTGTGTCAAACCAAAATCAGCGAAAATCTGGTCCAGTCCACTCGTGCCTAACTGATCGCCTAAAGTCATCATCGGGGCGGGACAATTGTGCTGCAAGACGGCCGACCAGGTGGCCGGCAGCGCTGGCGGCGAAAGACACTCAATCACTTGCCCATTCAGGCTGACTGCCTCGACGTCTCCTTCTATCGGTTCTCGCATGGCAATCGCGCCTTGGTCAACGACCGCCGCCAGGATAAAAGGTTGCAGCACGCGGCCTGGTTGATACTGACCTTGTGACACCCGATTTAACAATGGGGCCTGCTCATCAGCCGTGAGCGTCTCGAATGCATCGTCTAATAAATTCGGGTCGTAGCCAGGATGGCTGACGAGTGCCAAAATTTGGGCGTTATTGTCTTCTATTGCCAGCAGAATAAGGGCGGAGGGAGAAGCTGGTAGCAGGCTTTCAGCTTTTTGTTGCAGCGTCGCGTCCAATGTTAGATAGACAGCCTGTCCTATCTGTGGTAAGTGCAGTAGTTGGCGGTGGACCTCTTCGGCCAAATTATCGGTTTCACCGCGTAATACATCGTTGAACCCTTCTTCAATTCCGGCGGTGCCATGGCGAAAGCTGTAATATCCCACGGCTGGTCCACTATTGGCCAAAGGGTAGACTCTATCCAGGCTGTCCGGCTCGCCTACGGTCTCGGCCAACAGGATGCCATTGCGATCTAGAATCTGGCCACGCTGGATGCGTAACTCTGCTTCAGCCAGCCGAGGGTTATCCTCCCTGCTTAATATGGCTTCGGCCTGCACTACGCTCCAGTAGACCAACGTTGCCCCAACAAGTACAAAGCTGAGCAGGAGCACGGCGGTTACCCGATGGATCTTGACAAGGGCCGACTCTTTTTGCTCCAATTCTGTCACCTGATGCCCCTATCATCCTCGGCTGATAGATAGATTAACAACCCACCCATCACCCCACTTATCAGCAGGGAACTGCCACCATAGCTCACAAAGGGCAACGTCACACCGGTCAGCGGCAGCAACCGGGTAACACCACCCATGATGAGCAGTGTCTGGGCAGTGAATAAAATGGTGATCCCTGCTGCCAAATATTGATGGAACGGCCGTCGTGCTAAGGCGGCTACCCGCATCCCGCGATAGGCCAGCAAAGCAAAACAAGCCACCACGCCTAAACTGCCTACCAATCCCCACTCCTCGGCAATGGCGGCAAAGGCAAAATCAGAATGGACGACAGGGATATAATCGGGAAAGCCCTGGCCAATTCCCTGACCTCCCACGCCGCCGGCTGCTAATGCATACAAGGACTGCACAATCTGAAAAGCGCGATTCTCGGCATCAGGCCAGGGATTTAGCCAGGCATCCACTCGTAGGGCCACGACATCGAATAGATAATAGGCAAAAACGCTGGCTACTAATAAGAGTCCCAGGCCGCCCCCAATATATCGCCTGTCACCGGTTGCCAAATAGAGCAAAGCCAGAAAGACGATGAAAAAGAGTGTCGCTGCGCCCAAATCACGCTGCCAGACGAGCAGCATCATGCAGAAGCCCCACATTAATAACAAGGGAGCCAGGTAGGGGAACGGCCGTTTACTTTGCCGTAACAAAGGTTCTCGTTCATCAAAATAGCTGGCCAGAAAAACGACAAGCAGCAGCTTGAGCAGTTCTGAGGGTTGGAAAAATACACGGCCGATTACCGGCAGGGGCAGCCATAGCTCAGCACCAAAGCCGGAAGGATTGACACCAAAGAGCAAGGTTGCTGCCAACAACAACAAGCCCAGGGTAAGCCAGGTATAACGGTAATCGCGCAGCCGACGCAGGTCCGGCGGCACTATGATAATTGCCAGCATAACGGCCGTACTCAGCACCATCCACACCACCTGCCGCCCCAAAAAGTTAGCTGCCAGCCGATCTATCAGGAGCAATCCCCAACCATTGAGTAAGCCTATTATAGGCAGTAAAAAAGGATCGTGCCCTGGCTTAAAATGTCGCAGCAGAAAATGTGCTGCCCCCATTGCCAGCAGCCATACAGCCGGTGCAAAGAGATGCCGCCAATGCACAAACCCTTCTACCACCAGGCTTAATGCGAGGGCGTTGGTTACAACAAAACCGGCCGCTATGAGTAAGAGAATTGCTTCATAACGGCCGTAAATTTCATCAATATCTTCTAATTGGAAAAGGGACATACGGAGTAATTACGTAATTACGTAATTGGGTGATTATAGATAGTTCCCCACCAGCAGTTTCAGCCTTTCCTTCGTTTCTGCTGAAATGAAGCTGCGTCTGGTAATCAGCGCGTTCTGAAGGGCATGGTGAGCTGGAAAATCACCCGCCCAGGTATCCATTTGCTGTACCAGTTGACCAATGGCCTTTTGTGCTGTCTCTGTGTTGCCTTGCAGGACGCGAACCACCTGTTCCACTGTTACTGGCTTTTCTGTCTCATGCCACACGTCATAATCGGTCACGTGAGCCATGCAAGCATAGGCGATCTCTGCCTCTGCTGCCAGAAAGGCTTCCGGGCTGGTGGTCATGCCAATAAGACTCATCCCCCATTGGCGGTAAGTATTTGATTCGCCTTTGGTGCTGAAGCGCGGCCCCTCAATCGTAATGAACGTACCGCCTTCATGGACTGTACCGCCCGCAGCCCGCACTGCCTCAGCCAAAGCCCAACTGAGTTCTGGCGAGAAGGGGTCAGCTACATTGACATGGGCGACCAGGCCATCGCCAAAAAAGCTCATCTCCCGTCGCCCCTTGGTGTGATCAAATAGTTGATCAGGCACAACAATATGGCCGGGTGCATACGCCTCGCGTAATGAACCACAAGCACTGATTCCCACCAGATATTTAACGCCTAAGCTTTTAAGGGCATAGATGTTGGCCCGGTAGGGTACTTCATTGGGGGTCAACAGATGAGCACGTCCGTGGCGGGGAATGAAGGCCAGGCGACGGCCGTATAAAGTGCCTATAATCGCTATGTCCGATGGTCTGCCAAAGGGGGTATCTATTTCTCGTTCTTCTACATCGGTCAGCTCATCCATCTTATACAGACCGCTGCCACCGATGATGCCTAGTTCAATATCTGCCAAATTTCAATCTCCTCTTAGGGTCATGAGTATACAGGTGAATGGGTCATTTTAGCCAAAATAGTCATATATTCTTTAATTACCCAGACCGTAACCTATTGACGATAGCCAACGCTTGCTTCAACTGCTGCCTGGTTTGGGCCAAATCGGTGTTGAGCTTGTTCATTTTCTCACTCGTTACTTCCTTCATGCGGCTAATGACAACTTTCTGTTTATCGGTGGTTTCCTGTAACTGTTTTGCTTGAAGCTCTCGCTCTATCAAAGTCGCTTGTATTTCGGCCAGACGTGCACCCTGCTGCTCCATCTGTTGGAAGTAATTTTCGGCCTCAGCTTCTTGCGCTTCTAATTGTAGCTTTGTTTCCCGTAGCCGGTTACGCAATTCGCTGTTTTTAAGCATCATCTCTTCTTGTAATTGAGTAAATTGTTGTTTACTCGTGTCCCGCTCCCCGGCCACTTGTTGGGCCGAGGCGCCTAGCGTGGTGACTTCTTGTTGGAGTTGGGAAATGGCAGCTTCCCGTTCGGCTAACGCGCTTTGCAATTGTCTTAATTCTGACTCTTGGGCCATTAGCATATTTTGGGCCTGGGCCAATGCGGTTTCTCTGGCTTCAATGATTTCCGCCAATTTGCGCTCGGTTGCGGTCCGCTCAGCCCGTTGTGATTCCATTTCTGTGAATGCTGTCTGTCTGGCTGCTAAATCAGCCTGCAAACGTTGAAAATCCGCTTCTTGGTCCGCAAGCTTAGCTTGAGCTGCCCCCAGGGCCGATTGAGCCTTATCCAATGCCGCTTTATCCCACAACACCAACTCCTGGACTCGCTGCACTTCTCGTCTGGCTGTAACTGCTTCCTGCTGAACTTGAGCGAGTTCTGCCTCATGGCTTTCCTGTATCTGAGATAATTTTGTTCTCAGTCTGTCAGTTTGCTCTCTTTGTTGTGTGTTCTGAGATTCTGCTTGGGCCAAGGCCTCGTTGAGTTGGGTAATCTGTTCTTTCAGTTCTGTTACCACTTCGGGCTGCACCTGCCACTGCGTTTCTTGGTGGCGCAAATCTTCCAACTCCTGGACAGCCGCCTGCCAGGCATCTTCGGCGTGTTTGCGTTGGGCGCGCAGCATGTCAGTGAGACGGCCGTTTTCCTGGGCCTGGAACTTCAAATTGTTAATCTCACTCTGCAAAGTCTGAACCTTTGTTTCGGTCACCTCAGCCAGCTCCTGCCAGCGAATGAGCGACTCTTCTTGTTCAGAAGCGTGTTGTAGGCTGTTCTGCAAGGCACTCTCAATACTACGCATGCGATCTGAGAGGGCGTCTATTTGCTTATTGGCTGCCAGCAAATCATTTTCAAGCCCGTTATTTGTTTGCAGTAAGTCGGCGAACTCCTCCAACTTTGCGGTGTGTTGTTGCTGGAGGGTTTCAAACTGTCCTGTGCGCCCGGTTAGCAGATCACGAGCCGTAATGATTTCGTTGGCTTGCCGATCGACTTGGGCCGTGCGCTCCCGCAGCTCTTCACGCAATTCGTCTCTATCTTCACGCAGGTTGGTCAACTCCAGGCGCAACTGGCTCAAGTCTTCATGTAAGGAAGCAGCCCTGGCAGTGGCTTCGCCGGCCGTTTCATTTAGCCGCTTTTCAAATTCTCGTTCTAATTCATCACGGGCAGCTAAGGCTGCGGCCGATTCCATTTGTAAGCGGCGCAGCACACTCAGTTGATGTTCGCCCCGAACGGAAAGGCCACTTTCTACAGCCTCACCGGGCAGTTCAGACAGTTCAATGGTATGATCTTGTAATTCATTGGGAATGAGACCCTCAACCTGTATTGCTTCGTAAACTGTTTTGTCCAGATTACTGACCCAGCCTTGCAAACGGCCGCCTGGCTCTACTTGTAAACGGCCGCTATAGGCATCACCCCAAATTTGCCCTTCTGCCTCGATGGTGATTTCTAAAGCGACGGCCGATCCATACAACATGCCCTCCACCAAAATCTTAGGTGCAAATACATTACCCATGACTCTGGCTTCGGGCAGAATAGCGATGGGTATATCGGAACGAACATCACCAAAATGAATGCCAGCCGGAATCTCGCGCCACTGTTCACCACGCCGGAAGAGGGCTAATAGAGGATGGTTACTGCGGTTGTTGTTGGCTGTGCTCATGCGAGAGGCCTTCCCTAATTTGCCAGGTTTGCTCCAATAAGTTAATAATTATAACAGGTTTAATCTATTGTGGAATTGAATAATCCACATTTACCATTAACTCCTCGTAAAGAATGTATCATTATGGAATCACCACAGCGTGCTGTTGTTCTGGCAGCGGGACGGGGCCAGCGGTTACGGCCGTTCACCGACCACATTCCCAAACCACTTTTGCCTGTTAATGGTCGTCCTACCCTGGACTATATCTTCGCTGCTCTTACCAAAGCAGGGGTGGAGCAAGTCTGCCTTGTCACCCACCATTTGGCCGAACAGATCGAAGCCTACGCCCAGAATGGACATGCCTGGGACCTGCGGGTGACCACCTGTCAGCAAACCACCATGCGTGGCACTGCTGATGCGCTTAAAGTTGCTCTCAATTTTGTGACTACTTCTTGTTATGTTCTGGCTGCCGATTATGTGCTGCCGTCTGACTATTTGCAAATTCTCAAAGAGGCATATATACAAGGCAGTACGCCGTTGGCAGTGGCTTTACGACCCTTGCCGGAAGGCGAATCAAGCCGGCGCAGTAGTGTCAGGTTTGATGAAAACGGCCGTATTCTGGAAATCGTTGAAAAGCCAGCGCCTGGCCTGGCTCCCAGTGATATTGGTGCCTCTCTTATCTATATTATCCCCCCTGACATTCGCCGCTACCTGGCTCAGCCCCCACTCTCGGCTCGCGGCGAATACGAACTGCCCACTATTATCAACCAGATGATCCAGGATGGCTATGCCATCACCGGCTGTTTGCAAGCCCCACCGCCTGAATGGCAGCCGCCAGGAATTATGAAGCCATAAGGCCCATGGGCCATGGTTGCCTGAATTTATTGGCTAAAGCTTGTTACCTTATGGTAAGTTTGATACACTGCCCAACATGAGCAAGTGGCGTGTTCGCCTGGCAGTGATAACAGCCGTAATGGTCAGCCTGGGGGCTGTTGTCTGGTCATGGACAGCAGCAACAGAGCGGAACCTGGCTTACACGGGCTATGGCATTATTAGTGGCCCGCTTTTGCTAGAGTGGGTGTTGTCGCCAGCCGTGACAACCCCAGGCCAGATTCTGACGCTGAATGCTACACTCACTAACCGTACCAAATTAACCCATACCCCGGCCGTTGCCTTGCGTCTGCCGTCGAGCTTGAGTTTGCTGCCGGAACGCGGTTTGCCGGCCGGTGTCACCGTTAATATGCAAACGAATGAGTTGAGTTGGCTGCCTGTTGTTTCCGCGAACGGTGGCGTGCAGTCTTTATCTCTCGTTTTGCGGGTGGAAGCGGCCGATATTCTCAACCCTGAACAAGCTGTGACGGCTGTTCTGAGCAACGAAGGTGATGAGCGTAGTGGAGATGCGCTTCTCTGGATCGGCATCCCGCCGCAAATTCAGGATGTATTGGCACGTTCTCAAGTGGCGGTAGGGCAACCGGTGCAATTAACGGCCGAACTGGCTGGCTCCGGCCCTATTCGCCAACATTGGGATTTAGGCGACGGCCGCCGGGTGAATGTTAATGACCCCGTCATTGTCTACCCCGCAGCCGGTATTTACACAGTCATCTTGCAGGCTACAAATCCCTTAGCTACGGTTTCCCGGCAGGCTAATATTACTATTGTCCCTCATCCAGCGGCACAATTCACTGTAGATGATGACAATCCGGGCATTGGCCAGCCGATCACTTTCGCCAACCAGAGCGGCGGACAACCACCCCTCACCTATGCCTGGGATTTGGGTGATGGCACGACGGCCGATGTCCTTAATCCCAGCCATCAATATAGCAGCCCCGGCCTCTATCAAGTTCGGCTCACTGTACAAAATAGTTTTGGGCAATCCGAGGCTTTTTGGACAGTGCGCGTAGGTGATATCCCTATCGCCGATATGGTCATTGCCGACAGTGCTGCGGCCGGCCAACAGGTGGTGGGGCAGGCCTTTGGCGATGATAGTGTCACTTTCTTCCGTTGGGATATGGGTGACGGCCGTATTTATGAGGGCGAACAGATTAGTCATGTGTATGGACGGCAAGGTGATTATTATGTGGCGTTGCAGGCCAGTAATGAGTATGGGCAGCAGGAGATCGGCCGTTGGATCCACATCGGCCCTGGCCTTTTAGCTACCTACTTACCCCTGGTGGCCCGTGATGAGGTGGCCGTCTCCCAGCCCTTGACCATTGAGCAATTTGATGACGGCTCTGATCTTGTTTTGGAACCGGTGGAGTTAAGCGAGCCATTCGTCTTGGAGCCAGTGGAATTACCGGCCAACATCCTTCCGGCCGAGGAACTTTTTTTCTACATCAACTGGACCCGCGAACATTTTGGCCTGCTGCCTCTGGACAACCAGGTCACCTTGAACACCATCGCCCAGCAACATGTAGATGATATGGCTTTCCGTAGTTTTACTGCTCACATTGGCTCCGATGGCTCTTCACCGGCTGATCGTTTTCTGCTCTATGGCTACCCTAATGGCTATGCGGGTGAAGCTACTGCCTGGGGTTTTGCCAATGCCCATGAGGCGGTTGAATTTTGGATTAACAGCCCGGCTCATCGCCGCATCATTCTTAACCGTTACGCCACGGAAGTGGGTGTTGGTTTTATTGTAGATTACAGTGCACCTAATATTTGGTATTGGTCGGCTGAATTTGGCAATGCCTTCACCGCCCCGCCCACGCCGCAACTGCGTTTGCAATTGCCACTGCCCCACCTGCCGCCGGCCGATGGGGAACCAGCGGTTGATTCTCTGATTAGTGAGGCCGTGACCTATCGTTGGAATTGGCCGCAGCCGTTAACGGCCGAACAACAATTTGTCCTCTATTTACATGGCAGCACAGGCAGTATTGCTTTGACAACAACCCAGCAGGCCAGTAACGGAAGCCTCTATTCTCTGGACATGCCCGCCTATCCTGCTGTAACGATCGCTGGCTTGTATGAGTGGCAAATTCAGCTCGAGTCGGCCAATAGGTCTGTTATCGTCACCAGTGAGCGACGGCCGATTCAGTTTGCTGCCGATCCTAATCTTATCCCCACGGCTACAGCGACATTGACCCCGACCCTGGCCCCGACACCGACGCCGACACCTACCAGTACACCCACGCCTGTTCCCTGGCCCACCGCCACACCACCGCCACCCGTCCCCACCCAACCATCATTGCCTGTAGCGACGGTCATCCCGGAACCGTGAGTGGGGAAGTGGCGAGTGGCGAGTGGCGAGTGGCGAGTAACGAGTTATTCATTAACTCGCAAATTCACAAACTCGCAGACTCACACACTCGCAAACTCGCAAACTCACACACTCGCAAACTCGCAAACTCACACACTCGCACGAGGTATTACTATGTATAGAACGCTGATTGATGTGTCTACCCTGGCTGAGCAGCTTGAAGATTTGTCCTGGGTCTTGGTTGATTGTCGCTTTAACCTGATGGATACCAGCGCGGGAGGCAAAGCCTATGAACAGGCGCACATCCCCGGCGCGGTTTATGCTCATCTTGACCAGGACTTGAGTGGCCCACCGGTGACGGATAAGGGCCGGCATCCTCTGCCTACTCCGGCTGCCCTCACCCATCTATTCGGCCGTTTGGGCATTGACGAGAGCAAACAAGTGGTCGTGTATGACGATATGAATGGGTTCATTGCTTCCCGTTTGTGGTGGATGCTGCGCTATATGGGGCATGAGGCTGTGGCTGTGCTCGATGGTGGGTGGGCTGCCTGGCAAACGGCCGATTTGCCTGTCTTCAGCGGTGTAGAAATCAAGAGTCCGACCATTTTTACCGGTTCACCCCGCTCTGAATGGCTGGTACAAATTGATGAAGTGCCGGATGTGCCTTTGTTAGTTGATTCCCGTGCCCCCGCTCGCTACCGGGGTGAGCTGGAGCCAATAGATGCCCAGCCAGGACATGTCCCTGGGGCTGTGAACTATTTTTATGGAGAGAATTTGAATGAAGATGGTGGTTATCTCCCTCCGGGCAAACTCAAGGAACAACTAGCCTCATTGCTTGGAGATACCCCGGCTGATGAGGCCGCTTTTTACTGTGGTTCAGGAGTGAGTGCTTGTGCTAATTTGCTGGCTTTGACGCATGCCGGGTTGGGTGACGGCCGTCTTTACGTTGGTTCCTGGAGTGAATGGAGTCGTGATCCGGAACGGCCGGTGGCCACCGGGGCCGCTATCGTGACGTAAATTTTGCGCCTGTCAAGGATGCCCGTACGCCCTCCGGCCATTTCGTCTTCTCATTGTACTTGGCGTATTTCAGGTGAGTTCCCTCTAATATCGTCTGGCTTAAATCGGCCCCTCGCAAATCAGCAAAATGTAAATTTGCCTTCGTTAAGTCGGCACCTTTCAGGAAGGCATTGGTTAGGATAGCACTGCCAAGATAGGCACCCACCAATTTAGCGTTTTCTAAGGTAGCCCCTTCCAAATTGACCCGAAACATTTTTGCTCCGGACAGATCGGCCTGGCTTAAATCGGCTCCCTTGAGGTTGACATTCTCTAAAGTTGCCTTGGCTAAATTGGCTTGCTGCAAGTTAACTGCTCCCAATTTGGCCCGTTTGAGATTGACCTCGGCTAAATTGATTTCTGATAAATTTTTTAAATGGCTTAAATCTTGTTGAGCCAAGGTAACGTTGGCTGCCCCGACCGCTTTGATGCTTTCCTCAATTTGCTCACGTGAAATTTTTTGCTTACGTGCCACGTTTGTCTCCTGTGATATAAGCTCAAGGTCACAACTATAGACGGGAGGCAATGTTTGTCAAGCAAACTGCCCATTGTTATAATCTGTCTATCTTGCCACCCTAGCTCAATTGGTAGAGCACCGCTTTCGTAAAGCGGGGGTTAAGGGTTCAAGTCCCTTGGGTGGCTTTTTTGCTGCCAATTTGCCAACAGGCCCCTCTTCTGTACAATGGCCCTCATCAGGAAGGGGGGGAGAGAAGGTGGGCGGTTGCCCGCCATGATGAATGAAAACCGTTCGTAGTTGGCACTTTAGTGCTGTAAGAGGCGATTTATCGCCTACTACAAACTTATTTTCAGAGGAGAAGGCGGCACTTTAGTGCTGTAAGAGGCGATAAATCGCCTACTACAAACTTATTTTCGCAGGAGAAGATGATGGAGTACAGACGATTGGGTCGAACGGGTCTTAAGGTGTCTACTATTTGTTTAGGCACGATGCAGTTTGGCTGGACGGCCGATCCTCCCACCTCCGAGGCTATCATGAGCCGGGCTGTGGAACTGGGCTGCAATTTTTTCGATACGGCCGATGTCTATTCTCGCTGGATCGAAGGCAATGACGGCGGTGTCAGTGAAGAGATCATCGGCGACTGGCTGGCCAGTGGGGTTGTGTCCCGTCAAAATGTGATTATTGCCACTAAGGTACGCGGTACGATGGGTGAGGCTGTTACCAGCAAGGGCCTCTCGCGCCACCACATTATGAACGCCGTTGATGCCAGCCTGCGCCGATTACAGACCGATTATATTGATTTGTACCAGGTGCATTCACCTGATCAGGAAACACCCCTGGATGAAACGCTGACTGCCCTCAATGATTTGGTGCGGATGGGCAAGGTGCGCTATATTGGCTGTTCCAATTACCCGGCCTGGCTGTTGGCCAAGTCGCTATGGCTTAGCGATGTGGGCCACCTGGCCCGCTTTGACAGCCTGCAACCTCATTACAACCTGGTCCACCGGGCTGAGTTTGAGCGAGAATTGATGCCGCTTTGCCTGGATCAAGGCGTGGGTGTTATTCCTTACAGCCCGTTGGCGGCCGGCTTTCTTACGGGCAAATATCGCCGCGAATCACCGCTGCCGGATTCAGCCCGCGCTGCCCGCATTAAGGAACGTTACTTGAATGAGCAGGGTTTTGCGGCTGTTGACAGACTGGAGGAGATTGGCCAGGAACATGGGGCTACGGTGGCGCAGACGGCTATTGCCTGGATCTTGGCCAACCCGGCCGTTTCCTCGGCGATCATCGGGGCCAACTCTATTGAACAGTTGGAGGAGACGATGAGAGGGGCTGAGATTCAGCTTACGGCCGAGCAAAAGGCCGCCCTCGACCAAACCACTGACTGGAAATAGTTCTCGCATAAGTGTCTTAGTCTCGCCGCCATTGTAATAAACGGCCGACCACTGTAAAAGTAACGGCCGTGAAGCCTAGCAAGGCAGCCATATCCCAGGCTAACTGCCCTGTGATTGGGCCAAGTAATACCTGCCTCAAGGCGGAACTGGCGTAGGTGGTCGGGCTGAATTGCCCTAACAGCAGTAAAAAATTGGGTAGACGGCCTGGTGGAATGATGACCGGCCCCAAGGCTAACAAGGCAAATGTGAGCAGCAAATTGAGTGAGCCAGCCTCAGCATAATTGCGGGCTTTCAGGCCGATCAAGGCGCCAATGCCCGACACGGGCAGCGCACACAGGGGAATCACCACAATGAGCAGAGGGTGTGGAACCAGGGAGATGCCCAAGATGCGCGAGCCGATAAATATGGTTGCCAGGAGTGAGGGGAGAGCCAGGAGGAAGAAGGCGGCGATGACGGCCGTTAACAAGGCCACTTTCTTCACGGGCAGCGTGGCGAAGTAATCCAGCACCCCTTCCAGGCGCATAAACATGAAATGGCCCTGCACATTGCCCTCAATGCCAAATAACAGTGATAGCACAATATTGCCCGTGAAGACATAGGATAAAGCTTCCAGGCCAGAATCACGAGCGAAAACACCTAATGCTGCCATTGAAGCCAAGGGGCTGACCATGCTGAGAATGATGAGACTGCGCCATGACCAGCGCCAGTTGGTCAATTCGATTAGAATTAAATCTACTAACTGTGTCCAAAATGGGGGTGGTTTACGAGTGGTTGGCATAGTGCAAATATAGATCCTCCAAGGTGGCTGTGTATAAACGAAAATCGTCTATTTGGGTGAGGTTGAGTTGGGCGAGTACGGCCGTGACCTCATCCCAGGCTAACGACAGCAGCCAGTGTCCGGCCTGCACCTCATGAGTCATTAACCCAGGGGGCAAATCAGGTGCCTGGCCCGGTGTAAAGAACAGTTCCAGCCGCAGTTTTTGGTCAATTTGACGTTTGAGGTCACTGGGACGGCCGATGGCCACGAATGTGCCTGATCTCATGATGCCCACTCGTTGAATCACCTTTTCGGCCTCAAGAGCATCATGGGTAATGAAAATAATCGTCGTCCCCTGCTCCCGGTTCAACTGGCGCAGCACGTCCCAGACCAGCTTGCGCCGCTGGGGGTCGAGATCATTCGTTGGTTCATCGAGGAGCAGCATCGGGGGTGAGCCGGCCATAGCCACTGCCAGCCGCAGCAGCCGCCGCTGACCGCCCGAGAGGCGTGTGCTGTATTTATCGCGCAGCGGGCCAATTTGCCACAGTTCTAGCAGCCTGTTCCGTTCTGCCCTTGCCGCTGCCCGACTCATTCCCCGCAAATGGGCGGTAAAATACAAGGCTTCACCAATAGTCATATTGTTGAGAGCCTGTCCCTCCTGGGGCATATAGCCCACGTATAACGGAACGTCAATCTGGTCAAGCGGCTTGCCAAACAGAGTGATCTGCCCCGATGAAGGCGAAAGCAGGTTCACCATCTGGCGTACCAGTGTGCTTTTGCCGGCACCGTTGTCTCCCAAGATGCCAAAAATTTCTCCTTGCCTGATTTGCAAGGTGATATTTTTATTGGCCGGTTCTGTTTGCCCTGGGTAAAGTTTCGTCAGGTTTTGAATGTTGTAGAGTAGCATAGGTATGTAAGGAAAAACAGGAAATGAATTTGATGTTTAGGCCTCTATGTCTTTTCCAAGACTTTGCCTGGAAAAAGAGTGTAAACAGGGACGGAAAGGAACAC
>Ga0299914_10000303_pt1 | contig 29356 bp, 20 predicted proteins | sample RVTome_10_FD_201361 | JGI IMG/M metagenome (GOLD analysis project Ga0299914, IMG submission 201361) | Soil microbial communities from uranium-contaminated site in the Upper Colorado River Basin, Wyoming, United States - RVT153D57 (version 2) ... | reverse complement strand
CATCTGGTCGAATGCCGCGAATTTCAGCTATTTCGATAATTTCATAAGTCACCCGCGTCTCAAGTCGAGCGACATATTTAGGCTGAATAATCGTATTCAATTCAGCCCGGATTTCACCTGCTAAATCACTGTGAAAATCGCTCCATACGGTGGAGTGTTCAATATAAGGGTCCATTCCTGGAAAAGGTGAGGGCATTGTTAGACCTCCTTTAATCTAAATGCGCTTTCAATGACTGAGCTACCTCGTAAGGAATCCCTGGCACTGAAGCAATTTCCTCTACAGTTGCCTGGCGTAAATCATCCAACGAACCAAAATAACCAAGCAGGCTTTTGCGCCGCTTGGGGCCAATCCCCGGAATGCTGTCCAAAATCGAAGCCACACCCACTTTGGAACGGCGTTTGCGGTGACCTTCATTGGCAAAACGATGGGCCTCATCCCGCACCCGCTGCACCAGGTACAGGGCTTCGGAGCGGCGGGGCAGCCAGATGGAGCGGGATTGATTGGGCAAAAACAGCTCTTCTTCCTGTTTTGCCAGGCCAGCGACGGGCACTTCTTTCTCCAGCCCAAATTCGGCCAGCACTTCCATCGCCATGCTTAACTGCCCTTTACCGCCATCCACAATGAGCAAATCGGGCAGAATGGCCCAGGCAGTTTCTTTTTTAATTTTGCCAATTTGAGACGGGTCATGCAGTTCACCGACCCGGGCATCTTTGTAGCGCTGGAAGCGGCGGGTGAGGACTTCTTTCATAGCCCCATAATCATCATTGCCAACGGTACGGACATTGAAGCGGCGATAATCACTTTTGCGCGGTGCTCCTTGTACAAAGACGACCATCGAACCAACAGTTTGCGCCCCCTGGGTGTGGCTGATGTCGTAACATTCGATCCGGGCGGGCGGGCTGGGCAAGTTGAGCGCTTCCTGGAGTTCGGCCATGGCGTTGACGTGCTTGGAGCGATCGGCCGTCCACTGTTGGCGCAGCGTGTTTAAGGTGTCGGCCGCATTGCGGGCCGCCATTTCTACCAATTCCTTCTTTTTACCCCGGCGTGGCACCTGCAAAGCCACCTTGGTGCTCCGTTTTTGCTTAAGCCACTCCTCAATTACCATCGCTTCCGAGATTTCGTGAGGTAGGAGCACTTCGCGGGGAATATGGGCCGCCTCGTTATAGAATTGGGTCAGAAACTCTTGCAAGATGTTTTCGTCAGTTTCATCCTCCGTACCATCAAGCAGGAAATATTCACGGCCGATCAGCTTGCCGTGCCGGATGAAGAAGATTTGCACACAGGCATCTCCCTGCTCACGGGCGAAGGCGATAACATCCTGATCGGCGTTGGTAGTCGCCACAACTTTTTGTTTGGAGACAACTTTTTCTATAGCGCGGAGTTGATCACGGTAATCGGCCGCTTTTTCAAATCGCAAGTTCTCTGCGGCCGTTGCCATCTTTTGCTCAATCTCCTTGACAATATGTTCCGATTTACCATTCAGGAAGTCCATCAATTTTTGAATCATGTCCCGGTATTGGGCCTGATTGACGGCCCCGATGCAGGGACCATTACACAACTTGATGTCATAGTAAAGACACGGCCGTTCGTCCTGCCCCGTAATGACGCGATCACAAGTCAAATATGGGAAGATTTTGCGCAATGTATCCAGCGTTTGATGCACGGCCCAGGCCGACATATAGGGGCCAAAATAGCGCGAACCATCGCGCTCCATCCGCCGTGTCACCGTCACTTTGGGGAAAGGATCGGCCCAATGGACTTTAATATAAGGGTAGCGTTTGTCATCTTTAAGGCGGATGTTGTAGTGAGGCTGGTGCTTTTTGATGAGAGTGTTTTCCAGCAGCAAAGCCTCTAATTCACTATCGGTGCTAATGATTTCAATATCTTGGATTTCACGGCGCAGACGTTGAGTTTTGATGCCATCAACATTGGTATGAAAGTAAGAGCGCACCCGGCTACGCAAATTGATGGCTTTGCCAACGTAAATGATACGGCCGTTTTTATCCTTATGAATATAAACGCCCGGTGTCGTCGGCAGTTTTTTTAGAATTTCTTGTAACTTCTCTGAAGGCTTAAAACTCATAGCATAATTATAACAAAACAGGTGACTATCATCATATCCTTCTAGAACATTCGTTTGCCAAATCGTCCGGTAAGCATATGAGAATTGGCTTAATAGGCACGAAGGCTTTTCCTCATATTTAGTTGGCACTTATGAAGGTAGGTTATATCAGGTAAGGTTGTTAGCTTGAAAGGTATCTATTCAGCTTTTTGACTGGCTCTTCTAGGGAACCAGTGAGGAGCATTTGAGTGGATACGAAATAAGGAGATGTTGTGATGTTACGCAAGTTTTTTGTTTTTATCGCTCTAACTACTCTACTGATTTTTGCTGGTGTAGGGATGTTCTCGCAAACGGCTGTGGCCGCGCCCGCATTTCCCGAAATCATTCCCCTGCCAAACGGTTTCCGACCCGAAGGAGTTGTAACCGGGCGGGGACCTGTCATTTACGCCGGTTCATTAGCTGATGGTTCCATTTACCGGGCCAGTCTACGCACAGGTGAGGGGGAAATATTAGTTGCAGGGCCAGGGGGAATGGCTGTTGGCCTGGGGTTTGACAGTCGTTCCAATTACTTATTTGTGTCCGGAGGCATGGGCGGCACTGCTACCGTTTACGACGCCGATAGCGGAGCGTTCATAGCCCAATATCAACTCACCGATACAACCCCCGTTTTCATTAACGATGTCATTGTCACTCGTGAAGCGGCCTACTTTACAAACTCATTTGCGCCAGAACTCTACAAAGTGCCTCTTGGTCCTGCTGGCAGCTTGCCCGATGCCAGCGATGTTGAAACGATTGCCCTGGGTGGCGACTATGTTCAAGTAGCTGGTTTTAATGCCAATGGCATAGTGGCCTCCCCAAACGGCCGCCATCTCATCATCGTCAATTCAGGAGGCCAAACCCTCTATCGGGTAGACCCGCTCACCGGTGAGGCATTGGCGATTGATCTGGGTGGTGTCTCTTTGCCTAGTGGCGATGGCCTGGTTCTGGCTGGTAATACGTTATACGTCGTCCAGAATTCCCTAAACCAAATCGCTGTCATTGAACTGAATGGCAGCCTGACGGCGGGGACCCTCATTGATACAATTACCGATGGGGCTTTTGATGTACCGACGACGGCCGCTTTGTTTGGCAATAAACTGTATGCAGTGAACGCACGTTTTTCCACACCCCCCACGCCAGATACCGAATATGATATTGTACAAGTGGAGCGTTAATCCACTCCTTCATCAATATAAAAAGCACCCGGGAGTTGTTTTTTTGAGCAACTTCCGGGTGTTTTTTGTCCAATGATGTGGGCAGCCGTAAACCATTCTATAAAAATTGCACAGCAGATGTAAAAAACAGTGTAACTACTCAGGCTCACGAGAAGAAGTTCAGCTTTTAGCCGACATATCGTTTGGTCAGCCAGAGAAAAAGTTGAACTTCTGGCTTAGTAGTTACAAAACAATACAATAAAGTTTGGCAAATGCCATGTTACAATATTTCCATATGTGCATCTTCTTTCTTTTCTTGGGTAGTGCCGGTGGGGGATAGCGGGGTATTTATGTACGAATGCGTGATCAAGAATGGGACAGTCGTAACGGCCGATTCTACTTATCAAGCCGACATTGCTATTCAGGGTGAACGGATCGCTGCTATTGGCGAAAAGCTATTCGCCCAGCGCGAAATTGATGCTACCGGCAAATTAGTTACCCCAGGTGCCGTAGATATTCATGTTCATTTACAAATGCCAATCGGGAATTTTCGTTCGGCCGATGACTTTTTCACAGGCACACGGGCAGCGGCCATTGGTGGGACGACATCAATCGTAGATTTTGTCGAGCGACAGCCGGAGGAGACGATGGTCGAAGCCATTGCTGCTCGCCGTGCCCTGGCTGATCCTCGCGTGGCTATTGACTATGCCTTGCACATGACGCTTGGCCCCCGCGAGATTGATAAATTAGGTCAAGTACCAGAAGCCTATGCCGCTGGCTGCACCAGCTTCAAAATGTATATGGCCTACAGCTTCAATCTGAACGATGGACAGATGATGCAGGCGCTGGAGGCAGTACGGGATGTTGGTGGCTTTCCTGTTATTCATGCCGAAAATTGGGACATTATCACCACATTGGTGCGGCGTAATCTGGCAAACGGCCGTACCACCCCCCATTGGCATCCTCGCAGCCGTCCGGCCATGATGGAAGGCGAAGCCGCAGGTCGCGTCATTGATATTGCCACGATGGTAGGTACACCTGTCCATATTTTCCACGTTTCCTGTGATGAGACAGTGCAGCGTATAGCCGCTGCCCGGCGGCGCGGTTTGGCCGTGACGGGCGAAACCTGCCCCCAATATCTCTTTTTGACACAAGATGTCTACGATGCACCAGGAGCAGAAGGGACATTGCCTGTTTGTTCACCACCGATCCGTGACGAAGCGGCACAAGCTGCTTTATGGGAAGCTCTAACAGCAGGCGATTTGCAGGTGATTAGCACGGATCACTGCCCCTTTACGCGGGCAGAAAAGGCGATTGGATTAGCTGATTATAGCCAGGTTCCTGGAGGTGTGCCGGGGATTGAGATGCGCTTTGCCGCCGTTTATAGTGAGGGGGTAAGGAGCGGCCGGCTTTCCCTCAATCAATGGGTAGACCTCTGCTGTACCACACCGGCGCGGCTTGTTGGCTTAACGAAAAAAGGCCACATCGGCGTAGGCTACGATGCCGATCTACTCATTTTTGACACGGATAAAGAGAAAATCCTTTCAACAAAAACGCTGCATGAACAGGTAGATTGGACACCTTATGAGGGGCTGGCAATACGGGGTTGGCCGGGTGTGACAATGAGCCGGGGCCGCGTGTTGGTAGAAAACGGCGAATTTGTAGGTGAGCCGGGTTGTGGACGGTTTGTTTATCGTTAAACAGGCGTTGATATAACGTAAAAACCAGCCGTTTCTCCTCCCATTCTCCTGCCCTTTGTGTCACAATCCAACCCATGAAACGACAACTCACTCTTATTGGTTTCCCTTTGCTGTTAATCGTGCTGCTGTGGCAAATGACCGCTGCCGCTGCAGGAATTGAACCACAAGCTTATATGCCCTTGCTTATTAATAGTGAGCCGCCTAACCCAACTCCAATAGTTGAGTTTCGAGGCTTGTGGGTGACGCGCTTTGATTGGACGGACGATCCCACTCCGGCCAAAATTGATGAAATCGTCAACAATGCCGCTGCTGCCGGCTTCAACGTCCTCTTCTTTCAGGTACGCGGCGAGGCCGATGCCTTGTACCAGTCTGATTTGGAACCCTGGTCGCGGCTGCTGACGGGCACATTGGGCCAAAATCCTGGCTGGGATCCCCTGGCCTATATGATAGAGAAAGCCCATGAAAGAGGTTTGCAACTTCATGCCTACATCAATGTCTATCCTGTCTGGCTGGGCTGCAACCCACCACCAGAGGATACAATCCCGCAACATTTTTATTACCAACTCGTGGCAGAACATGGGCTGACAGATAATAGGGCAAACGGTTTACAGTGGACGGCCGATTACCAGGTCCAATGCAGCAGCTACCAACGAGCCACGCCTGCCTCTATTTTTGCCGATAATCACTATCTGGCCGTCGCCGCCGATCTCGTCACTCGTTATGATATTGACGGCTTGCATCTGGACCATCTGCGTTATGATGGCCCTGATACATCCTGCGATCCTGTCAGTGAAAATGCTTATGGCACCAACTGCTTTGGCTTTAACGGGCAAATCAGTTATGAAGATTGGCAGCGGGCGCAGGTGAATGGCACTCTCTACAAATTCTACAACCAGATTGTACCCTTGAAGGGGGATTTGTGGCTGTCAGCGGCCGTGTGGCCCATTCACACGATTAAATCAGAGTGGGGCTGGCCAGATGTTAATGAAGGCTACTCCGACTATTACCAGGACTCTAAAGCCTGGACACGTGAAGGCATTATTCATAGTATTTCGCCAATGATCTATCCGAGTCTAGTGAACTGCCCTGATAACAGCTTTTGGTCACAGGAGAGATGGCAGATTTTAGTGGCAGATTTTCAGGCAGAGGCCAACGGCCGGGCCATCATCCCCGGCATTGGCACCAGCTATTGTGACTTTGCCGAAATCGAAACCCGGATCGAAATGGCTCGCAGCCTCGGCACAGCAGGACATGCCCTGTTCTCCTACAGCAGTTTGTTGAGCAACAGCTATTTTGATGAATTGGCCAATGGGCCATATGCAGAAACGGCCGTTGTTCTCCCCTTGCCCCCTATGGTGCCGGCTAACTCAGCGGCCGTAAACCGCCTCACGCAAGCCCTGGATATAGCCCAGAGCAAACAGTCGCCCCAACGATGAATAGGCCGGATTGTCGTTGGTATCACCAGCCATTGTAGGGACATGGTCGGGCCGCAGCACGCCCTTGTAGCCGATGTCTTTGTATGCTTGCATACAGGCCAACATATCCGTCTGGCCGTTATCGTGGAAGGTCTCTACAAACTTTTCCGGCGTACCGCGCACATCGCGGAAATGCACAAAGAAGATTTTGCCCTGCGCCCCAAAATGGCGAATCACACCAGGCAAATCATCGGTCATCAAGGTAAAATTACCCTGGCACAGGGTAATGCCATTGACCGGGCTGGGCACCAGATCAAGCAATCGCTGGAAATTTTCGACGCTGCGCATAATACGGCCAATTCCCCGGATTGGTGCCAGCGGTGGATCATCCGGGTGCATTGCTAGTTTCACGTTAGCGGCCTCGGCTACTGGCACAACACGCTCCAAAAAATAGTGCAAGCTTGCCCACAACTGCTCTTCCGTGACGATACCGGCCTCTGTCAAAGGTTCCTTTTGCATAAGGGCATGGTTATACCCCGTCACTTTGGCCCCCCCACGCGAAGGAATATCCGTTGCCGTGCGTGCCCAATTAAAGACGGGCATCCACTCATAGCACCAGACAGGAATACCCAAGGCACCCAGGTTGCCTATTAATTCACAGGCCGTTTCAATCTCTTCATCTCGACCTGGTAGTCCCAGTTTGGCCTTATCTAGTGGTGGCCGGCTCTCCAGTACGGCTACTGTAAAACCGGCACTTTCATAAGCTGTTTTCACCCGCTCCAGGGAAGCATAGCTCCAGGGTAATTCCTCGCGGCTAACCTTCTCAGTGCCACGACTAAAGTCCATCACCCCCACCACATGCCGCACACCACACTGCTGCACCCACTGCCATAACAATGCCGGCTGTGGCTCTAGAACTTCGGCAATCTCCATAACGCTTGTTTCTCCTATGGTTTCCGGATCAAGGGCAAGAATAGCTCTTCGATGGGGATAAAGGCCCGATTACTATATTGGCTCCATAAGTCGCTTTGTTGGCTGTTGTGGGCAGGGGTGAAGGTACGCACCCGGAAGTAATAGGATGTATCTGGTTGTAGTTTGTCCACCAGATAGCTGTTAGCGGTTTTGTCGGCCGTCATCCCATGAACCGTATATGTACCGGTGGGCGCAATCGCATAGCTAACTTCATAAAAGCCGCCATCAGCCGTGTAGGGAATGGTGATCCAGTTGAGTTGCGCTGTGGTAGTTGTGTAGTTGGTGACACGAACGGCTGATGGCGGAGCGGTTTGCGTAGCCTGCCAATCGGGATCATGGATGGCCAGGAATTGCAGCAAAGCTTCATCAGAGGCCAGGAGTTTGTTATAACCAACATCAAGCGTAGTCAGGCTAAGCATGCCCGTCATCGCAGCCGGGATGTAACCCTCAAACTGATTGTCACTTACATCCAGGTCATATAGCCATATCAAAGTGCCCATTTCTACCGGCAAATTCCCGCTCAAACGATTCTGGCTGACATTGAACTGCCCCAGATAGAGTGAGCGGCTGATGACGGTAGGGATACCCCCTTCCAGGTGATTTTGGCTCAGATCAATCTCTGCGAATGAGGGTGAATCAAACAAAGCAATGGGAATTGTGCCAGTGAATTCATTATCTCCCAGTCGCAGAACCGAAAGGAACGGAGGTGCCGCAGAAGGCAACTGGCCTGTCAATTGATTATTACTTAAATCCAGGACAACCAGGTTGGCCATTGAAGCCAACTCTGGCGGCAGATTTCCATTCCACTCGTTGTTGAAAGCTGCCAGCTCACGTAGTTGTGTCAGATTGCCAATGGCAGCCGGAATAGAACCTGTAAACTCGTTGTCATTTAGAAAGAGGGAAAAGAGATTGGTCATTTGGGTAACGGCCGTGGGGAAAGGCCCATTGAGTTGGTTACCGCTCAAGTTTAACAAAAGCAATCCTGTCAGGTTGCCTAATTCATCCGGCACTGGGCCACTCAACTGATTATCGGCTAAATGCAGGACTTGTAGATTTATGAGATCGCCTAGCGCTGCTGGAATCGAACCAGTTAACTTATTATCGTTCAAATCCAGGGCTGTTAAATTCAGTAGATTGCCATATTCTGGGGGAATAGAGCCTGCTAACTCGTTCCCATATAGTATGACTGCTTGCAGACTCGATATCCCCGTGATAGTGGGCAGGGCACCCGTCAAATCGCTTTGAGAAAGGTCTAGAAAGCGCAAATTGGGTAAATCAGTAAACAGCCAGCCAGGCAGAGTGCCACCAAATTGGTTTCCACCTATCACCAGAGTTTCCAGGAATGGTAGATCAGTTAAGGCTGTAGGAATGCTACCCGTGAGATTATTGTCATAGAGATATAATTGGTAAACATGCCCGTTATCGCAAGTCACACCAAACCAGACGCAAGGCGAACCATAGAACCAGTTGGCATTGTTGTGCCAGTTGTCGCCATTGGTCTGGTTGTACAGATCTATCAGAGCTTCACATTCACTTACAGCCAGGTCCGCCTGATTGGCACAACTAAAGGCAGCATACTCAATATCTACAACATAGCCAGTAGCTGTTTCGCTAAGGACAGTGACGGTGATCTGGCCGGGGATGTCATGATAGCTGTCGCCTACCCCCAATGTACCACTCAGCATAGCCTGGGCTTGAGGAAAGTAGGGATTGGTGAAGTGGATGACCACGGCCGATTCCCACAACCGCACATCATAAGCAACGCGCGAGCGAGCCTCAACAACGAAGTAAGCAAGGGTACCATGGCCCCCTAAAAGTATTTTTGCCATAAGGGGATGTTCTGTATCTGGTGTAGCCAACCGTTCCAGCGTCACATTCACATGTTCTCCCTGAGAAACCTCAACCTGTTTTTGGGCCGGAATCCACCCCAGCCGCTCCTTGTGGAAGGCGATGGTGTGTTGTCCCAAGCAGCCGTAAACAGGGTGCTGCAAGGCTTCACAATTTGACCAGATACTACTCATCACGTCCCATTCATTGCCGTACTCGTACCCATATGGGTCAAGGGAGTGCAGGAGGCCAAAACCATGCCCCATTTCATGATCCATCAAGCTTTGATTTTCAAAGCCCCAGGGAGGAATCCAGGTATTTCGCCAGGAGCGGGCTTCACCATCAAATTCCGCATAGGTCTGGCCACCATAGGCAAAGGCCCCAAAGTCCCAGTTAAACATGAGGTTAATGCCCACAAATTGGCCATAATCTACAAAGGGGTCGGCAGCGGCCGTACAATCGTTAAACAGTTGGCCGAGGTTGGGATTTTCATTTAAGACATAATAACCACGTGTGTAGGGCAGAGTATACCAGCCAAAAGCCGCACTCCCTTCCAGGTTAATGGCATTGTAAGACACCTCGCGCCAGTAATGGTCTAGACCTGGAAATTCGCTGCTATACATTGCCTCAAAATAGTTCAGGGGTTTTGGTTCATCGGGATAGTCAGCAAATTTACACAAGATAGAAACCCAGGGCTGCGGGCCAAGAACATCATCTTCACTACCACGGGCCTGAAGAGGCTGCACGGCCCTTGCTACAAATTCGCCACCTCCGGAACGACCATTGGTAAACTCACCACTCACGCTTACCTGCTTGCCCGCCCACTCAAATAAGCTAAGCTGCTCAGTGGCAGGTTGGAGGGATATGATACGGCCATCGGCTAACGCCAGGCGATAAAGTGGGGGTAAAGGGGCTGTCCCAGGCAAACCGTCACCCCAGATGATAGAAAGCCAACCGGTGAATGTGATTGTGGTGGTTGGACTGGACAGCCGTTCTTCGGGAAGCCCAGGCGTACGAGGGGTTGCACCCAACTGTTGAATCATAGCCGCCAGGCTCAAGAGAGTAAGCCCGGTTAGAACCAATACAAAAAACCATCGTTGTCTGCCAATATGTTTCATAATTACCTTACATCATGATAAACCAAAAGAATGCTACTGTCTCCACTATAGCCACCATTTTGCCAAATTGCTGTGAAAGTTCTGTTCAATTGACCAGGTTGCCAGCACGAACAACAAAAAGGCCGTTACCAGTTAGACCGATAACGACCGGATTGCCACTATTTTCTTCTGGTGTAACCTATCTATTAAGGTAAGCGTTCACCCTCCCGGAGGTTTGTCTAAACCTCCGGGAGGATCAGCCCCAGAGGAACTGAACGGTTACCTATTAAGATAAAACTTTTTGAACTACACGCTATTTTCCTCGGTGGCTATGATACGATGAAAGCATACAAGCGGATATAACAATGATAGAAGCAATGACAGAACAAATAAGACCTGCAAGTAATATCATGTTCACTTTCCTCTTCCTTCGTTACTGCTTGACTTTTTAGAAAACTATCAGAATGTTGGTGGCTTCCCGTTTTCAGATAGACCATAGCTTACCATTTATAAGCTGAGAGGCAACTCACCATTACCAATTTGAATCCTTTTGTAACTGCATCCGTTATCTAGCACAGAAAGGCAGCTTTTATGGACGACGCGGAGTTAGTAAGACTCGCTCAACAAGGCAACAGCCATGCTATTGGCACATTGTATGACCGGCACCAACCACACATCTATCGTTTTGTCTGGTCACGGGTACGGCACCAACAAACGGCTGAAGATATGACAGGTGAAATATTCACACGCATGGTCACCAACCTATCTGGCTATCAGATTACAAACATACCCTTTCGGGCCTGGCTTTACCGTATCGCCCGCAATCTAATCGTCGATCATTTCCGGCAGCACGGTGAGCGATTGCCGTTGCCCCTTGATGCCGTTGAAAATATGACAGAGGAAACGGACAGTATGGATTCGCTCTTGCAGCAAAAAATAACCGTTGAATATGTGGAACAGGCCCTGGATCGGATTGACCCCGAACAACGCGAAGTGGTGGTGATGCGCTTCCTGGTAGGGCTGCCCCTCAAAGAAGTGGCTCTCACTCTGGACAAAACTGTGCCGGCCGTCAAATCGTTGCAACATCGAGGATTGGCCGCCCTGCGGATGGCCTTACAGGTGGAGGTGGAACAATGAGTCATCAGGAAGATTTATTACAACAAAGATTGGAAGCATTAGAAGCCGGCCAACCGCTCGATAGTTGTTTAACTGGTCTATCCGAAGCTGAAGCGGAGATGCTAAAGCTGGTCGCGTATTTACGTGAATTGCCTTTCCCCACACAAACGCCCCACGCTGTAGCGACACAGCGTGCTCATTTAATCAACATTGGAGTAAAGGGAACAAACATGACTGAACAACAAAGTGGAAACATTTGGAACCGTTTACAGGCACTTATTGATGGGCTATTCCTGCGTCGAGAATTAGCAGCGGGCCTGGCACTGGTAGCTATTGCCGCGCTTGTTATTTTTACATGGATGGGTATAAGCCGTATCTCTACTCCAGAAGCCAACAAAGGGCTTTTGGCTGCAATTCCCAAAGATAGCCAGGATGGTACAACTGTGGCAGCCCCGGATCCGACAACTGCTGAGGTGCAAACAACAACACAAGCAATTGAATCTGAAAATGCTGCCCCGGCTGATTCAGAGGAAGTGACGACCAGTGCTGGCCAACAAATTTTTCTGCCTAGTTTTTTCACGCCGTTGGTGCTAAATGCCCAAACGGCCGCCATCCAAAACATCAATGGTGTGGCCGAAATACAACAGCCCGATGGATCGTGGACGGCCGTTACCAGCATCGGTACCGTCAGTGCCGGCCAGCGGGTACGCACCGGCAAACTCTCCAGTGCGACCCTTGTATTCTATGACGACAGCCAGGCCAGTATCGGTGCCGAAAGTGAAATCTCTATTGACCAATTAGATGCCCAAAAACCAGAAGATGGCTTCCGCACCGTCGTCATGACCCAATGGCTGGGCCAGAGCGAACACCAGGTCGCCTTCCGCAACGATGGTGGGTCGCGTTATGAAGTAAACACTCCGGCCGGCTCGGGCATTGCGCGAGGCACTAAATTCCGGGTCATCGTCACCCCTAATCTTTTAGCCCACTTCATCGTCAGCGAAGGCAAAGTGGATGTTTCCAATCTCAACAAAGTCGTCTCAATTACTGCCGGTCAACTCTCTATCCTGGCTGCCCCTAGCACGCCCAGTGATCCCTTCTTCAGCATTAGTGGGCAAGGGACAGTCAGCCAGATAGGCAGCACCTGGACCATCGCCGGGCAAACCTTCCAAACGAACGAGAATACAATCATCGTCGGCAATCCACAGGTAGGTGACCTGGTACTGGTGCAAGGTCATCTTTTGGCCGACGGCAGCCGGGTAGCGGATCGCATCGTTTTGTTGCAACAAGCCCCCACGAACCGCTTCACTCTGACAGGCGCTGTGGAAACAATGGGTGCCACAGCCTGGACAGTAGCCGGGCAAGCGATTGTGGTTAATGATACGACACTAATTAATGATAATATTGTTATTGGTGATGAAGTCCGTGTTGAAGGCATCATTGCCCCCGGGGGGACGCTCATCGCGCAACAGATCACTTTGGCCCAGGTTCCCGAAGGGTTTCCCTTCAATTTTGCCGGGGTTGTCCAGTCTGTTAATACAGATACCTGGGTCATTTCCGGTCAGACGATTCACCTGGACGAGAACAGCCAGATAATTGGCAATCCTGATGTAGGAGATGTGGTGGTGGTAAACGGCCGTATCCGCGATGACAACATCTGGTTAGCCCACACTATCCGCTTGCTAGAAAGTCAGGCACCAGACTTTGCCTTTACGGGGATTGTCAATAGCATAGACCCCTGGATTGTGGCCAGTATTGGCTTCAGCACTGAGCCATGGACAGTCATCGAACCCAATATCAACGTGGGTGACAGGGTGCGGGTACGGGGCACGATCCTGGCCGATGGTACCTGGGTAGCCACCTCCATTCAACTCCTTGACAGCCCCAACAGCCAGATCATCTCTATCGTGGGTACGGTTGCCAGCATCAACCCTTGGGTTATCAACGGCCTGCCACTCATTGTAGACAGCGGCACTGTCATCATCGGTAATATAACCGTTGGCATATTGGTTCAAGCACGGATTGAACTTTTGCCCAATGGTACCTGGCACGTCATCAGCATCCGTCCCATTTTCACTACCTTTGGCCTGGGCTGCTTCCAAATCAATACTGCTGTTGTTTCTCTGGCTGGCAATCAACTATCATTGCAACATTGGCCGGCCATTCAACTAGGCAACAACGTTAATATTCAAGGCAATATACAAGCCAACAGCGTCGTTCTTGTACCCCTCTGCTTCTGGTTCGACGGCACGGTCATTATCTCTGGGAATATCATCGTGATCTATCAACCCGTCGTAGTCATTATAAATAATGGCGGCGGAAATAGCGGTGGCAGTAGAAAAAGCAGCAAGGGTAGCAAAAACAGCTAATAGTTTGTAGCCAGGTCCGAGTGCCGGGTTACATGCGTTTCTAATAATTTTGTAGCTTGTGCCAGTACTGGAGACTGGCACAAGCTGTTAATAATTAATATCCTTCGTTTCTCCTAATACCATCAGCGGTGACTCAAATTATGTACTTTGAAAATAGATTTAATCCAAGAAAGATCGCCTCTTTTTTAACCATCTTAGCCCTCTATTTAGCCCTCCAAAGTCTCCTAAGTGAATACCTGCTAGAGAACGTATTGGGCGGACGTGCCGAAGGCATCGTCATTTCATTCATTGATTTGTTAAGCGTAAATGCGGAAGCAACCATACCAACCTGGTACGCAACAGTGCTGTTGTTTATCAGTTCGATGCTACTTACCTTTATCGCTGTCATTAAAGGAAAAAATAAAGAGCCATATACGGGTTACTGGGTGGGCCTGGCTGCCATCTTTCTCTATTTATCAATGGATGAGGGGGCCATTATCCATGAAATTTTCTCTGACCCCTTGCGAGAAGCCCTCAACACAACAGGTTATCTCACATTTGCCTGGCTGATTGTTTTTGTGCCACTGGTCATTCTATTTGCCCTCCTTTACCTCCAATTCTTGTTTCGCCTGCCGCCGCGCACACGCAATTTATTTATTCTGGCGGGGATGCTCTTTGTTGGTGGTGCCGTTTTCGTTGAGGCAGTTAGTGCCAATCGCTATTATCTTGATGCTGGTGTCTCTTTTCCCTATTTAGCCATTGCCACTGTTGAAGAGTTTTTGGAAATGCTGGGGGTGGTGCTGTTTATCTACGCCCTGTTGTCGTATATGGCTGCAATGGAATACACAGCCCTTTTCCACTTCACACCAACCTCGACAGCAACCAATTCCTTGGAAAAGAGGGCTTCCTGGAAACGGCCGCTAGGGGCAGCCATTCTCATCATTATCACCCTTAATGTACTGATGATCTCCTGGGCCTTTCGCCAGCAATCAGCCTCCGCCAACATTGCCACACCCTTTTACCAGGAAATGTCAGACCGCTATGCCGGACAGGGTGTGATCATCCTGCAAGTCAACGAAGTGCTTGACGTCAACAACGCTGCCGCCCCGCCCATTGCCTCCTCACTGCTCACCCTGTTTGACGATGTACTTGCCGTAGCTATGCCAACTGAACAAACAAGTATTGTCTTTGCAAGCCATGATTTACCCTTTGACGAAACTACTCTGGCTGAGCTTTTGCCCCCTGATAGTGAAGATCAATATATTATCTTGGACATAACGGCCGTGCGGGCTATTGCCGGCAGCCATTAATCAGCCCCTACTCCCCTGCTTTTTCCGGAAAAACCCATTTGTTACACACAGCTCTATGACGCTGTAGTACCAATTTGAAATCTTTGGCCCACATTTTCGTTTTCCTTTGTAGGAAGGCGAAATGTTATGAATGATTTTGCAGATTTATTACAAGAACATTTGGAGCGATTAGAGGCGGGTGAGCCGCTAGGCAATTGTTTAGAAGGGTTGCCTGAAGAAGAAGCCAGTCTGTTACAGATTGCGGCCTCTCTGCGTGAGCTGCCCTATGCCTACGTCCACCCAATGGGCGTTGCCCGCCGACGTACCCAACTGTTGCAACGTGCTATAAAGGAGACACCCATGAATAACAACAATGACAGAATTCCCTTTTCAACCTGGTTACGTTCAGCTTTGACAACATTACCAGGGGCGGCCGTTGGTTTGGCTGCTTTAACCCTCATTATTTGGCTCAGTTTTAATCTATTTAAGCCAGCGGCACCATCGGTGGAAATGGCCGATGCCCCTCAATCAACCCTCATCGAAGAAACAGCTCCCACTGTCAACGTTGCTGAAGAAGAAACCGAAACGACGGTGGCGACAGTCATTGAAGAAACAGAAGAAACAGTAGCAGAAAGTGATGAAACGACGGCCGGTTCGCCCGTTGTCTCTGTCCCTATCAACACCAACCATCTGGCCTTCCTCCCCAGTTTCCAATCAAATCCGCTTATAGATGCCAGCACCGCCTCTGTTCAAGAACCACGCGGGCTCGTCGAAATCCAGGCTGCCGATGGTACCTGGCAAGTAGCTCACAATGGTAGCACCTTCAAAGCTGGTCAGCGCGTACGCACGGGAGCTTTATCCAGTGCCAAGCTGGCCTTTTACGATGGCAGTCAGGCTTCAATAGGAGCCAACGCTGAAATCTCCCTTGATCAACTCGACGCCCAACGACCGGCCACTGGTTTTCGCACCGTGATCATGACCCAATGGTTGGGTGAGAGTGAACATCATGTCGCCTTCCGCAATGACAACGGCTCTCGCTATGAAGTCAAAACACCCAATGGCTCAGGCGTGGCTCGTGGCACTATTTTTCAGGTATTGGTAACAGCCGATCTACTCACCCATTACACCGTTATAGAAGGCCGCGTAGACGTGACCAACGTCAACGTCACCGTCATTGTTGTCGCCGGGCACATCACCATCATCAACCCCAACGAAGCCCCTAGTACCCCCTTCTTCACTGTCAGCGGGCAGGGTGAAGTCACAGCACTTGGCGAGACCTGGACGATTGGCGGCCAAACGTTCGAGACCACCGAAACTACCATTATTGTAGGCAACCCGCAGATTGGCGACATCGTGCATGTCACTGGCTACATGTTGCCCGATGGCACACTGGTTGCCACTCATATTGTCCTCTTACACCAAAACTCAGCCAACCGCTTCACGCTCACTGGCGAAGTTACAGTTATGGAGCCTGACTCGTGGGTTGTCGCCGGTCAAACGATTTCCGTAACGGCCGAAACGGTGATTGATGAAGCCATCGTCCTCGGTGATATAGCTCGCGTCCAAGGTATCATCCTGGCCGATGGCACCCTGGTTGCAGAAAGTATTGCCCTGGTAGAGGATGATTATCCCTTCGCATTTGTTGGTGTCGTAGGAGCTATAGAAGCCGATAGCTGGACCATCTCTGGGGTGGAGATTGCTGTTGATGACGATACCGTCATTGAAGAGAACATTGAAGTTGGCGATGTAGTCCATGTCACCGGCGTCATCTTGGCAGATGGCACCTGGCTGGCCCATCAGATTGAATTGGTTGAAGAAGAATCTGACTTCGAATTCACAGGCATTGTCAACAGCATAGACCCCTGGATAGTGGCCGGCATTGGTTTTGAGGTAGACGAATTCACTGCCATTGATGAAGGGATTGAAGTTGACTCTCTCGTCCATGTACAAGGGCAAATTCTGGCAGATGGCACCTGGCTGGCAACCTCCATCGCCTTACTCGACGAAGAGACGGAAATTACAGTCATCTTTGTCGGCACAGTAGATAGCATTGACCCCTGGATTGTCAGTGGCATCTCGCTGGAAACGGATGATGATACTGAGATTGAGCCTGGTATTGTGGTAAGTGATACGGTGCAGGTAACGGCCGTCATTCTCCCCGATGGCACTTTCTTAGCCAAAACCATCGAACTAATTGACGATGACACCTTCCCCCTTGGCTGCTTCACCATCGCCACCACCGTTATCGGCATCAGTGGCAATGTGGTGACCCTGGAAGGCTTGCCAACCATCACCCTGGAGGATGACATTGAGGTTGAAGGCGACCTGGCCCCAAATACCATCATCATTATTACCCTCTGTGTGAGCGAAGATGGCACAATCACAATTATCACGATTATCGTTATCAGCAATGTGACTCTGCCACCAACTTTACCGCCCGGCGGTGGCGATGATGATGACGATGGTGGAAACAGTGACAAAGTCACCATATGCCATAAGGGACGCAACACGCTTACTGTCGCCCAAGCAGCTCTGGGTGGACACCTGGGTCACGGCGATACCATAGGGGCTTGTAATTAGGAAGAGATTAGCCCATTTTGCTTAGGCCCGGTGGTTTTATAAGCCACCGGGCCTTTTGTTTGTTCAGCCGAAATGATGCTTACTGTATTTAGACGACTATCGCGCTGAAGATGCGATCCAGACGAAAGGTGCGCTGATCCTGCCGCAGATGGCAGTGGGCGACGAGGTAAGTGGAGCCTCGATATTCGGTGGGATAGAGAGGCGTAATAAGACGGTCACTGTCGCTGCCACTGCTGCTGTAGAGGATACGGAGTTGGCGGCCGTTGCGCAAAGCATCCTCAATGGGCACAGGCAAAACGACATCAGGCAATGTGGGCATATAAATCGGGCCACCCTGAGCATAAAGTAAATCTTGAACAGTGCCTGCCCGTTGTTTGTCCAGCCGGGCCAACATTCGTTTGAGGATTTCGGCTGTTGTCGTAACGTCATGCAAAGCCCGGTGGGTGACATCTACACGTACACCCAACTGTCGCGCTACTTCTCCCAAGTTATTGCGACCAAAATGAAAGTAGCTGCGAGCTAATTCCAGGGTGCACAGCCAGGGATTGGGCAAAGGCAAGGCCGGGAATGGGGAGGAACCGGCCTGGTAGCGGCTGATATAAAATTCCATTGCCAAAAAGTTAGCATCGAATGCAGCATTATGGGCGACTATTAGCGAACCATCAGCTAAGGCCAACAACTTCTCAGTCACCTGATGAAAAGAGGGTTTATTCACCAAATCTGCATCTTGAATATGGTTGACAGCACTGGCCTGGGGATCCATTTTGCGATGGGGATTAACCAGAGTGTTCAGTTGGCCAACTACCTGCCAATTCTCCAGCCGTATTGCCCCCAGTTCCACGACGCGATGGCCCATACCAGGTAGTAAGCCAGTGGTCTCTACATCTAGAATGGTGATAGGGATGTCAGACGGCCGTTTCCCATCAAAATCAAACATGCTCAGATTGTAACTTGCTCACCACAAAGCTCAAATTTTTTATTGCTTACGCGGCCCATCCATGCTATAATCTACCTTAGTTGGATATGTGTGCTGAAAAAGTGGGCTTCCCCCACTTTTTTTATTGTATTAACGAAATAGGGTGATAAGGATTCAGGATGAAGAACGAATTTATTTTAGCCTTTAACGAGATTTGTGAATCGCGCAACTTGCCGAAGGAAGATGTCTTTGAGGCTCTCAAAAAAGCGTTGGTCTCTGCCTACCGCCGCGATGTCAATGTGGGTAACCTGCAAAAGGTAGCGGTAGAAATTGACCCTCGCACAGGGGATCCGACTATCTATGCCGAAAAGGAAGTAGTAGATGAGATAATGGATAACCGCACAGAGGTGGCCCTGGATGAGGTGCGTCGGGCCGGTTTTGAAGATGCCCAACTTGGTGATCTGTTGATGGTGGATAGCACCACGGCCAGTTTTGGTCGTATTGCTGCCCAGACCGCCAAACAGGTGTTGCTGCAAAGTGTCCGTGAAGCAGAACGGGAACATCTTTATGAAGATTTTTCTGGCCGCGAGGGTGAGTTGGTCAACGGTACCGTGCAAAGCATTAGCGGTCAGCACATCACCATCGGCTTAGGGCGTACAGAGGCCTTGCTGCCCAAAAGCCATCAAGTGCATGGCGAGCGCTATCGTGCCCATGATAAGATTCGCGTCTACGTTTTAGAGGTGCGTCGTACCAATCGTGGCCCGCAGATTTTCGTGAGCCGTAACCATCGCAATTTGCTGCGCCGCCTGTTGGAACTGGAAGTGCCGGAAATTTATAACGGCCAGGTGGAAATTAAAAGTATTGCTCGCGAAGCCGGACAACGCTCAAAGGTGGCTGTGCAGGCCTTGCAGCCAGGCGTGGACCCGGTGGGTGCCTGTGTGGGGATGCGCGGGGTGCGTATTCAAAGCATCGTGCGCGAGTTGAATGACGAGAAAATTGATGTGATTGAATGGGATCCCAATCAAGTGGCCTTTATTGCCAAAGCCCTCAGTCCGGCACGGGTGTCTCATGTCTTTTTGGAAGAGCACCCTGAAAGTGGCAAGACGGCCGTTGTCATTGTCCCCGACGATCAACTCTCCCTGGCTATTGGGCGCGAAGGACAAAATGCCCGGCTGGCAGCCAAGCTGACAGGTTGGCGTATTGATATCAAAAGCCTGACGGAATCAGCCACCGATTCACTGAATCTACTGGATGAGCCGGAAGTAGACCAGGCTGTTGCCAAGAATAACGAATTGGTGCAGCAGGTGAAGATGATATTGGAGAAAAAAGAGGCCAGACGGCCGATCACCTCCGAAGATTATTATGTCTTAAACCGGCTGGTCAGTGGCGTGGAAGGCCGCATTATCCAATCCCGTGCCGCCGAATTCGAGGAGATCAAGAAGCAGCGCATAGCAGCCCGGCGCGATGTTCCCGCTGAAGCCTGGGAAGAACCGATTGATGTGCTTGATTTGCCTGGCCGGGTTCATAATCTGTTGCTAGATAATGAAGTCAATACCATCGGCGATGTGTTGTATCACCTGTCGTTGGGTGATGATGTTTTCCTCAACTTCCGCGGTTTTGGTGAGAAGGGGCTAGAAACGTTGAAAGAGCACCTGGCACACTATCAGGCGCATTTGCCGGAAGAAACAGCCGTGGTCGAAGAGGAAGAGACAACTGACGCAGCGGAAGTAGAGAGCGAAGCTGTTGTTGAGGTTGAAGCCGAAGAAACCGAGGTTGTTGAAGAGGCTGTTGAAGAAGTTGAAACGGCCGAACTAGAGCCAGAACTGGAACCGGAGCCCGATCCCCTTGCTGTCATTGACGATTTGTCTCAACCCCTGGTTCAACCCGAACCAGTGAAAGAAGAAAAGAAAAAGCAGCCAGCCATTGTCGTGGCTCGCCGGCCAGCCACAGATCCTTACCAAGAAGAGGACGATAGTGATCAGAAAGGACACAAAGGCAAGCAACTCGTTTTCGACGAAAAAGTGGGTCAAGTCGTCGTCAAGCGCAAGCGCAAGCGTAACCGCCGCCGCGAAGATTGGGATGAATTTGAAGAGGATGAGTTCTAGGGTAGTAAGCGTAAAACGCCGCCAATGGCGTTTACATTTTATAGGCGATGAGCAAAAAAAAGCAGCCTAAACGACTGAAACACATTCCTCAACGTACTTGCATTGCTTGTCGTCAAAAAACAGACAAACGACATCTCATCCGCATCGTTCGCACGCCTGATGAAGGCATCATTATAGACCCCACGGGCAAGCGTAATGGCCGGGGAGCTTATGTATGCGATCAAGCACCTTGCTGGGATAAAATAGTCAACACTAATTTGTTGGCAAATGCCTTAAAGACAGAAATCACTCTAGACGAAAAGGCCGAAATTAATAAACAAAGACCTATAATTACTATCACATAATTACATAATTGCGGAATTATGTAATCCTTAGGAATGCATATGGCACAAGTAAAAACATTAATTCAAGTACCCAACTTTGTCACAGTCCGTGAACTGGCCCATATCATGGGTGTCAGTCCCATAGATGTCATCAAAGAACTCATGAGCAATGGCATCATGGCCAACATCAATCAGCAGATTGACTTTGATACGGCGGCTATCGTAGCCGAGGAGATGGGCTTTGAGGCTGTTGCCGAAGTAGAGGAAATTGAGGAGGAAGAAGCCGAGGAAATTGAACAATTGGCCTGGCGGCAAGTTATTGCCGCCGAAGACCGCGAGGACCTGGTTGCCCGGCCACCTATTGTCACCATGCTAGGGCATGTTGATCACGGCAAAACCTCCTTGCTAGACATCATCCGCCATACCAATGTGCAGGCAGGCGAGGCAGGTGGCATTACCCAGCATATTGGTGCTTACCAGGCCGAACATGAGGGTAAACTCATCACCTTTTTGGACACACCAGGTCATGAAGCCTTCACAGCGATGCGGGCGCGAGGCGCACAAGCTACAGATATTGCTATTTTGGTTGTCGCCGCTGATGATGGGGTGATGCCTCAAACAAAAGAAGCGGCCGATCATGCTCGCGCTGCCCGTGTCCCTATTGTTGTAGCCCTTAACAAGATTGATTTGCCTACCAGCAATCCCAGCCGGGTGATGCAGCAATTGAGCGAAATGGGGCTTGTTCCCGACGAATGGGATGGGGATACATTGGTGATTCAAGTGTCGGCCAAAGAAGAGTATGGCATTGACGACTTGTTGGAAGCAGTTTTGTTAACCGCCGAAGACATCTCCCCCCGTGCCAATCCCGACGCAGAGCCTACCGGAGCGGTTTTGGAAGCACGCATTGAAAAGGGGCGTGGTGTTGTCGCCACTGTATTGGTGCAAAATGGGACGTTGCGTTTGGGAGATACATTGTTAATTGGGGAGCACTACGGCCGCCTCAAAGCCATGTACAATTTCCGTGGCCAAAGAGTAAAAGAAGCTGGCCCCTCCACCCCCGTCGCTGTCTCTGGCCTGAACGGCATTCCCGAAGCTGGCGATCAATTCCGGGTTGTTGAAAGCGAAAAAGCGGCGCGTAAAATTGTGGCTGAAGAGTTAGATACAATAGAACGCGAAACTCTGGGAGCCAGCAGTCGCGCTACTACCTTGGAGGAATTTTTCAGCCGGTTGCAAGAAGGCGAGACCAAAACGCTCAACCTGATTGTGAAAGCCGATGCGCAAGGTTCGCTGGAACCTATCGTCAACTCTCTCAACAAGCTCTCCAATGAGGAAGTTGAAGTTGAAATACTCCGGGCTGCCACAGGCAATATCACCGAGAGTGATGTCATGTTAGCTTCAGCTTCTGATGCCATTATTTTAGGTTTTAACGTGGACGCAGACGCAATTGCCGAGGCTGCCGCTGCCAATGAAGGCGTGGAGATCAACCATTACAGCATCATTTACCACCTGATTGAAAACGTAGATAAAGCCATTAAAGGCATGCTGGAACCCACTTATGAAGATGTGGTCATCGGCCGGGCCGAAGTCCGACAAGTCTTCAAGATTCGTGGTGTGGGCCAGGTCGCTGGTTCGTTCATGAGAACAGGTGAGGCTCGGCGCAATTCTCAGGCCCGTATTATTCGTAATGGCAAATTATTATCATCGGGTCGTGTAGGCAGCTTGAAACATTTACAGGAGAATGTGCGCGAAGTGAAAGCCGGTTTTGAATTTGGTGTAAGCGTGGATGGCTTTAATGATTTTCGACCAGGTGATATTGTCGAGTTCTTCGTCAATCGCCGTGTGGAGATCACTTAGCTTTTTGTAATGAGTAAGATTCGACAGCAGCGAACGGCCGAGCAAATTCAACTGATTTTAAGTGAAGTCATTTCGCGGCAGTTACGTGATCCTCGCTTACAAGATTTAACGGTGACACAAGTCACCATTGACCGTGAACTACAATATGCCGATATATATGTCCACGCTTTAGGCGACGATGCACGGCAGCAAGATGTGATGGCTGGCCTGAACAAAGCGACGGGCTATTTACGCCGGGAATTAGCCGGTCGGATGCGCCTGCGCACCGTCCCCCATCTTCATTTTCACTGGGACCCCACTCTGGCTCACGCCGAAACAGTCTACCAAATTTTGGACAGCCTGGATATTCCCCCCGACGAAGAAGAGTAATTTAATCAACCTCCAGAGAAGCATTGGCTTTCTGGAGGTCTCTATCTTTATGCCAACTTCACAGCAAATTCAACAGGCAATTGGTCAAGCGGAACACATTTTGGTCATTACCCATATTGGGCCAGATGGCGATGCTTTTGGCTCTTTAACAGCAATAGGACAGGCTCTGGCCCAATGGGGTAAGCAAGCCACGCTGGTTTGTGACGATCCTATACCTGGCCGTTTTCGCTATCTCCCTCTGGCAGAAGCGGTGAAAACCACGGCCGGTGGCGGGGCAGCTTATTATGATCTTGTTATTGCTGTAGATTGTGGGGATGAGAAGCGGATGGGACAGGTTTATGCCAATCTGCCGGCACCTCTGCCGTTTTTGATTAATATTGACCATCACATCACCAATACCTATTTTGGCAACATCAATTTTGTCAATCCTGAGGCCACTTCTTCGGCAGAAATGTTGTATTTGTTGTTTAGAGAGTGGGACGTAATCATAACGGCCGATATAGCCCTTAGCCTTCTCACCGGCTTGGTGACAGATACGCTTGGCTTTCGCACCATGGGCGTATCCGCACGCACGTTACGTATTGGCAGCGAATTAATGGACGCAGGGGCGGACCTCAACCTGGTGACAACCCAGGGTCTCAAGCTCAAGCCTATGTCCACGCTTCGCCTGTGGCAGGCAGGTTTGAACAAAATGAAGCTGGAACGTGGCTTGATTTGGGCCAGCTTGTCGCGGGAAGAATTAAAGGCCCTTGGACATACAAGCTCCAGCAGCGGCGGGTTGGTAAACCTCATGTCAGATGTAGATCAGGCTGCCATTAGTGCCGTTTTGTTAGAAATGCCCGACGGCACAATTCAGGTTGGTTTCCGCTGCCATCCACCCTATAGTGTCTCGGAATTAGCCTTGAATCTAGGTGGCGGAGGACACCCTCTGGCCGCTGGTTGCAATTTGCCCGGCCCACTGGCTGCGGCTGAATTACTGGTGGTGAAGATGAGCAAGGAGGCCATTAGCCAACAACAAGCACAGTTACGCAATGGCCATTAAAAGCCAACCTCCTAGAGGATTAACCTCTGGAAGCTTTTTTCGTTAGGGCCTAAGCTGTCTCCTGTCTACTATCTCCGAATCTCTACATGTGGCAATGATTGAAGGATTACTGGTCATTGATAAGCCAGGGGGCATGACTTCTCATGACGTGGTCAATCACATACGGCGGGTGACAGGAGTACGCCGCGTCGGTCATGCAGGGACGTTGGACCCATTGGCGACAGGCGTCCTTCTGGTTTGCGTCGGACGAGCCACGCGGCTGGTTGAGTATCTGGTGGGGCAGCCGAAGACCTATGTGACTACGATACGGCTGGGGCAAACGACGAATACGTATGATGCCGATGGCGAGGTAGTGGAGGAACGACCGGCCCTCCACATTACCCCTGACCTCATTAGCCAATCCCTTACTTCCTTTCGCGGCACAATTCAACAAATGCCTCCCCTCTACTCTGCCATCAAAAAAGATGGTCAGCCACTCTATAAATTAGCCCGCCGCGGCCAAACAACAGATGTCCCCCTGCGTGAGGTGACGATTTATGAGTTGTCCCTGCTGACTGTCAATTTGCCAGAGATTACGTTGCAAATAACTTGTTCATCGGGAACGTATGTGCGGTCAATAGCCCATGATTTGGGGGAAGCATTGGGTTGTGGCGGACATGTGGCAATGTTGAGACGAACGGCCATTGGCAGCTTCACGTCAAAAGAGGCAGTCCCCTTAATCACCTTAAACTCAGAAAATGTGATCCATAAATTGCTGCCAATGGAAACGGCCGTTGCCCACTTACCCTATCTCAATTTGAACGCTGAAGAGACGAAAAACATACAACATGGCCGGCCGGTCGCCCGACAAAGCCACCATCCGGAGGCCACCTTAGTGCAAGCTTTCGGGGAAGACGGTCGTTTCATAGGTGTCATCGCCGCCAGGCACAACAGTTGGCAGCCCCACAAAATTTTCCATCCGATGGGCGAGTAGCCAGGGGGCGGGTACAATTCAAATCCTATGTTTACCCATGTCAATCATCTAACCGAAGTTTCTGAAAGACAACCCACCTTTTTAGCCATTGGCTCCTTCGATGGGGTGCATCGTGGACATCAAGCGATTATTCAGCAGATGGTAGCAGCAGCCCAGGCGCAGGGAGTGCGCTCGGCCGTTCTCACCTTTTTCCCACATCCTAAGCGCGTGATCCAGCAGGTGAGCGGCCGATTTTATTTGACTACTTTGCCGGACCGGATAAAGCTGTTGGCTCAACAGGGAATAGATTTAGTCATCACGCACCCCTTCAACGAAGCAGTGCGCCAAACCCGAGCGGCTGATTTTGTGGCGCAGTTGTGCCAGCATCTTGATATGCGCCAGTTGTGGGGGGGAGACTTTGCCCTGGGCTACAACCGTGAGGGGGATGTGCCCTTTTTGCGCCGATTAGGACAGGAAAAAGGATATACAGTGGAATTGGTTGAAGCAATGGTAGAGTACAAAGATCAGTTGGTGAGTAGTACCCGAATTCGGCGCGGTCTGGCAGAGGGCGACATAGCAGTGGTCAATGGCTGTTTGGGGCGGCCGTTTCATCTTAACGGCACCATCACCTTGGGTGCCCAACGGGGACGCATCATCGGCTTCCCCACTGCCAACTTGCAAGTGTGGGATGAGCAACTGCTGCCCGCATATGGCGTATATGCCACCTACGCCTGGCTAGGCGCACAACGTATCCCTGCTGCCACCAACATCGGAGTCCGCCCTACTGTAGACGGACAGCAACTGGCTATAGAAGCCCACTTGATTGATTTCGACGCTGATTTGTACGGCAAAGAGCTACGTTTAGAGTTCATCAGTCGTGTTCGTCGGGAAATGAAATTTTCCGGACTAGATGCCCTGAAAGCCCAAATTCAAGCCGATGTCACGGCGATCAGAGAGGAACTCAGTGGAACGAATTCCAATGAATTCGCCTGAATCTCCCGCCGACATTTTCTTTAAAAAAATAGTTGTCCTGAAGCAAGGTAAACATACCTTGCAATTTCGCGTCTCCCAAGAGCTATTTAGCAGCCATGAAGTGGATACCGGCACCAAGTTTTTGCTACGGACGCTGGGTGGAATTGAAATTGGACGCAAAATTTTAGATATTGGCTGTGGGTATGGGCCAATTGGCTTGACGTTAAAATGGCAAGACAAGCAGCGTATCGTGCATCTAGTAGATCGGGACGCGCTGGCAGTGGCCTTTACACGCCAGAACGCCAAACTGAACCGGTTGTCGGATGTAGCCACATATGGCAGCCTGGGCTATGGGGCGGTAAGGGATACGGATTTTGATTTAATTGCCAGTAATATTCCTGGCAAGATAAGTGCAGAGACGCTCAGGCATTTCTTGTTAGACGGCCGTTATTACCTCAATCCTGACGGGCTTATAGCTGTCGTCGTCGTCAATCCACTGCGTCAGATCGTCAGCGAGATTTTGGGTAGTGCATCGGAAGCAACAATTTTATTAGAGCAGGTTTCGTCACGTTATACTGTGTTTCATTATCGCTTTACCGGACAGCGTCTGTCTGAACCGGCCACCAATCAGGTGCTAGACATTTACCAGCGCGACATGATGCGGGTAACGGCCGGTAAACACACCTTTCCAATGCAAACAGCACGGGGCCTGCCGGAGTTCAACCAGTTGGGCCACCACACCAGGCTGCTGCTCAAGGGAATAGCTAATGAGCAAGGGAGTACGATTAGCCGTGTGCTGGCATTTAATCCGGGACAGGGACATGCAGCATTGGCGGCCTGGCACTTATATCAGCCTGAACAACTAATACTGGTGGATCGCGATCTCCTTAGTTTGCATTTTACCCGGCATAATCTCTTACAAAATGGCTGTCCGGCAGAGCGGATTGTGACGCAGCATCAAGTAGGAATTACAGTGGGGCAAACAATCAATCGCATCATTGGCGTTTTGCGCGGCACAGAGGGCTTAAAAGGGGCCACATGGATGATGGAGCAGGCGGCAGCGCAGTTGGGGCAGAACGGCCGCATCCTCACCGCCGCCAACTCTCATCTCATCACCCAATTAACCACGCACCTGCCTGAACAGGTAAAAGTCATTGAGCGCAAGCGGCACAAAGGTAACAGCCTTATCGTGTTGGCCAATCCGTAACGACTGGCAATATTTTTTCGGCAAGCAGCTTGTTCCCCTCTGGTGTCAGATGGACGGGGCTGTCGGTGAATTCTACCGGGGGGATCGCATTCCAAAGGTCGAGGAAAGGCCATTGATGGCTTTCGGCCGTTTCCGCCAACAACTCTCTGTAAGCATCATAGGCCCAGCGGGGATAGAAGCTGTTATAGCGTAGATTGCTGTGAAGGCCGTCACTGATGAACATCGGTTCATTTACAATGAGTACCGGCACGTCGTCCGCCATTTCCATGCCCGCAGCCAGAACATCAAAGGCCAGGTACTCGGCCGTCAACGTCGTTGGCTCCACAAAATCTTGCCAGCCTATATCCTCATCAAAGTCAGCTTGGCGCAGGGGGATTTGAGCAGGAATGGCCTGATCTATGGCTGTGGCAGCCCAGGAAAAGCCCAGTAGTTGCAGGCGTAGTAGATCGGCTAAAGCACGACGCTGGCCGGCAAGGCTGTTTTGCCAGAAGGTCGGATCTACAAATTGGGGATCGTTCGCGTTAAGTCGGAGGGCATAGGTAGTGAGGATCGGCCGGATACGTTCGGGATTGTGCTGTACCAGCGGTGGCATTAATTGTTGGTCACGAGGGAAGGATTGCAATGTCACCAGCCAGATGATCATGTCAGGATCATAGGCCAGACCTTCTTGCAGCAGCAGCACATCTTTAGTGAGGGACATAATAGGGTAGGCCAGGTTGTAAGCGACGATATGACGGTTATCGGCCGTCCGGTAGTCGCCCGCGTTAATTTGTCCGGCTAATGTATCCTCGTTTGCCAAAAACCAACCCCAGGTAGCTGAATCACCTAGCAGTAAAACACGGAATTCGTCCTTTGCTTTGGCCTGGGAGACGACATGACTGCTGAACATGGCAGGTAAGTTATTGAGGCTTAGGTTGTAGGATTCGGCCGAATTTTCGCCATAGGGCAGGCGTTGGCGACCAGGTAGCACGCCATTGTAGAGAGATAAATGGCCGAGCAGCGATAAGGGTCGTGTTATCGAAAAAAGCAGATTACATAGGGTGAATAGAAGGGCAGCTTTGAGGAAGACGCGGAGCAGAAAAGACCAGGTAAGGCGAGGGGTTCGTTCGGTCATAGATCGAAAAGACGGGCGAAGGTCTCCAGAGCGAGATTGGTATCAGGGAGAAGGAACCAGACCCAGCCGAGGACAACGTAGTGGAAGGTGAGGAACCAGGCAGTGAAGGACCAGAGGCGACGCATCCAAGGTCGAGTTTGGCTGGCCCGATACCAATGACGTGTCCGATCCGACCACTGTTTGTGTGCGAACAATCCCAGACCGTGCCATAAGCCCCAAATGAGGAAGTTAAGACTGATGCCATGCCAGAGGCCGATGACAATCATAGTCGTGTTTTGGGTGATGAGGACGATGCCAATAGGCGAGAGTCGGGGCTTGCGCCGCAGCAGGTGGCGTGATAACGGCGAGAAGACATAGAAACGCACCCAGTTACTGAGAGTGATGTGCCAGCTTTGCCAGAAGGCGGTGAGAGAGGTTTGCTGATATGGTCGTCTAAAATTCTCCGGCAACTGTACGCCAAACAGCAGACCAATGCCAATGGCAATGTCGGTGTAGCCGCCAAAGTCGAAGTAAAGGCGTAGGGCATAGCCATAGAGCAGTACCCATAAACCAACGGTTGAAGTAGCCTGGGCTGCACTGGCTGGTGTCAGAGACAATCCTTGTGCCAGGCTATCAGCGATGATAAACTTTTTCAAGAGGCCCACGACGATGCGGTTGAATGCCTGGTAAAAGCGGGTCGCATCCCAACCAACGAGTTCAGGGAGGGCACGTAAATCCTGGACAAAGCGTTCGGCGCGATCAATCGGGCCAGCGATGATAGCGGGGAAAAAAATGACGTAAGTGATGTATTCGCGCAGAGAGAGAGCAGGCAGCAGCCCCATTTGCCGGTCACGCAAGGTATGAATGAGACGAAAAGCAATATACGAGAAGCCAAGCCAGGCGAGATCAAGAGGACTGGCGATGGC
>Ga0299914_10000302_pt1 | contig 29388 bp, 19 predicted proteins | sample RVTome_10_FD_201361 | JGI IMG/M metagenome (GOLD analysis project Ga0299914, IMG submission 201361) | Soil microbial communities from uranium-contaminated site in the Upper Colorado River Basin, Wyoming, United States - RVT153D57 (version 2) ... | reverse complement strand
ATGCGCGGGCATGGCACGGCGGTGCTGGTGGCCAGTCACGACGAGCGGGTGATCGAGGTGGCCGACCGGACCGTCCGGCTGGACGAGGGCCGGGTCGTCACCTGACCCGCCCGGGCGACGGTGCGTCTGCCGAACCGTGATACACACGGCTATTGAGGCGGTGAGGAGTGCGATTGTCATGCTGGGAATGCCGGATGCGATCCGGGCGTGTCTGTTCGACCTGGACGGCGTGCTCACACCGACCGCCGAAGTCCACAAGGGGGCGTGGGAAGAGACGTTCAACGAGTTCCTGCGGCACCGGGCCGAGCAGTCCGGCGAACCGTTCGAGCCCTTCGTTCCCGAGCGTGACTACTACCTGTACGTGGACGGCAAAGCCCGGGCCGACGGCGTCCGATCATTTCTGGCATCGCGCAACATAACGTTGCCGGAAGGGTCGCCCGACGACCCCGGCACCATGCAGACCGTCCGCGGCGTGGGCAACCGCAAGAACGCGCTGCTGCTAAGGCTCCTCAGGGAGCGGGGCGTGCGACCATTCGACGGTTCGGTGGCGTACCTGCGTGCGGCCCAAGCCGCCGGGCTGCGGCGCGCGGTGGTGTCGGCCAGCGCCAACTGCCGCGAAGTGGTGGCCGCCGCAGGAATCGAGGATCTGCTGGAGGTCCGGGTCGACGGCATCACGGCGCGCGAGGAGGGGTTGCGGGGCAAGCCGCATCCGGACACCTTCCTGGCGGCCGCCGAGCGCCTCGGTGTCAGCCCGTCCAACGCGGCCGTGTTCGAGGACGCGCTGGCCGGTGTCGAGGCCGGTCGGGCCGGGCGGTTCGGGTTCGTCGTCGGGGTGGACCGGGTAGGTCAGGCCGACGCGCTGCGCTCCCACGGGGCCGACATCGTGGTGAATGACCTGGCCGAGCTGTTGAATGGGATGCCATGATCCGGGAGAGGGCTTATCCGTGCGATCCGTGGCACATCCGAGAGACGCGGCTCGACCTGGATGTGCTTGCGCAGTCCGAGTCGGTCTTCGCGCTGTCGAACGGCCACATCGGGTTGCGGGGCAATCTCGACGAGGGTGAACCCCACGGCATTCCTGGCAGTTATCTGAACTCGTTCTACGAGCTGCGGCCACTGCCGTACGCGGAGGCCGGGTACGGCTACCCGGAGCAGGGCCAGACCGTGGTCAACGTCAGCAACGGCAAGCTGATCCGGCTGCTGGTCGACGATGAGCCGTTCGACGTCCGCTACGGCGAAGTCCGCTCCCACGAACGCGTGCTTGACATGCGGGCCGGCACTCTGGAGCGGACGGTCGAGTGGGTTTCGCCGGCCGGGCAGGCGGCGCGGGTGCATTCGACCAGGCTCGTCTCGTTCACTCATCGAGCCGTGGCCGCGATCTGCTATGAAGTCGAGCCGATCGGCGACCGGGCCCGGTTGGTGATCCAGTCCGGTCTGGTGGCCAACGAGCAACTTCCGGAGATGAGGGGCGATCCGCGGGTGGCCGCCGTGCTGCGCGAGCCGCTGCAGTCCGAGGAGTTCCTGCCCAACGGTGATGGCGGCCTGCTGATCCACCGCACCAAGCAGAGCGGGTTGCTGATGGCCGCGGCGATGTCGCATGTGGTCGACGCCCCGAAGCTGACGGTCGTCAACACCGAGGCGTTCCCGGATTGGGCCCGCACCACCATCACCTGCGTGCTCGAACCCGGAGAGCGGTTGCGCGTGGTGAAGCTTCTCGCGTACGGGTTCTCCAGCCGGCGCTCGCTGCCCGCGCTGCGCGATCAGGTGGGAGCGGCCCTCGCGGCGGCCCGGTTCGCCGGTTGGGACGAGCTGGTGCGTGATCAGCGGGAGTACCTGGACGATTACTGGGACGCCGCCGATGTGCGGGTCGACGGGGATCCCGAGGTGCAGCAGGCCGTCCGATTCGGCATGTTCCACGTGTTGCAGGCGGGTGCCCGCAACGAGATGCGTCCCATCGCCGCGAAGGGACTTACCGGGCCGGGTTACGACGGCCACGTGTTCTGGGACACCGAAATGTTCGTCCTGCCCGTCCTGACGTACACCCAGCCGCAGGCGGCCGCCGAGGTGGTGCGGTGGCGGCACGCTACGCTCGAGCTGGCTCGGGAGCGGGCCCGCACGCTCGGCCTGCAGGGAGCCGCCTTCCCCTGGCGGACGATCCGCGGCCACGAGACCTCTGGATACTGGCCGGCCGGCACTGCGGCCTTCCATATCGGGGCCGACGTCGCCGACGCCGCGATGCGGTACGTGCACGCCACCGACGACGAGGTGTTCGAGCGGGAGATCGTGGTCGAATTGCTGGTCGAGACGGCTCGGCTGTGGTATTCGCTCGGTCATCATGACCGGCACGGCGACTTCCACGTCGATGGTGTGACCGGCCCGGACGAGTATTCCGCCGTCCTGAACGACAACATCTACACGAATCTGATGGCGCAGCGGAACCTGCTCGGCGCAGCCGACGCCGCTACCCGCCATTTCGACGTGGCGCGCGGGTTCGGGGTGGACGAGGACGAAATCGCGGCTTGGCGCGACGCCGGCAACCGGATGGTGACTCATTACGACGAGGAACTCGGCGTTCATCAGCAGGCCGAGGGCTTCACCAGATTCCAGGAGTGGGACTTCGCGGCCACCAAGCCCGCGGAGTACCCGTTGCTGCTCACGCACCCGTACTTCGACCTGTACCGGCGGCAGGTGTGCAAGCAGGCCGACCTGGTGCTGGCCATGCACTGGCGAGGGGATGCATTCACACCGGGGGAGAAGGCCCGCAACTTCCGCTACTACGAGGCGCGGACGGTCCGTGACTCGTCCCTGTCGGCCTGCACGCAGGCGGTCCTCGCGGCCGAGACGGGCCATCTCGAGCTGGCTCACGATTATCTGGGTGAGGCCGCGCTGACCGACCTGCACGACAGCCATTCGAACACCCGCGACGGTGTCCACCTGGCGGCTCTCGCCGGCGCGTGGATCGCCCTCGTCGCGGGTTTCGGCGGCATGCGCGACCACGGGGGAGTCCTGTCGTTCGCGCCGCGGCTGCCCAGCCGGATCAACCGGCTCGACTTCTCCCTCATCTGGCGAGGATTGCGCTTGCGGGTCAGCGTCCGGTCCGGCGAGGTGACCTACTACTTGCGCGAAGGCGACCACGAGGACGGCTCCAGGCTGAACCTGGTGCACCATGGCGAGTTCGTCACCGTCGAGATCGGCAAGCCGGTGACGCTGCCGATCCCGCCCGCCGCCGATCCGGGACCGCCTCTTGAACAACCCGCAGGTAGAGCGCCGCTTCGCCGTACGTACTCCGTCGACTAGCCCAATAGAGGATCAGCGAGGCAGCCTCGGCCCGCTCCCGGCACCGGCGCGCTCGATGGCGATTGCGATATCGGTGAAGTCCGACTCGTCCAAACGCAGGCTGGCGGCAACCAGCCAGGCGTTCGCCTGCTCGGCGCGACGTAGTCCGACGATCGCACCCGACACCCCCGTGAAGGCGAGCGTCCAGGCGATCGCCACCGCGGCGACCGAAACGCCGTATCGGCGCGCGACCGGTTCGAGGGCATGGACGAGTTCGAGATTGCGGCGGAGGGCCGGCTCGGTGAAGTCCGGATGCCCGCGCCTCCAGTCGTCGGCGGGAAGGGCAGCCACCCGCGCAGCGTCGAATGTGCCGGTGAGGAGTCCGGACGCCATCGGGCTGTACACGATCGCACCGGTCTGGTGCGCTGCGGCCCAGGACAGGATGTCGGCTGCCTCGCGGTGGATCAGGTTGAGCTTTGGTTGCACGGCGTCGACGTGGCCCACTGCCTCCGCGGCCGCTAATTGTTCGACTGAATGGTTGGACAGCCCGATGGCCCGCACCTTGCCCTCGCGGCGGAGGTCGCAGAAGGTCTGCCAGTACTCCTCGATCGGTGTGCCGTCGGTGGGCGGCGCATGCATCTGGTACAAGTCGATCCGCTCGAATCCGAGGCGGCGCAACGATGCGTCGAGCTCGGCCCGCACACTGTCCGGCCGGCCGATGAGGGCAGGCTTGTCGTTAGGGCGCTCTGGGTCCCAGACGACGCCGGCCTTGGTGAACACGTACGGCCGGTCGGCCCCCGGCAGGCGGCGCAAGGCCCGCCCGACGACCTCTTCGGCGTGTCCGAGCCCGTAAATGGGCGCCGTGTCGATCCAATTGACGCCGGCGTCGACGGCCCGGCGAACGGCCGCGATCGAGTCGGTGTCGTTCTGGGCGCCCCAGGTGTCCACCCACCCGGCGCCGCCGAACGCCCAGGCACCGATGCCGATCCGGCTGATCGCCATGCCGGTCCGGCCGAGTTGTGCGGTCGGCAGCGCCGTCATCAGGTACTCCATTCGTCGCCGGGAGGCCGACTGGAGATGCAGAAGGGCCACCCGACCGGGGTTCGAATGGCTGGGAAGCTGCCCCGAGGGGTAGGGGCAGCTTCCCAGCCTTGGTGGGCCGATGTGTTCCGCGGAAGGTGTGCGGCCGACTCTTACTCGGGGGCGAACACCTTCCACTGGAGTGCACCGACGGCGGTGACGCCGACCGCGGTCTGGACGGTGACGCGCATGGCCGTCGTGGTCACGGCATCGTGCGTCGTGACGTTGTATTGGTCGGCCTCGGTCCCATAGCCGCTCGGGTTCGACACCTCCACCCAGGCGGAGCCGTCCCAGTACTGGAGCACCCAGGAGCCCGGCACCTGCACGCCGCCGCCATCGTCGTACCAGAAGATCTCCGATCGGTTGGTCGTGATCGGCTCGTCCCAGTTCAGCTGCATCCACTGCTCGCCGCCGTTGGGCCAGGTGCCCCAGCCGACGCCGATACCGGGACTGCTGCTGGTCGGGTCGATGCCGGAGTTGATGCCCTGGCAGTTCTCCCACGGCGAGGTGTAGGAGCAGGTTGCGGTCGCGAACACGGCGTAGTTGCCGTCGAACTCTTCGACCACGATGTCCACCGACGCGGAGCCGGTCTCGCCGTCGCCGTCCGTGGCGGTGAGCGTGGCCGTATACGACCCAGGCTCGATATAGGTGTGCTCGGGACTCAGCTCGCTGGAGGTCTGCCCGTCGCCGAAGTCCCACTCGACGGTTACCTCGCCGCCCTGCGGGTCCTCGGCGAATCCGGTGAACTGCACCGTCAACGGCTCGATCCCGGACGTCGGCGAACCGAAGGCGAAGACCTGCGGCGCGGTGAGCGGCTCGACATCGATGCCGGTGTTGAAGACCTGGATCTCCTTGAGCCCGACTCCGAAGCCGTCCTGCGGCGTTACGACCAGCCGGACCCGGTCGGTCGTAACCCGCGGGAACGCGACCTCGTTGAAGTTCGGCATCGGACGGTCCGAACTGCGGTGACCCCAGATGTTCACCCAATCCGAGCCGTCGTGGTACTGCAGCAGGTAGATCAACGGCTCCCGGTACGTATCACCGTCGGAGTTCTGCTGCGGGTCGTAGTCCTTGTCGCTGTAGAAGTACAGCTTGATGTTGTCGATCTGCTGTGGTTCGCCCAGATCGACTTCCAGCCAGTCCTCGCTGTTCGGCGAGCCCTCGGTGCCCCAGATGGTGTTCGGAGACACGTAGCCGGGACGGCTGAAGTTGTTACCGCCGGACATGGCCGGTAGGCCGCTGACGGTGTACCCGTCCACGGCGAATTCGGGTGAGGTCGCCCGAGACGCGGGGCTGCTCGTGGTGAACGAGGCCTGGACCGCCTGGCCTTCGGCCACGTTCTCCGCGCCACCGGTCTCGCGGGTGATGTCACGCCCGGCCTTCTGCAGCATGTCGACCATGCGGTCGTTGCGCCGCAAGCTGATGTCGTTCGCGGATTGCAGCGGGCCGATGATGCCCTGGACGCTGCCACCACTCTCAACGAAGGCTGTGCAGACACCCGCGCTACGGAACGACGGGTTGTAGAAGATCTGCCAGCCATCGCCTCGGCACTGGTTGCGGTCGGTGGGCGACTCAGTGGTCACCGCGAAGGCGACCTCGGCGCCGCTGTCGTCCAGCACCGTCACCTCGGCGGTCTCGCCGTCGAAGGTCACGTGCGCCAATTCGTCCAGCGTGAACAGCCGCTGACCGTCCAGGTAGGCAGAGAACCCGTCCGGCACGGCGGCGCCGTAGTGGTCGACTCCGTCCCACACCACGGTCAGGTCCTTGCCGTGGTAGCTGAGGTTGTTGACGGCGAAGTAGTCGTAACCGACGTCGATCGGCCACAGTTCCAGCACGTCGTCAAGGCGCGGGCGGACACCGGCGATGTCGTCGATGATCATGAAGTTGTACGCGCCGAGGATGTTGTGGTGAATGCCTGACCGGCCGAAGGTCTGGGTGTTCGGGTTCCAGTTGAAGAAGAACTCGTTGTTGTTCGGCAACTCGTTGTTGCCACCGACGTACTGCACCCAGGTCAGCCATTCCAGCAGCGCCCGGTACATGCCGGCCGTGACGTACTCCGACGGGTAGTCCCGAAGCGACGCCGAGAAGGTTTGTGCCTGCAGCGTCGAGTTGATGTTCGAGAAGTTGTTCGAGCCGCCGCGACCTATCGACTCGGCCTCGTCGTTGTCGGCCTGGTTGGCGGTGTAGAAAGGCATGATCGGAAACTCGTCGGCGTCGGCGAAGTAGCGGAACGCCTCCCGGTACTTCGGGTCGTCGGTGGGCGGAACCCGCTCGATGAACGGCGCGAAGTTCTGCTGGTCCTTCCAGGGAATCAGCTCATCGTTGCTGACCAGCCGATGCTTGAACACGTGACCGGGCCGCTCGTCGCCCTCAGGGTCGACAGGTGCGTCGTCCCACATCGTGAGCAGCTCAGCCTGCATGTCGTCAGCCAGCTGAGTCATTTCGGCGGCCTTGTCGGTGTTGCCGAGCAGCTCGTACGCTTCCGCGGCGGCCCGCGCACCGGCGTACCAGAACGCGGACTCCGTGCGGTCCTGGCGGTTCGCGTTGTTGCCCGCGTTGGGGTGCGCCCACCGGAAGGAGATCGCGTCGGCGTCGTTGCCGGTCAGGAAGCCGTGCGGGTACTCGATCAGGTTGTTGCCGTTGGTGTCGTACTTGTCGATCTGCCCCTTGATGTCGCACTCGGTGTAGTGGGCGAAGTTGCGCACCAGAGCGGCGTCGCCGCCGTGCACCTTGTACGAGTTCCAGCCCTCGCGCCCGATGTACTGCTCATACGTGTTGCCCCAGCTGTGCGAGCCCGGGTTGTCGGTGAACGCGGCGCACCGCGACATCTCGCCCGACGAGAGCATGTTGCCGTACGAGTAGATGGGGTCGCGGAAGTACTTCAGGTCCTGCATGTGCATGGGCTGGGTCAGCTGGATGGCGTTGTTGTAGCCGAGCACACCCTCCAGCGACACCGGGAACTGGAAGTCGTTGCCGGGGATGTTGGCGTCGACGTAGTTGAACCGGTTCATGAACGTCCGGTAGTACGACATCTTCTTGACGTTCTGGTCGGGGACGTCGATGTACGGGACGTTGTCGGCCCACCACTTGTTGTACTCGGCGAGGTGGCTATTGAGCGCCTCGTCCGCGCCGTAGTCGCGGTACCGCTCGTACTCGGTGTTCGACGCAGGCAACTCCGCGGTCGTCGCGCCGAACTGGAGCTTGAGCCTGACGGACTCGCCAGGCTCGAGGGTGACCTCGCGGGTCAGCCCGTCACCGGCGGCCGTGAAGCCGTCACCGCTGAATCGCGGCGTGACGGTGGTGACTTCGTATCGCGTCACCACGCGGCCGGTCAGCTCGGTTCCGTCGCTGGTCGCCTCGCTGGTTGGGGGCGACGTGGCGGTGACGGTCCGGGCGGTGGGGGAGTCGCCGGTGTTCGTCAGCGTCAACAGGGTGACCGCCACGTTGTTGTGCGTGATGAACTTGGTCTGCTCCGCGCGCAGGCCGGTAGCGTTGTGGACGCTCGTCCAGTGGCTCGGGTACTGCGCCCGCGCGTCGTCGTCCTCGGAGAAGTTGGCATCGGTCACCGTGACCGTGTACAGGTTCTGGTTGCCGCCGGTCGGACGCTCGCGGTACGCCCACCCGCCGCCGAATCCGAGATCGTCCTCGTCATGGTTGTACATGTACAGTGCCCGGCCGCGGGTATAGAGGTGATCACCCCCGCTGCCACCGGCGGGGCGTTCGAGGATTCGGTCGATCCAGTACGATCCGCCGCCGGCTGCGACGTCCGCATCGAAAATCGCTTGTAGGACACTGGTCGACGGGTCGAACGAGGCCGGCTCGGCCGGAACCGGGTTTTCCTCGCCCGTGAAGGAGGGGGTGCCGGGGTCCACTGCCGGGGGGATGTCCAGGTGGCTGCTGGACTCGGCCGGTACCGCGGCTAGTGAGAGCACCAGGCCGGCGGCCAGCAGTGCGGGCACCCCCCTCCGGACTGCGTTGCTGTCGGCCCACGCCGGCGGGCCGAGTGTTCTGATGTGGCGTGAGAATCCGTAGCGCATCAGTTGCCTCCTGAGTGTGAGCGCTAACACTGCTTGGCGTACGACTCCATTTCTCAGTCCTGTACCGGCAGCCAGACCCGCATGGTGGACGGTCCCCGGTTCGCCCAGGCGTGGTACGGCAGCAGGGGGATGCCGGTGTCCTGCCGGCCCACGGCGGGCCCGGCGCCGGAGTCGCGGTATGGCCAGATGGCGTCGTCGGCCTTGACGATCGACCCCTGGACGACGACCCGCCCGCCCTGCACCGACGGCGGCTCGCGCGGGTCGACCTGGATGGCCTCAACATCTACGTCGCCGGGAAGGTCGGTCGATTCTGCGCAGAGCACGAGTGGGCCGTGCTCGACTGCGGCCGTCCCCCGAATCGCGTCGATGCGCGGGTCAGGAACCGTCCACCGCGGTTCGACCGGCAGCTCGAGCCGCACCGTGTCGCCCGGCACGAACCGGCGGCGTATCTGGACGGCCGGACCGGCGGCCGAACGGGGGTCGTCTCCTGGCTCGCGGACCGTTGCGCCCGCCCTGGCCCACTGAGGAACGCGCAATGTCAAGGTGATCGGTGAGTCCGGCGCCTGTACCACCTCCACCGTCACGGACCCGCGGTGTGGATACTCCGTGCGCACGGACAGCGCCACCGAGTGCCCGCTGTCGAGCGAAGTGGAGATCTCCGCGTCGGCGTACTGGTGGATCTGCACGCCGTCACGATCCTTGGTGGCCAAATAGCCGCCGAGGCTGGCCAGCAACCGGGCGACGTTGGTGGGACAGCACGACACGTTGAACCAGACAGAGCGCGTGGTGCCGGTCGCCAGGGGATTGGGGGTGTGCGGATCCGGGACGGCGTCGCGGTCGCGCTGGTGCAGCGTATTGGCGTAGAAGAAGGTGCGGCCGTCCTCGGCGGGCGACGTGGCGACCACGTTGTACAGCGTCCGTTCGGCCAGGTCAGCAAAGCGTGGGTCGCCGGTGGCGAGCAGCAGTCGCCAGCTCAGCATCACCGACGCCACGCCCGCACAGGTCTCGGAATAGGCCCGATCGGGGGGGAGGGCGAAGTCGTCGCCGAACGCCTCCCCGGTGTGACGGGCCCCCATGCCGCCGGTGATGTAAGTGCGCCGTGCCACCGCTGCTTCCCACTGCCCGATGACAGCTTCGAGCAGCCCCTCGTCGCCCTTCTCGACAGCGACGTCGACGGCCCCCGCAGCCAGGTACAGCGCCCGGACGGCATGCCCGCGCAGCACCGTCGCCTCGCGCACCGGGATGTCGTCCTGGTAGTAGGCCCGCCCCAGTTCGATGTCGGCGAGCCGGCCGTGCCCGCGCCGGTCGACGAACTCGGCGGCCTGGTCGAGGTAGCGCTGCTCGCCCGTCTGCCGGGCCAGCTCGACGAGGGCCATCTCGACACCGGCGTGCCCGCAGATGCCGTCGTCACCGCCAGGCCCGAAGGTTCGGCAGACATGGTCGGCGGCCCGGACCGCGACGTCGAGCAGCCCGTCCCCGCCGGCTCGTGCGTGTGCGACGGCAGCGTGGAACAGGTGGCCGTAGCAGTAGAGCTCGTGTCCCCATTCCAGGTCGGTGTACCGCGCGCGCTGGCCCGGCCGCCCGAACGCGGTGTTGAGGTAACCGTCGGCGTCTTGCGCCCTGGCGATGAGCCCGACCAGCTCCGCCGCGGCGTCGTCCATGCCGTGCTCGCCGCGCGCGGATTCCCAGGCCATGGCCTCGAGGAGCTTGTAGACGTCCGAATCGGAGAACTCGCGGCCCCGGCGGGCGCCCTGCAGCTTTCCGTCGGCGGCGGCGCGGAGGTTGTCGACCCAGCCGACTCGCTCTGCCCAGGACAACGCGTGCGGCAGCGAGGCGGATCCGTTGATCCGTTGCCGCTGAGCCCAGAAACCGCCGGTGATGCGGACTTCGTCGAGGCTGAGAGGCCGCAGGCGACCCGAGCTCGGTACGACAGGCACGGTCATCCTTTCAACGCACCGGACATGAAGCCGCGGACGTAATGCCGCTGGAGGAACAGGAACAGGATCAGGCAGGGGATGGCCATCACCACCACGCCGGCCTGCGTCGCCCCGAAGTCGACTGCGCCCATGGTCTGCTGCCGCAGTGTGGCCATGGCGAGTGGCAGCGGGTAGCGCGAACTCTCGTTGATCATGAAGAGTGGAGCGATGAAATCGTTCCAGGCGTAGAGGAACGCGAACAGCCCCACCGTGATCAAGCCCGGCCAGACCGAGCGCAGCATGATCCGCCACAACACGCCGAAGGTGTTGCAGCCGTCGACCAGCGCGGACTCCTCGATTTCGCGTGGCACGGCCTCGAAGGAGATGCGCATCATGAACATGGCGAAGGGCAACTGGTAGAGGGTCAGCACCAAGGCAAGTCCGACCAGCGAGTTGCGCAAACCCACTTCGCCGAACATGACCCACAGCGGGACGAGCAGGGTGGCGTACGGCACCATCAAGATCGCGATGGTGAGCAAGAACAGCACGTCGCGGCCGGGAAAGCGGAACCGGCCGAAGGCATACCCGCCGAAGATCGACAGCCCGAGGGTGAACAGCACCGTGAGCACAGAGACGAACGTGCTGTTCCACAGGTACTGCGGTAGGCCGGCGTCGTAGTCGATCAGGGTGCGGTAGTTGCCCAGCCCGTAGCCCACCTGCTGAGCGGTGGCGCCATGCGGCGAGACCGAGGCCACCGTCGTCCAGACCAGCGGTACGAGGAACATGATGGCCAGTCCACCGGCGACCACGTAGAAGGAGACGCCGCCGAATACCCGTCGAGTGCTCATGTCGTCACTCCTCGACGTTCCGCCGGAGCAACCGGAACTGAGTGATGTTGATGACCAACAGGACGAGCAGGACGACGATCGAGATCGCAGCCGCCTTGCCCAGGTCGAACTGCCGGAACGCTTCGCGGTAGATGAGCATGACGATCGTGGTGGTCGAGTTGTCCGGGCCCCCGTTGGTGAGGATGAAGAACTGGTCGAACGCCAGCAGCGAGCCGGTGACTGAAATGATCAAGCAGAGTGCGATGGACGGCCGGAGCAGGGGCAACGTGACCCGCCAGAACGTCTGCCACTTGCTCGCACCGTCGACCCTGGCGGCCTCGTATACCTCCATCGGTATCGACTGCAGGCCTACCAGCAGGATCAACATGAAAAAGCCGGCGAACTTCCACACGATGAGCGCGACGGTCGAGGCGAGCGCCATGTTCGGGGTGCCGATCCAGCGGATCGGTTCGTCGATCAGCCCGAGCGATTGCAGGATCGGGTCGATCGGTCCGATTGACGGGCTGTAGAAGCCCCAGAACAGCAGGGACGCCGACGCCAGACCAAGTGCGACGGGCAGGAAATAGGCGGTCCGGAGCAGGCCGACACCGGGCCGCTTCTCCTGGACGAGCAGCGCCATGGCCATCGCGAAGATCATCAAAGCGGCGACGACGATGACCGTGTACTTGAGGGTGAAGCCGACGGCCGGCCAGAACAGCCGGTCGTCGGCCATTCCCTCGTAGTTGTCGGGAAAGTTGGTGCCCTGATTGCCCTGCAGCAGCGGCCAATCGCTGGCCGACATCTGGCCGACGAGCAGCAGCGGCACGACGAAGAAGGCGAGCACGAACACGGCGGCCGGCGACGCGTACAGCGCCCCTTTGGCAGCGCGTGTGCGGTACCACGGCCGCCTGGCTCGCCCTCCGCGCCGATCATGCAAGAGCGGGGCGACACGCCGGCGTGTCCGGTCGTCCCGCTCGTCAGCACGAACGCTCGAAACGAACTCTGTCGGCGTGTCGCCCCGCTTTTGCATGATCAGCGCAGTCCTTGGGCGCTATTGCTGGAGCGATCCGTTGATCGCGTCGTTGTCCGCATCCAGCGTCGAGCCGTCCCCGAAGACGTAGTTGCGGATCAGCGGCAGCCAGGGACCCTGCGGGTCGTTGAACGTCTGGCCGAAGTTGAGCGCGTACGGGGTGCGCCCGACGCCTGCCACCTCGTTGATCGTGACCAGTCGCTCGTCCTGCTCGGAGTACTGGTTGGACGCCAGGTCGGTCCGCGCGACGACGTCGTTGTTCGCGGCGAGGACCTCGACCTGCGCCTCATCGGACAACGTCCAGGCGATGAAGTTCCAAGCCTGGTCGGGAATCTGGCTGTTGGCCGAGATACCGATGCTGTCGCCGCCGACGAAGGTGGACTCGCCGCCGTCGATGCCGCGGATGGGCGCCACCCCGGTCTCGAACGAGTCGGGCATCAGTCCGAGCTGGGTGGAAGGCATCGGCATGATCCCGATGTTGCCCTCAGGGAAGAATCCGACCCACGTAGGGCCGGCTTCGTCCTGGGTGCCGGGTGCGGTGATGTCGTCCTCGAACAGGCCCTTCCATACGTCGTACACCGCCTGCGCCTCTGGCGCGTTGAGCAGCGATTCGGTGCCGTCCTCGTTCATCACCTCGTGGCCGTCGGCCCAGATGCTGGGCCACCAAGTGAACACCAGGCAGCCGCCGCAGTTGCCGCCGAAGAAGGTGCCGTGGATGTCGTCGCCGAGGGCGTCAATGGCGCGGGCGTGCTCGGCGAACTCCTCAAGGGTCTGCGGCGGTTGCTCGGGATCGAGGCCGGCCTGCTCGTAAAGGTCCTTGTTGTAGAAGAGCACGGACAGGTCCATGGTGTGTGGGACGGTGTGCTGGCGGCCGTCCACCGTGCCGACGTCGATGTGTGACGGCGCGATGCTGTCGGCGAACGGCAGCGCGGCGATCCGGTCGGTGATGTCGAGGTACGCACCTACCGTCGTGAACTGCGGGACGAACACGACGTCGAGGCTCAGCACGTCCGGCAGTTCGCCGGCGCCGGCGGCGGTGCCGACACGGGGCAGGTAGTCGTCGGTAGGGATCACGGTGAGCTCGACCTGGTTCTCGTGTGACTCGTTGTAGGCGTCGACGAGCAGCTGGGACTGGGTTTCGGTGGCGGCGCGAGTCCACATGGTGATCGTCGAGCCGTCGTCGACACCCATGGCCAGGGCGTCGTCGCCGTCGCCCTCGGGGGATTCGGTCTCGCCTTCCCCTGCGGGTTCGGCGTCGGGTTCGGTGTCGTCGCCGTCATCGCCACCGCAGGCGGCGAGTACAAGTGCGAGACCCGCGGCGGCTGCCGCGATCGCGCGACTGTGGCGGCGCCGAGAGCGGGGTAGGAGTCTGGTGCTCACGTCGGTCTCCTCACGTCCTTGTGATTGTTGTTAGCGTTAACAGCGGAGTTACCGGTCGTTGTAGCCTTGCCGTGCGCGCCCAACCCGGGTCGCTGCGGGTCTGCCTGTCCTGCGAACCCGAAACAACCCGAAAAGGTTTTCGGAGTCAACCTAGGACTGTGAGTCGTATCACGTCAAGAGTTCGCAACTCAACCGTGACATGTGGCATGGCACTGCGAGAAACGCTTTCCCCGGGGTGTTTCGGTGAGTGTAGAGTCGAGTCGGTTCAGGAACGACGAAGGGTGGGTAGGTGGCCAAGGGTGACTCCGGCACGCCGGCACGGCCGCGGACCGCGACGTTGACCGATGTCGCGCGGCTGGCCGGGGTTTCGGTGGCGACCGCGTCGAAGGCATTGAACGGTCGCGACCACGTGCATCCGGAAACACGCCGGAGGGTGTTCGATGCCGCCGAGCAGCTGTCGTTTACGCCGAACACCCTGGCTCGAGGCCTACTGGCCGGCCGGACCGGAACGGTCGGGCTGCTGACAAGCGACCTCGAAGGCAGGTTCAGCATCCCGATCCTGATGGGGACGGAGGACGCGTTCGGCGCCGGACAGGTGAATGTCTTCTTGTGCGACGCGAGAGACGACACCATTCGCGAGCGGCATCACGTGCAGGCGCTGCTGAATCGCAGGGTGGACGGGCTGATCGTGGTCGGAAGCCGCACCGACCCGCGACCGTCGCTCGGCCGGAACCTGCCGGTGCCGGTGGTCTACGCCTACGCTCCGTCCGACGACCCGGAGGATCTGTCGATCATCTGCGACAACGTCACTGCTGGACGGCAGGCGATCGAGCATCTGATCGCCACCGGGCGCACGCGGATCGCGCACATCTCCGGTGACGTGGCGTACGCGGCCGCCCGCGACCGTGCGGAGGGCGTGCGGGCCGCCCTGGCCGACGCCGGGCTGTCGCTCGTCGGCGACGTGCAGTACGGCTCTTGGTCCGAAGGCTGGGGACGGGCCGCGGCCGGCCTGCTGCTCGATCGGCATCCCGATATCGATGCGATCTTCTGCGGCAGCGACCAGGTGGCGCGCGGGGTGATGGACAGCGTGCGGGAGCGCGGCCGCCGGATTCCCGAAGACGTCGCCGTCATGGGCTTCGACAACTGGGAGGTGCTGGCCGCCGACGCGCGACCATCGCTGACCAGTGTCGACATGAACCTCGAGGAGGTCGGCAGGGCTGCAGCGCGCGCGCTGTTCGCAGCGCTCGACGGCTCGCCCCGCTCGGGCGTCGAGTCGCTGCCATGCCGCCTGGTCATCCGCGGCTCGACGGTCTCGCTCAGCTGACGCCGGGCGGGGCTAGATGCCCTGCGCGAGTCGGTAGTACGCCTGGTTCCAGCGAATCTCGTTGGCCAGCTGCCGGCGAGTCGTGGACCCGTCGATCAGCAGCAGTTCGGTGCGGGCCATCTCAGCGAAGTCGGTGAGTTCATCGGCACCCACAGCGAGCGACAGGACGGTGTGATGGGGCCCGCCGGCGGTGAGCCAGGACTCGGCGGCGGTCCGGAAGTCAGGGCGTGGCCGCCATACCGCCCGGGCCACCGGCAGGCGCGGGAGCGGTTCGTCCGGCGGAACCACGTCGACCTCGTTCGCGACGAGGCGGAAACGGTCACCGAGGTCGGCCAAGCCGAGCACGACGGCCGGGCCGGGTGCTGCGTCGAAGACCAGCCGTACCGGGTCCTCACGCCCGCCGATTGACAGCGGGTGGATCTCGCAGGACGGCCGGTCCGCCGCGATCGTCGGGCAGACCTCGAGCATGTGCGCGCCGAGGATCTTCTCCTGGCCGGGCACGAGGTGGTAGGTGTAGTCCTCCATGAAGGACGTGCCGCCCGGCAAGCCGTCGGCCATCGCCTTGACCGCGCGAACCAGGACAGCGGTCTTCCAGTCGCCCTCCGCCCCGAATCCATAACCGTCGGCCATCAGCCGCTGCACGGCGATTCCCGGCAGTTGGCGTAGCCCGCCCAGGTCCTCGAAGTTCGTGGTGAATGCTCCGTACCCGCCCTCGCCCAGGAAGGTTCGCAGTGCGGCTTCGATCCGGGCGGCGTAGCGCAGCGACTCGTGCCGTTCGCCGCCGGATCCCAACTGCTCAGCCACGTCGTACGCGTCCTGGTACTCCGCGACGAGCGCGTCCACTTCCGCGTCCGGTACCGCTGCCACTGCGGCGACCAGGTCGTTGACGCCGTACGTGTTGACCGACACGCCGAACCGGCGCTCGGCCTCGACCTTGTCGCCCTCGGTGACGGCCACGTTTCGCATGTTGTCGCCGAACCGGACGAGACGCAGGGCACGCAGTTCGGCCCAGCCGCGGGCCGCCCGGCACCAGGCCGCGATCCGGGCGGCCACGGACGGGTCGCTGACGTGCCCGGCCACCGTCTTTCGCGGCACCCCGAGGCGGGTCTGGATGTAGGCGAACTCACGATCGCCGTGCGCTGCCTGGTTGAGGTTCATGAAGTCCATGTCGATCTCGGACCACGGCAGCGCCGCATTGGCCTGGGTGTGCAGGTGCAGCAACGGCTTGTCGAGCACCCGAAGCCCAGTGATCCACATCTTCGCCGGCGAAAATGTGTGCATCCAGGCGATGATCCCGATACATGAATCGCTCGCGTTCGCCTTGAGGAAGACCCGGCGGATGGCCTCGGCATCGGTCAGCACCGGCTTCCACACCACTGGCACTGCGAGCTCGTCGCTCTTGTCCAGCTCAGCGGCGATCTGCCGGGATTGGTCGGCTACCTGCTGCAGAGTCTCGTCGCCGTACAGGCCCTGGCTGCCGGTAAGAAACCAGATCTCGGCCGAGGTACGTTCCTGCGCCGAGGTCGCCACATGTTGCGGGTTGTCCATCTCAGCGACTCCTCTGCCCGTAGACGTTCTGGTAACGGTCGTACAGCCGGTCGATATCGGCCTTGTCGATGGGTATCGGTTCCCCTAGCTGGCGGGCTATGTGCACAGTTCGGGCAACGTCTTCGCACATCACGGCTGCCTTCACTGCGGCTCGCGCGTCCTTGCCGATCGTGAAGACGCCGTGGTTGCGCATCAGCACGGCAGGGGAGCGGTGCTTCTCCAGCGTTTCGACGATGCCGCGCCCGATCGAGTCGTCACCGATCAGCGCGAACGGCCCGACCGGGATCTCGCCGCCGAACTCGTCGGCCATCGCGGTCAGCACACAAGGGATCGGTTCACCGCGCGCCGCCCATGCCGTCGCGTAGGTCGAGTGGGTGTGCACCACCCCGCCGACGTCCGCCCGGTGCCGGTACACGTACGCGTGAGCGGCGGTGTCGCTGGACGCCGAATAATCCCCTTCGACGAGGTTGCCGTCGAGGTCGCAGACGACCATCGCCTCCGGCGTGATGTTGTCGTAGGACACTCCGGACGGCTTGATGACCAGCAGGTCCCCGTGGCCGGTGGTGCCAGGCACTCGCTCGGACACGTTACCGGCGGTCCACACGACAAGTTCCCAGTGCAGCAGTTCGGCGTGCAGATCGGCGACCCTTCGCTTGGCGGCCTCAACGGCGTCGCGCATCGACGCCGGAACTCCGGATGCCGGGTCAGTGCTCACTGCCACCTCCATTCGTCTCGGCCTAGATGGCCTCGGTGGCGGCCCGCTCGATCGCCAGACCGGCGCTGTACCGATCGAGGTACGACGAGAAGCCGGCCATGTCGGCGGGGTCGGGTTCGGTGACGACCAACGCGGCGTTGGCGAACACGCGCACGTTCAGGAAGCTGCCCAAGTCCTGCTCCGGTGCGGCCGACAGGTAAGCGGCGAGCAAGGCCATGCCCCAGGATCCTCCCTCGCCGGCGGTCTCGCCGACGGCAACCGGCGCTCCGAGAGCGGCGGCCAGCAAACGCTGGGCCACGCCCTTGGTCTTGAAAAGGCCACCGTGGGCGAACAGGCGGTCCAACGCGACATTCTCGGTTGCCAGCACACGCATGCCGAGAGCCAGCGTGCCGAACACGCCGAGGATCTGAGTTCGGGCGAAATTGGCCAGGGTCATCCGGCTGTCCGGCGTGCGGACGAACAGCGGGCGGCCTTCGGTCAGAGCCGTGATGGGCTCACCGGCGAGATAGTTGTAGGCGAGCAGTCCACCGCCGTCGGTCTCACCGGAGGCCGCAGCCCGGAACAACGCCTCATAGACCTCGTCCGGCCCGGCCGGGTGACCCAGTGCGCCGGCGAACTCACCGAACATGTCGGCCCAGGCGCCGAGCTCACTCGCACCGTTGTTGCAGTGAACCATGGCGACCGGGTCACCGGCCGGCGTCGTGACCAGGTCGACCTCTTCGTGCACCTCGGTCAGTGGTCGCTCCAGCACGACCATGGCGAAGATGGACGTTCCGGCGCTGACGTTGCCGGTGCGCGGCGCCACCGAGTTGGTGGCGACCATGCCGGTGCCGGCATCGCCCTCGGGTGGGCACAATGGCACTCCGGGCCGCAGCGCACCGGTGGGATCCAGCAGGCTGGCGCCCTCGGCAGTCAGCCGGCCGGCCTCTCGACCCGCGGGCATCACCTCGGGCAGCAGGCTCTCGACCTTAAGACCGGCTCGGCGCTCGGCGACCAGCTGGTCGAACTTGTCCAGCATCGTCCGGTCGTAGCTCAAGGTCTGCGGGTCGATCGGGAACATACCTGACGCGTCACCCACGCCGAGCACGTTGCGCCCGGTCAGGCACCGGTGGACGTATCCGGCCAGCGTGGTCAGGTGCGCGAGCTGCGGCACGTGCGGCTCGTCGTCGAGGATCGCCTGGTACAGGTGGGCGATCGACCAGCGCAGCGGGATGTTGTAGCCGAACAGTTCGGTCAACTCGGCGGCTGCCGGGCCGGTACTGGTATTGCGCCAGGTGCGAAAAGGCACGAGCAACTCGTCTCGGGCATCGAATGCGAGGTAGCCGTGCATCATGGCCGATACCCCGATGGCCCCTAACGTGGTGGGACGCACGCCGTGCCGTTGCTCCGCGTTGTCCACGAGCGTGCCGAAGCAGGCCTGCAGACCAGTCCAGACGGAGTCCAGGGAGTAGGTCCATACCCCGTCGACGAGCTGGTTCTCCCACTCGTGGCTTCCGACCGCGATCGGCGCGTGGCCCGGACCGGTCAGCGAGGCTTTGATTCGCGTCGAGCCCAACTCGATGCCGAGCGCGGTCCGACCGGAACTGATGGCGAGGCGGGCGTCGGGCGGCTCTCCGATCTCGGTGTTAGCGTTCACATCGATTCTCCCTGGATGTCCGGTTGCGCGCTCTGGTGCCGGAAGTCATTCGGACGGGTCGGTGGATTCCCGGCTGTCGACGGTCGTGGTGCTGGACCGCACGATAAGCGACGCCGGGACCACCACGCGAGGCGGCGGGTGCGAGCCGCCGTCCTCGATCTGGTCCAGCAGGACGCCGATGCTGTTGCGGCCCAGCGCTGCGAAGTCCTGGCGGACCGTGGTGAGCGGGGGTGAGAAGAACTCCGCTTCGGGAATGTCGTCGAAGCCCACGATGCTGACGTCGCGTGGCACATCGAGGCCGGCTTCCCGGAGCGCGCGCAACACGCCGAGCGCCATCTGGTCGTTCGCCACGAAGACCGCCGTGATGTCCTCGCCCGCCGCACGACGCTCGACGAGCAGGCGACCGGCCTCGTATCCGGACCGCGGGCTCCAGTCACCGTGCGACAACACGTCGGGTTGCTCGGCACCCGCGGACGCAAGGGTGTCACGCCAGGCATCGCGGCGCGCCTCCGCTTCCAGCCAGTCCATCGGCCCTGCGATGTGCCACACGGTCCGGTGGCCGAGGTCGAGCAGATGCTGGGTGGCCGCCGCAGCCCCGGCCCGTTGATCGACGCAGACGACCGGCCGGTCCGGTGCCTGCCCGCCTTCGACCGCTACGACGGGAACCGCCGCCGGCAAGGCGGCGAGTGCCTCGGCCGCGGTCCGTTGCGGTGCGATGACTATGACTCCGTCGACGGACTGCTCCGCCAGGTAGTCCAGGGCCTCCGACACGCTCTTTGCGGTGATCGTCTTGAGACTGACGATGCTGATGAAGTAGCCCGCTTCACGAGCCGCCTGCTCGATGCCGAACAGCGTGCTGGCCGGGCCGTAGAGGGTGGTGTCGAACGCGACAACGCCCAGTGTGTTCGTGCGCCGCGTGACAAGAGCCCGTGCCGAGGAGTTGCGCCGGTAGGCCAGTTCGTCGATCGCCCGCCGCACCCGTTCGCGGGTCTCTGGGCGCACATTGGGGTGATCGTTGAGAACGCGTGAGACAGTCTGGTGCGAGACGCCGGCGCGCCGCGCGACGTCGGCCATCACGGCTGGTCGTGTCTTTGAATCGGACATTCACGTGGCTCCTCGCCCCTGCCGGTTCGTGCTCCGACAATGTTAACGTTCACAGGATCGGCGCTCCAACTCAGCTCCTCGCTTGGAGTTCCGTCTCGCTCGGCCGGACACATTGCCCGTGAGTCGCGCGGCCGGTCGTTGTGAGCACCAAAGTTCCATGGTGTCGTCGGTGGGCTGCACCAAGGTTCCATCCTGCTGCCATTACGACATTGAGGAGGCTTGGTGCGGCGGGCCGGCGGCATTGCGGAGGCTTGGTGCGGCGGGCCGGCGACGTGATCGCTCGGTCCCGTAGCCGGACAGATTGGGCGCCGTTTCGAAATCAGCCGTCGATCGCCAGGACCAGCGGAAGTACCGGCCCGGCCCCGGCGAGGCGCAGAGCTCGGGCTGCCATTGTGATGGTCCAGCGCGTATCGGCGAGGTCGTCGACCAGCAGTACGGGTGCGTCGCCCAGGCCGGCGAGCCGATTCATGACATCGGGCGGCACGGTGAACGAGTTCCACACTGCGGCGAGCCGGTAGGCGCTGTTGCCGCCGCGCTCTTCCGGCCGGCCTGCCGACCGAACCGGGGCCAGTGTCCCTAGCAGGGCCAGCCGGCCGATCTCGGCGATTCGGACCGCCAGCGAGTTGATCAGGTCAGGACGGCTGCGGGACGGTACCGCGACGACTCCGGCGGGCCGGTGGTCCCAACCCCAGGTTCGCAAGACGTCTACGACCGCCGAAACCACCGGTTCTGGCACCTGCTGGTCGGCCGCGCCTGGACCGACCAGCCGGCGCAGGCGGTCGCCCCATCCGAGATCGGACAACCGGGCCAGCGCCCGGCCGACTTCGGCCCGTTCGCCAGCCGGGATGCGCCCGCGCACGTCGATGCCCAGCGCCGGCATCGCCGACGGCCACATGGCCCGAGGCTCGAGCTCGATCCCCGGCCTCTCCAGCCGCTCGCGGGCGGACACGACCGCAACGTCGGGCACGTCGATCGGGTAGAAGGCGCCGGCGCAGTTGTCGCACCGCCCGCATCCGCCCGCGTCCGCGTCGTCGAGCGCCTGGCGAAGGTAGGCCATGCGGCACTCGGTCGTGCTGATGTAGTGCTGCATGGCCCGCTGCTCGGCTCGCCGGGTCTCGGCGACGCGGGTGTAACGTTCGCCGTCGTACTCCCACGGGGCACCGGTGCCGATCCACCCGCCTGGGACCCGCCGGACTGCGCCGTCGACGTCGAGGACCTTGAGCATCAGCTCCAGCCGGGTGTGCCGCAGGTCGACGCGGGCCTCCAGAGCGGCTGTGGACAACGGCGCGTCGGCCGAGGCGAGTACGTCGAGCACCTGCCGGACGTGGGCTTCGGCGGGGAACGCCAGGCTGGCGAAGTAGCGCCAGATCTCGGAGTCCTCGCGGCCCGGCAGAAGCAGCACGTCGGCCCGCTCGACGGCCCGCCCGGCGCGACCGACCTGCTGGTAATAGGCGATGGGTGACGGAGGAGCGCCAACATGGACGATGAATCCGAGGTCGGGTTTGTCGAAACCCATGCCTAGCGCAGAAGTGGCGACGAGCGCTTTGAGCTCGTTGCCGAGCAACGCGGACTCCGCGGCCAGCCGCTCGGCAGGGTCCGTACGCCCGGTGTAGGCGCGGACGTCGTGGCCGTGCGCTCGCAGGTGTTCGGCGAGATCTTCTGCGGCGGCCACGGTGAGGGTGTAAATGATGCCGCTGCCAGGCAGCGAGCTCAGGTGGGCGGCCAGCCAGCCGAGCCGCTGCTCGTTGCTCGGGAGCGCAAGTACGCCAAGACGCAGGCTCTCGCGGTCGAGCGATCCTCGCTGGACGAAGGTGTCTTGGCCCAGTTGCTCGGCGATGTCGGCGACGACGCGCGCATTCGCGGTGGCAGTGGTGGCGAGCACCGGTACACCTGGCCGAAGCCCGGCCAGGGCGTCGCGGATGCGCCGGTAGTCGGGCCGGAAATCGTGCCCCCAGTCGGAGATGCAGTGGGCCTCGTCGACGACGAGCAGCCCGAGCCGCGACGCCAGCCCCGGGAGGATGCCGTCGCGAAAGCCGGGATTGTTGAGCCGCTCGGGGCTGATCAGCAGCACATCGACCTCGTCGACGGCGAGTTCCTTGTCGATCTGCGCCCAGTCCTCGACGTTCGCGGAGTTGATGGTGCGGGCGTGGACTCCGGCCCGGCCGGCCGCGTCGACCTGGTTGCGCATCAGCGCAAGCAGTGGCGAGACGATCAGCGTCGGACCGGCGCCACGAGCGCGCAGCAACATGGTGGCCACGAAGTACACGGCCGACTTTCCCCAGCCGGTTCGCTGGACGACAAGGGCCCGGCGCTGCTGCGCGACGAGGGCCTCGATGGCAGTCCACTGGTCGTCCCACAAAACGGCGTCGGGACGGCCGACCAGATCGCGCAGCGCCTGCTCGGCCGCTATGCGAAGATCGGCGCCGTCGCTGACCGCCGGCGCGGACGTACCTGTGAACGACATGGTCGTGGACGCTACCCGAGCATCCCGACAAGGCTGCGCGAGGCAACCGCGCGCAGGTCCCCACGTGCTCGGTCGATCAGGCCCGGCGGCGACGGCAAGGCAGATCCGGAAGGGGCCGTGCCAGCCACGGCCACGCGGAGCGAGGGGTTCTCGCCTATTCGGAACACGAGCTCGGCGACGATTGCGGCCGGCAGCTCGTCGACCTGTTCATCCTCGATCGCGAGCAGGGCTGAGATGGCCGTGCGTACGCCGTTGCGGTCCAGGTCGGTGAGGACGCCTCGAAGGCGGGCCACCGTGTCGAAGTCATCGGGGCCGGCCGGCGGAACCAACCGCACCTGATCCGGCAACGGAGCGTTAAGCAGCGCGTACGCGTCGACGATTCCGACACCGTACAGGCGGTCCCAGCCGTTCTCCGACCACTCCGGAGGAAGCCGGTGCCCGTGCGCACGCAGCAGCGCCAGGAAAGCGGCCTGAACATTGGACCGGCCGACGCGCTCGATGATCTGGCCGTAGCCGTGATGGGCGATCCACAGGGCTGCCACGCCGGCGAGCGTCGCGACGGCGAAGGATGTGCCGTGGTGCCGGTCGTGGTGGAACCGAGGTGGCCGGACACCGGAGTCCACGGCCGCGACCCACACGCTCTCGCCCGGCGCGGACACGTCCACCATCGATCCGCGGGACGAACCTGACCACGGCCGGTCCTCGACGTTCGAGGCCGCGACGGCGATGCATTCCGGATAGATGGCGGGTGCGACCACGACGCCGACCTGGTTGCCGGCCGCCGCCATGACGATCGAACCCCCGTCGATCGCCGCCTGGATCGCGGCGCGGAGCCCGAAAAAACCCACACCACCGAGCGACATGGTGATCACCTGACAGCCGCTGCGGTGGGCCTCGTACACAGCTCGGGCCACCTGGCTGTCCAGCACCTGAACCACGCTGCGCACGGCACGAAACGGGACGATGGTGGCCGCCGGGGCCGCGCCGACTACGACCTGGGATTCCGGGCTGGCGATCACTGCGGCGGTGTGGGTGCCGTGACCGGGGGAGTCCAGCGGCATGTACCAGCGCCGCTGCAACGGGTCGCGAGCGTCGTCGTCGCCGTCGACGAGATCGGCGTCGAGGTCGAAGTTCCAGGCTCCGGCGAGCTCAGGGTGATCGGTATAGCCGGTGTCGATGTGGCCGATCAGCGCTCCCTGGCCGCGGCTCGCACCACCCGATGGCGGGACGAGGTTCCAGGCCTCTAATGCTCGTACTGCCTCCACAGCCCATAACGGCCGGTCCGAACCGGGCAGATGGTCTTCTCGGCGGATGCCTCGAAGCTGGCCTTCACCCGGCTCGATGCCGTACGCGGACGACGGCAGGTCGGGCTGGACGTCCACGTCCAACTCGGCGGCGAGCGCACCGGCGAGGTCGTAAGCGAGCGCGGCGGAGTCGGTGCCCGGTGGTGCGGGGACGGCGCCGCTCACCACCTGGCATCGTCGCAGTTCGGCCTCGGTCGCCCGGGGGAACAGCGGCTCTGTCAGCCACGGCTGTCCGATCTGGTCGGCCGGCCCGAGGACGTCGGCCACCGCGGCGGCGAGCCGAGCATCGTCGTCGGGTTCGGTCAGCCGGACCAGCAACCGGACCCAGCCGGCCGACGGATCGAGTTGGGGCATGTGTCCTCCGTCGCCGTCCCTACGATCATGACACGCATCGGACGTCACGCCCAGCCTGGTCGAGCTTCCGGGCCGCGCGTACCACGCGGACGGGGCGTTGACGGTCGACGCGGGCCCTGAGCTTGATTACCGTATGGCCGACAGTGGGGGTACCGGATGTCCGAAGGAGGACGTCACCCGCTCGAAGCGGTTGATCGATTGCTCCGGGTCCTGGCCGAGTTGGAAGCGGCCGGGGCTAGTGGTGTGCGCCAGCAGCGGCTTGTCCGCCTGTCCGGTTATGCGGCCGCTTCGGAGGCTCCCCGCCAGTTGCTCGCCCGGGATGTCGGCGAGCTGAACCGGGCCGGGTGGGAGATCATCACCATCGGATCGGGCTCCGGATTGCGGTACGTCCTTACCGCATGCGGCACCCGGGTTCCGCTGCGACTCGACCGGGCGCAGGAGGCAGCGCTGCTGCGAGCGACTCGGCCTGAGCGCAATGCCGCCGGTGAAAGCCAGGCCACGGCAGGTTTCGCCGACTGCGTTCGGGCGGTCGGCGCTCGCGCGGTGTTGTCCTTCGAGTACCGGGGCCGGGCTCGCCAGGTAGACCCCGCGGCGGTCCTACCCGGACCGGCCGGCTGGTACCTGGTGGGACGTGAGAACGGACGTGCGGAGGACGGATACTTCGCGATCGGACGGATGCGGGGTGTCGCCGTTGGAGCGGCGGGCAGCGCGACCATCCCGAAGGTCGCGCGGCGTGGCGGGCACGATCCGCTCAGCTGGCTGGTGGACCCGCCGGAGGAGGTCCAGGTGCGGGCCGCTGCGGGCCTGGCCGACGAGGTCGAGCAGGTTCTCGGGCCGGCGATGCGGCGCGAGCACACCGGCGAAGACGTCGTGCTGACCATCGCGGTGACCCACCAGGCCGCCTTCCGGCAACGCCTGTACGGACTCGGCGGCCGGGTACAGGTTCTTGGGCCGGATCGGGTACGGGCCTCGATCATCGCCGAGCTGTCGCATCTGGCGGGTGTGCCGTGACCGCGCCGCCGGATTACCAACAGCGGTTCGGCAGGGTGGCCCGGGCCTTGGCGATCCTGGCGGACTACCCGCAAGGAATCCGGCTCTCCCAGCTCGCTGCTCACCTCGGGACGACCGAGGACGAACTCAGAGAGGAGATTTGGGCCTACCACGTCACGGTCAACCAGCTCGCAGGCGGGAACCACGAGCCGGTGATCGAGTTCGTCGCCGGCCCGCGGGTGGGCTCTGAAGCCGACGAGGTCTTACCGGCCGACGCCCCGTGCGTTCGGCTTAGCGACGTCCGATCACCGTCTGGTATCGGCGCCAGGCTCCTTTCGTTCGGGCAGCTGGCGGCGGTTGCTGCGGCAGGACTGCGGCTGTGCGAAGAGGAGCCGGAGAACGACGTGCTCGCTGCCGCATTGAATGTGGTCGCTGACTCGGTACTGGCCGAGGCGGTACCCAGTGGCACCGCGTGGCCGGAGGTGGTCGCCCGGCGGATCAGGCAGGCGGGATCCGAGCGACGCCGCGTGCGAATCGTGTACGCGATGGCATGGAGGGCAGGCACCGTCGAGCGAGTAGTCGAGCCGTACCGGGTCATCCGCACCCGGCGAGGCTGGGAAGTCGACGCCGCGGTCGTCAGCCGGGACGGTGCGATCGCAACGTTCCTGGCCTCCGGCATCCTCACCCTCGAAGTACTGCCGGAGCGGTTCCGGCGGCCACCCGACATCGACCACCGGATCGAGCGGCATCGACGGCCCACGGCGGTCGAGCTGGTCGTGCCGCACGACACTCGGTGGCTTGTCGAGGAGCACGCCGAGTCGGTCGACGTGCTCGACGACGACGAGGATCGGCTCAGGATCCGAGCACACCTGGTACCGCCTGTAGCCCCCCGGTTAGGGCTTGTGCTGCTCGCCGCCGGTCCGCACGCGCATGTGATCGATCCGGTGAATCTCCGGGGGGCCGGCCGCGACCTCGCCCGTGCCCTGCTCGCACACCACGGGGGACGTTGACGGCGTGTTAGACCCGCTCAGTCGGCTGGCCGGACGTATTCGTTCTGCGACCGAACAACCGGATCGGTCCGAGTCGGGTCGGTCGTCGCGTATCCGGTCTCGGATTGACCGGTCTCGTCGGAACCGCTGAAGCGTGTCCGGGCGGCGCCGACAGCGTCGCTGATCTTCTCCTGCACTTGCGGGACGGTCTTGCTGGCCGTCTCGCTGACGAAGTGCTCTGCCTCGGTGACCTTCTCCTGGACCCGAGGATCGTTCCACGCCTTGGTGGCGTTCTGCTTGATCTGCTCGTACCGTTCACGCCCGGCTCGAGTGCCGAATATGTATCCGACGGCAGCACCGGCCAGCAGCAGCAACTTGCCCTTCATGGCTCACGACTCCCTGGGTAGTAAGTCCCGACTACTTCGCTATGACAGATACCCGCTTACAGCGACAGGTATCGCGCCTGGCCACCAATTCTCGACAGGCGTGTCTCAGCCGGCCAGTCCCGCCGTCTTCGCGGCGCTGTCGGCAAGTGCCAGACCTGCTTCGGCGTATACGTGATAGACGGCTTCGGCCCCGTTGCGCCGCATGCGGTCGATTTGATCGGCATGCTGGACGACGGCCGCGATGGTTCCGGGAAAGTCTCGGCCGCGGAGTTCCGCGAGGGCGTTGAGGTTGCCGGCATGATGCGGCATCGCCAGCAGGATGAGGCGGACCGCATCCGAGAGGACGAGCTTGTCCCAGAAGTCGGAGTCGTCGGCGTCCCCTTCAACGATGTTGTAACCCTCGGCGCGTAGGTCGGCGACCCTGTCCGGATCGTTGTCGACGCCGAGAACGCGGCAGTCGTAGCCTTCCACCAGTCGGTCGTACGCACCAATGCCCACGCGGCCCATGCCAAGCACAACGGCACAGGCATCGTCCAGCTCGATCGGCCGGTCCGCCGGGTGCAGCTCACCGGGTTGGCGGTCGGGCAGCCGACGCGCCAGCAGCCGGTAGATCGCTTCGTTGCGAGCGTTGACGACCGCGCCGATGACGAAGCTGATGGCCACCGCCAGGGACAGCACGACGAGCCACTCCTCGTCCAGCCACCTCTCTGCGGTGGCGAGGGTGATCACAATGAGGCCGAACTCGGAGAAGTTCGACAGGCTGAGCGTGGCGAGGGTGGAGGTTCGGTGGCGAAGACGGAAGCCGTGGAGAATCACCATGAACAGCACGCTCTTGATCGGGATGAGCGCGACCAGAATGAGTGCGAGGGCGATGGTCTCGGCGGTCGGCAGCTCGGTCAAGCCGATGGATAGGAAGAACCCGACGAGCAGGAGTTCCTTGATGCCGAACAACGATTTGGACAGCGTTTCGGCGGCTGGGTGCGGCGCAAGGAGCATGCCGATGACGAGCGCGCCGAGATCACCCTTGAGGCCGAGCCACTCGAACAGTGCAAATCCCAGCACCAGGGCCAAGGTGACGCCGTACAGCATCTGCAGCTCGCCGTGACCGATCTTTGCAAGCAGGCGCTGCAGAACCGGAGCGAGCGGGATGAGCCCGATCAGCAGAACCGCGAACGGGCTCGGCAGCTCGCCGCTGGACGCCGCGATGAAGATCACGGCAAAGATGTCCTGCATGATCAGGATGCCGATGGCGATCCTGCCGTACATGGAGCGCGTATCGCCGCTGTCGTCCAGCAGTTTCACGGCGAATACGGTGCTCGAGAACGACAACGCGAAGCCGATGACCAGGAGGTTGTCCCAGCTGGATCCGGCCAGCAGGGCGATTCCGCTGACCTTGAGCAGCGTGAGCAGCCCGAGCATGAGCGCGGTCGAACCGGCCATGTGCAAGCTCGCCGTGCCCCAGACTTCCCTGCGCAGCAGCGTCCGGGCGTTGAGCTTGAGTCCGATCGTGAAGAGCAGGATCGTCACGCCGATGTCGGCGATCAGCGAGAGCGAGTCGGTCTTCTCGTATCCCAACGCATGCAGGGCGAAGCCTGCGGCCAGGAACCCCACAAGGGGCGGCAGGCGCACTGCGACCGCGATCAACCCGCCGGCGAGAGCAGCGATGAGATAGGCCGGATCCATGGCCCTAGTTTCTCAGGGATACCTCGCAGTGTCGGGCTCGCGGAGACTGCGGGCCACAGAGCACACGTCCGGCGCTGGGCGCGACCCGATCACGGGCAACGTGGGACGGGCGCGCTCCAGGTCGTGTTGGACCGGTTCGAGACGTAGTAGTCGCTGACCCAGCGCCCGTCGATGAGCTTGTTCCACACCGAGGTCGTCCCTACCTTGGTGCCCGCCTTCTGGCACATCACGTAGGCCAATGCGCCGCGGGGCAGCGCGCTGCCCGTGATGGCGTACGACGTGCCCGGTCCCGTGCGGGCGTTGAGCGAAGCCGTTGTCACCTGCCCCGGGTACGTGCACCGCGGTAGCGCCGAGGTGAAGCCGGTGCTCGAAGGCGTGGAGACGTAGTAGTCGCTGACCCAGGCGCCGCTGGTCAGCCGGTCCCACACGCTGGTCGTGCCGACCTTCTTCCCGGTGGTCTGGCAGACCACTGGCAGCGACGCACCGGGCGCGTAGCTTCGGACGATGGAGTAAGAAGTGGACGGGCCGGAGCGGGCGTTCAACGCCGTCGTGCTGGTGACCTTGTAGGTGCGGGCGACGGAGGCCACCGGTGCCTTGAGGACGTCGTTGTCGATGTTGATAGTCACGCCGCCCCACGTCTCGTTGTGGTCGCCGCGGTACTGCTTTGCCCGCTGGTAGACGGACCACTGCGAGTTCGTCGCGGTCGGCCAGTTCGTCAGCGACCGCACGCCGTCCCAGCGGGCCATCCAGACCGCGTCCGGGCGCGCGTAGGTCGTGGAGTTGTAGACCGCGGACAGGTCGCGCAGACCCGAGTCCTGGTGGACGTACACGCCCGCGAGATACCCGGAGGCGTGCACCTTCTTCGTCCAGGCGGACACGTACCTGAGCACTGCGGTACGGCACGAGGAGATCGTGCGGTCGTAGTGCTCGACGTCGGCGTAGAGCGCACTGCCGGACAGCAGGCCCAACGCCTTGGCCTTGGCGACCGCGTCGGTGGCGTCCGACGTGCCGCGCGATGTCGCGTTCGTCGCGGTGTAGCGGTTCGGCTTGCTCCCGAACATGCAGTACGGCTGGTAGCCGTAGTAGGTGGGGAGCAGGCTCCAGCCCATCGCGGTGGCGTCGCGCACCCATGCATTGGTCAAGTTGGGCTGGGCACAGCCACGGTTGTTGCCGCCGAAGTAGATGTTCACCGTGCGGTATGGCGACGCCCCGCGCCACGCCTTCAACGCGGTGAGCGATGGTGCGGCACAGGTGTCGAAGCCCAGCGAGTCGGTTCGGGTGGACGTCGACCCGGATGGGTAAACGACGGGCGTCTCGGGCTCGGCGGCCGCCGGGGTGGCCAAAC
>Ga0299914_10000301_pt1 | contig 29434 bp, 27 predicted proteins | sample RVTome_10_FD_201361 | JGI IMG/M metagenome (GOLD analysis project Ga0299914, IMG submission 201361) | Soil microbial communities from uranium-contaminated site in the Upper Colorado River Basin, Wyoming, United States - RVT153D57 (version 2) ... | reverse complement strand
CTCCACCAGCTGCTCCTGCTTCTCGGTCATCGCTGTCGCCATCGGGTTCCTCCTGCTCGCGTGCAGGGGGAATCGTCCCCAGCGGGCCGGACGGCTCAGGCGGGGTTACTGACCCAGGCTCCTAGGCGGCGGGTGGCGGCCTCGATCAGGCGGATGCCGTCGGCTAGGGCGTCGTAGTCGACGTTCTCGGCGAGGTCGTTGGGCCAGTGGTAGTTGGCCGGGTTCTTCAGCTCGTTGCAGCCGCACAGCGCCGCGGTCTCGTAGCCGGCCGCCAGCGGCTCGAGGCCGTCGGTGCCGTTGTGCAGGCGCAGGTTGGGGTAGAGCCAGATGCCCAGCTCCTCGGCGAGGCCGTCCATCAGCTCCAGCGAGCGGCGCGGGTACTCGTGCATCTTCAGGAAGCCCTCGCCGCGCAGCACCAGCAGGTGGGGGGAGCCGATCGAGTCGACGGCGAGGAAGAAGGTGCTCTCGCGCGGCAGCTCGTCGAAGTGGCGCTCGCCGAAGGCCTTGATCCCCTCGCTGAAGGACTCCTCGGCGCCGGCGGAGAGCAGGATCACGCGCAGGCTCTCGGGCGGCTCCTCGACCAGGCGCGCGGCCAGCGCCAGCAGGGCGACGACCCCGGTGCCGTTGTCGTTGGCGCCGGGGACGACCTTGCGCCTGCCGATGTCGGCCATCGCCGCCACAGAGCCGAGGCCGAGCACGATGCCGATCTTGGCGAGCAGGCGCCGCCCGGTGAGGGCGCCGAGCGCGGCCAGGATCGGGCCGCCGACGACCGGCGCCATCAGCGGCGGGCTGGTGTCCTGGCCCTCGACCAGGCCGAGGCGGTCGGCCAGCTTCGGCAGGCCGGGATGGAAGACGAGGCCCGAGTGGGCGGCGTCGTGGTGGGAGACGACGACCATCGTGCGCTCGGCGTCGGCGGGCCCCAGCTCGCAGACGACGTTGTAGGCGGTGCGCCGGGCCAGGGGCCGGCGCAGGCGCCGCTTGCCGGGCGGGAAGTCGTCGGCGATGCCGGCGGCCCCGACCGCCCCCAGCAGCGCCCCGAGCAGGCGCCGCCCGCGCAGCGCCAGGAACCCGGCAAGGGCGCCCAGCAGCGCCCCGAGGCCGAGCGGCCACCAGTAGGTGCCGTGCGCCGGCTCGGCCTCGATCCTCGCCTCGGCGCCAAGCTCGGCGAAGCGCTCGACGATCCACTCGGCGGCGCGGCGTTCGCCCTCGGAGGCGGAGGGGCGCTCGATCGCCTCGAGCTCCTCGAGCAGCTCGCGCAGGCGGGCGCGGCTCAGGCCCTCCACGGGTTCCGTGACCGTCTCTGTTGCGTTCCCAGCGATGACCATCGACCCGGGAAGCTACCGCCTTAACATGGAGCGATGCTCGGCGGTAGCTCGATCACCCTCTTTCACGTGCGCGGCATCCGCATCGCCGTGGACTGGTCCTGGTTCCTCGTCCTCTTCCTGGTCATCTTCTGGCTCTCGCGCTTCTACGGCGACGTGCTGGGCGAAAGCAGCTCCTCGACCGCGCCCTTCGCGCTGGCCGTGCTCAGCGCGCTCGGCTTCTTCGGCTCGATCGTCCTGCACGAGCTGGGGCACGCCTTCGTGGCGATGCGCAACGGGATCGGCATCGTCAGCATCCAGCTCTGGATCTTCGGTGGCATGGCGCGCATGGACCGCGAGTCCGACGGCCCCGGGACCGAGTTCAAGGTGGCGATCGCCGGCCCGCTGGTCACCCTCGCGATCGTCGTCGCGCTGACCGCCGTCGGCCTGCTCGCCGTCGGCCCGGCCGAGTTCTGGGAGGCGGTGCTGATCGAGGCCGACTCCGGCGTGCCGGGCCTGCTCGCGATGGTCGGCTGGCTGGCCACGATCAACGCGCTCGTCCTCGTCTTCAACCTGCTGCCCGCCTTCCCGATGGACGGCGGGCGCATCGTCCGCGCGCTCGCCTGGTGGCGCAGCGGCGACCGCAACAAGGCGACCCGCACCGCCGCCAACCTCGGTCGCGTCTTCGCCTACCTCTTCATCGGCTGCGGCCTGCTGCTGATCCTCAACGGCGACGTCTTCGGCGGCGTCTGGCTGGCCCTGATCGGCGTCGTCATCAACGGCTCCGCGCGGGCGGCCGCCGTGCAGACCGCGGTGACGGGCGGGATCAGCACGCTCAGCGTCGCCGACGTGATGGACCGCGAGCCGGTCGCGATCCCCGACGACCTCAGCGTCGAGCGCGCCCTCGACGAGTACTTCCTCCGCTACCGCTGGCCCTGGTTCCCGGTCGTCGACGCCGCCCACCGCTTCCTCGGCCTCGTCGTCCGCGACCGGGCCGACGAGGTCCCCGAGACCTCGCGGGGAACCTCGCTGGTCGCCGACCTGCTCGAGCGCGACGACGGCACCTTCCAGGTCCGCGACGACGCCCCGCTCGAATCGCTGCTCGCCAGCCGCGCCCTGCGCCGCTTCGGCGCCGTGATGGCGGTTGACGCCGACGGCAGGCTGTCCGGCGTGATCACCGCCGAGCAGGTGGGACGAGCCCTGCGCGACGCGTCTTGACCGGGCCGTAGCCGGCGCATAGCTTCTGCGCGAACTGCATCGACTTCTACGCCTGGCAGGTGTAGAAGTCGATGCAGTTCGCTCTTGGGGTGAGCCGCCCCGAAGCCGCTCAGGGCCGAGGCCTCAGCTCTGCGGCCGGTGGCGCTCGATTATCGAGCTGAAATCCGTGCCCGCGGGGAGGGTGCCGTAGGCGTGGCCCCACTCGCCCGAGAGGCGCGAGGCGCAGAAGGCGTCGGCGACGGCCTGGTCGCCGTGGCGGACGAGGAGCGAGGCCTGCAGGGCGATCGCCATGCGCTCGACGACGCTGCGGGCGCGGGTCTGGATCGTCTCGACGTCGCCGGGGATCTCCTCACGGAGGGAGGAGACGTAGGCGTCGAGCCGCGGCTCCGCGCCGGCGACCTCCGTCACCTCGGCGAAGAAGGCCTCGACCGCCGCCGGGCTCTTGACCATGCCGCGCAGCACGTCGAGGCACTGCACGTTGCCCGAGCCCTCCCAGATCGAGGCCAGCGGCGCCTCCCGGTACAGGCGCGGCATCCCCGACTCCTCCACGTAGCCGTTGCCACCGAGGCACTCCAGGCACTCGACTGCGTGCGAGGGGGCGCGCTTGCAGAGCCAGTACTTGAGCACGGCGTTGGCGAGGCGCCGGAACTCGACCGCCTCCGCGTCGCCCGCGGCCACCTCGTCGTAGGAGCGCGCCAGCCGCATCGCCGCCACCGTCGCGGCCTCCGAATCGACGCAGAGGTCGGCGAGCACGTTGCGCATCAGCGGCTGGTCGATCAGCTCGGCGCCGAAGGCGGAGCGGTGGGCGGCGTGGTTGAGCGCCTGCACGACCCCGGCGCGGTAGCCGGTGGCGGCGCCGATCACGCAGTCCAGGCGGGTGTGGTTGACCATCTCGATGATCGTCGGCACGCCGCGTCCCTCCTCGCCGAGGAGGCGCGCCCAGGCGCCGCGGAACTCGACCTCGCTGGAGGCGTTGGAGCGGTTGCCGAGCTTGTCCTTGAGCCGCTGCAGGTGGAAGGCGTTGCGCTCGCCGTCCGGGGTCCAGCGCGGCATCAGGAAGCAGGAGATGCCGGCGTCCGTCTGGGCGAGGACGAGGAAGGCGTCGCACATCGGCGCCGAGCAGAACCACTTGTGCCCGACCAGCTCGTACTCGGCGCCCGGCCCGCCGCCGTTCAGCGGCCGCGCGGCGGTCGCGTTGGCGCGCACGTCCGAGCCGCCCTGCTTCTCGGTCATCGCCATCCCGCAGAGGGCGCCGCTCTTGCGCTCGGCGGGCAGCGAGCGCTCGTCGTAGTCGAGCGAGAGGAAGCGCTCCTCCCACTCGGCGGCCAGCTCGGGCTGCTTGCGCAGGGCGGGGATCGCCGAGTAGGTCATCGAGAGCGGGCAGCCGACGCCGCTCTCGGCCCCCATCAGCAGCATGAACAGCGCCGCGCGGGCGACGTGGGCGCCGGGGCCGGGCTCGCGCCAGGGCATCGCGTGCAGGCCGTGGCCGACCCCGATCCGCATCAGCTCGTGCCAGGAGACGTCGAACTCGACCTCGTCGACGCGGTTGCCGTAGCGGTCGTGCGTCCTCAGCACGGGCTCGCGCTCGTTCGCCTCGGCGCCCCAGCGGAGCGTCTGGCGCGAGCCGCAGATCGCCCCCAGCTCGCGGGCGCGGTCCTCGGCCCAGCCGGCGCCCTCGCGGCGCAGCGCCTCCTTCAGCGGCGCGTCGGCGTCGAAGGGGTTGTAGTCCTCGAGCGGCGGGGGCTGGTTGAAGACCTCGTGGGTGGCGGAGCTGCGGCGCTCGGCGGTGGCCATCGAGTTGATTGTGCCAGCCCATCGATAGCATCGCCGCCCTCGTGCCCAAGATCCCCGTGAAGAACCCGATCGTCGAGCTCGACGGCGACGAGATGACCCGGATCATCTGGGCCTTCATCAAGGAGCGGCTGGTCCTGCCCTACCTCGACGTCGAGCTGGTCTACTTCGACCTCGGCATCGAGAGCCGCGACGCGACCCGCGACCGGATCACCGTCGACGCCGCGGAGGCGATCGGGCGGCACGGCGTGGGGGTCAAGTGCGCGACGATCACCCCCGACGAGGCCCGCGTCGAGGAGTTCGGCCTGCGGGAGATGTACCGCTCGCCGAACGGGACGATCCGCAACATCCTCGGCGGCGTCATCTTCCGCGAGCCGATCGTGATCTCGAACATCCCGCGCCTGGTGCCCGGCTGGACGAAGCCGATCGTGATCGGCCGCCACGCCTTCGGCGACCAGTACCGCGCCACCGACACGGTCGTCCCCGGCGAGGGGACTCTGACCCTGACCTACACGCCGAAGGACGGTTCCCAACCGGTCGAGCTGGACGTCTACGACTTCCCCGGGCCGGGGATCGCGATGGCGATGTACAACCTCGACGACTCGATCCGCGACTTCGCCCGCGCCTCGATGCGCTACGGCCTCGACCGCGGCTTCCCGGTCTACCTCTCGACCAAGAACACGATCCTGAAGCGCTACGACGGGCGCTTCAAGGACCTCTTCGCGGAGGTGTACGAGGAGGAGTTCCGGAACGACTTCGAGGCCGCCGGGCTCACCTACGAGCACCGCCTCATCGACGACATGGTCGCCGCGGCGCTGAAGTGGGAGGGCGGCTACGTGTGGGCCTGCAAGAACTACGACGGGGACGTGCAGTCCGACACGGTCGCCCAGGGCTTCGGCTCGCTGGGCCTGATGACCAGCGTGCTGATGAGCCCCGACGGCAGGACGGTCGAGGCCGAGGCCGCCCACGGCACCGTCACCCGTCACTACCGCCAGCACCAGGAGGGCAAGCCGACCTCGACCAACCCGATCGCCTCGATCTTCGCCTGGACGCGCGGCCTCGCTGCCCGCGGCCGCCTCGACGGCACGCCCCAGGTGAGCCGCTTCGCCGAGACCCTGGAGCGCGTCTGCGTGGAGACGGTGGAAGCCGGCAAGATGACCAAGGACCTCGCCCTGCTCGTCGGCCCCGACCAGGGCTACCAAACCACCGAGGAGTTCCTGGCCTCGATCGACGAGGCCCTCCGCCAAGCAACCTAAGGACGGCCGTCGGCCGCCGAGAGAGGAGATGAGATGAGCGATTCAGTGAAAGTGACGGTGACCGGCGCGGCCGGGCAGATCGGCTACGCGCTGCTCTTCCGCATCGCCAGCGGGCAGATGCTCGGCCCGGATACGCCGGTCGAGCTGAGCCTGCTCGAGATCCCCGACGCGGTGAAGGCCGCCGAGGGGACAGCGATGGAGCTCGACGACTGCGCCTTCCCGCTGCTGCGCCGCATCGACATCTTCGACGACCCGAAGCCGGCGTTCGACGGCTGCAACGTCGGCCTCCTGGTCGGCGCCCGGCCGCGCGGGCCGGGCATGGAGCGCGCCGACCTGCTCGAGGCCAACGGCGGCATCTTCAAGCCGCAGGGCGAGGCGATCGCCGCCGGCGCCGCCGACGACGTGCGGGCGCTGGTCGTCGGCAACCCGGCCAACACCAACTGCCTGATCGCGATGTCGAACGCCGACGGCGTCCCGCGCGAGCGCTTCACGGCGATGATGCGCCTCGACCACAACCGGGCGATCGCCCAGGTGGCGGGCAGGCTTAACAAGCCGGTCGCCGAGGTCACCAAGATGACCGTTTGGGGCAACCACTCGACCACCCAGTACCCCGACCTCGTCAACGCGCGGGTGGGCGGGCAGAGCGCCTGGGACGCGGTCGACGACGAGGCCTGGATCGCCGCGGAGTTCATTCCCAGCGTGGCGAAGCGCGGCGCCGCGATCATCGACGCGCGCGGCGCCTCCAGCGCCGCTTCGGCCGCCAACGCGGCGATCGACCACGTGCGCGATTGGGTGCTCGGCACGCCGCAGGGCGATTGGGTTTCGATGGGGGTCCCCGCCGACGGCTCACACGGCGTCGAGGAGGGCATCGTCGCTGGCTTCCCCTGCCGGTGCAGCGGCGGCGAGTGGTCGATCGTGGAGAGCGTCGAGGTGCCGGAGTTCTCCCGCGCCCGCATCGACGCCAGCGCCGCCGAGCTGCGCGAGGAGCGCGAGGCGGTCGCCACCCTCGGGCTGGTCTGAGGCCGGGGCGACCCCGCAAGCCGGCCCCCGTCGGGGGCCGGCTTTTCGCAGGGACGCGGGCTGGGCTACTTGCCGGTCGGGTGGAACTCGCGCCCTTTCTTCTTCACCCGGCCCTCCTCCTCGAGTTCCCCGAGGACGCGGTAGAGGTAGTTCGGCTTGATTTTCATCTCCTTGGCTATCGCCGAAGCGCTGATCCCGGGATTTTTCTGGACCAGGGCCACCGCCTGGTCGGCCCGGGTCCCCTTGCGGCGACGGCGCTTGCGCGCCGGCGCGCCGGCAGAGGTCGCTTTGCGGGGGCGGCCGGGGCCACGACCGCTGCCGGGCGGGCGCCCGGGGCGTCGGGTTGTCGAGCCGCCGAGCTCGGCGAGCGCCCGCTCGAGGCGCTTGCGCTCCTCGTCGAGCTCAGCGAGCCTCTTCTTGACCAGGTCGAGAGCCTCGTCCAGTGCGTTGCTGGTGCTGGGCATTACCTTTCCTTTCATCCCGTTAGCCTTTGCCTCCGGGTCGTCAGCATCGGAAGTGTGGCACAGTCACAGTGACAGTGGGCATTCATATGGTCAAATTCGACGCTGTCACTCTGGCCGTTTGAATGAACGGGTGGCGCGAGCCCGGGTCACACGCCGCGCTGAGCCTGCCGCTCCGCTGGGATGCGGACCACGTTCCGGGCCAGGCCGAGCCTCTCCATCGCGCCGATGATCGCCCCCGACGGGTCGATCTCACGGCGGCGCAGCCCGTGCACGGCGGAGCGGGGGAAGGCGTGGTGGTTGTGGTGCCAGGACTCGCCGAGCGAGGGCAGCGCCAGCCAGAAGACATTGGTCGAGCGGTCGTCGGTGTCGAAGCGGCGCGTGCCGAGGAAGTGACAGAGCGAGTTGACGCTCCAGGTGATGTGGTGGACGAAGAAGATTCGCACCAGGCCGCCCCAGAGCAGGCCGGTCGCCGCGCCGGCGAGGCTGCCGCTCACCGCGTATCCGGCCAGCGCCGGCAGGGCCAGGCTGGCCAGCACGAGCAGGTCGAAGTGGCGGGCGATCGCGCGCATCCCCCGGTCCTCGTACAGGTCGGGCGCGTAGCGCTTCCACTCCGCTCTGCCCTGGGTTGACATCAACCAGCCGGTGTGCGCGTGCCACAGGCCGGCGAGGACGCCGCGCACGCCGTCCCCGTGGCCGACATGGGGACTGTGCGGGTCGCCCTCTTCGTCGGTATGGGCGTGGTGCTTGCGGTGGTCGGCGACCCAGGAGATCACCGGGCCCTGCACGGCCATCGAGCCCAGCACGGCGAAGGCGTACTCGAGCCGCTTGGAGGTCTGGAAGGAGCGGTGGGTGAGGAGGCGGTGGAAGCCGACCGTGATGCTGACGGCGGTGAGCAGGTACATCACGGCGGCGATCGCCAGGTCGGCCGGGTTGACGAGGCTGTTCCAGAGCAGCGCGATCGCGGCAAGCGTCGCCAGGAAGGGCACGACGACCGCCCCCAGGTTCACGTACTTCTCCACCCTGCTCATCGGCGCGAGCATACGCGACGGCGCCGCCGCGGTTACGTGCGCCGGCGGGGAAGTGTGCGGAAGATCACGTCCCAGAGCGGGGACGAGACGCCGAAGCCGAAGCGGTGGTCCTGGAAGTGATGGCGCATGTGCTGCTCGCGCAGGCGGCTGCCGAGGTCCGACCGGGGCACGAAGTGGTGCACGTAGTAGTGGGTGTAGTCGTAGGCCAGGTAGCCGAGGATGAAGCCGCCGAAGAGCGGGTAGGCGGCGGGGGTGCCGAAGAGCAGCGTGAAGCCGAGGAAGAAGAGCACGGCCAGCGGGATCGAGACCGCCGGCGGCATCACCAGGCGCAGCTTGTCGTTGGGGTGGTCGTGATGGATGCCGTGGATGATGAAGTGCATGCGGCGGCCGAAGGCGTTGTCCGGCTCCCAGTGGAAGACGAGCCGGTGCAGCCAGTACTCGGTGAGCGTCCAGATGCCGACTCCGCCGAGGCTGAGCAGGGCCAGCGCGCCGACCCCGTAGCCGCGGTCGGCGCCGAGCCACTCCATCGCCACGACGACGGGCAGGAAGACGATCGCCGGGATCGAGGGATGGACCCGGGAGAAGAAGTTGAGAAAGGCGCTCTCGAACAGCTGCGGGGACGCCGCGAGCTTGTCGGTCCGGCTGGGGGAGTCCATCGGCAGGCCAATGGTAGCGGCGGCCGGGCGCGTCTCCCCGCAAGACGCGGGGAAGTTGTAACGAGACTGTGGCAAATATGTGGCGCTTTGCGGAAACGGGGCGCACGAACCTGTCGCGGCGGTGGCAGTATCGGCCCCCGTGGCCCGCAAACAGAGCAAGCCGAGTTGCGAGGACTGCTACTTCCAGAGGAACCTCCTCTGCGCGCTCGAGCTGGACGAGCCCTGCGCCACCTTCCGCCCCGACCGGCCGGAGGGCCTGGTGCCGCCGCGCCAGCCCGTCCTGCTGATGCGGCCGCCGCGCTGGGCGTCGCAGACGCAGACGCAGACGGCGTAGCGTCGCCCGGCACGGGCGGATGGCTATGTTTTGCCCCCATGCCGGAACGCGACCCGTTTGCCGCCTTCGCCTGGGGGCGGACCACCTACGTCACCCGCCGCAGCCGGGGGTTCTCCCCGAACGTCGACGTCTACTACAGCGGCGACCCCCAGATGGCGGTGGTCAAGGTCGATCTCGCGGGGGTCAGCCTCGAGGAGATCGGCATCGAGATCTCGGGGCGGCAGCTGGCGATCGTCGGGGAACGGCCGGTGCAGGAGACCGAGGGACGGGTCTACCAGCAGGTGGAGATCCCCTCGGGGCCGTTCCGCCGCGTCGTCGAGCTGCAGGTCGACGTCGACGCCGAGCGGGCCAGGGCGGCATACGAGGACGGCGTGCTGCGGGTCGAGCTGCCGCTGCGCGACCCGGCCGAGACGACCCGCCGGGTCCCGATCGGGAGGGACTAGTGCTCCATCGTCGCAGAGCGCTCGACGAGAGGCGGCGCTGATGGAGGGCGGCCCGGCGCTCGAGGTGGTCGAGGCGCCCTTCGATGCCGAGGACGCGATCCGCGCCGACGAGCCGCTGCCCGACGCCCTGCCGGTGCTGCCGCTGCGCGAGACGGTCACCTTCCCGGAGACGCTGACGCCGCTCGCGGTCGGCCAGGAGCGCTCGATCAAGCTGGTCGACGACGTGCTCGGCGCCAACCGCATGCTGGTCATGGTCGCCGCCCGCGACCCCGAGAACGAGGAGCCCGGCCCCACGGACCTGTACGAGGTCGGCGTCGCCGGCGTCGTCGCCCGCATGCTCAAGGTCCCCGACGGGACGCTGCGCATCCTCGTCCAGGGAACCCAGCGGGTCCGCCTCGGCCCCTACGTCGCCGAGGAGCCCTACCTCGTGGCGCGGATCGCCGAGCTGCCCGACGCGGTCGAGGACGGCCCCGAGCTGGAGGCGCTGACCCGCAACGTGCAGCGCACCTTCTCGGAGATCATCGAGCAGATCCCCTACCTCCCCGAAGAGCTCCAGATGGCGGTCGCCAACCTCGACGACCCGGCCGCGCTGGCACACCTGATCGCGGGCGCCCTGCGCATCTCGACCGAGGAGAAGCAGGAGCTGCTGGAAGAGGTCGCCGTCGTCGCCCGCCTGCGCCACCTCTCCCAGATCCTCGCCCGCGAGCTGGAGGTGGTCCAGCTCGGCACCCAGATCCAGTCCCAGGTCCAGTCCGAGATCGACAAGGGGCAGCGCGAGTTCTTCCTGCGCCAGCAGCTGAAAGCGATCCAGGAGGAGCTCGGCGAGGGCGACGAGCAGCAGGCGGAGGCAAACGAGCTGCGCCAGCGGATCGAGGAGGCGGGCCTGCCCGAGCACGCCCAGAAGGCCGCCGACCGCGAGCTCTCCCGCCTCGAGAAGCTGCCGTCGGCGGCAGCCGAGCACGGCGTCGTCCGCTCCTACCTGGAGTGGCTGACCGAGCTGCCCTGGTCGAATACCACCGAGGACGACCTCGACATCGGCCATGCGCGCGAGGTGCTCGACGCCGACCACTACGACCTGGAGAAGGTCAAGGACCGCATCCTCGAGTACCTGGCCGTGCGCAAGCTGAAGCCCGACTCTCCCGGCCCGATCCTCTGCTTCGTCGGGCCGCCCGGGGTCGGCAAGACCAGCCTCGGCAAATCGATCGCCCGCGCCCTCGGGCGCGAGTTCGAGCGCATCTCGGTCGGCGGCGTGCGCGACGAGGCCGAGATCCGCGGCCACCGCCGCACCTACATCGGCGCCATGCCCGGGACGATCGTGCGCGCCCTGCGCGACGCCGGCTCGCGCAACCCCGTCTTCATGATCGACGAGATCGACAAGATGGGCGCCGACTTCCGCGGCGACCCCTCCTCGGCGATGCTGGAGGTGCTCGACCCCGCCCAGAACGACTCCTTCCGCGACCACTACCTCGACCTCGAGTTCGACCTCTCCGAGGTGATGTTCATCGCCACCGCGAACCTGCTCGACACGATCCCGGGGCCGCTGCAGGACCGCATGGAGACGATCGAGCTGGCCGGCTACACGCTGGCGGAGAAGCGTCACATCGCCAAGCGCTATCTGGTGCCCCGCCAGATCGAGGCCAACGGCCTCAAGCCCTCCCAGATCGAGTTCGCCGAGCCGGCGCTGACCGCGATCGTCGAGGAGTACACGCGCGAGGCCGGCGTGCGCAACCTCGAGCGGCAGATCGGCACGGTCTGCCGCAAGGTCGCCCGCGAGGTCGCCGAGGGGCGGGGCAACGGCAAGGTCAGGGTCTCGGCGAAGCGGGCGCGGGAGCTGCTCGGCCGGCGCCGCTTCTTCGCCGAGCAGCGCCGCCGCACCAAGGACCCCGGCGTCGCCACCGGCCTCGCCTGGACGCCGACCGGCGGCGACGTGCTCTTCATCGAGGCGACCTCGATGCCGGGCTCGGGCAAGCTGACGATCACCGGCCAGCTCGGCGAGGTGATGAAGGAGTCCGCGCAGGCGGCGCTCTCCTACGTGCGCGGTCACTGGCGGGAGCTGGCGCCGCGGCTCGAGGAGGGCTGGTTCGCCGAGCACGACATCCACATCCACGTGCCGGCGGGGGCGGTGCCCAAGGACGGGCCCTCGGCGGGGGTCGCGATGACCGTGGCGCTCGCCTCCCTGGTCGGCGGCCGCCACGTCCGCAACGACGTGGCGATGACCGGCGAGGTGACGCTGACCGGCCAGGTGCTGCCGATCGGCGGCCTCAAGGAGAAGTCGCTCGCCGCGCAGCGGGCCGGGATCAAGCGCGTGCTCGTCCCGGAGCGCAACGAGGGCGACGTGGCGGAGATCCCCGAGCACGAGCGCAGCGAGCTGGAGTTCGTCTACGTGGACGACGTCTCGAAGGCGATCGAGGCGGCGCTCGCCCGGTGAGCGCGGCACGGGCGGAGGCGGCTCGACGGTTCCCCATGCGGCGCGCGCGGCGCGGCTCCCGCTGAGCGATGGAGGCTGCCGGAGCCCTGCGCCGGGCCGCGCCGCCGTACCTGGAGGCGGCCAGGGAGCTGGTCCGCTCGCGCTCCCGCGCCTTCTGGATCGTCGCCGGCCTGACCGCCCTGGCGGCGGCGCTGCGCTTCGCCACGCTCGGCCTGCAGAGCTACCACCACGACGAGATCGTCACCGCCAGCCGCATCCTGCGCGAGGACCTCTGGCACGCGATGGACGCGGTCGGCTTCAGCGAGTCGGCGCCGCCGCTCTACTACGCGCTGGCCTGGCTCTGGACCCAGCTGACGGGGACCGGGGAGGTCGGGCTGCGCTCCCTCTCCGCCCTGGCCGGCGTCGCCACGGTGCCGGTCGCCTACCTGCTCGGCGCCGAGCTGGCCGGGCGCCGCCCCGTCACGGCCGCCCCTCGTCCGCTTCGAGCGCAGGGGGTCGTGCATCGCCGCCCCGAAGGCGATGCGCGTCGACGAGGCGCGGGCGGCGGGCGAGCGGCGGGCGGCGCGCTTTCCACCGGCGTCGTCGCCGCCGCCTTGGTCGCCGTCAACCCGATGCTCCTCTGGTACTCCCAGGAGGCTCGCGCCTACGCCCTGCTGATCCTCCTCGCCGCCCTCTCCCTCCTCTTCTTCGTCCGCTCCCTCCCCCGCCCCCCCGCGGACGTGCCGGTAGTTGACCACCCATATGGGCGGTCAACTACCGGCACGTCCCGGGACATGGCGCTTTGGGGGGTGTTCTCGGGATTGGCGCTGGCGACGCACTACTTCGCGGTCTTCCCGCTCGCGGTCGAGGCGCTCTGGCTGCTGGCGCGGCGGGGGAGGGAGGCGGCGCGGGGGCTGGCGATCCTCGCCGGCTTCGGCCTCGCCCTGGCGCCGCTGGCGATCCACCAGATGTCCTACGGCCACGCCGAGTGGATCGCCAACCACACCCTCGGCCACCGCCTCTGGGAGATCGGCGTGACCTTCTCCGTCGGCGAGATCGGCGACATCGTCGCCCGGCCCGAGCGACCGCTGCTGGCCCTCGCGCCGGCGCTGGCGATGGCGGCGGCGCTCGCCCTGCTGGCGCTGCGCGGCAGCCGCGCCGAGCGCCGCGCCGGGGGGACGATGCTGACGATCGCCGCTGCCACGGTGGCGATCCCGGTCGCCCTCGCCCTGCTCGACCAGGGCAAGGACTACGTCCTCGCCCGCAACCTGGTGCCGGCCCTGGTGCCGCTGCTGCTCGCCGTCGCGGTGGGCGTGACCCTGCGCGGGGCGCGCCGCGCCGGCGTCCTCCTCGGCGCCGTCCTCGTCGCCTACTCGCTCGGCTTCTCGGTCTGGGCCAGCCTCTCGCCGGCGCTGCAGCGCCCCGATTGGGACCCCGTCGCCGCCGAGCTGGGCGAGCCGGCGACGCCGCGGGCGATGGTCACCTGGACGCTGGGGGCCGCCTCGCTGCGCTACTACCTCTCGACCGGCTCCTTCCAGGCCCACCCGAGCGAAGGCTTCGAGTGGTGGGTGGGCGAGGTCGACTTCATCTCCGACGGCGCGGCGCCGCCGCCGCCGCGCGACCTCCTCGGTCCCGGCTTCCGTCGGGTCGAGCAGGTCGAGGTCGGTCGCCTGCACCTGCGCCGCTACGTCCGCACGGGCCCCGGCCTGGCGCGACTGCGGCTGCGCGCCGTCCGCCGCGCCGACCTCAACTTCCGCTCCAACGGGGTTCTCCTCGACGGCATCGGCCCGGAGTAGCGCCGTGGCGCTTCGCGGCTCTGCGTCCTCGCTCGCCCGTGTGCAGGGCACGCCGCGCTCGCCGCGCCCTCGATCCGCTTGGCCACACCGCCACCGGGGCGTTGTGGCTATCCTGACCGGAACCCCAGGATCTCAGCGAGGAGAAGGCATGAGCAAGACATCACGGGCGACCCAGGCGGCGGACCTCTACGCGACCGCGCGCGAGAACCCCTACGTGCAGCGGCTGATCGAGGACGACGAGCTGCGCGACAGCCTCAGGAAGGCGTTCGAGGCGGCCCGCGGCGCCTACGGCCGGGCGACCGGCAACGGCAACGCGGTCAAGGCGGTCACCGGCGACAAGAAGGTCCAGCGCGACCTGCGCGTCGCCGCCGAGAGCCTGCGCGACGCCTCCGAGGCGCTACGCGAGCCGAAGAAGAAGAAGAGGAAGCGCAAGGGCAAGCTCGGCCGCCTCGTCCTGCTCGCCCTCGTCGGCGCGGCGGTCGCCCTGATCCTCAGCGAGGACGCCCGCAAGGCGGTGCTCGACGCCCTCTTCGGCGCCGAGGAGGAGTTCGAGTACACGTCTACCACGAGTATTAACGGCGGCTAGATGCCCGCGGCCGATAGCCGCGCCCGCGGATGACGCCCCGGCACGGCGCTGGATCACCACTCGCCTCCTCGCGAATAGCGCTGCTATTCGCTCGTCGGCGTGCGGCGCCCAGCTTGGCCGGGTGCGCCCCCCTCGGGCATGTCGATCGGCCGCGCTCATCCATCCGCCTGGGCTACGTAGACTGATTTTTATGGAGGTTGCAACCAAGGAGCGCGAGCTCAGCGGCGAGAAGGCGCAGCGCATCATCGACGCGATGCGGGTCAGCGTCGCCAGGCGCGGCGCCGCCGGCTCGACCTTCGAGCACGTCGCCCGCGAGGCCGGGGTCAGTCGCGGCCTGCTCCACTACTACTTCGGCACCAAGGAGCGGCTGCTGGTCGAGGTCGTCCGCCGCGACGCCGAGATTCGCGTCGCCCGCCTCGACGAGCCCCTGGAGCGGGCGGCGACCGTCGACGACGTCATCGACGTGCTGCTCGCCAGCCTCACCGACCTGATCGAGAACGAGCCGGGCTTCTTCCTGCTGCTCTACGAGCTCTTCAGCGCCGGCCGGCGCAACCCGGAGATCCAGCGCGAGGTCGGCCAGCTCTTCGAGCGGACCCGCTCCCACGTCGCCGAGGTGCTGACGGCGAAGGAGCGCGAGGGCGTCCTCGCGCTCCGCCACGACGCCGAGGCGATCGTCTCCTACCTCTTCGCCGTCGCCGACGGCTTCGCCCTGCAGGCCCTCTCGGACCCCAGTCGCGACAACCGCGCCGCCCTCGCCGCGGGCGCCGCCTCGGCCCGCTACCTGCTCGTCAGCGAGTAGGCGGCGACCTGCCACGGCGTTGCGGTCGTACTTCGTCCCGCTCCGCGGGACGAAGTACGACCGCAAACGAATACGCTGCACGACGTGGGGGACGAGATCGCGTTTGCGGGGGCGGCGAGGCAGGCGGAGATGGTGCGGGCCGGGGAGGTCTCGCCGAGCGAGCTGGTGCGGCTCAGCCTCGACCGGATCGCCCGCTTCGACCCGCAGCTGAACGCCTTCCGCAGGGTCTTCGCCGAGAAGGCGCTGCTCGAAGCCGAGCAGGCCGAGGCGCGGCTGAAGGCGGGGGAGGAGCGACCGCTGCTCGGCGTGCCGATCGCGATCAAGGACGAAGTCGACGTCGCCGGGGAGGTCAAGACGTTCGGCACCGACGCCTTCGACGAGGCGGCCAGGGAGGACTGCGAGATGGTGCGGCGGCTGCGCGAGGCGGGGGCGATCGTCGTCGGCCTCACCCTGCTGCCGGAGCTGGCGATCTGCGGCTTCACCGAGTCGGCCACCCATGGCGTCACCCGCAACCCCTGGGACTCCCAGCGCACGCCGGGGGGCTCGAGCGGCGGCTCGGCCGCCGCCGTCGCCGCCGGCCTGGTGCCGATCGCCTCGGCCGGCGACGGCGCCGGCTCGATCCGCATCCCCGCCGCCTCCTGCGGCCTCTTCGGCCTCAAGCCCTCGCGGGGCCGCGTCTCGCTTGGGCCCGAGCTGGAAGGCTGGGGCGGCCTCGGCGTTCTCGGCTGCCTCAGCCGCAGCGTCGCCGACACCGCGCTCTGGCTCGACGTCGTCTCCGGCGGCTCGGGCGAGGCCGAGGCCCCGCCACCGCCCGAGCGGCCGTTCGTCGAGTCCGCTCGCCGGGCACCGGGGAAGCTGCGCGTCGCCCGAACCGTCCTCGCGCCACGGGCCGTCGCCCCGCCCACCGTCTCCGACGAGGCGAAGGGGGCTGTCGCAGACTTCGCCGAGCTGCTGCGCTCGCTCGGCCACGAGGTCGTCCAGCGCGACCCCGACTGGGGCGGGATCGGCAACAACATCACCGCCCGCTTCCTCGGCGGGGTCGCCGAGACGGTCCGCGAGGCGCCGCACCCCGAGCGGCTGGAACGGCGCACGCGCGGCTTTGGCCGCTTGGGAAGCGCCCTGCCGGCCGCCCTCTACGAGCGCGCCCGGACGAGCGGCCGGGCCGCCGACGTCGCCCGCGTCAACGCGATATTCGACTCCCACGACGTGCTGCTGATGCCGGTGATGGGCGGCACGGCGCTGCCCGTGCGCCGCTGGCAGGGCCAGGGCGCGATCCGCACCGTCCTCGGCATGAGCCGCTTCTACCCCTACTGCGTCCCCTGGAACCACCTCGGCAACCCGGCGATGTCCGTCCCCGCCGGCTTCGCCGCCGACGGCATGCCCCTCGCCGTCCAGATCGTCGCCCGCCCCGGTGACGAGGCCACCCTCCTCTCCCTCGCCGCCCAGCTCGAGTCCGAGCGCCCCTGGGCCGACGCCCACCCCCCGATCTCCTGACCCTCCCATCCAAGAATCCAACCCAAGCTTCACCCCGGCGGGGTAGGGTCGAGGCCCGGGGAGGGGCCTCCAGACACTCCCCCGCTGTTCGTCTGGAGGCCCCCTCCCCGGGCCTCCGATCTCGCGGGCGGCGGTGCTCCGCCTACCCGAACACCTTGCGCATCCGCGCGATCTCGCGGATCGAGCCGCGTGGCCGCAGGCGGCGCCGGAGAACCATCCTGACCGGGCTGGCGTCGGGCTTGCCGGTGGCGATCCAGTCGGCCCAGCTGGTCTCGAAGGTCACCGTCGGGTTGGGCGCTTCGCCCGGCTCGGCCCGGGTCGAGCCGTTGTCGATCGTCAGGTGCCAGGGGTCGGCGTCGCTGAAGCGCCACTGGTAGACCAGCGCCGAGCCGTTGGCGGCCGCCGGGTCGACCACGCGGGTGACGACGTCGAAGTAGAGGCGCTGCAGCTCGGGCGAGGATTCCGGCGCGCGACCGTTCGGCGCGCCGAGGATGCCCGCCATCATCAGCTTCACCTGGCGCTCGGCGACCTCGCGCTCGTCCATCGCGGGGTCGAAGGGGAAGACGCCCGGCGGCATCTCCTCGGTCGGGTAGCCGATCGTGCGCCAGCGCTGGCGGATCAGCTTCAGGCCGAAGGAGAAGATGTCCTCCAGCGAGAAGCCGTAGCACTCGGTGTACTCGCGGTCCATGTTCGGCGGGGTGAAGACGGCCGGCCCGTAGGGCAGCACTTCGCGCAGCAGATCGGTCACGGCCGCGCGGTTCTCCTCCCAGCCCGGGCGCCCTTCGTCGAGCAGCTCGGCAAGCACCTTGACGCCGAAGCCGATGTGGCGCTGCTCGTCGCGGGAGACGTTGGCCATGCCGGCGCTGAAGCCCGGCATCGTCTCTTCGGAGGAGAAGAAGTCCTCGATGAAGTGCTGGCCGGGCTGGGCCAGCGAGCCCTCGACGATCAGGTGGTACAGCGTGATCGCCTGCGCGTACTTGGGCAGCGAGCGGTCCTTGCGCAGCTCCTCGGCCATCAGGTCGAGCCGGTCGAAGATGCCGCGGTAGCCCCAGTTGAGCTGCGGCAGGGTGGAGGAGAGCGTCTGCTGGATCGAGTCGCCGCCGACGCCGATCACCTCCTTGAAGAAGCGGTGGAAGAAGACCGAGTGGCGGACCTCGTCGACCTGCTGGGTGGCGAGGAAGTAGGACTGCTCCTCGGTTGGTGCGGCGGTGATGTAGGGGGCGAGCGTGTCGGCGACGCGATCCTCGCCGTAGAAGAACATCGAGTAGATCCACATCGCCGAGCGCCGCTGGATCTCGCTGAGGCCCTCCCAGCCCACCTTGTCGCCGGAGAAGTCGATGTCGTAGGCGCTCCAGTTGCCCTGCTCCCAGCGCTGGTACAGGTCCTCGTAGGTGACGTTGTCCATCAGGCTCTGCGACGCGACGCTCATATCTCTTCCTCCGTTGGGTCTCCCGGCGGCCGTACGAGGAGGTTACCGCCCGACTGGCTGGTCAGCCAATCCGCGGCTGGGTGAGGTGCCTCACACAGCGGCCGGCGGCTCGATCTCGCGCTTGAGGATCTTGCCGGTGGGGCCCTTGGGGAGGTCGTCGAGGAACCAGACCACGCGGGGGTACTTGTAGGCGGCGATGCGCTCCTTGACGTAGGCGCTGACCTCCTCGGCGGGCAGCTGCTCGCCGTCGTGCGTGACGACCGCCGCGCCGATCTCCTCGCCCCACTCGTCGTGGGGCACGCCGACGACGGCCGCTTCGCGGATCTTGGGATGCTCGAAGAGCACCTCCTCGACCTCGCGCGGGTAGACGTTGTAGCCACCGCGGATGATCAGGTCCTTCTTGCGGTCGACGATGTAGAAGTAGCCCTCCTCGTCGGTGCGGGCCATGTCGCCGCTGTGGAACCAGCCGCCCCGCATCGCCTCCTCGGTGGCGTCGGGGCGCTGCCAGTAGCCCTTCATGATGTTGTGGCCGCGGATCACGATCTCGCCGACCTCGCCCTGCTCGACCGGCTCGTCGTCCTCGTCGACCACCCGCATCTCGACTCCCTCGATCGGGGTGCCGATCGAGCCCGGCTTGCGCTCCTTGTCCGGATGGTTGGAGCTGGCGACCGGCGATGTCTCCGAGAGGCCGTAGCCCTCCAGCACGACGGCGTCGAAGGCCTCCTCGAAGCCGCGCAGCACCTCGACCGGCATCGAGGCGCCGCCGGTGACGCAGGTGCGCAGCGAGGAGGTGTCGAAGCTCCCGCGCTCGGGGTGGTGGAGGAGCGCGCCGAACATCGTCGGCACGCCGTAGAAGTGGGTGACGCGGTCGCGCTGCATCGTCGCCAGCGCCTCGCCGGGGTCGAATTTCGGCACCAGGGTGAGGCAGGCGCCGACCATCAGCGAGGTGTTCATTCCGACGGACTGCCCGAAGGAGTGGAAGAGCGGCAGGGCGCCGAGGACGACGTCGCCGGCGGCGATCTCGCAGGTGGTGCGGCTGGAGACGTCGGCGTTGCGCAGCAGGTTGAGGTGGGTCAGCTCGGCGCCCTTGGGCTTGCCGGTCGTGCCCGAGGTGTAGAGGATCACCGCCGTGTCGTCCTCGGCGGTGTCGGCCATATCCGTTCCGGTGCGCTTTTTGGACCCTGTGGGTGCATAAGGCGCACCGGAAGCGGGGGGTGGCTGCTCGGCGAGCAGCGCGGCGAAGCTCGCCGGCTCGACCTCGATCAGCTCGGCGCCGGCCTCCGCGGCGCCCGCCCGCGCCTCCTCGGCGAAGCCGTGCCAGGCGAGCAGCAGCTTGGCGCCGGAGTCTTCGAGGTAGAAGGCGATCTCGCGCCGCTTCAGCAGCACGTTCATCGGCACGACGACGCCGCCGGCCTGCAGCACGCCGTAGTAGGCGATCGGGAACTGCGGCACGTTGGGCAGCATCACGCCGACGCGGTCGCCCCGCTCCATCCCCCGCTCGCGCAGCATCGCGGCCAGCCGGGCGCTCTGCTCGTCGAGCTGGCCGTAGCTCAGCTCGTGCTCGCCGAGGCGGATCGCCGCGCTGTCGGGCGCGCGCTCGGCGCTCTCGCTGAGTATCGACGCCAGGTTCATCCCCATCTCCCGCCGCGCAGTCTATGCCTCCGCCGGCTGCGCGCGCGCTCGCTCCATCTCCTCCTGTCCGGCGTTGCGCCGGCTCATCGCCCAGGCGAAGACGCCGCCGGTGCCGAGCATGAAGGAGGCGTAGACGGCGGCGGGGATGCTGAGGTCGGGGGCGAGCGGGGCGGCGACGGCAATCGCCAGGGCCGAGTTGTGGATGCCGAGCTCGAGCGCGATCGCGGTCGACTGACGGTCGCCGAGGCGTGCCAGCTTGGAGATCGCGAAGCTGAGCGACATCGCCGCGAGGTTGAGGGCGAGGGCGGCGCCCCCCACCGCGACGACGTTCTCGCCGACGGTGTCGTGCTCGCTGACGATCGCCCCGGCGACGACGAGGACGAAGATGCCGAGGGCGACGTTGCGCACCCGCGGGTAGGCGGCCTCGATCTGGGCGGGCCGGCGGCGGCGCAGCTCCATGCCGATCGCCACCGGGACGATCGTGATCGCGAAGACGCGGGCGACCACGCCGAGCATGCTGACGTCGCCGATGCCGGTGGCGTCGAAGTGGTTGGTCGCCAGGGCGAGGAAGAGCGGCACGGTGACGATCGCGCCGACGCTGCTGATCGCCGTCATCGACACCGAGAGCGCCGTGTCGCCGCGCGACAGGTGCGTCAGCATGTTGGCCATCATTCCGCCGGGCGAGGCGCCGAGCAGGACGAGCCCGACCGCCAGCTCGGGCGGCAGCGCGAACAGCTCCGCCATCGCCAGGGCCAGCAGGGGCGAGATCAGGGCCAGGTTGAGCATGCCGATCGCGATGCCGCGCGGGGCGACGAGCACGCGCCGGAAGTCCTCCCGGGTAAGGGTGAGGCCGAGGCTGAACATGATTACCGCGATCGCGCCGGGCAGCACGACCGAGGTGAGCACCGGGCTGTCCATCGAGGCGAGGGTAGGTGAGATCGGCGCCCGGCGGTGCGCCGGGACACCGGGTCGCGTAGGATTGCCCGCCGTGAAGGCGCTGATGCTGACGATCGCGGCGTGCGCGGCCCTGTTCTTCGCCGCCTGCGGGGACGACGACTCGACGACCGGGACGACCGGCGCCGCCGGGACGACGACGGAGCGGTCCGGCTCGGCGGCCGCCGAGCCGGGCACCAAGCCCGAAGTCACCGTTCCCGATGGGGGCGCGCCGAAATCGCTCGAGAAAGAGGACATCGTCGTCGGCGAGGGCGCCGCGGCGAAGGACGGCGACACGGTCAGCGTCCAGTACGTCGGCGTCGGCTACGACAGCGAAGAAGAGTTCGACGCCTCCTGGGACCGCGGCGAACCGTTCGCCTTCCAGCTCGGCTCCGGCCAGGTGATCCCCGGCTGGGAAGAGGGCGTGGTGGGGATGAAGGTGGGTGGCCGGCGCGAGCTGCGCATCCCGCCCGACCTCGCCTACGGGGCGGCAGGCTCGCCGCCGTCGATCGGCCCCGACGAAGCGCTGGTCTTCGTCGTCGACCTCGAAGCGATCGAATAGCCCCCGCACGCGGCCTGCCGGGAGGCGCGCCTGCCGGCGATCCGCGTAAGATCATTGCGTGAAATTCCTTGCGCTAATCGCGTCTGCCTGCGCAGCCGCCGCGCTCGTCGCCTGCGGCGGCGCCTCCAGCGCGGAATCGCTGGCGGAATTCATGCGCAGGGACCTGCCCGAGATCGCGCCCCCGGAGGGGCCGCCACCGGCGAGGCTGGTCGTCAGGGACCTCGAGGAGGGCGACGGCAGGCCAGTCGAGCCGCCCGACCACGTCGCCGTGCGCTACGTCGGCGCGGCCTACGAGACCGGCGAGACCTTCGACCGCCGCACGACGCCGTTCTACGTGCAGCTCGGCAAGGGGCGGGTGATGCCCGGCTTCGACCGGGCCATCGCCGGGATGAGGCTCGGCGGCCGGCGGGAGGCGATCGTCCCACCCCGCCTCACCTTCGACGAGGCAGGCGAGGGCGAAACGCTCGTCTACGTGATCGACCTGCTCGGCTTCGAGTCTGGCGCCGAATACGAGCGGCGGCTCGAAACGAGCGAACCGGCGCCCTTCCCGTAGGCCGATGAGGTGGCTGGCCTCGACAAGCTTGCTGCTCGCGGCGCTCGTCCTCTCCGCCTGCGGGGGGGAGGACGCGCCGGATGCCGCCGACGCGCCGCCGGCCAGGAGCGAGCCCGACGCGGAGCCCGCGGCGAGGCAGATCGGCGAAGGGATCCGCGTCACGAAAGCGGTCGGTCGACCGAACTCGGTGTTCGAGGTCGACGGCCGGCCGAGGCCGCCGAAGCTGGTCGTCCCGCCGGGGCCGCCGCCCGAGGACCTCGTCGTCGAGGTCCTCAAGAAGGGGGTCGGCGAGATGCGCGCCAAGTGGGGGCAGCGGCTCAGCGTCCAGTACGTCGGCGTCAACTACAGGACGAAGGAGGAGTTCGAATACCGCTGGGGGGAGAGCGGGCCGTTCTCCTTCACCTTCGGCTCCGGCGAAGTCCGCGACGGCTGGGAAACCGGCCTGAAAGGGATGCGGCTGGGTGGCCAGCGGGAACTGGCCCTGCCCTCGCGGCTCGCCTACGGCACCGGCGCGCTGCTCTACGTGGTCGAACTGGTCGCGATCGAGCCCTTACCCAAATCGCCCTACGCGACGTAGCATCCCGCCGATGAGCGGGAGCACCGTCCTCGCCGAGCGGCTCGCCGCCCAGGGTCTTGCCGGCGAGCCAGAGCGGGACCCGGTGGGCGTGGCGCGGCGCCTGCTCGCGATCCAGGGGCAGGATCCGCGCGGGGCGCGCCTCGCCGTGCGGGCGCGCAGCGAGGGCCTCGGCGCCGCCGACGTCGACCGGGCGCTGAGCGAGGACCGCACGCTGCTGATCGCCTGGCTCAACCGGGGCACCCTGCACCTGGTGCGCAGCGAGGACCACCCCTGGCTGCACGCGCTGACCGCGCCGCCGCTCTTCACCTCGGCGCGGCGGCGGCTGGCGCAGGAGGGGGTGCCGCCCGCGGCGGCCGAGCGGGGCGTGGCGACGATCGAGCGGGCGCTGGCCGAGGAGGGGCCGCTGACCCGCGCCCAGCTGCGCGAGCGACTCGACCGCGCCGGCGTCCCCACCGCCGGGCAGGCGCCGATCCACCTGCTCTTCCTGGCGACGCTGCAGGGCATCGCCGTGCGCGGGCCGGTGCTCGGCGGCGAGCACGCCTATGTGCGCGTCGCCGACTGGCTCGAGCCGGCCGGCCCGGTCGACCGCGGCGCCGCCCTGGCCGAGCTGGCGCGCCGCTACCTGGTCGGCCACGCCCCCGCCGGCGAGCGCGACCTCGCCCGCTGGGCGGGGCTGCCGCTGCGCGACGCCCGCGCCGGCCTGGGCGCGATCGCCGCCGAGCTGGTCGAGCGCGAGGACGGCCTCCTCCACCTGGCCGCCCGCCCGCCGGCGGCCGAGGTTCCGGCCCCGCGCCTGCTCGGCGCCTTCGACCCCGTCCTGCTCGGCTGGACCTCGCGCGCCGAGATCCTCGGCCCCCACACCCACCTCGTCACCCGCAACGGCGTCTTCCGCCCCTTCGCGATGGTCGCCGGCCGCGCCGCCGCCACCTGGCGGCTCGCCCGCGGCAGGGTCGCGATCGAGCCGTTCGGCCGCATCGCGAAGGCGGACACGCTCGCCCTGCAGGCGGAGGCCGGCGACGTCGAGCGCTTCCTCGCCGCCTGAGCCGAGACCGGACCCCCGCGACGGCGGTCAGATGCCGGTCATCCGGGGAGTCTGCTCGGGTCGTCACTCGTCCTCAATGGGCAACGCCACGAGCTGCCTCGATCACCCGCATAGCGCCTCAGCCCAGCTTCGGGCTCTGCCAGGGCTGGGCGAGGCGGTTCGCCAGATCCTCCGCCAGGCCGACGACCGGGACCCGCACCTGCTCCAGGGAGTCGCGGTCGCGCAGGGTGACGGTGTCGTCCTCCATCGTCTGGTGGTCGACGGTGATGCCCCAGGGGGTGCCGATCTCGTCCTGGCGGCGGTAGCGCTTGCCGATCGAGCCGCCCTCGTCGAACTCGGCGGGGAGGCGGCGGCGCAGCTCCTCGAAGACGGCGCGGGCCTTCTCGGGCAGGCCGTCCTTGGAGACGAGAGGGAGGACCGCCGCCTTGTTGGGGGCGAGGCGGGGGTGGAGTCGCAGGACTGTGCGCTGGCGCCCCTCCACCTCCTCGACGTCGTAGGCGTCGACGAGGAAGGCCAGGGTGGCGCGGTCGGCGCCGGCGGCGGGCTCGATCACGTGCGGCACGTAGCGCTCCTTGGTCTGCTGGTCGAAGTACTCGAGCTTCTCGCCGCTGAGCTTGGCGTGCTGGCTGAGGTCGAAGTCGCCGCGGTTGGCGATCCCCTCCAGCTCCGACCAGCCGATCGGGAAGAGGTACTCGACGTCGCTGGTGCCCGAGGAGTAGTGGGACAGCTCGTCGGCGCCGTGGGGGCGCACGCGCAGGAACTCGGGGCGGATGCCCAGCTCGACGTACCAGCGCTCGCGCAGCTCGATCCACTCGCGGTACCAGCGCTCCGCCTCGGCCGGCGGCACGAAGAACTCCATCTCCATCTGCTCGAACTCGCGGGTGCGGAAGATGAAGTTGCCGGGGGTGATCTCGTTGCGGAAGGACTTGCCGACCTGGGCGATGCCGAAGGGCGGCTTCTTGCGGGCGAAGGCCATCACGTTCTTGAAGTTGACGAAGATGCCCTGCGCGGTCTCCGGCCGCAGGTAGACCTCCGAGCCCTCGCCGGCCACCGGCCCGACGTGGGTCTCGAACATCAGGTTGAACTGGCGCGGCTCGCTCAGCTCGCCGCCGCACTCCGGGCAGCGCAGCTCCGCCTCAGGGTCGCCGCCCTCGGCCTCGACCGCCTCGCGCAGGTGGTCCTCGCGCCAGCGCTTCTTGCACTTGCCGAGGCACTGCACGAGCGGGTCGGTGAAGCCCTCCAGGTGCCCGCTCGCCTCCCAGACCCGCGGGTGCTGGAGGATCGCCGAGTCGAGCGCGACGACGTCGTCGCGATCCTGCAGCATCGCCCGCCACCACTCGGCCTTGACGTTGCCCTTCAGCAGCACGCCGTAGTGGCCGTAGTCGTAGGTCGAGCCGAGCCCGCCGTAGATCTCCGAGGAGGGGAAGACGAAGCCGCGCCGCTTGCAGAGCGCGACGATCTCCTCCATCGTCACCTCGGTCGGGCGCGTCCCGGGCTCGGCGGCTGACATGCCGGAACCGTATCGGCTGCGATAATCGCCCACCGCGATGCCGATCTACGAGTACAAGTGCGAGAACGGCCACGTCTTCGACGTGATCCAGCGGATGAGCGACGAGCCGCTCGGCGAGTGCCAGGAGTGCGGCGCCCCCGCCGAGCGCGTCCTGCACCCGGTCGCCGTCCACTTCAAGGGCTCGGGCTTCTACAACACCGACTACGGCAAGAAGAAGAAGGGTGCCAACGGCTCCGCCGGCGAGGGCTCGGGCGACTCGAAGGGCGCGGACTCCAAGTCCGACTCCTCCTCCTCCTCCTCCGGCTCCTCCTCTTCCTCCTCGGATTCCAAGTCGACGGCCAAGACCGCGGCCGCCGACTGAGTGTCGACTGTCGACTTTGCCCCCGAAATAGGGGGTCAACCGCTCAGCCGGTCGATTTCCCCCCGGGGGCCCGCGGCGCCGGCGCGTCCTAGCCGTCGACGAGGCGCTTGACGGCGCGCCGTCGCTCGCTCTCCGGCACTTCGATGCTGGTTTCGGGCCCGATCCCGCAACCCGAGTTGGCGCCGGCGCAGAGCACCTCGGTGGGGGCGCTGCCGCCGATCGCCGCGGCGAGGACCAGCTGCGGCATGGTGAGGAGGCCCATGTCGCTGACGAAGGCCTTCGGGGCGTTCCAGCCGATCAGCGGCCCCTTGACGAAGTTGTAGGGCGCCCGCAGCGGATCGGTGAGCCGCTCGCGGATGCCGTCGATCACCTGCTGCTGGGCCCGCTCGCGGTCGATGTCGCTGTAGCCGATCGAGTAGTAGCTGCGGCCCGGCCCGGGGCATTCGCTCGGCTTGCGCACGCGCGCGTAGGCGAGCGCCTTTTCGCCGCTCAGGGTGCTCTCGCCCCTGGGCAGGCGGATCGTCACTCCCCCCTGGCCGCCGCCGGCGCCGCCGGAGATGTCGGCGCAGAGCTTGTGCTTCAGGTCGACCTCGACGCCGCCGACCGAGTCGATCAGGTCTTCGAAGCCGGTGAAGTCGACGATCGCGACGTGGTCGACCTCGACGTCGAGGAAGCCCTCGATTGCTTCGACCTGGGCGCCGGCGCCGCCGAAGGCGTAGGCGGCGTTGATCTTCGTCCGGCTCTGGCCGGGGATCTCGGCGTAGCTGTCGCGGGGGATCGAGAGCTTGCGGAAGGCGCCGCCGCCGGCGCGGATCAGCATCAGCGTGTCGGCGCGGAACTGGCCGACCGAGCATTCGCCCTGCGGAGCCTCGCCGCGCGCCTGCTGCTCGAAGCACTCCTCGGCTGGGGCCGCGCCGGGCTCCTGCGTGTCGGGCGGGCGGGCGTCGGTGCCGATGACGAGGATCGTCTGCGGGCTGGCGAGCAGCAGCGGGTTGCCGTGCAGGGTCTCCTTCGCCTCGCCGGCGAGCTTGAAGGACTGCAGCTGGGCCGAGACGGCGAAGGCGAGGAAGCTGAGCGCGATCCAGGCCAGCGCCGCCAGGCCGACCCACTTGAGCGCCCGGCGGCCGCTCCAGCGGCGTGGCGGCCGCGTCCGCTCGGGCCGCTCGCCCCCCTCGCCCCCCTCGCCCCCCTCGCGCCGCCACCGCCTCGGCGCGCGCGGCGCCCGCTCCCGCAGGCCGGAGAGGTCGGGGGACCGGAAGCGGGAGAGAAGGCCGCGGCGGGACCGGTAGACCTTGTACTCCGGCGCCCCGGAGGGCTGCTGCTCGTCGTTCTCGGGCATAAAGGGCTAGAAATCATGCCGATGCCCGCGGTCGCCCGTATCCAGCGCACTCTCCGGCGCCCGTGAGCGCAGGCGAGGTCATCGGCGCGGACCTGGGCGGGACGAAGCTGCTGCTCGGCGTCCTCGACGCCGACGCGAAGGTGCTCTGGGAGAGTCGCGAGGCCTCGACCGGGCAGAGCGAGGACGAGCTGGTCGACCTGCTCGTGCGCGAGGTGGAGGAGGCTCGCCGGCACCGCCCGGACGTGGCCGCCGTGGGGCTCGGCATCCCGGCGACGGTCGACCACGAGCGCGGCGTCGCCGTCTCCGCGGTCAACCTTCCCCTCGTCGACCTGCCGCTCCGCGACCTTGCCGAAGCCAGGCTCGGCCTGCCGGTCTTCGTCGACAACGACGCCAACGTCGCCGCCCTCGCCGAGCACCTCTACGGGGCCGCGCGCGGCGCCGAGAACGCGGTGATGCTGACGATCGGCACCGGGATCGGCGGCGGCCTCGTCCTCGGCGGCGAGCTCTACCGCGGCACGACCGGGGCGGGCGCCGAGCTGGGCCACACGGTGATCGACCTCGACGGGCCGCCCTGCCAGGGCAACTGCCCGGGCCGCGGCTGCGTCGAGACGCTCGCCTCCGGGACGGCGTTGGGGCGCGAGGGGCGCGCCGCCGCCGAGCGCGAGCCGGGCTCGGCGCTGGCCGCGATGGCGGCCGAGGGCCGCGAGGTCGACGGCAAGGCGGTCACCGAGGCGGCGCTCGCCGGCGACGCGACCGCGATCGCCGTCTTCGAGCGGGTTGGCACCAACCTGGGCGTCGCCCTGGCGAGCTTCGCCAACGCCTTCGAGCCCGCCGTGATCGCGATCGGCGGCGGCGTGATCGCGGCCGGCGACCTGCTGCTCGAGCCGGCTCGCCGCGAGCTGGCGGCGCGGGCGCTGCCGCCGATGAACCGCACCCCCGTCCTCGCCGCCGAGCTGGGCGAGGACGCCGGCATGATCGGCGCCGCGGCGATGGCGCGGATCGAGCTTGGACAGGGGGAGGGCCGATGCCGGGCGGCCTGATCGTCTGCCCGACGCCGATCGGCAACCTCGACGACGTCAGCCCGCGCGTGCGCGACGCGCTCGTCGGCGCCGACCGGATCGCCTGCGAGGACACCCGCCGCACCGGCGGCCTGCTCGACAAGCTCGGCATCCGCCCGGCGCCGCCGCTCGTCTCCAACCACGAGGGCAACGAAGCGGCGCGGGCGACCGAGCTGGCGCAGCGGATCGAGCGCGGCGAGACGGTCGCCCTCGTCTCCGACGCCGGCATGCCGGGGATCTCGGACCCGGGCTTCCGGCTGATCCGGCGCTGCATCGAGCGCGACCTCGACGTCACGGTGCTGCCCGGCCCCTCGGTCGTCCCGGTGGCGCTCGTCGCCTCGGGCCTGCCCACCGACCGCTGGCGCTTCGAGGGCTTCCTGCCCAAGCGCTCGGGTGAGATGGAGCGCGTGCTGCGCTCGGCCGAGACCCTCGTCGCCTTCGAGTCGCCGCGCCGGGTCGGCGAGTCGCTGGCGGCGCTGGCCGCGATCGCCCCGGACCGCCCCGCCGCCGTCTGCCGCGAGCTGACCAAGGTGCACGAGGAAGTGGCGCGCGGCTCGCTGGCCGAGCTGGCGCGGCGCTTCCGCGGCGACGTCAAGGGCGAGATCGTGCTCGTGGTCGGCCCCGCCGCCGCCGAGGACCACGACCGCGACGTCGGCTTCGCCGTCGACGCGCTGCGCCACCTGGTCCAGTCCGGCGCCCGGCCGCGGGCGGCGGCGAGCGTCGTCGCCGCCCTCACCGGCACGCGGGCGAACGACCTCTACCGGGCGCTGACCGGCCGCGAGCCGCGCCGGTGACCGCCCGGGTTGCGGTCGCAGTTGTACCCGGATACCGGGCACAACTGCGACCGCGCGGCGGATCGCGCGGCGTCATCTAGGCTGGCGCGATGCCGTACTACGTCACCACGCCGATCTACTACGTCAACGCCGAGCCGCACCTCGGCCACGCCTACTCGACGATGGCGGCCGACGTGCTCGCCCGCCACATGCGCCAGCGCGGCGAGGACGTCTTCTTCCTCACCGGCACCGACGAGCACGGCGAGCCGATCGAGACGGCGGCCGAGCGCGAGGGCGTCTCGCCGCAGGAGCTGGCCGACCGCAACGCGGAGAAGTTCCGCGCGCTGATGCCGATCATCGACGCGACCAACGACTTCTTCATCCGCACCTCCGACCCGCGCCACAAAGAGAAGGTCGCCGAGATCATGCAGCGCGTCTACGACAACGGCTGGGTGACCAAGGGAACCTACGAAGGCTGGTACTGCCCGCGCTGCGCCGACTTCAAGACCGAGCGCGAGCTCGGCCCCGGCCAGACCTGCGCGATCCACGAGATCCCGCTCGAGCGGGTCCGAGAGGAGAACTGGTTCTTCCGCCTCTCCGCCTTCCAGGCCCAGCTCGAAGGGCTCTACGAGGAACGGCCGGACTTCGTCGTCCCCGAGTTCCGCCGCAACGAGGCGGTCGCCTTCATCGAGCGGGGGCTCGAGGACGTCTCGCTCTCGCGGCCGAAGCTGAAGTGGGGGATGGAGCTGCCCTGGGACCCGGGCCAGCGCATGTACGTCTGGTTCGACGCGCTGCTCAACTACGTGACGGCGCTCGGCTTCGCCCGCGAGGGCGAGGACCTGACCGGGCGCTACTGGCCCGCCGACCTGCACGTGATGGCCAAGGACATCCTCAAGTTCCACGCGGTGATCTGGCCGGCGCTGCTCTGGGCCGCCGACCTGGAGCCGCCGCGGCGGATGGCGATCCACGGCTACCTGCTGATGGGCGAGAAGAAGATGTCGAAGTCGCTCGGCAACGTGCTCGACCCCTTCGAGGCGATCGAGCGCTACGGCGCCGACGCGCTGCGCTTCTA
>Ga0299914_10000300_pt1 | contig 29598 bp, 23 predicted proteins | sample RVTome_10_FD_201361 | JGI IMG/M metagenome (GOLD analysis project Ga0299914, IMG submission 201361) | Soil microbial communities from uranium-contaminated site in the Upper Colorado River Basin, Wyoming, United States - RVT153D57 (version 2) ... | reverse complement strand
CCGCACGCAAAGTCAGCGACTACGTCGGGGTCATCTGGAAGGGCGAGGTCGTGTTCTTCGGTCCCACGAATGATGCGTTCAACAACGACGACCCGTTCGTCCGGCAGTTCCTCTCCGGTGCCTCCGCGGGCCCGCTCGGAATGGACTGAGCGTGATGATCGCGCGAACCGTCCTCACCCTGGCTGTCGCCGGTCTGCTCACCGCCGCCGTAGCGGTGCCGATCGTGTCGGACGACTACGAGGTCACCGCCGTGATGCCTGCCAGCCACCCGAAGCTGCGCGAGGGTTCCCCGGTCTATGTCAACGGTTTCGAGACCGGCGAGATCGTCTCGCTCCGACCGGAGGACAACAAGGCTTTGCTCACGCTGCGCCTCGACGACGCGGTGGCACCGCTGCACTCGGGCGCGACCGTGCGGCTCAGGTGGAAGTCGCTGGTCGGCGAACGGGTGCTGTTCGTCGACGATGGCGACAGCAGCAACCCGCCAGTCCCCGACGACGGGCGAATCGAAGGCAACCCCGCGCCCACCGAAGTGAGCGACATCCTTGAACGGCTCGGCCCGAAGACACGCGAGCACATGGGCTCGCTCATTACGCGGCTGGAGGACACTCTGGACGGGAGCGAGCAAGACATGCAGGGCACACTGCGCACGGCGGGTCCTGCGTTGGCGGCGCTGGGCAACGTGTTGCGCGCGGTCGGCAGCGACGGACCCGCGATCAGGTCGCTCGTCACGAACATGAACCGGCTCATGGCCGAGATCGAGAACCGTTCCGACGAGACCCAGCGAGCGATCACCGCGCTGTCCCGAACAGCGAACGCCGTCGCGGGCGAACGAGAACAGCTCCGGCAGACCCTGGTGAAGCTGCCGACGGCGCTGCGGATCGCCGACTCGACGCTAACGGAAGTGCCCAGCACCACTGATGGCACGGTGCCGCTGCTGCGCGACGTGGCGGCGGCGACCGAACGGCTGCCGTCGACGGCAACGAACATGAGCAGGCTGTTCCGTGAACTGCGCCCGACGGTGGCCGATTTGAAGCCGACATTGCGGTCGGCGTCGACCCTGCTCGACCGCACCCCAGCGCTGCTCGGCTCGATGCACGCGACCGTTCCCGATATGACGACAGCCACGCGCGCCTACCTGCCCGCGCTGGAGTTCCTCCGCCCCTACACCCCCGAGGCCGTGGGTTTCTTGACTACGTGGGGCTCGGCCGCGCAGAACTACGACGCGAACGGACGTTACATGCGCATCCATTTCCAGGAGGGTGGCAGCAGCGTCAACGCCAACCCCGGCGTTCCGATACCCGGTATCGAACAGGACACATCGCCTGCCCCAGATGCCCCCGGCGGCATCCCGCAGGATGCCGCGGGAGAGGGGATGAACTGATGCGGAACTGGTTCCAGCCGAAGATCATCGCGGTCGTGCTCGTCGCGGTCCTCGGCACGACCGGGGCAGCAGTGAGCCTGACCGGTGGCGAGGATTCGAACGTGATCTACGCCGAGTTCACCGATGTCAGCAGTCTGCTTGAGGGCAATGACATCAAGATCAACGGCGTCACCGTCGGCAAGACCGGAAAGCCGCGGCTCGACGAAGAGCGTCAAGTGGCCATCATCCCGCTGCACCTCGACGATAGCGCGTTCCCGCTGCACCAGGACGCCTCGGCACAAGTCGCGCCGGTGACCCTGCTCGGGGAACGGTACGTACGGCTTGATCCGGGTACCGACTCCGCGCCCGCGCTGGAACCGGGCGATCGCATCGCCGCGTCGCACACCAGCGTGCCCGTCGACCTGCAGGAGGTCGTCAACTCACTGGACGACCCCACTGCGAGCTCGCTCGCGGCGCTGGTGACAACCCTGGGCCAGGGAGCGAGCGCCAACGGCAAGAACATCCACGATGCAATGCGGGTGCTCGCCCCTGCCATGCGCAACACCGACGCGTTTGTACGGGTGCTCAAGGGGCAAAACTCGTTGCTCGGCAGCGTCATCGACAAGTTCGCGCCGGTTTCCTCTGCGCTAGCCTCGGACGAGGGTGCCAAACTGGACCGTCTCGTCGGCAGCAGTGAACGGCTACTGGCCGCGACGGCGTCCCGTAACGAGCAGCTGGCCGCGACGCTGCGGGAGCTGCCCGCGACGCTGCGGCAGGCACAGACGACGCTGGGCAACCTCACCGGGACATCGCGGGCGACCACCGCGGTCCTAGCGAACATGCGGCCGACGACCGGCAACCTGACCGAGATCAGCCGGGAGCTGATCGCGTTCGCCGACAACGCCGATCCCGCGCTGGCGAGCGCGGAGCCGGTGCTGGAGCGTGCCGACGAACTGCTCGATAAAGCCCGCCCGGTGGTGCAGGAACTGCGCGAGGCGGGTCCGGGGCTGCGGCGCAGCAGCCAGGGCGCCCGCCCGATCGTGGCTGATCTGCAGGACAATCTTGGTAATGTGCTGAGCTTCATCCGCTACTGGGCGCTGACGACGAACGGCCGCGACGGCCTGGCGCACTACTTCCGGGGGCACTTCGTGGCCTCGCCTGATGTGGTGTCCGGTTTCCTGCCGGGCGGTACCGCGAACGGCGCGCCAGACCCGGGAACGCGGGAGAAACCCCGTAAGCGCGAGAACGAGCCGCAGGGCGGTTGGCCGTCACTGCCTGGGTTGCTGGAACCGGATACCGACAGGGGCGGTGGCGCCACCGGACTGAACAGGGAACAGGAACGCGGCGCGCTCGGATTCCTCTTGGGAGGATTGTGATGAACTCGCGAACGCTACAGGCGACGCTCGGTCTTGTCGTCGTGCTGATCATGGTGGTGTCCACCTACGTCGCGTTCAAGTCGTCCGCAGGGCTGCCGCTGAGCGACCGGAGCTACGCGAAGGCGGCATTCACCGATGTCGGTGCGCTGAGGGTGGGCAACGAGGTCAGGGTGAACCAGAGCAGCGTGGGCCGGGTCGCCTCCATCGCGCTTCGCGACGGGCGTGCTGTCGTCACCATGCAGTTCGACCCGCCGCGGCCGGTCTACCGTAACGGCACCGCGGAAATCCTCAGCCGCTCCGGTCTCGGTCAGGTCTATGTCGACGTCCGGCCCGGCGATCCCAACTCGGGTGAACTGGCCGAGGGCGAGGTGCTGCCCGCCGGGCGGACAAAGGACTATGCCCAGCTGCTCGACCTGATCACCGAGTTGGACGGCAAAACCCGGCGGGTCGCGCTGTCGGCGGTCCGACAGCTCGGCGGCGGCGCCGCGGGCCACGGCCGGGATCTGCACGATCTGCTCGCGTCGGCGCCGGGGATGCTGACAGACCTCGGTGACGTGTCGGGTGCCCTCGCGCGGGGCGGCGGCGCCGACCTCGGCTCGATGCTGTCCTCACTCGACCGGCTCGCCTCCCGGTTCGAGGGCAGGCAGCAGCAGATCACCGCACTGGTCGATCAGCTCGGCACGACGTTCGACGCCTTCACCGTCGATGGCGGTCAGCCGCTGCGCGACAGCCTGGCCGCCGCTCCCGCGACCCAGCGCACGTTGCGCGGCGCGCTGTCCGCTATGGACCGTCCGCTCGCCGACACCCGCGCGGCCATGAATACACTACGGTCCGGATCACGGTCCCTGGGTGAGGCGACGCCGGACCTTCGAGGTGTGCTCAGGGAGTCGGCTGGCCCGCTGGACAAGTTCGAGGCGTTCGCAGACTCCGCTCGGCCCGCCGTGCGCGGTCTGACCGGCGTGATGGCTGATGCCCGGCCGTTCGCTGCGAAGCTGACGAGGGCCGTCGACACCGCGCAGACCCCGCTGAGCGTGCTCGCGCCGTATGCCCCGGAGATCGCGAAGTGGTTCAGCTACGCCACCAGCGCGCTCAGTGACGGTGACGCGGCGGGGCACTGGCTGCGGGTCACCCTCGTCCCCGCAACGGACAGTGCGACGACGAATCTGCCGTTCCGTGACCCACTGACCAATTCGGACCCGTATCCCGAACCTGGGGAAGCACCCACTCAGCGAGCGCCGCAAGGCCCGCTCGGTGATGCCTCCGGGGCGCTGGAGGGAGGCAACGGATGAAACTCCCCGCAATCGGTGGCATGAGTCGTTCCCGGAAACTACTGCTTGTCGGCCTCGTCGTGGTCATCGCCGGGATGGCTTCCCTGCTCGGCTCCATCTACAAGCCACAGCTCCAAACCTGGTTTGCCGACGGCGAATACCGCGCGATCCGTCTCCCGGCGAACAACTTCCTGATCGACAATGTGAGCGTGGTCAAGGTGGCTGGCGTGGACGTCGGCACGGTCGACGACGTGGTGCGCCAACCGAACGGCACGGCGAAGGTCACCGTGAAGGTCTCCGATGCCGCGCTGCGCTCAGTTGGGTCGCAACCAACGGCCGCGCTGCGGCCGCACACGCTGCTCGGGGGCAAGTACTACATCGAGGTTCGCCCGGGCGGCGACCGGGAGAGCGAGTGGACCGAGCCGATCCCACTTGAGCGGACCCGGTTGCCGGTCGAGGTCGACGACATCGCTCAGACGCTGCAACCGGACGCGCTCGACGGAGCGACGACGGCCGTGCGGCAGTTCAACGAGACGCTGGGTGCGGGCGGCGATAAGCAGTTGCGACGGCTGCTCGGCGCGGCTCCGGACACGCTGGCACCTGGGGCTAAGGCGCTGGCGGCGCTGCGTGGCACAAGCCCGAACACGGATCTCACCCAGCTGGTGTCGGGGTTGGACGCGACGGCCGAGGTGCTCACTCGCCGGGAAGGTCAGTTACAAGCAATTCTGTCGGATATGGACACGACAACGTCCGCGCTGGCCGACGGTAGCGGCGCGCTCGCCGCGTCGGTCGACCGGATGCCGGCCACATTGGACACCGTCAGCGCCGGGATGCGCCACCTGCGCAACACGTTGCGCACGCTGCGGAACACCGCCGGTCCCGCCCGGCCGACTGTGCGGGAGCTCGGCGCGACGCTACGCACAGCCGACCCGGTCTTCGAGCGGGCGGTTCCGGTGATGCGGGACCTGCGGGTCGCCATGGCGGGTACCCGGCCGCTGCTGCGCGAGCTGGTGCCGGTGAGCGCGCGCGGCACAAAGGTGCTGAACCGGCTTGACGGGCCGGTACTCGACCGGATCAACGGTCCGATCAAGCACGCGGTGCTGACGCCGTTCCACGGCACTGGCCCGTACCGGCACACCAGCGGTGACGCCCCGTTCTATCAGGAACTCGGATACATGTTCTCCGGCTTGAACGCGACCGGCGCGTACGTCGACGATAACGGGCACTTCGTCGCCTTCCAGCCAGGCGGCGGGATCGGCACCGTGTCGGGCGTCGGCCCGATGACCCTTGAACAGATGTTCCAGCATCTGTTCCACGGTAAGGAGCAGCGATGAGCGAGAGGATGACCTGGTTTCGCACCGCCATCGACCACATCCGCCGGGAACCCGGCTTTGGCCGGAACGTCGTCGTGGTCGCCGTGATCATGGTGCTGGGGATCGGTGTCGGCTCCTACATCCTCGGCCAGCAGCAGTACACCCCGCCATGGCAGGACGAGACTCTGGTGTGGGCGACGTTCGCCGAGACGGTCGGTGTCGCGGCGGGCACCGGTCAGGAGGTGCGCATCTCCGGCGTCCCCGTAGGCGAGATCCGCGACGCCCGGATCAACGACAAGGGCCAGGCGCAGCTGCTGTTAGCGATCGAAGATGAGTCGTACGACGAACCCGTCTACGAGAACGCGACGATGGTGCTGCGGCCGAAGAGCCCGCTGAACGAGATGTACGTCGAGGTCGATCCTGGTGGACCGCCAGCGGAGCCGTTGCCGGAGGAGGGTGAGCTGCCGGTGTCCAACACCCGCTCGCCGATCCAGCTCGACCAGCCGATCGGTCATCTCGACGGCAAGGCGCTCGGGGCGGTGCAGGCGTTGCTGTCGGCGTCCGATGAGGCGCTGGCGTCGGCGCCGCGCGACCTGCCGAAGGGCCTGAACGCCACCACCGCCGTCGTCAAGGACCTGCGGCCGGTGGTGACGGAGCTGAACGAACGGCGACAAAACATCAAGACCCTGGTCACCTCGCTGTCGCAGGTGTCGCGCGCGGTCGGGGAGAACGACCGTCGGCTGGCGTCGCTGACCGACGCGCTGCACCGCACGCTCGGCTCGATGGCCGGTGAGGGTGATTCGTTGCGGGCCGCGCTCGCCGAGTTACCCGGCCTGACCGGCGATCTGAACGCGGCGAGCGGGGCGGTGCGGCAGCTGACTGGGCAGCTCGATCCGACGCTGGACGAGGTGCGCGCGGCGAGCGAGGTCGCGCCGGAGGCACTGTCGCGGATCTCGGGCACGGTGCGAAAGCTAGACGACACGCTCGACAAGGCCGAGCCGGTCGCCGAGAAGCTGCCGGGCGTCGTGCATGATCTTCGCCCGTTCGTCGGTGACCTCGGCCCCGCGCTCAGCGACGTCAGTCCGATCACGCGGCGGCTCAACCCGGTAACCGCCGGGGCGGTTCCGTATCTGCCCGACCTCGAGGCGTTCATCTACCAGACGAACTCGCTGACGAGCCTGCGCGACGCCAACGGCGGGATCTTGCGTGGCCTGCTCCAGTTCGGTCCGGCGACGGCGCCCATCAAGGGGCTCGATGAACTCTCCCCGACGCAACGCTAGGTGATCCTGCCATGAAGATCTCACACGCATTGATGCCCAAGCTCCGGCTTGCGGTCCTCGCGATCGTCACGCTGGTGAGCGGGCTGCTGTTCGCCCAGCTCTGGATCGCGGGCGGCGGCAAGATCCCGTTCGTCACCCCGGACCCCTACCGGGCGTCGCTCTCGGCCGCCGATCTCAACAACCTGGTCGTCGGCAGCGACGTCGCGATCGCGGGGGTTCCGATCGGCACGGTCACGGAGATCGACCCGCAGGGTGACACCGCACGGGTCGGCTTTGAGATCGAGCCAGAGTACGCCCCGCTGCATCGGGGCGTAACCGCGCAGTTCAAGGAGAAGACCCTGGTCGGGGAGACCTACATCGACTTCACCGATGGCACCGGGCGCGAACTGCCCGAGGGCTCGGTGCTGCCGGTGGCCAAGGTGGATCCGGTCGTCAAGCTTGACGACGTGCTCCGCACCCTCGATGAGCCGACCCGGGAGTCGCTGTCGGCCGCGCTGCGTTCGCTCGGCGCGGGCACCGGCGGCACGGCCGAGTCGCTGTCGGCGGCGCTTCGGGGAGCCGGCGACCTGGCACGCGAGGGCGAGACAGCCCTCAACGCGCTCGCTTCGCAGACGACGTCGCTGGAACAGCTTTCGGCGAACACCGCGCGGGTGCTCGCCGCACTCGACACCCGGCAGGGACAGATCGCGCAGCTGGTCTCCGACGCCGATCGGCTGACCGGCGCCACCGCAGGCAGCGCGGCCGAAATCCAGCAAATCATGCGCGTCATGCCCGGGTTCCTCGGCACTACTCGCGAGGCGAGCGCGTCGATCGGCGAGCTGGCGGCGGCATTGGGACCGGCGGCAACGAACCTGCGCCAGGCGGCACCGCCGCTGAATGATGCGCTGCGGCAGCTACCCGCCACCGCGAGGGACATACGTACCCTGCTGCCGTACTTGAGTCGCACGCTGAGCAAGGGACCCGCCACATTGGACCGTGTTCCCGCCGTGTCGGCCGACCTGCACGCGCTGCTGCCGCACGCCGATGCCGCGCTGCGGAACCTGAACCCGATGTTGACCTACATAGAACCGTACGGACGGGACATCGCGCCGTTCTTCACCAACTTCGGGATGACGATCTCGCGCGGCGACGCCAACGGGACGATGCTACGGGTCATGGCGATCCTCAACGACCAGTCGTTGACGAACTACCCGGTCGGCACGAACAGCGTGCGCGACCGCAACGAGGCGTTCCCGGAGCCCGGCGCGCAAAGCCATCACGGCGACATGTCGCCGCTGCGGGGCGGGTGATTCCAGTGTGGCGCCGCAGGATTGTCGCCGCCGCCGGACTGCTGCTGGCCGGTGCGTTCCTGGTCGGCGGGCTGTTGCAAGCCCGGATCGAGACCGGTATCGACTCGTTCCTGCCGTCGGCCGACCCCGCCATGCAGCGCTACGAGCGGCTGGCGGGCTCGTTCGGCGGGGACGCGGTCGTCGCGCTGATCGAGACGGACAAGCCTCGCACGCTGCTTGCGGGGCAGCGGTTGCCCACGGTGCTCGGGCTGGAAGGTCGGCTGTCCCGGCTTCCCGACGTGGCGCGGGTCTACGGACCGGCGACCACGCTGAACCAGATCGCGGGCCGGGCGCAGGAACTGCTCGCCGAGCTGACCGGGCGCCGCGACGGGCTTGAGGCTGCCGCCGAGCGGCAGGCGCGCGAGCGCGGCGCCTCGCCTGCCGAGGTGCGCCGCGCCGGTGAGCGGGCGGTGGCCGCGTTCGACCAGCGGTATGGGCCGTTGATCGTCGAGGGCTTGCCGGTCGGCCTGCCGACGCTGCGCAACCAGCAGTTCGTCAACAGCGTGATTTTCAACGAGGCGGGCGAGGCCAAGCCACAGTGGCGCTACGTCGTGCCGAACGAACACTCGGTCGCGATCCTGCTGCGGCCGGTCGAGAGGCTGGACCAGCAGGCGACCGAGCACCTGGTGTCCACTGTGGAGGATGTCATCGGGCGCGCCGATCTCGGCGCGAGCAGGGTCACCGTCGCGGGGGCGCCGGACATCGTCGCCGAACTGGGGGAGCAGGCCAGGCGGGAGATCCCGTTGCTCGGTGCCGTCGCGGTCGCCGCCATCGGGCTCTGTCTGGTCGGAGTGCCGTGGACCCCGAGACGGCGCGACCGGCTGCTGCCGCTCGGCGTCACCGTGCTGGCCAGCGGACTCGCCGTCGCCGGGCTCGGCTGGCTCGGCAATGCGGTCTCGCTCGGCGTGGTGGCGTTCCTGCCGGTGCTGATCGGTCTCGGCAGCTACTACACGACGTACTTCGTGCGGGGGGCGAGTACCCGCGTCGTGCTGACGATCGCTGCGGCGACGGCGGCGAGCTTCCTCGCGCTCGCGTTGTCGCCGTTGCCGTTCGTGCGTGACCTCGGGCTGACCTTCGCGGCCGGTGTCGGCTTCGCCGTCGCACTCGGCTGGCTCGCCGCCCGACTACGCGGCGGGAGCGCGGCCGACGTCGAGGCCGCGCTTGTGCGGGTTCCGCCGAGCGCCCCGAGGTCGAGGCGGCTGCCCGGTGCCTGCGCCATCCTCGCGCTCGCCGCGATCGGGTGGGCAGCGCTGCCATCGGTGCCGTTGCAAACCAACTTCCAGGACCTCACCGCAGGGCTGGCCGCCACCGAGGACGCGCGACACGTCGAGGAGGCCATCGGCTCCTCGGGGGAGCTGGCGGTCGTGCTGCGCGGCGAGAACGTGTTGACCCCGGCGGCGTGGCGGTGGATGCAGGCCGCGCAGGCCACGGTCATCACCGAGCACGGCGACGACATGCGCCCGATTCTCTCGCCGCCCGGCCTGTTCGGCTTCCTCGGTACGTCACCGACCCCCGAGCAGATCCATTCGGCATACCGGTTGCTGCCGCCGTACCTGAGCCGCGCTGTGATCAACGAGGACGCCAGGGTTGCGCAGTTGTCCTACGGCGTCCGGATGGGTGACCTCGACCGGCTGGCGCGGCTGACCGGCGAGCTGCGCACCGAGCTGCCGCCACCGCCGAAGGGTTACGCCGCCGAGCTGAGCGGGCTGCCGATGGTCGCGGTTCGCGGCTACGAGTTGGTGTCGGCCGACCGCTACCTCCTCAGCTTCGCCGGAATGCTCGCGGCGGGCCTGGTGCTGCTCGCCGGGCTGCGACGACGGACGGACGCGCTGCGCTCCGTGGCGGCGGCGAGCATCGCCACCGGCATCGAGCTGTTGCTCATCTGGGCGTTCGGCGTGCCGCTGAACCCCGTCACCGTCGCGCTCGGCTCGCTCACCGCCGCCGTGGCGTGCGAGTTCACCGTGATGCTCGCCGAGTCGACCCGTCGCAGGACGAAGGGACTGCACGTGGTGGTGTTGCTCGCGATGCTGACCTCGGCGGCGGGCTACGCCGTGCTCGGGCTGTCCCAACTGGCCGTCATGCGCCAGTTCGGGCTGCTACTCGCGATCTCGGTTGGCCTGTCCTACCTGGCGGCCCGATTCGTGCTGTGGGCTTGGCCCGCCCGCCGCGTCCGCGCCGGTGCCACACAGCCAGCGGAGACGGACGTTCCCGTGCTGACCTCGACGATGGGAGGTGCCTGATGCCGATCAAGGCAGCGGCAGCGCGTGCAGCCGGTGAACTGGTGCATCGGGCGCGAGAACTGCGCCCACCGCGCCGCCGGAAGGGAAGGATTCTGCTGGTCGTCGCGCTGCTGCTGCTCGCCAGCGCGGGCACCGGCGGGTTCGTGTGGTGGAAATCCACCACGCTGCCGGACGGCGCCGCATTCGCCGTTGGCGACCGGGTGGTGATGGAGTCGGAATTGCAACGGCGGATGGAGACGATGCGTGCGCTCTACGGCGTCGAGGCGCCGGCAGGCGCCCCGGAGCGGATGGACGACTACCGGCGGGCTGCGGCGAAGTCCTACGCGGTGGCGATGGTGCTGACGGACAAGGCCGACGAGATGGACGTGTCCACTTCGGACACCGCCGCTCGTGCGACACTCGACGGCTACATCAGCCGGCAGTTCGGTCCGGGGCGGCGGGGGCGCGGAGGGTTCGTGACCGCGCTGGGCAACGTCGGCGCATCCGAAGATGACGTGCTCGCCGAGATCAAGCAGCAGCTCGCGGTGAGCAAACTGTTCGAGCACATCACCCGTGATGTGACGGTGAGCGAGCCGGAACTGCGCGAGTCGTTCTCCGAGTTCCAGGATCGGCTCGGCGTGCCGGAACAGCGGTGGCTGCGCAACATCGTCGTCGACTCCCGGGAACGGGCGGCCGAGTTGGTGAGCCGGCTCGAGGACGGCGCCGACTTCGCCACGCTCGCCGGACAGTACAGCCTCGACGGCAGCACCCGGGACACCGGCGGTGTGCTCGGTCTCGTTGCGAAGTCCGAACTGGAGCCGCGATACGGCAAGGCAGCGTTCGGCGCCACTGACGGCGCGGTGTACGGGCCGGTACAAACACAGCGCGGCTGGAACGTCGGCCTGGTCGACGCGATCAAACCGGGCGCACCCGCGCGGTACGACGAGGTCAAGGAACAGCTTCGGACCCTGGTGAAGTACGACGAGCAGCTGTCGCGCTGGCAGCAGTGGCTCGCCGACGCCCTCCAGGCCGCCGAGGTACGCTACGCCGACGCCTATCGGCCGGACGACCCGCTCTCCGTGCCGACCAACGTCCGACCGAGCGGCCCACCCAGTCCGAGAGGGGGCAGAGGCTAGTGGCGATCTTCGTGCCACTCGCGGTGTTCGGGGTGACCTTGCTGCTCCTCGGCGTGTGGGGCAGACGGCATGCCGCCGAGCTGGCGTTCGTCCCCGGCACGGACAACGAACGGATCAGTGACCGGGCGCGTGTTATGCGCCGAGGAGCCATCACCTGCGTAGTGGTCGGTGGAGCGTTCCTGACCATGGCCGTTGTCGCGCTGGTGTTCCCCCCATGACGCGCCGGAACGGGCGTCATGGTGATGCTGCGCCTGCCGATGGTGTTCGACCGGCTCGCTGAGCGTGCTCGACAACCTCGTTAAGGCGACTGCGCAAGCGGGTGTCGACGGAGCTGGTGCGGAGGCGGTGGGATGGGGCGGCTGCGCGAGGCGGACCCTGGCCGATGCCGCTACGCTGATGCATGAGATTCCCGTCTACGCGCGCTCGAACGTGCGGTCGTGCTGGACGCACGAGCTCCGAGGTGTTTCGAGGTGGACCAGCGGGCAGCTCATGGCTATCGCATGCCCTGTCCGCTCGCCTGGCTTTCGGGACCGTTCTGCGCGGAATTGTCGCCTTGGAGGCAGGGCGCGCTTGGAAAGGGTCATCGAAGCTGTGGTGGCTGTCGGTGGCAACACCTCAGCCGACGTCCATGACATTCGCTGGCTGTTTCACCGAGCAGCGGGTCTGCGTGATGCGTCCTCATGCACTGCTCATGCGAACTCTGGACCCTTTCGCACCTCAGGACGATTCCAACGAGTAGTCATGGATCACGAGTGAGCGCGGATACCGCTGAACGCGATCTTGGCGACGGCATCAGCCAGCGTGGCGCCGCATGATTCGTGACGTAGCTTGTACCATTCGATCAGCGAGTTGACCATGCCGAATAGCAGGCGCGCGGTGATGACCGTGTCCACATCGGAGCGGATGTCACCTTCATTCTTAGCCTGCTGCACCAGGTTGGCGACGATGTGGTCGAACTCGCGCCGCCTTGCCAACGCTTGCCGCTCGACCTTGGTGTTGCCGCGAACCCGCAGCAACAAGGTGACGAACGGTAACTGCTCGGAGAGCACGAGCACGCTACCACGCACTAGGTGCTCGAGCTGATCGATCGACGGGCCTGGCGTTTGCTCGGCCTCAGCCGCGATGGCGAACAGCCCGTCGAGGGCTCGGTTTACCGCGAGTCGCAGCAGTTCTTCCTTGCTTGACACATGATGGTAGATCGCGGATTTGGTGATTCTGAGCTTGTGAGAGAGCTCCTCCATGCTGGTGCAGTCATAGCCCCGTTCGTAGAACAACCTCGCCGCGACCTGCAGCAGGGACTCCAGGTTGTGGCCGGGGCGCCCAGGCCGCTTCCCGCCGGGCAGGCGAACTGGTGTTTGACCTGGACCTACCTGCGTCATGTCGAGCAGTCCATTGGATCCTCCAGCCAGCAACCTGCTGGCGAACCATGTAAAGGACTCACCGACTTCGCCATCGCTACTCCCAACGTGGTACCGCCACCAAATAGCGACAAGACAGGCTCAACGTCCTCCGCCGACTCTTCGTTATCGTCGCCTGGCTGCCCCAGCGCTCGCACGAACTGAACAGCTACGTCCAGAGGGCCTTCGCAGACAAGGGGAGTTTCCGGCGCTCGTTATCTCGCGGCTCTTAAGACCTGCCGGGCAATGGCGTACTTGTGGACCTCAGTCGGACCGTCGTAAAGCCGAAACGCGCGGATATCGCTGAAGATCATACCCACTACAGTCTCGTCAGAAATACCGATGCCGCCCAGGACCTGGACGCATCGGTCGGCCACCTTGAACAACTCTTCCGACACGTAGGACTTGGTCATGGAGGTTTCGTGACGCCCCTTGGCTCCGCTGTCCAAGACCCAGCAGGCCCACCAAATCGCCAGTCGGCACTGCTGTAGTGCGATCTCGTTCTCGGCCAGCATAAAGCCGATTCCCTGGTGCTCACCGATGGCCTTACCGAAGGCCGTGCGACGGTTGGCATGGTCGACGGCGATGGCTTGCGCTCGAGCCGCAGCCCCCAACCACCTCATGCAGTGGGTGAGGCGAGCCGGGCCGAGCCGCAGCTGCGCGTATCGGAAGGCCTCCCCAACGTTCCCGAGAAGGCTGGAGGCGGGCAACCTCAGGTTCTCAAAACGGACGACACCATGACCCTCCACGTAGTTTCGGTCCATCGTCGACATGATTCGTTCGATCACGATGCCAGGAGTGTCGCCGTCACAAAGGAAAAGGGTCGGCCCACTCGGGCCCACATCGTCCTGGAGGTCGGCCATGATGATCCAGGTCTTCGCCCCTTGGGCACCGGTAATGAGCCACTTGGCCCCGTTGATTACGTAGTTGTCACCATCAGTGACCGCGGTGGTCGATAGCTGTGCCGGATCCGCTCCGGCGCCACCCGGTTCAGTCATGGCGAAGACCGAGCGCTGGTGACCCGCGACGATCGGGCAAAGGAACTCCTCGACCTGCTGAGGGTTCGCGATCTTCGACAAAAGATACATGTTCCCCTCGTCGGGAGCCGCGCAGTTGAGAGCGACTGGCCCGAGGGTCGACCACCCTGCCGCCTCATACAGGAGTGCCTGCTCGACATGAGTGGGTGCCATTCCACCGAATTCCTTCGGGGCCTGGAGGGTCAGGAGCTCTGCTTCGCGCGCCAGCTCGACGAGCTCTGCACGGAGTTCATCGTTGGGCCCGTGGGCTGTAAGGCGCGGATCCTTCTCGAACGGGACTACGGTGTCCTCAACGAACGCGCGCACCTGTGCTGCGCGGTCGGCCAGATTCTTGGGAATTTCAAAGTCAATCATGGAAACTCTCGGTCGCCGAGCGTCCCCGACGCCAGTTGTGCCGGGGGTCCGGTGCTGCCTCGTAGGAATGCAGTTCCACCGGATACCAGCCGAGTATGGTCTTTGGACATCGGAGCCAGGCAGGACTGAAGCAGACACTGTGGGTGACAGAATCTGCCATTCGCAACCGGGCGGGTGTTGAGCGTCGCTGCGGTTGAGCGAGAGGCCGATCTTGTGCGGCATCGACGTTGAGGACGTTGATGGCGACGTGGGTTGGGTGGCTGGGAGTGTCAGGGTGAGGACGGCCCGGATTGGCTCCGGGTTTCGAAAGCCATACAGCCCTTCCTGTAGCGCCTCGGCTCCCTGCTGGCGCCGTGGAAAATGGCTGCCGTTGACACACGCCGCACGGTGCGTTCCGACGATGGAGAGGCTCGGGAGGCTACGTCCGCGCCGGAGCCTCTATTCGGGCACTGTGGCTGCGACCGCTGTCGGTGTGACAGTTCCTTGCCGCACACGACATGTGCCGCTATTTCGGCTCTGGCTGAGCGGCCGGAGTCGGGAGGGCGCTGGGCTCGCGGTTGCGGACTCGCGGCTGGCAGGCACGATGCACCTGCTGGTCGCGGTGAAACCGAGAGCTGACGTACCGCCCGTGACAACGGCCGAGCCTTCTTCGGACTCCATTGTTTGCTTGGTTCTGGTTCAGATGCGTTCGATCAGCGTGGCATTGGCCATGCCAGCGCCCTCACACATTGTTTGTAGGCCCCAACGGCCTCCGGTGTCCTCGAGGTGGTTCATGAGCGTAGTGAGGAGTCGGGTTCCTGAAGAGCCCAGTGCGTGTCCCAGTGCGATGGCTCCGCCCCGCGGGTTGAGTCGATCCGGATCGGCACCGAGTTCGCGGGCCCAGGCCAGCGGGACGGGCGCAAACGCCTCGTTGACCTCGTAGGCGTCGATGTCATCGAGGGAGAGGCCTGCCGCGGCGAGAACCTTCTTAGTCGCGGGTATGGGCGCAGTCAGCATGAGCATCGGGTCCTCGCCGGCAACGGCGAACCCGACAAAGCGGGCGCGAGGAGTAAGACCGAGCCTGTCTGCGGTGCGGGCACTCATGATTAGCGCCGCAGACGCACCGTCGGTGAGAGGCGAGGAATTGCCAGGTGTGATGTGCCAGCCGATCTCAGGGAATCGCTGCGCGAACTCGTTGGTGTGGAACGAGGAAGTCAGGTTGCCGAGAGCCTCATGCGTAGTGGACGCACGCACGGTTTCGTCAGTGGCATGAAGTCCTTCGGAACCGTCAGACGATACGATCCGAATCGGGAAGATCTCCCTGTCGAAAAGCCCCCGGGAGGCGGCTTCCGCGGCTCGCGTGTGCGAAGCCGCTGAAAACGCGTCTAGCTCCTCCCGATGGAACTTCCACTTGGCCGCGATCAGCTCTGCGGAGATGCCCTGGTGGACCAGGCCTTTAGGGTAGCGGGTAGCGAGCTTCGCCCCAGCAGTGTCGTGGCCCATCGGCGATGTGTTCATTGGGACGCGGCTCATCGACTCGACGCCACAGGCGATCGCCACGTTGTACGCACCGGCGATGACGCCCTGCGCTGCGAAGTGGACGGCCTGCTGACTCGAGCCGCATTGTCGGTCGATCGTCGTCGCCGGCACCGATTCGGGGAATCCCGCGGCGAGGAGGGCCGAGCGCGAGATGTTCATTGCCTGCTCCCCCACTTGCTGCACACATCCACCGATGACGTCGTCGACTTCACCCGGGTCGATGCCGGTGCGCGCGATCAGGGCTCCGAGTACCTCGGCCAGTAGGTCCACCGGATGGAAGCCGGATAGTGCACCGCCGGGCTTTCCCTTGCCGGACGCGAGGCGTACGACGTCCACGAGGACCGCGTCGTCCGTCATGCGATTCCCTTTCATCGTTCAGTTTCCTGTCCATTCCGGGGGACGTTTCTCGGTGAAGGCTCGCGGGCCTTCCTGGGCGTCAGCAGACGCGAATACCAACCGCATCACGGCGTCATTTTGGGCCCAGATGGGGTCGTCCCAATCGTCGGCGTGGGCGGCCTTGTGGATCAGCGCTTTCGACTCGCGGACAGCCAGCGGCGCGTTGGCGGCGATGGTCCGGGCCAGCTCCAGGGCGACAGTGAGAGCGGTGCCCGTGGGCGCCACCTTGTTGATCAGCCCCAGTTTCAATGCACGGGCGGCGCTGATCCGATCGCCGGTCAGCGCCATCTCCAATGCCAGCTTTCGCGGAATCTGCTGTGGAAGGCGCACCAATCCGCCCGCGCCCGCGACGATCCCACGGGTGACCTCGGGAAGTCCGAGCTCCGCGAACTCGTCGGCCACCGCGAGGTCGCTGGCCAGGATCAGTTCGGTGCCTCCACCCAGCGCGATGCCGTTGACCGCCGATATCGTTGGCTTCCGGACCCAATGGCGGACATAGCCAGCAGCGCCCCATTCAGGGTGCGCCGGGTCCGACAGATGCTCCCCAGCGGCAACGGCCTTCAGGTCAGCTCCCGCGCAGAAGGCGCGACCCGCCCCAGTCAGAACGATGGCTCTGATCTCGGGGTCGGACTCGGCGCGCTTGAGGCTCGCTCCCAAAGCGGTCGAGAGTGCTTCATTGATCGCATTAAGAGACCCGGGCCGGTTAAGCATGAGGACAGCAACGGCCCCCTGCTTCCGATAGGAAACGGGAACTTGGGTGGCCTCCTCAGACATGCGTCTTCACTCCCGCAATCGCTGCTCGCGCTGGGGAGTCATCGGCCGACTGGACGCGGTCTGCGAGATTCCGGAGCGTCTCCCGGTCTTCCTTGTCCTGCACCGCGATCGAGAACTCCACGTCGGTTACCACACCCGCGAAACGGTCGAGCAACTTGGTGCCGATCTCGTCGTAGGTCCCGATGACGGCGAACTGATCCAGGACATCATCACTGATCATCTCGGGCAGCTCCTCCCAGCGCTGGGCCTTCGAAAGATGCTTGGCTTTCTCAGCGAGGGAGTCGAGGCCGAGATGGTCGAACGCGGCGCGATAGCCAGGAGTCGACGCGTAGAACGCGATTCTTGCCCGGGCGTCACGCACCTTCGGTACCAGCTCCTCCTCGGTGCGAGCCGATGCGACCAGCGGCTTCATGCACACCCGGAAATCGTCGAGGGAACGGTCGGCCCTGGCGGCGCCCTTCCTGACCGCAGGAAGCATCACCTCCTCGATGTACGAGGGGGTGCAGACGGGGTGCGGCCTGATGCCGTCGGCCACCTCGCCTGCCACGCCACACAGGTGCGAGTTGACGGCAGCCAGGTGGATCGGGATATCCGGATGCTCGATCGGACCCGCGTTAAACAGCGGCACCATGAGGTCGAGGTTGTAGTGCTGACCCTTCACGTCCAGCCGGGTGCCGTTCTGCCAGCAGTCCCACACTGCGCGTACGGCGTGGACGTACTCGCGCATCCACGGCCCTGGCGGCGACCATTCCAAGCCATAGCGACGAACGATGTGTCCGCGGACCTGAGTGCCCAGCCCGAGCGTGAACCGCCCGCGGGAGAGTTTCTGAAGCGTCCAGGCCTGAAGCGCCATGACCGTGGGACTACGGGGAAAGGCGACGGCGACAGCAGTACCGAGCCTCAGCTGGGTCGTGGCTGACGCGGCCAGAGCCAGCACCGTGAATGGGTCGTCCTTGGTCTCTTCGACTGCGAGACCGCCGTAGCCGATCTCTTCAAGCAACGCAGCGCTCTGCGCAATGGAGTGGATGTCCAAAGGGGTGTCCGGCGTGCGGAGACCAGGATCGACCTTGCCGAGCGGAAGCAGAGTTTCGAGGCGCACGGCTCTCCTTAAGGTGGCGGTTTCATGTCCCGTGAGCCGTGACGTTACGCACCGCGAACCCGGCGTGGGAGGACAAAAAGCAACGACGACAGGGACTCAATCGTTCATCGTCTAGTGATGCCAAAGCTGACGGTGATCGGTCAGAGATCGGACTTACCGCCACATCCGATGAGACAGGTTCGTTGGGTTCTGACGGCGGGTAGATGTGATGATCGAAGCGGACGGTGATTCTGTTGAGGTGGTTGAGGATTACGCCGTCGGACGACGACGGCTGATCCGAAACTCAGCCGGTGACAGACCGGTCCACTCCCGAAACGCTCGAGTGAAGGCGCGCGGCTCGGAGTACCCTGTGAGTCGCGAGATCTTTCGGACCGGCTGCTTGGTCTCCGTCAGCAGTCGTTCCGCCAGCTGACGCCGCGTCTGCTCCTTGATCGTGCGGTACGATGTCGCCTCCTGCCGGAGCTTCCGCCTCAGCGTCTGTTCGGAGTAGTAGAGTCGCTCCGCGACTTGTGCAAAGGTCGGGAACTCCAAGGGCGCTCCGCGCCTCGGCTCCAGGACGCTTGCGACCCGGTTGGCGACGTTCGGCCACCCCGTAGTCGGTGTCATGACCGACAATGGTGACGCCGCGAGGAATTCCTTGAGCTCATCGCGGTCGCGCAGGATCGGACGCTCGAGGGAGGGCCGCGACAGGACTAGACCGTTGGCCTCCGCCGAGAACACAGGCTGTCGACCGAAGAGCAGCTCGAGCTCGGTGGCGCAGGTCGAGGCTGCGTCGTGGGCGAACATGACTTCGTTGAGCTCGGGTGGTGAGCCCGTCAGCCAGCCCCAGAGGCGGAACCAGATGCTGGCCCAGAACTCGACGAAGTAGTGCGCCGGGTCGAGTTCTGGGCGCGCAAGCTGCACGGTCCAGGTCACCTGGTCACCTGACGATTCAAACGCCATCTCGAGGGCGTCGGTGGCCAGCGTGTAGAACAAGACGCCCTTCCTGATGGCCTGTTCCAACGTGGGTTCCGCGAACGAGATGTGGACCATCATCGCGAAGGTTCCGGGCTTCGACCTCGTGTCGGTGTAGCCCATGAACTCATCGTCGAGTGCGTCAACTACGAGACGAACAAGTCTGGCGAGCACCGACAGGTCCCCGCGCCACTCAGGGTCGCCGACCTCATTCCAGGAGAGGCCAACAGCCGCGAGCAGGGCTTCGTCGTCAAGGCCCGCTCGACGTGCCCCGACGAGAGCCTCACGGAAGTAGTGAGAGCTGGACGTCGGCAACGGCATGCACCCTTCGTCATTAAGCCGATCTCGAAAATCTGCGGAGAACTCGATTACCTGCTCTGAGGTGGTGGACCACCCTGTCGGTGAACCGGAGCTGATCGAAAGCGGCCTTCGGCGGCCTTGCGCTCCAGATTCAGCCAGCGGGCTACGGCATCAGCGCGATTAGCCGCGCCCAGCTTGCGTAGGATGTTCTTTACGTGCGTCTTTACCGTGCCCTCGGAGACGACAAGCCGATCGGCGATGCGGCCGTTGGTGTCGCCGGTCGCCATCCAGCGGAGCACATCCAGTTCCCGGCGAGTTAGTGGAGACTCCGGCGCAAGCTCGTAAGCGGCATACGAGGAGTCGGTCGCGGGAGGACTCGTTGGCGCAGTCGGTTCGGCTGACTCGTCGTCGCGCGACAGCAGGATCTCGCGGTTGGCGAACCTGTACACAGTGGACGAGATGCCCTCGGCAAGCTTGTCGATGGTGGCGCGCATTGATCGCATCCGCTCCACCATCACCGCCCGTTGCAGCGCATAGCTGGCTCCTTCGGCAAACAGCGACAGCAGTTCGAGGTCGAACCCGTCCACATCTCCCCGGTGGAAGTACCTGTCGGCGTGCACAAACCCGATCACGCGCGAGCCGGTCGTGAGCGGCGCGCCGACATAGGATCGGGACAGCGAGGTCTCCGCGATCTCCTTGTGCACCTTGTGCGCCTGGTGTTGAACATCAGTGACGAGAATGCCGACCCGGCGACGCACTATCTCCGCTTCGCGAAGATGGGGACCGATGCGTGTCGGGTGCTCCGCCCCCGCTCGCAAGATCTCCTCCGTCCAGCCTGGATCTCCGATCACGTGAACCGCCTCCGGCACCCAGATGGAGTCGTGGATGCGCGAAATGATCGACCTGTCGAATCCAAGAGCGCAGACCGCTTCCGGAGCCATCTCCATCAGTTCCGCGGCTGAGTCGACATGGTGAAAGCGGTCCAGCGCCGTGCGGACCGTGTTGAGCGCGGCACGCCGTCTGCCGGTGTCCGCTGTCCGGACGAGTGCATCGACCCGACGGATGTCGGACAAGAGGTCAACCAGGTCGTCGGTCTCCGCAACTCGTTCGGCGGCAGTGGGATCGCCTCTCAATGCAGTGGTCACGGCTGTCCATGCTTCGTTCAGCGCCGCGTTGGCGGCGCCAAAGCTTTCGACTTCGGCCGGCTGAGGCACCTGATCCCGGTCTAAGAGGCGCGCCGCTGAATCAAGCACTGCGGTCACCTCGCGTACTCCGTTATCGGTGAGCGCCATGCGGAAGGTGGACGGTTTGCCAGCTCGCTGACTCACGTGCTCCTGACTTATCCTGGTCATCACATATCTCCTGGTGACCTCGTTCGACGTCCCAGCAGACTGGCTATGCCAACTGTGGCGGACGTTACAACTTTCAGGACAGCGTCACACACGTAACTGCACAGTGGAACCGCGATTGCCGAACGGGAGATATACATACCCCCCACGGCAGATGTGACGTAGACGCCCGCGCTGGGAACCTCGCTTTGCCGATCCGCCCTGGCGACGAGGCGGAGTCGTTCGGCACCGCCTGCCAGATCGAGGTCGTTGACCGCAGCGATGGTCAGCTTGGTCATAGAGTGTCGAATGTGGTCGTGACGCCGCCACTCCGGGTGCTCCGCGTCTGACAAGCCCTGACCAATGGCTCGACGGTGACGAGTGCGCGGGTCAGGGTAGGGCGGGCACTGCTCGCAGGCGGCCTGCTGCTGTCGGCATCTCCGATGGCTGTGGAGTGCGGGGCAAACCGCGTCCCGGTTCCCGTGTGGCCTCGTGTTGGTCGCATTTCCGACTCTGGCGCGCATATTCCCGGTCCTTCAGCGTCCGCACCAGTTCCCGCTCTGCCTCAGAGGATGTGACATTCCCTCGTTGGAGGCATGAATCCTCCCCCTGCGGGAGACGCCACCTCGCATGGGCAACCCCAGACTTGACCTGACAATGCATTCGCCCGCGAAAACTCGGTGACCTTGGAGGGGCAATGACCACAGATCGAATGACTAGCTCCGAATGGGATCTCGTGTTCGATGAGGACGAGAACAGCACTCACCTGATCCCGGCGACCTCGGAGGGCAAGCCAGCGTACTACCACGTGAACATCTCCAGCAAGGAGTTCTGGGCCCAACCATGGGAACAGCGGGAGGAGACCTTCGCTGTGTTGCGGCGCGAACAGCCGGTCTCCTGGCAGCGCCCGGTTGAAGACGCCGTGGTACCGGACCCGGACGACCCTGGTTATTGGGCCGTGGTGAAGCACGCCGACATCGTGCGAGTCAGCCGTGACAGCGACACGTTCGTTTCTGGCATGGGTGTGTTGATGGACCTGCTTCCGTCGATCTTCCTGGAGCTCACTCAGAGCTTCATGGCCATGGACAACCCGAAGCATGACCAGTTGCGCAAGCTGGTGTCGTCGGCGTTCACGCCGAAGCGCATGCGGCGGATGCATGAGCAGATTGAGCTCGCGGCGAAGGAGGTCGTGGACTCGTTCGCCTCAGAGCCGTCAGGTGAGGTCGATTTTGTGTCCCGCTGCGCCGAGGTGATGCCCGTGCGGGTGTTCTTTGACATCATGGGCATCCCGGAGCACCTGCGAAAGCGAACTGCCGAAGCAGCCGCTGACATCGTGGCGTGGGCCGATCCTGAGACTCTCGGCGATCGCGATGCGTCGGAGGTCCAGACCGAGGCAGCCACGATCCTCCACGACATCTGCCGCGAACTCTTCGAGATCAAGTCGAAGGAGCCGGGCGACGACCTGTTTACCGGGTTGATGAACGCGGAGCTTGATGGACGCAAACTTGACGAGGTCGAGCTGGGTGCCTTCTTCGTGCTCTTGTCAGTTGCCGGCACGGACACCACCAGGCATACGTCAGCGCTTACGGTGCGCGCGTTCACGCAGTTCCCAGAGCAGCAGCACTGGCTCATGGCGGACTACGAAGGGCGGATCGACAACGCTGTGGAGGAGTGGATCCGTTATGCGTCCCCGGTGATGAACTTCCGGCGTACCGCGGTCAAAGAGACCGAACTCGGAGGCAAGAAGATCGTCCCAGGCGACAAGGTCGTCATGTTCTACGCCTCAGGCTCCATGGACGAGGAGGTGTTTGACGAGCCCGAGAAGTTCGACCTGGCACGTCCCAACGCGCACGAGCACACTGGTTTCGGCGGTGGGGGAGTGCATTTCTGCCTAGGGAACCAGCTTGCCAAAGCCATGCTCAAGGCACTCTTCCGGGAGCTTCTCACGCGGATTCCGGACCTAACGGCAGATGAGCCGGAGATGATGGGCACGAATTTCATGCGGGGTGTAAGGCGCATGCAAGTGCGTTTCACGCCGGAGCAGAGGTGAGGGTTATGGCGGCTCGCATTGACGTCGAAGTTGATCCCGCGAAGCGTTCCGGCCTCGCGTTGTGAAACTGCCGCGCCCGAGGTCTTCGAGATACAGGACGACGGGTTCGCCGATGGTTCCGGTCGATAGGAAGCCGTCGGAATTCGCTTGCTCACGCTAGGGGTTACCGCACTCCTTGGCAAGCGGCATGCCGCACTACGTCTCGGCCTTCGGGTGATGCGGAGTGCGGTGCTCTCGTTGCGCATGTGGCGGCAATACCGCAGTAGGTTTGGAATCGATAACATGGACTCAATCGCTAACCCTGGAGCGCGCGTCGATCTCGGCGTACTCGAATCCTGGATGTCTGCCAACGGCATTGGACAGGGACCGCTCGAGCGGGTCAGGCCGGTCGGTGGCGGCACTCAGAACGTCATGCTGAGGTTCTACCGTGGTGGGCGTGAGTTCGTACTGAGACGGGGGCCTTGGCACCTGCGGCCGAACAGCAACGACATCGTGTTGCGGGAAATCAAGGTGCTCTCAGCCCTCGCAGGGACCAATGTGCCGCACCCTCGACTAATCGCAAGCTGTCCGGATCCAAATATTCTAGATGGGGCCGTCTTCTATCTCATGGAGCCGATCGACGGGTTCAATGCGGCGCTCGAACTCCCCAGTGTGCACGCAGGTGATCCGGTTGTGCGGCATCGCATGGGGCGATCGATCGTGGATGCCCTGGCTGAGCTGGGGGCAGTGGATCACGACGCGGTTGGCCTGACGCACTTCGGAAAACCCGCGGGATTTCTGGAGCGTCAAGTCCCGCGCTGGCTCGGCGAGCTGGATTCCTATGCCGCGCTCTACGGTTACCGAGGGGAGCTTCCCGGGGTAGCGAGGATAGCTCAATGGCTGGAAAGCCGGCGGCCACGGAATTGGCGGCCTGGTCTTATGCACGGTGACTACCATTTCGCAAACGTCATGTTCTCCCGGACCGGACCAGAAGTTGTGGCGATCGTGGACTGGGAGATGTGCACGGTCGGTGACCCGCTACTCGACCTCGGTTGGTTGCTGGCGACGTGGCAGTTGCCGGACGCGCCGAGCATCTTCGGTGGACCGTTCATGCTCTCATCCGGCCTGCCGCGTCCGGAGGACCTTGTCACCCGCTATGCGGCGCGCTCGTCCCGTGACCTGTCCCATATGAACTGGTACACGGTGCTGGCCTGTTTCAAGCTCGGCATCCTCTTGGAAGGCACCTGGGCTCGGGCTCTGGCTGGGCAGGCCTCACTGGATTTGGGAGAGGCGTTGCACCAGACCACGCTGCGCCTCTTCGAGCGCGCCGAGAATCTTATGGAGAAGGCGACATGACCGCTGCGGGAATAGGCACCGACGCTAAAGGGCCGCTCGTGGGCCTCCGGGTGGTGGAACTGGCCGGCATCGGCCCGGCGCCGTACGGCGCCATGCTGCTCGCCGACCTTGGGGCCGATGTCATCCGAATCGATCGACCGGGTGGACACGCGGGCAACCCGGTACCGCCTGAGCATGACTTCCTGAACCGGGGCCGTCGATCCATCATGCTGGATCTCAAATCTCCTGGGGACCTGAGTACGGCGCTGACCCTGGTTCGCGACGCCGATGTTTTCATCGAGGCATACCGACCGGGAGTGGCTGAGCGACTGGGCCTGGGGCCAGCCGAGTGCCTGGCCACCAATCCTCGTCTGGTCTACGCGCGGATGACGGGTTGGGGGCAGGACGGTCCGCTTGCGGATTGCGCAGGACATGACATCACCTACATCGCCCGTTCGGGTGCGCTCTACGCGATCGGGGACCAGGCACCGACAGTCCCGCTCAATCTAATAGGTGACTTCGGTGGGGGAGGGATGCTCCTGGCCCTAGGCGTCCTCGCAGCGGTGCGTCACGCGGAGCAGAGCGGCAGTGGTCAGGTCGTGGATGCCGCGATTCTCGACGGAACCGTGTCTCTGCTGACGATGCTCCACACGTGGCGCGCTGTTGGACTTTGGCAGGACGAACGCGCGTCCAACATGCTCGACGGAGGCGCTCACTTCTACCGCGTCTACGAGACCGCCGACGGTCGTCACGTGGCTGTCGGGGCCATTGAGCCGCAGTTCTACGAGCGGCTGCGGGTCGGACTCGGGATCCCCGCCGACGACGAGCGGTGGCGCGCCGGCCACTCGGACCGGGCGCTATGGCCTTCTCTTTCAGAGCGAGTCGGAGGCATCATCAAGGGTTACACGCTGGAGCACTGGGTAAGGGTGTTCGACGGGATCGACGCGTGCGTCGCCCCCGTCCTTACACCCGAGGAAGCGACCGAGGACAAGCACAACGTCGCACGCTCAGTCTTCCTGGATGTGGACGGCGTATCCCAGCCTGCACCGGTGCCTCGATTCGACCGAACGCCACCTGGGCCCCCGAGTCCTCAGCCGATACCAGGGGAACACACCGAGCTGCTGCGTTCAGCACTCGCCACTGCGGAGGTCTGGCGGAACGACCGACCTTCTACGAGGAAAAACCGCAACTAGGTTGGAGAAAGTACATGCAACAACGCCGTCTCGGCGGACAGGGTCTGAGCACGTCCGCCATCGGGCTCGGAACGATGGGTATGACGGTTGCGTACGGACCATCCGATCGCGATGAGTGTATTGCGACCATTCGAAAAGCGTTCGATCTTGGTGTCACGTTCCTCGATACAGCTGAGTTGTACGGCCGTGGCGAGGGTGAGCGGCTCCTTGGCGAAGCAGTCAAGGACTTCCGTGATGAGGTAACCATCGCGACCAAGTTTGGCTTCGACTTCACCGGGACGCGGCCCAGTGGACTGGACAGCCGTCCCGAGCACATCCGCGAGGTGGTCGAGAAGGCCTTTGTGGACCTTGGGACCGACCATATCGATGTCTTGTATCAGCACCGCGTTGACCCTGACGTGCCCATTGAGGACGTCGCCGGTGTGGTTGGGGAGTATGTCGAGGCCGGTAGGGTTCGTTACTTCGGGCTCAGCGAGGCCGGAGAACAAACCATTAGGCGCGCGCATGCCGTGCACCCGGTATCAGTACTGCAGACGGAGTACTCGCTCTTCGAGCGCGACGTCGAGACGTTGTTCCCCACTCTTCGCCAGTTGGGTATCGGGTTCGTGGCCTATTCGCCCCTTGGCCGTGGTCTCCTTACGAATGCCGCGCAGGCAGGGAGCGAATACAGTGACGGCGACTTTCGGGGCATCGACCCACGCTTCCAGGGTGAGAACTACGAACGCAACGCCGCAGCTGCCGGTGAGTTGCGAGATATCACCGCGGAGAAGGGAGTCACCCTTGCTCAGCTCGCGCTGGCCTGGGTGCTGGCCCAAGGGCGAGACATCGTGCCCATTCCTGGAACTCGCAGCCCGCAGCGGCTGGCCGACAACCTGGCGAGCGCGGACGTGACGCTCACTGGCGCCGACCTGGCGCGGATCAGGGAGATCCTGCCCGATGGCAGCTACGGCGACCGATACCCGAGTTCCATGTTGCCGGAGTGGGTATGAACGGGAGGTTCTTGCCATGCATCTGACCCTCGGACTGCACCGCGCTTTGCAGCGTCACCCTGATGCTGTCATGACTATCTGCGGTGACCGCACACGTACCTTCAGGGAGGTCGCCAACCGGGTAGCCCGCCTTGCGGGAGTCCTGCAAGAGCGCGGAATCGGGGCCAGTGACCGGGTAGCGTTACTAGCCCTCAACTCAGATCGATACAGCGAGTGTCTGCTCGCTGTTCCCTGGGCCGACGCCGTGGTGGTGCCGTTGAACACCAGGTGGAGTCCATCTGAGATCGACTACGTACTCGAAGACTCTGGCGCCACCGCCGTGGTTATCGACGACGCCTTTGTCAACCTCCTGCCCGTCATTCGCGCCGCAGACCGCGAGCTTCTCGTTCTGTTCGCCGGTGAGGGCCCGGTTCCAGAGGGCTCGGTGAACCTGGAGACGCTGATCGCGAGCAGCAGCCCAATCCCAGATGCACGCCGAGGTGGAGACGAGCTGGCCGGACTGTTCTACACGGGCGGAACAACCGGCTTTCCGAAGGGCGTGATGCTCACGCACGACAACCTCGGTGTGTCCGCGCTGGGCGGCATCACGACAGAGCCGTCCTTCGGCAGACTCGGAACGTGTCTCCATGCCGCTCCAATGTTCCATCTTGCGGACCTGTTCAGTTGGAACATCGGCGTTGTGACGGGCGGGAGACACGTCATGATCCCGGCCTTCAGGCCAGATGCCGTGCTGTCCGCTATTGCCACACATCGAGTAACCAGCGCGGTCTTCGTGCCGACGATGATTCGTGCCTTGCTGGACTACCCGGGGCTAGGTGAGCATGACACCACGAGCATGCGGCATGTTCTGTACGGCGGCGCCCCCATGCCCCGGTCCCTTCTCGAGCGAGCGATGGCGGCCTTCCCGAACGCAGAGTTCGTGCAGGCGTACGGGATGACAGAGACGGCTGGACTGATCACGATGCTGGCCGCCGAGGACCACCGTCAGGGCGTCAACCTTGGCGCTGCTGGCCGTGTCGTAGCGCATGCTGAGGCGTGCATCGTCGATGCCGAGGGAAACGAGCTTCCTCGAGGCGAGACTGGTGAGGTGGTCGTCCGTGGGGATCACGTCACGCCCGGGTATTGGAACCGGCCGACCGAAACAGCATCCGCGTTCTGCGGAGACTGGTTGCGGACCGGTGATGCAGGCGTCATGGATGCGGATGGGTATATCGAGGTCGTGGACAGAATCAAGGACATGATCGTCACGGGCGGGGAAAACGTATATTCCGCAGAAGTCGAGGCCGCACTCTGCACCCACCCCGGCATTGCTGCTGCCGCGGTCATCGGGCTGCCAGACCCGGACTGGGGCGAATGTGTTCATGCTGTTCTTGTCGCCCGAGACGGGATTTCCTATCCGGATCCCGCCGACATCGGCGGCCACGTCCGCTCGCGGCTTGCCGGATACAAGGTGCCCCGATCCTTCGAGTTCGTCGAGGCCCTACCCATGTCGGCTGCCGGCAAGGTACTCAAACGTGAGCTCCGGGCGCAAGCCGCAGCGACGCAATCGGAGGAGCTATCTACCCCGCACTGAGCGTCCCAGGAGTGTGGCAGCGTAACCCTTTCTCCGACATCCGGGCATTGCGAACCTGGCGTACGACCGGCAATTCGAGCATGGGTACGCCACTCAAAGCGGCGGGTCCGCTCTGCCCTAGGAGGATGTTGCAATCCTGATACAGGTAGGCACCCAGCAATACGGGTGGAACATCGACCAGGCACATGACGACGACGTTCGGCAGGTGTTCAAGCACTTCGCCGCAGTGGGTATTGACGTTGTCGAGGTCATCAGCCAGCTGGGACGTGAGCGCGTCGCCACGTTCCAGAAGTCGTGGACAGCGCTGTGTGACAACGTCGCGGCGACCATGGCTAGGAAGGTGATTTGACGTGCAGATTGGCATGATCGGTGCCGGTCGTATGGGTGCGAATCTTGCCCGGCGGCTGCTGTCGGCCGGGCACGACTGCGTAGTGTGCGACCCCACTCCGGCAGCGGTGTCCCAGGTGGAGGCGCATGGCGCCGTTGGCGCCGCGTCGGTTCCGGCTCTGGTGGATGCACTGCACACACCCCGCGTCGTCTGGGTGATGGTGCCCGCCGCGCAGACAGGTTCCGTGGTGGATGAGCTCGCGGGTGAGCTCGCCGCGGGTGATGTCGTCATCGACGGTGGAAACTCGTACTACCGGGATGCCGTGGCGAGGGCAGCCGCGCTCGCCGAGTACGGGATCGACTTCGTCGACGTCGGCACCAGCGGTGGGGTGTTCGGCTTGGAACGCGGGTTCTGCTTGATGATCGGCGGGAAAGACGATGCCGTCGCTCGGCTCGACCCCGTCTTCCGTGCGCTGGCACCCGGCGTCGACGTGGCCGCGCGGACACCGGGACGCATAGCTGAACCGGCGACCGAAGAGCACGGCTATCTCCATTGCGGCCCTTCCGGCGCCGGGCACTTCGTGAAGATGGTCCACAACGGAATCGAGTACGGTCAGATGGCCGCGCTGGCCGAAGGGCTGGCGATTCTACGAAAGGCCGACATCGGGATGGCCGAATGCGCGTCCAGCGCCGAGGCCGCCCCACTCGACAACGCTGAGTTCTATCGCTACGCCTTCGACATACCCGCCATCGCGGAAGTATGGCGACGCGGCAGCGTCGTGAGCTCATGGTTGCTCGACCTGACCGCCACCGCGCTGCGCGCCGACCCGGAACTCGCGGAGTTCAGCGGGCGCGTCTCGGACTCCGGCGAAGGACGGTGGACGGTGCAGGCCGCGGTCGATGAAGGCGTACCCGCCTACGTACTCACCGCCGCCCTGTACGAACGATTCAGCTCCCGAAACGAAGGCGACTACGCGGACAAAGCCCTGTCGGCAATGCGCAAGGCCTTCGGCGGCCACTTGGAACCTGGGACAGGCGAATGACTAGGGCGGCGAACGATCGGAGACTCGTGTTGGAGAACGCGTCACTAAGGGAGAAGCGGGTTCGACGGAGCGTGCCCTCGGACTGGAGCGAGCTCGACAGCCGCGCCGTCGACACCATCCGCGTGCTCGCCGCCGACGCCGTCGAGCACTGCGGCAGTGGGCATCCCGGCACCGCGATGAGCCTCGCCCCGGCCGCCTACACGCTGTTCCAGCGGACGATGCGGCACGACCCGGCCGACCCGCACTGGCAGGGGCGGGACCGGTTCGTGCTCTCGGCGGGCCACTCCAGCCTCACCCTCTACATCCAGCTCTTCCTCGCCGGATACGGCCTGGAGATTGACGACCTGAAGCAGCTCCGCCGCTGGGGCTCGCGGACCCCGGGACACCCGGAGTACGGCCACACGCCGGGTGTCGAGACCACCACGGGGCCGCTGGGGCAGGGGCTGGCCAACGCGGTCGGCATGGCGATGGCGGCCCGCCGCGAGCGGGGCCTGTTCGACCCGGACACCCCGGCCGGCGAGAGCGTGTTCGACCACCACATCTATGTCATCGCCTCCGACGGGGATATCGAGGAGGGTGTGACCTCGGAGGCGTCGTCGCTGGCGGGCCGCCAGGAGTTGGGCAACCTGGTCGTGCTCTACGACGACAACCAGATCTCCATCGAGGACGACA
>Ga0299914_10000299_pt1 | contig 29660 bp, 32 predicted proteins | sample RVTome_10_FD_201361 | JGI IMG/M metagenome (GOLD analysis project Ga0299914, IMG submission 201361) | Soil microbial communities from uranium-contaminated site in the Upper Colorado River Basin, Wyoming, United States - RVT153D57 (version 2) ... | reverse complement strand
GATCATGGTGATGCCGAAGAACGTCATGAGGTGCGCCGCGACGCCGCGCGCCGTCGGGGCGGGAACGATTGGATGGCGCCGCGCCAGCTCGATGACGAAGGGCGTGGCCAGCGCCCAGGGCAGCCAACCCGCCAGCTCGATCACGAACAGCAGCACTTCGTCGCCACGCCGCCCGATGGCGTGCTGGATGAAGAGAGACTGCGTGGCCTCGAACACGGCGGCGGCGAACCAGAAGATGGCGATCCATCGCCAGCTGATCGGCGCGGAAGGCGGGGCGGAATGGGTCATGCCGACGCTCTTAGCCCAAGTCGCGGCAAGCGCCGCATCAATGCAGCGAATCCCCTGAACGCTGCAGCGAGCTGCCTTCGTCCACGTGGCAGGCCCTCTTAGGCTGGGCCCGATATGGTCAGAGGAAGCACTTCATGAACGGCGTCGCGCCCCAATTGTCTTCACCACCCGCCATGCGCGGCGATCCCGTCACGCGCGTTTCACGCATCGGCGGGATCGCTCTGGCATTCGCCGCCGCCGCGCCGGCGGCCGCCCAGGACAATGCCGTCACCACCGCTTCCGACGCGTTCGGCGAGCGCGCCGGGATCGAGCAATCGGGCCTCTATACCGAAAGCCAGGTGCGCGGCTTCGACCTCAACGATAGCGGCGCCTATCGCATCGACGATGCCTACTTCAGCCGCGCCCAAGGGCTGGACGACACGATTCTGGCGGGCGTCAGCGTGCGCGTCGGCGTGAACGCCGCGCGCCTCCCTTACCCTGCACCCTCGGGAGTCGTGAACTATCGGTTGCGCGAGGCCGGGCCGACGAACGAGCTGCGACTGGGCGCGGGCTTTCGCGATTTCGGGACGCGCGTGGTCCAGGGCGATATCTCGCTGCGCGCGGGGGCGCTCGATCTCGCTGGCGGTGTCGTGTGGCGCCCCGTGTGGCGCCTCGCGCGTGGCGAGCGCGGCTCGGCCATCAATGGCGGCGCCGTGGTCGGCTGGAACGTCGCGCCCGGTCACCGGCTGCGCGTGTTCGGATCGATCAACGACCGCGAATATGACGGCGACTATGCGGTCATCCCGACCGCAGGGGCGATCCCGCCGAACCTCAGGCCGCTGCACCAATATTCGCCGGACTGGGCGCGGACCGTGGGCACGACCACCAACCTTGGCCTCCTCTACCGCGGCGAGCTCCACGGTTTCACCGTCGACGCATCGGCCTTCCGCTCGATCTTCTCCCTCGACAATGCGGACAACACGCTGATCTCGTCGGACGCAGAGGGAAACGCGACTGCTGTCACGCTACGGACCCCGAAGCGCGACTACCGGGTCTCCAGCACCGGTGAGATTCGGCTGGGGCGCGCGTTCGACACCGGCGATTTTGGGAACCACGTCACGCTGTCGCTGCGCGGCCGGCACACCATCACCGAGCTCGCCTCCAGCCTCGCCATCCCGCTGGGCGCGTTCGACCTCGCCACCGGCGACCCGCCGAATGTGCCCGAACGTCCCTGGTCCGGCACGCGCGGCGAGGACGTCGTCAACCAGTATACCGTTTCGGCGGGCTATGGCCTGACCTGGCGCGACCGTGTGCAGCTGCGCTTCGGGGTGCACCGGACGCGCTACGACAAGGCGGTGCTTTCAACGTCCGGCGTCTCGAGTGAGCGCATCAGCGAGACGACCAACCACAACGTTTCCGCCGTCGTCAACCTGACCGACCGCTTCGCTTTGTTCGGGAGTTGGGTGACGGGGCTGGAAGAAAGCGGGTCGGCGCCAGCGTCCGCAATCAACCGCGAAGAAGTCCTGCCGCCGGTGGAGACCGAGCAATTCGAATTGGGCGCGCGCTACGCTTTTTCCCCGCGGCTGACCCTGATCGCCGCGCTTTTCGACGTCTCGAAACCCAACCAGGGCTTTCGTCTCGACCGGACGTTCGGTGTCGTCGGGCAGGTCCGCCATCGCGGTTTCGAGGCCTCGATCGCCGGGGAGCTCACCCCCAGCACCAGCATCCTGGCGGGCTTCGTCGCCTTCGACTCCGAGCTCACCGGCACGCTTGTCGATGCCGGCCTGGTCGGTTCGCATGACGTGGGCGTCTCCCAGATCGTCGCGAACGCCACGATCGTGCGCCGGTTCGGACCGAATTGGTCGCTGGACGCGACGCTCAGCTACATGGGCGAGCGCTGGGTCGACACGGCCAACACCTTCAAGGCGCCGGCCGTGACGACGCTCAGCCTCGGCCTGCGCCATCGCTTCAGGCTCGGCGGCCGCCCGGCCGACGTGCGTATCCTGGGTTCGAACCTCCTCGGCGACGAGGGCTATCTTGTCGCATCGTCCGGGCTCCTGTCGCCAATCCCTCCGCGAACGGCGCGCGCCGTGCTGACGGTCGCCTTTGGCGCAAATGATTAGGATGATCCGCGCGAGAGCTGGCGGCCTTGTTGTTTCGGAAATCCGCAACATCGGCATCGGCCGGATCGTGCTCGGCTCGGATTATCCGCAATTCTCGCTCGCCCAGCGCGTTAAGTGGAATTGCGTCACCGGCGTCGATGAAGGGTGGGAACTACAATTGCTTACGATCACTAAGAACACCAGCGAGCAATGTAACTGAGAGAACGATGAACGACCGCATGAGAGATGAACTTGGAGCCCCCAGGATAGTCGATCGGAGCACCTTCCAGTCGGAGCTGGACACACTGCGGGTTCGAGAGAAAGCTCACACCCGGGAAAGCGACGCGATTGCGGCCACCCGCCGACGGCTCCCCATGGTCGAGGTGGATGGCGAGACTGCGCTTGTCGGCGAACGCGGCGCGGCGACACTCTTGGATGCGTTCGAGGGACGCCGGCTGCTGATCGCCTACTATTTCATGTGGTACACCGGCCGCCCTGCGCCGGAGCAGTGTGAGGGCTGCACCTTCTTCACGACGCAGGTCCGCGAGCTGTCCAATATCCATTCTCGCGACGTCACTTACGCCACGTTCTGCCAGGGCCCATATGACGAGAGCGTCCGCTACCGCGCCTTCATGGGTTGGGAGATGCCCTGGTACTCGGCCCAGGACTCGCTCGACACGCTGCTGGCCGGACGCAAGCCGGGCATCATGTATCTCATCTGCTACCTGCGACAGGGTTCCGATGTCTTCGAGACCTACTGGACGACGATGCGCGGCGTCGAGGCGATGGACAACAGCTACCGGCTGCTCGACCTGACCGTCTACGGGCGGCAGGAGGCGTGGGAGGACTCGCCGACCGGCTGGCCGCAACGGCCGAGAGACGAACACCCTTTCCGTACCGATGGACGCCCCATAGCCCAATGGCCTCGCCTGAAGGCCGGGCATTCCGACGACCTGAATCCCGTGTGATGGGGCGTGATGCAATATGGAGGTTGATGTGCGGAGGTTGACTTCCGGAATGAAGATCGTGCGATTCTCGCCGACGCGGCGTGACCTTTTGAGGGCGGGGCTGCTTGCGCCGGTCTTCGCCAGCGGCTTGCTTGATGCCGGCCGGGCATCTGCCCAGGTCGATGCACAAATCGCACCCTTCACCTATCGCGCTTCGCAAAGCGCGCTCGACGATTTGAGGCGCCGCTTGACGAACACTCGGTGGCCGCATCAAGGGACGGTCAACGATTGGTCGCAGGGCGTGCCGCTCGCGCAGATTCGTGCACTCGTCGACTATTGGCGCGACGAATATGACTGGCGGCGCGCCGAAGCGGCGCTCGGCCGGTTTCGGCAGTTCCGCACGGAAATCGATGGTCTCGGCATCCACTTCATCCACGCGCGCTCGCGGCATCCGGAAGCCCTGCCGATCATCCTGACCCATGGGTGGCCGAGCACGGTGCAGTTGTTCCGGGAGGTTATCGATCCGCTCACCGATCCGACCGCGCATGGCGGCCGCGCGGATGATGCCTTCCACGTCATCGCGCCGTCGCTGCCCGGCTTCGGGTTCTCCGACAAACCCGTCGAGGCGGGCTGGAACGCGGAGCGCACCGCAAGGGCCTGGGCGGTGCTCATGGAACGGCTCGGCTACAGGCGCTATGTAGCGCAGGGCGGCGACTGGGGCGGCTATGTGACGACGGCGATGGCGCAACAGCGTGCGCCGGGTCTCGCCGCAATCCACCTCAACTTCCCGCTGGTCATTCCCGATGAGATTCCGGCAACGCTGACGCCCGAGCAGCAGCGGGCAATGGAGGTTCTCGCTCAATTCGAGGAGAAGCACGCCGGATACGCCGCGATCCAGGGCACGCGCCCGCAGTTGATCGGCTATTCGCTGAACGACTCGCCGGCCGGCTTCGCCGCCTGGCTTTACGACATATACTCCGCGCGCGCCGGTTGGCGCACTGCGCTGACTGGCGCCGCGCCGTCGGAACTCAGCCGCGACACGATCCTCGACGAGATCACGCTCTATTGGCTGACCGGCACGGCCGCATCCTCGGCGCGTTTCTATCTCGAGCAGGCGGCGCTGCTCGGCAACCGCAACAATCCCGGTCGCGTGGAGCTTCCCGTAGGCGCCAGCATCTTCCCGCTCGATCTACCCGCGCCGCGGAGCTGGGCCGAGCAAGTCTATCCCAACCTCATCTACTGGAATGAACTCGATCGCGGTGGCCATTTCGCCTCGCTCGAGGAGCCGGAGCTGTTCACGCAGGAGCTGCGCGCCTTCGCTCGTGCGATCCGGGGATGACGATGGAACTGGGCAGCAATTACAGGGACACTATACTTAACTATGAGCAACGCTGCGCCACTTTGGTCCTGGGCGTTCCCACAGCGTAGTTAGTTTCGTGTCCCCGGAACTCGAAGGCGCACGAGGCGGCTTGGCTGACAGGAAAGGAGGCGGACAATGAGCAATGACGAAGCGGAAATCCGCGCATTGATCGAGCGTTGGGCGGAGGGGGTGCACGCCTGCGACATGGACAGTGTTCTTGCCGATCACACCGACGACATCGTGATGTTCGACGTGCCGCCCCCAAACGAAGTGAGAGGCAAGGCCGCCTATCGCGAAACATGGCCGCCCTTCTTCAACTATCAGAAACAGGGTGCCGCATTCGAGATCGACACTCTTGACGTCACCGCCGGGAACGATGTCGCCTTTGCGCACGCGCTACTCCGTTGCGGGACTGATGAGGAGCTCAGGAAGGATCCCGACAACCGCCTCCGTCTCACCATCGGGCTTCGCAAGCTGAACGACCGTTGGGCGGTCGCCCACGAGCATCACTCGTTTCCGTTGCGATCATCGGAATAGCTGGAGGATAGCACCCATGCTGCTGAGGGACAAAGTCGCTGTGATCTATGGCGCGGGAGGGTCGGTTGGTGGCGCCGTGGCGCGAACTTTTGCCTGCGAAGGCGCGAAAGTCTTTCTCAGTGGTCGCAACGCTGTGCCGGTCGAAGCTGTGGCGGGGGACATTGTTGCTGCTGGTGGCGAAGCTGAGGTGGCAAAGGTCGATGCGCTCGATGAGGATGCGATAGAACGGCATGCGGCCGAAGTGTCCCGAAAGGCGGGTCGCATCGACGTGGTCTTCAACGCCATCGGCTTCAGCGTTGTGCAGGGCGTTCCGCTGGTCGATCTAAGGCGAGACGATTTTGTCTTTCCGATCGTGACATGGACGACCACACAATTTCTGACGGCGCGGGCTGCGGCACGGCACATGGCTCATAGGCGCTCCGGCGTCATTCTCACACTTTCGGCTTCACCCGCGCGGTTGGCATTGGCCTCGACGGCCGGATTTGGCGTTGCCTGCGCGGCGATCGAAGGGTTGTCACGCACGTTGGCGGCGGAGCTGGGGCCGCAAGGGATTCGTGTCGTGTGCATTCGACCACACCGCATCGGCGACACCCTTGGACCAGATCCGGATTTTCCCGTCGGTGGGGCGGGCGAGTTCCGGAGCTTGATCGAGGGGTGGACACTCCTCAAGCGACTGCCGTCGTTGGCGGATGTAGCCAAGACCGCGGCGTTTTTGGCGTCCGACAATGCCGCTGCGATGACGGGAACCGTGGCAAACCTGACCTGCGGCATGAGCGTGGACTAGCGGCGCCGTTCAAGACGTCCCATTCGTCGCTCTGCTTCCACATCCCGGCCCAGGCGAGGATCGGGCGGTCCTTCGCATCACGGTGACCCTGCACTTTTTTCCTGGCCACGACGAGCTCCTGTTGCGCCTGAGGAGGTCGCCGTTTGCCGTCATCCGATTAAGTGCACCATCACCGCAAGGCCGGCGCGGCCTTGAACGTTCGACAATTGCGGCCGAGGGTGAGCAAGCCTGAGATCGGCCGTATCGGGCCGGCCATCTCCGCAGCGCCCGGGAGGACACATGACCAAGCATCGCATCTATTCGGTCGGCGTGGCGAGCGTCTATCCCCACTATGTCGCCAAGGCGGAAAAGAAGGGACGCACGAAGGCGGAGGTCGACGAGATCATCGCTGGCTGACCGGGCACAGCCGGGAGACGCTGGCCGATCAGCTGGCGAGGAACACGACCCTCGAGGATTTCTTCGCTGAGGCGCCTCCGATGAATCCCGCGCGATCGCACATTACCGGCCTGATCTGCGGCATCCGCGTCGAGGACATCGAGGAATCCACCATGCGGGAGATCCGCTACCTGGACAAATTGATCGACGAGCTCGCCAAAGGCAAAGCGATGGAGAAGATCCTGCGGAAATAGCCGGGCGGGTTCGCGACCGGCGGATGGGGAAGGGGGGTATGCGCCTCGAAAATCCGCCCGCCGGCTCAGGCACCGCCCGCACCCGCGCCAGCAGCGCCCGCCGCGCCCTAACGCCGCTCGATGCGGTAATCTATCCTGATCCTGACCCAGCTGCCCACCAGCACCTGCCCACCGCGTCGCGGAGGCCGCACCCTGAACTCCCACGCCGCGGCGAGCACCGCGCGATTGATTTGCGATCCTTCGGGATATTCGGTGAGCCCGACGCAATCCTCGACACGATAGTCCGGCGCCGTGCGGCATGCGATCAGTCCCCAGCCTGGCCCGCTGGCGGTCGACAGATAGGCGCGCAGCTCGTTGGCTCCCGGCTCGCGATACCAGGATGCCGCATAAAGCGGCTCGCCATTGGGCGCCGTTCCCACCCGCTCCGTGTCGCGCATGAAGGAGGAGCCGCCCCGGTCCGGCGGCCCGTAAACCGGCCTGGCGGAAGGAGCCGGCCGAGTGGCGGTCGACAAAGGCGGTTCGCCCGGCATCGGTATGATGACGCGCGGTGGCGGCGGGGCGTCCGGTTCGGCGGGCTGCGGGGGCGGCGGCGCCTCTGTTTCCGGCCGCTGCGGCACGGGTCGCTCCTCCGCCGGCGGCTCGCGCTCGGGGTCGCTCGGTTCGGGCGCTTCCTCCGAAACCTCGCTGGCCTCGAGGTTCACCACGGTGATTCCCTCTTCCTCTCGGCCGGGCAACTCTTCCGAGCCGAACGAGAGCATCATGAGCAGCATGAGCCCTTCGATCAGCAAGGCTAAGCCGATGGCGAGCGCGCGGCGTCCAGCCTCTGTGCGGAGCCGTTCGACGAAGGAAGTGGCGGGAACGAGGCTCGGCTGAAGCAAGGGGTCTTCGCTGGCGGTGTGCGCGGACCAGGTGCCCGAAGCTACGACGCGAGGATAGTCGGGCGCCGGACCATTGACAAGCGGGAGGGCCGGCCAGGCATGATGTCCTTCAGCATGAGTTCCGCCGCTGATGAACGAAGGCAGCTTTCGCAGCATGGCGCCCGAAGGCCGCCGTTCCGCTGCGGCCATGATTGATCGAGCCCATGATCGATCGGCTCGGTGCCTGGCCGGAGAAGATGAGCGCGGACACAGGCTATGGCTCGGCGGAGATGTTCGCCTGGCTGGTCGAGAAGGCGATCGAGCCGAGCATGCCGGCGTTCGACAGGTCGCGCCGGACCTATGGCACGTTCAGGCGCGAGGACTCGGCTGTAAAGGCACGAGCCTCCCGGATCTCGGCGCGCGTCCCGTCGCTTTCGTCCGTCAGCTCGACCAGCTGCGCATAATAGAAGCGGGCTTTGGCCGTATCGCCGGCAAGACTGGCGGCGCGCGCGGCGCCGTAGAGGCCGGCGAGCCGCCGCGGCGCGCGCCTCAGGCTCGCCTCATACTCGCTCAACGCCGCCGCCGCCCGCCCCAGCTCGATCAGCAGCTCGCCGAGTTGCTCTCGGGGCGGAAGGATGGCGCCGGGCGTGACCGGATGCTTCTCGGTGGCGTCGTCCAGGTCGGCCGCCGCCCGCATCAGGCGGACGCCATCCTCGCTCCGGCCTTCGGCATGCGCGAGCCAGGCTTCGGCGATTTGCCGCTCGATCGCCACCTGCGTGCGCCAGTCATAGCTGCCGGCGGGAATGACGAGCGCCTGTTCGATTTCGCTTAGCCTGGCCACTTCCTCCCGCGCGACCTCTATCCTCCCGCTGCGGGCCGCGCCGACGGCCCGGGCGAAATGGACATGCGCCTCGCCCCATTGGAAGCTGTCGAGCGGGGCGAGCTGCCGGACATTGTCCTGCAGTTCGAGCGACGCCGCCTCTTCCCAGCGTCGCCGTTCGAGCGCCAGGCGCGCCGGGATCGCGGTGGCCGCATAGGCGACCGCGAAGCTGGGCGGATCGGCGCGCCGGATCGCGTTCAGATCGGCGAGGACTCGCTCCGCATCGCCGTCCCGACCCGTTTGAAGATAGCCGTAGGCGAGATAGTCCATGGCATGGAGCCGCTCGCTCGAGGAATCGGGCAGCCCTTCGGTCGCGGCGAAGGCGCGGGCGGACGCTTCCGACGCCAGGTTCGACCGGATGGCTTCGTCCCAGAGCCCCAGCCTGACGAAGATGTGCGAGGGCATGTGCTGCGCATGCGGCGAAGCCGGCGCGAGGCCCGCATAGCGGCGGGCGGCCGGAAGGGCGAGCTCGGCGAGCGGCGGATAATCGAAGCTGTGGATCAGATAGTGGGCGACGCCCGGATGGTCCGGCGCGGCCGCCAGCACCGCGTTCAGGATCGCTCCGGCCTCATTCTCTTTGGCGAAGTCGGGATCCTGGTCCATCGTCCCCGCGGCGATCAGCGACAGCGCGTAGAAGACGGCGGCCTCCCGGTCCTGCGGATAGCGCCGGTGCAGCTCTCCCATCGCCGCCGAATAAGCGAGCGCGCGGGTGCCGTGGTCGAGCCGATCGGAGTCGCGGTAGAAGGTCTCGATCGCGGCGATCCAGGCCCGCTCGCGCTCGCTCGCCGCGCCCGCCGTGCGCGCGCTGGCGAGGGCGCTCCTCCCGCTCTCCAGCTCGGCCGCGCTCGGCGGCGCCCAGAGCGGATGGTACTGGCTCATCGCGACGCCCCAATAAGCAATGGCGCAGCGCGGGTCGGCCGCGGCGGCTTCCCCGAAGGTTCGCGCCGCCTGCTCATATTCGAACGAATGAAGCCAGCCGAGCGCGCGCAGGAACCGGGCCTCGGCATCCTCATTGCAGCTCGTTTCGAACGCGACCGTGCCGAGCTGCGGCTCGTGGCCATGGTGGGAGTCCTGGACGGCGGTGGCCAACGCGACGGCCGAGGCGACGAGAAGCAGGCTCATGGCAGCACCTCCAGCGGGGTTTTAGCACCGGGGCGGAAGGGGGACTAGGGATATGGAAAGGGGAGGCGTGGTGCTCTTGGTCGCCTCACTCGAAGCTGCGGCCGACCAGATGCTGCGAAGCGCGCCCGTTCATCATGAGGGAGCGAAATCCTGGTAAAGGGGCGAAGCGCCGCTTGCGATCGTACCGGCACCTCCCGGCGAGACAGAAGTAGAAGAGAGTGTCTTGGATGCGTCCTTATCGGAAGCTCCGGTGCGGCCCACCTCTGCTCGATGGCGGTCATTCGTTCAGCCCTGCGGCCGGATGGCCTCGGCCAGTTTGGCCATCAGGAAGTCCTCCCACGTAACGCATCCGATGGTTCGCTCCACGGCGAGATTTCGCCCGTCGCGAAAGACGTCATGAAAGTCACGCTGCGGATCCTCGCAGGACGACGTTATGATGCGCTCTATCCCAAGAATGCGGGCGTAATGCCTGGCCATCTCATCCAGTGCGAGAATCTGCGGGCCCGCGATGTCCGGCTTCCGGCCGACCGGAGCGCCCTCACTTGCGGCAACGAGCGCCTCAGCCACCTCGCCGACATCTATGGATTGAAAACTGAGTCCCGCCGGCAGCGCGATCGTCTCGGCGTGGGGGTTCTCGAAACTGGCGATCATGCGGCGAACAAAGTCGTGAAATTGTGTCGCGCGTATGATCGTATGTGGCAATCCGGATGCCGCGACGGCCGTTTCCACTTCGAGCTTTGTCCTGAAGTAAGGAAACGAAGTGCGATCGACACCCACGATCGAAATATAGACGAGATGGGGCGCGCGGTCCGCCGCATCGATCAAATGACGAATGGCGAGCCGATCTGTGGATCCGTCCGCATCGAAGAAGGACGCGCAATGGATGATGGCGTCCACTCCGCGAGCCGCCTCCGCCAATCCTTCGCCGCTGCGCAAGTCGCCATAGAAAGGCTCGACCGCGTGCGATGGAGCCGCCGTTGGCGAACGCATGTGCGCGCGAACGCGGTGGCCCCTGCCAACCAGATGGTTCACGACCGCCGAGCCGAGATTGCCGGACGCGCCGGTCACTAGAGTTGTTCGCATGGTCGGGTCTCCGTTCCGGGTTGGGGTTCGCCCGCAAGTGCTGCTGCCAAAGGATTCGACGTTTGAGCGGGTCGTTTGTGACCACCGAGTTGAAATTGGCCGTCTTCTTTTTCGCCTTGTCACAAAGCCGAGTCTGGATCGTCGTATAGTTAACGATTGAGCGTTCGCCGCACAGAAGGACCATAATGACTAACCGCAAGAACCGCATCGTGGCCGGAGAATGGGACGTGCACGACCAGCCTGACGCGCCCGATGATGGCCAAAGGTTCGAAGAGGTTCGTGGCGCACTTCTGAGCCTGGCTTACCGCATGCTCGGCACCCGCAGCGAAGCCGAGGATGCGGTGCAGGATACCTTTGTGCGCTGGCAGGAAGCTGATCGAACGGAGATTCGCAACGGGGCCGCTTGGCTCACCACGACCTGCACGCGCCGCTGCATCGACATTCTGCGGCGCGCCGAACGCCAGAGGCTCGACTATATCGGCGCCTGGCTGCCGGAGCCAGTTCACACACCCGCAATTACCGAGGACGAGTATGCGATGCCGTTGGCGTCATCCCTTTCCACTGCGTTCCTGCTGATGCTGGAGCGACTGTCCCCAAAAGAGCGCGCCGCCTATCTGCTCCACGATATTTTCGAGCTGGCCTATCCGCGCATTGCCGAAACGCTGGGCCTCAACGAAGCCGCCTGCCGCAAGCTCGTTTCGCGCGCACGGCTCAGCATCGGCCAGTCCAAGTCGCGCGTCGAACCTCCGCCGATCGCCCATCAGGAAGAACTGCTGTCCGCGTTCAGGGACGCCATTGAGACGGGGGACGCGGTCAGCTTCGCCGAAATGCTCTCCGAGGACATCGAGATACGCCACGACAGCGGTGGGAAGGTCTCTGCGGCCATACACGTCTTGCAAGGCAAGCAGGGCGTCGTTGAGTTCGTCCAGACCTTTCTCCACCGCGTCTGGAACAAGTATCGATGGACGGTCGTCGACCTTAACGGCACGCGCGGCGTCCTGCTCGACAAGGACGGCGTTATCGTCACGGCCGTCGCGATCGGCTTCGACGAGCAAGGTGTTGCCGCCGGCATTTACATCCTTCGAAATCCGGACAAGCTAGCGAACCTGTCGATGGACACCATCGAAACCTGGGCCGGCCGCCTCGCATGACCGCCCAGGTACGGACGAGCGCTCGCGCAGACGGCTGGCGCGAACTTTTCGCGGGCCGCAACGCGATCTTCGCGGTCATCCTTGCCGGCGGCGTGGCACTGCATGCCGTCAACCTCTACATTGCCGCGACGGTGTTGCCTTCGGTGGTGAGCGATATCGGCGGCATCGAATATTATGCCTGGAGCACGACGCTCTTCGTCATCGCCTCCATCCTCGGGTCGGCATTCACGCCGAGCCTTCTCGGAGCACAAGGCCCTCGCGTGGGCTACGTCGTTGCTGCGGCCATCTTCACGGCCGGCGCTCTAACCTGCGCGTTCGCGCCCAGCATGCCTGTGCTGCTTGCCGGGCGCGCGGTCCAGGGCCTCGGCGGGGGACTATTCTACGCGCTGGCCTACGCGGTGACGCGAATGGTCTTTCCCGAGCCTCTTTGGCCGAAGGCTCTTGGGCTGATCTCTGCCATCTGGGGCGTGGCCACGCTCGCGGGCCCGGCCGTCGGGGGGATATTCGCGGAGGCGGGCGACTGGCGCGCGGCATTCTGGTCGCTGGCGCCGCTTGCCATCATCTTCGCGATCGTGGCGGCGATCATGATGCCGCCCCAAGCGCCGCGCGACCGGACGGAGCAACCAGCGCCACTGCTGCAACTCGTCATTCTGACTGCGTCTGTCCTCGTGCTTTCGGCGGCCAGCGTGAGCACGTCTTCCGCGGTCGTTGCCAGCGGAATTGTCGTCACGCTTGCGCTTGTCGCAGGGTTACTCGTCGTCGAGACCAAGGCCCGACGACGCATCACACCGGTGGGCGGGCTCGACCCGCGCCTTCCAATGGGAGCCATCCTGGCGACGGTCGCTCTTTTCATGATCGCGATGCAGCCGGAGATATTCATCCCCTTTTTGCTGCAAACTCTGCATGGCCAATCGCCCCTGATTGCGGGCTATATCGCCTCCTTGATGGCAGTCGGCTGGACCCTCGCCTCGCTCGCAACCGGCAAATGGAGCGGGGACGCGGCCGTGCGCGCCATTCACGCCGCCCCTTACATCGTCCTGGCCGGTCTCGTCATTCTCGCCATCACTCTTCCTGCCGACAGCGCAGGCCGTCCATGGGTGGTTCCGGCAATTTCCCTGGCGCTCATCCTCGTCGGCTTCGGCATCGGAATGGCGTGGCCGCATCTGGTCACGCGCATTTTCGCTGCGTCGCCGCCCAACCAGCAGACGCAAGCCGCCGGCGCCATCACGACGGTGCAGCTTTATGCGAGCGCAATGGGCGCCGCGGCGGCCGGCATGATCGCCAACGCCTCCGGCTTGGTCGATCCGGGCGGAAGAAGCGGCGCCGCCCAGGCGGCCGTGGCTCTGTGCGTTAGCTTCGGACTTGCCGCCGCGCTCGCGGCATTCACCGTGGGGCGGATCGGAAACAAGGCGGCCTCGAACAAGGAGACAAAGTGATGATCGAACCATTCCTGTTGTCGAAGGTGGTATTGGTCGGCGGGCTTGCCGTATGGCTTAGTATTGTCGCGCTGAACAACGCGCGCAACTTTGCCGGCGGCGCCGCCTCGATCGGGCTCATGATGAGCATGCGATTGTTCGAGGATCCGCCGGCAATCGACTCGCCGCTGCTGTCCCGCCGCGTAACTTCGCCGTCCTGGCACAAAGCGGTCTTCGGCCTGGTGTTGGGAATCGAAGTCCTCGTCGCATTGGCTTTGTGGGCGGCAAGCTTGATGCTGTTGGGAACGTTGAACGGCTCGGTCGATAGCGCCGACGCGGCGAACACCGTCAATTTCGCGCTCGCCGGATTTCTGGCATTAGTGTTCGTCATGATTTGGGGCGGGGCTTGGTTCGTTTATTACGTCAAGCAAGAGGGCGCCCAGATCACGCATTTTGTCCTGCTCTGCGTGGCCCTTGCCGCCCTTATCATTGTGAACTTTCCCGCAGAAGGCCTGCGGACGTGACCTAGTGGATGTACGCCGTAAGCGGCTATCTCGGACGAACGATCAGCGTCGCTGGACATCAAGGGGCGCCACGTGATGGGAGAACGAAGCAATGAGCAAGGTACTCATCTTTAAGTCGATGTCGCTCGACGGGTTCATCGCCGGCCCCGATGACGAGATCGGCCCGCTCCACGACTGGCTCTTCAGCACACGGCCGGCCGGCAAGGGCAGCTGGGAGGAGGCGGAGGGGAAGACCGAGCGTTTCTTCGCCCCCGAAGGCGTCAACAAGGACATATTGATGGAAGGGATGGCGGTGGAGGGCGCGACCGTGGTCGGCCGCCGCACCTATGACGTCGCCGATGGCTGGGGCGGCAAGCCGCCGGGGCTCGGGCCCTATTTCGTGATGACCCATAATCCGCCGCCCGCGGACGATGTCTCCTCGGCCTTCACCTTCGTGACCGACGGCATCGAGAGCGCCGTTGGCCAAGCGCGCGCCGCGAGCAAGAGCGGCCAGATCGACCTGATGGGCGCAAACGTCATCCAGCAGGGCCTCCGCGCCGGGATCGTCGACGAGATCGTCGTCCAAATCATCCCGGTGCTGCTGGGCCAGGGCATCCGCCTCTTCAACCAGCTCGGGCCCGAGCATATCAATCTGAACCGCACCCGCGTCGAGGCGGGGCCGAGCGGGGTGACGCATCTGTTTTACGACGTGATGCGCTGAGGTGGAATGTAGCGGATTGTGTTGAAGAAGTCCGCTTTTGACATCAGCGGACGTTGATGCGGCGGCGGGTCGAGCGGGGCTGATTGGCCTCATCCCGCCATCGCCGGCTTCGGCGCTTTGATCAGCTTCGCCATCTTGCGAAGGTTCTGGGCGGTGGCGGCGAGGAGGAACTCGTCTCTGGCTCCATATGGGCCTCTGAGGCGCAGGCGGTCGAGCTTCAGGATGCGCTTGAGGTGCGCGAACAGCATCTCGACCTTCTTCCGTTCGCGTCGTGATGTCAGCCAGGCGTCGGTGAGCGACAGGTCGCGGGCCATGTCGCGTGCGCCTTCGTGGATGGATCGCAGGATCTTGCGCGCGGGCTCGTTCGGGCAGCATCGCGGCTTGAGCGCGCAGCCGTCGCAGTCGAGCTTGCTGGCGCGGTAGCGCATGAAGCCGTCCTTATCGACGCCCGATCGCGGCGTCTCGAAGGTGCGCCGATACTGCTTCAGCTCCTTGCCGCCAGGGCAGATGTAGGCGTCCCGCTCATGGTCGAAGGCGAACTCGGACCGGGTGAAGCTGTCGGTGCGGCGGTTGGAGTGGTCGAACACGGGGATGTGCGGTTCGATGCCGCGCTCGTGGACCAGCCAGGCGAGGTTCTCGGCGAGCCGTAGCCGGCATCGGCCGCAAGCCGCTCGGGCCAGACGCCGAACCGCTCCTGCGTACGATCGAGCATCCGCCGCTGCGCCGTCACTTCGGCCTGCCGGACCGCCGTCGTCGCCTCAACGTCCATGATGACGGCGTGCTTCAGATCGATGAGATAGTTGGTGCAGTAGGCGAAGAAGGCGAGCCCGCCGTTCGCGCCGGTCCAGCGCGAGGCCGGATCGGCGACCGAGATGAACTTGGGCACGACCGGTGTCGCTGCGCCGAAGGCCGCATCGTCGAGCACCGCCAGATACTCGCGCACCGCATGGCTCGCGGCCGTTGGCGAAAGACCCTCGCTGCCGGGCACGGATCGTTGTCGGTTGGCGTCAGCCTTGATCAAGCTGGCATCGACGGCAAAGCCCTCGCCGCCGACCAGCCCCTCGCTCATGCAGCGCTCGACCGTCGTCTCAAACAGCCGCCGCAAAAGATCGCTGTCGCGGAACCGGCCGTGCCGGTTCTTCGAGAAGGTCGAGTGATCCGGCACGGCGCCATCGAGACCGAGCCGGCAGAACCAGCGATAGGCGAGGTTGAGATGCACCTCCTCGCACAGCCTTCGTTCCGATCGGATGCCGAGGCAGTAGCCGATGAGCAGCATCCGGATCATCAGCTCAGGATCGACCGAAGGCCGCCCGGTATCGCTATAGTAGGGCCGCAGGTGTTCGCGGATGCCGGACAGGTCAACGAACCGGTCGATCGACCGCAGCAGGTGATCCGACGGCACGTGCCGCTCGAGGCTGAACTCGTAGAACAGCGCCTCCTGCATCACCGTCCGCTCGCCCATCATCAGCCCGTCCCCCGCATCTTCGGGAGAACTGAATCAGAGCGGAGTCACCACTGCAAGCGGGAGTTTTTCAACACAATCGGCCATTAGCCGTCATTCGGCCCGCATCAAGCCGAATCCCCGTTGCACCCCCGCTCATACGATCGTATGAATATTGTAAGCAACAACGACAAATGAGAGAGTGATGCCGGGCTCCTCCAGTCCATCCGCCGCCAGGCGCCGCCATCGGCGCGGCGACTCGGCGCTCGCATGAGCCTCCGCATCCCTCCCGGTCGCGCGCCGTCAAACCGCCGGAATCTGTCAAGTTCGACAACTTCGCTGGCCCCGTCCGCCGTGCCGCCGCGGGCGACGAAAGGAGAGCGCCGATGGAACTGACTCTGCCTCCTGGCCGGAGCGACGCGCAGTTCCAGGCGGCGTTGCGGGCGTTCGAAGGCGTCGTCGGCGCGGAATGGGTGTTCGACACCGATCTCGATCGCACCACCTATAGCGACATCTATGCGGTCGGCCCGGAAACGGCCCATCCGCCCTCGGCCGCTGTCGCCCCGGCCTCGGTCGAAGAGGTCCAGGCGATCGTCCGCCTCGCCAATCAGCATCGCATTCCGCTCTGGCCGATCAGCCGCGGCAAGAATCTCGGTTACGGCACCGCGGCGCCGCGACTCGCCGGATCGGTGGTGCTCGATCTCGGCCGGATGCGCCGGATCCTCGAGGTCAATCCGGATCTCGGCTATTGCGTCGTCGAGCCGGGGGTCAGCTATTTCGATCTCTACGAGCATATCCAGGCCAACCAGATCCCGCTGATGCTGTCGGTGCCGGGCAACGCCTGGGGCTCGGTGCTCGGCAACGCGCTGGAACGCGGCATCGGCTACACACCGATGGGCAACCACACCCGCCAATTGTGCGGCATGGAAGTGGTGATGCCGGACGGCGATCTCGTCCGCACCGGCATGGGCGCGATGGACGGCAACCATGCCTGGCATTGCTTCCCCTACGCCTTCGGGCCCGGCCTCGATCAGCTCTTCTGCCAGTCCAATCTCGGCATCGTCACCAAAGCGGGACTCTGGCTGATGCCGGAGGCCGAGACCCAGCTCGCTTTGTCGATGCAGGCGAGCGAGGAGGACGACATCGCCTGGATCGTCGACACGATCGCGCCGCTGAAGCGGGCCGGCGTGATCAGCCAGAACCAGTTCGTGTCGAGCTGGCTCGGCCGGCTGGTGCTGATGGGTCAGCGCAGCGACTTCTACGACGGGCCCGGCGCGATTCCCGAGCCGCGCGTGCGCGAGCTGCTGCGCCAGCACGATCTCGGCTTCTGGTACGTCAATATCCGTCTCTACGGCGACGATCGCATCACCCGCGCCCAGGCCGACGTCATCAAGGAGGCGTTCGCCCGCCACACGCGCAGCACCTTTGTTGAGGAGCCCTGGCGCAAGGGCGACCCTTTCCTGGCGGTCGATCCCAGCTTCGGCGCGCCGTCGGCGGTGCCGCTGGCGATGGGCGCCTGGACCGGCGGACGCGGCGCCCATCTCGGCTTCTCCCCGGTCGTCCCGCCGACCAGCGCGCACGTCATGCGCCAGTTCCGCCGCTCGCGGCAGCGCATCGCCGAGCACGACCTGGATTTCTACGCCTCCTTCACGATCGGCGATCGCCACGCCAACAACATGAACATGCTGATGTTCGACCGCGACGATCCGGCGCAGATCGCCAAGGTCCGGCGGGCCTTCGATGCGCTGATCGCCGACGCCCGCGAGGCGGGCTACGGCGAATATCGCACCCATCTCGACTGGATGGACCCGGTCGCCCGGACCTTCGACTATAACGACCATGCCCAGATGCGGCTGTTCGAAAGAATCAAGGACGCGCTCGATCCCAACGGCATCGTCGCGCCGGGAAAGCAGGGCGTGTGGCCAGCCGCCTATCGGGAGCATCGGGCATGAGTCGCCTCGCTTTCGTCGTCGCCGGCCTTGCCGGGGCCGCAACGCTCGCCGCCTGCGAGATAAGGGACACGAGCGAGGCCGGCGGGGCAGCCAAGGGGCCGCCACCCACCGCCTTCCCGCCAATGGAGAAGCAGCAGGGCGCCGACGTCACCAATGACCGCGTGCGGCTGGCGGCGGCGCAGGACGGCGAGCGCATGTTCATGCGTCGCTGTGGCGTCTGCCACCTCGAAGGCGGCATGGGCACGATGGTCCTCGCCCGCCGGCTGCCGCCGGAGCAGGCGAAGCTGCAGGACCGCCGCGACCTCCAGCGCGAGCTCGTCGTCGCGGCGGTGCGCGAAGGCATCGGCTCGATGCCGCGCCTGACCCGGGTCGACGTCACCGATCCGGAGCTCGACGCCATTGCCGCCTTCTTGACGAGGACAACGAGGTGAGAATCAGCAAGCGCCAGTTCCTCGCCGGCTCGGCGGCGGTGGGCGTCGGTCTCTATGTCGCCGGGCGTGACATGCTCGGCGAGGGCGATTCCGCGGGCGCGGGCCGCGATCTGCTCGCCGTCTATGACGGCCGCAGCGACGTCGGCCGCGCCTTCGCCGGGCAGGCGCGCTCCGGGGGAATCGCGACGATCGATCTCGCCGCGGATCCGGAGGTCTTCTGGGCCGACGCGCGTGCCGGCCTTGGCCTGCGCCACGGCGCCCGGCTGATCGGTCTCACCGGATGGGACGAGCGTGTCTATCTCGCCGCCCATCTCGCCGAGCGGCGGATGCGCGTGCGCCACGAGGTCCGGCTCGATTGCTGCGGCCTCGATCCGCGCGCCGACCATCGCCGCGATCTGCTGGAGCTCGCGCTGGCCGAGGGTTCGGCGGTTCGGCGGCTCGCCGTGGCGGGGCGCGGCGGCACCCTGTTCGCCTGGCGGATGGCGTGACCCGGCTCGTCGTCTCGGGGGCCTCGGGCCAGTTCGGACGCAAGGCCGCGCTGGGGCTGATGGAACGGGTCGCGCCGCAGGACCTGATCCTGGTCACCCGCAATCCCGACTCGCTCGCCGAGCTGCGTCTGCGGGGCGCCGACGTCCGCTACGGAGATTTCGACGAGCCGAAGTCGCTCGAGTCCGCCTTTGCCGGGGGCGAGCGGCTGCTCCTGATCAGCACTCTGAGCGTCGGCCGCCGCGCCGAGCAGCACGGCCGGGCGATCGAGGCGGCGAAGCGCGCCGGCGTGCGCCATATCGCCTACACCTCGACCGGGGGAATGCATCCCGACAATCCGGCGATCGTCGTGCCCGACCATCGCCGCACCGAGGAGATGCTGAGAGCCAGCGGACTCGCCTTCACGATCCTTCGCGACAGCCTCTATGCGGAGGCCGCCTTGCTCCAGATCCTGCCGCGGGCGATCGCCGCCGGGCAGATGCGATCGGCGAGCGGGGAGGGGAAGGTGCCGTTCGTCGCCAAGGCGGATTGCATCGCCTGCGCGGTCGAGGTGCTTGCCGGCGACGGCCACGAGGGCAGGATCTACGAGATCACCGGTCCCGAGCTGCTCGGCATGGGCGACCTTTGCGCGCTTGCGTCGGAGATGACCGGCCGACCGGTCGAGCTCGTGCCGATCACCGACGCACAGTTCGACGCCGACCTCGCCGCCGCCGGCATTCCCGCCGAATATGAGGAGGGCATGGAGCATCCGGTGATCGGCACTTCCTCGCGCAAGGACATATTGTCCTACGAGCAGGGCGTGCGCGGCGGCTGGTTCGCCTTGCTCTCCGGCGACGTCGAGCGGCTGACCGGCCGCAAGCCGATCTCGATGCGCGAGGGCTTCGAGCGTCACCGCGACGAGATACTCGCGCTCGCCGGCCTGGCAGCGACTGCGGGGGCCGCGGCATGACGTTCGTGAACCCATTCGTCATCCCGGCGAAGGCCGGGATCCATGAACCGAAACGGTGGGGAGTTCGCCCGAGCGAGCCCGCCCGACGCCGTGTTCATGGATCCCGATCTCGTCGGGATGACTCCTGACACCGGAGCAGCGACGATGGCGACCACCTACCCCAATTCCCCTCAGTTCACCGGTCTCAACACGCCGGTGCGGATCGAATGGGAGGCCCATGATCTCGAGATCGAGGGCGAGATTCCGGCCGAGATCGAAGGCGCATTCTTCCGGGCCGTACCGGATCCGGCGCATCCGCCTTTGTTCGAGGACGACAATTATCTCTCCGGGGACGGCATGGTCTCCCGCTTCCTGTTCAGGGGCGGCCGCGTCGACCACGCCATCAAATATGTCCGCACCGCACGCTACGAGGCGGAACGCGAGGCGCGCCGTGCGCTATTCGGAAGGTACCGCAATCCCTTCACCGACCTGCCCGAGGCGAAGGGCGTGGATCGCACCCTGGCGAACACGACGCCGGTCTGGCACGCCGGCCGCCTGTTCATGACCAAGGAGGACGGGCGCGCCTACGAGGTCGACCCCGACACATTGGAGACGATCGGCCAGTGGGACTTCCATGGCGGGTTGCGCTCGGAGACGATGACGGCGCACGTTCGGATCGATCCCGACACCGGGGAGATGTTCTTCTTCGGCTACGAGGCGAGCGGGCCGTGCAGCCGCGATGTCGCTTACTGCATCGCGGACAAGGACGGGAACCTCGTCTCCGAGCAGTGGTTCGAAGTCCCTTATTGCGCGCTGATGCACGACTTCGCGATCACCGAGACCCACGCGATCTTTCCCGTCTTCCCGACCACGGCCGACCTCGAGCGGCTGAAAGCGGGCGGCGATCACTGGATGCATGATCCCGAGCTGGACAGCTGGATCGGCGTCATGCCGCGTTACGGCAAGGTCGAGGAGATGCGCTGGTTCAAGGGCCCGAAGGGCGCCTCGGCCTACCACTTCATGAATGCGTTCGACGAAGGGAGCCGGGTGCATCTCGATTTCGGCGTTTCAAGCACCAACGCCTTTCCCTTCATCCAGGTCACGTCAGGGACCAAGCCGCCGATGGAGGAGCGGCGCGGCGGCCTCGTCCGCTGGACGATGGACATGAGCCGCAACAGCGACGAAATCGAGGAGCGGCCGCTGGGGCCGCCCGGCGACATGCCCCGCATCCCCGACGCGCGGCAGGGCCGCCCCTACCGCGTCGGCTATTATTGCAGCGTCAATCCGCAAGGCGGGCCGCCGGTCGTCGGCGGGCCGGTCGAGGCGATGTTCAATGTCCTCTTCCGCATCGACCATGAGACAGGCCAGGTCGACGTGTTGGGAACACCGCCGGGAACGGCGATCAGCGAGCCCGTCCACATTCCTTCCGCCGCGCCGGGCCGCGAAGGCTGGCTGGTGATGGTCGTCGACAAGGCCATCGACGAGAACGCCTTCCGCTCCGAGCTCTGGATCGTCGATGCCGGCAACATCTCGGCCGGACCCGTCGCCAGGGTGAAGGTGCCGATCCAGCTGCGCGCTCAGGTCCACGGCTGGTGGGTTCCTGCCGCCGAGCTGGAACAGGCGAAGGCGCGGGAAGAAGCGTGAGACGCGCGCGCACCCGCGAGGAAGAGAAGGGGAGGGCTTCGTCGAAGCCCTTTACTGTCCTTCCAGCCAACCAGGCTCAGCCTCATGGATGAGCTTGCCGCCCTTCGCCGCGAGGTCGAGGCGCTTCGCATCGAGGCGCGGCGGGCGAGCGATTATGTCGCGATCTGCAACCTGCAGGCGTCCTACGGCTATTATGTCGACAAGACGCTGTGGGACGAGGCCGCCGACCTGTTCTGCACCGACGGCACGCTCGAGATTGCCGGCCGCGGCCTCTTTCGCGGCCAGGACCGGGTGCGCGCCTATCTCCACCGGCTGCCGAAGCTCGAGCACGGCACCCTGTTCAACCACATGCAGCTGCAGCCGGTAATCACCATCGAAGAGGACGGCCGGTCGGCCGCGGGCCGGTGGCGGACGATCATGGAGATAGCCCTTCCGAGCGCGTCGCTACGCGGCGAAGGCATGTACGAGAATCGCTACCGGCGAGACGACGGTGTCTGGAAGATCGCTCGGCTCCATGCCTTCATCACTTACTACGTCCCCGCCGACAAAGGCTGGAGCGCGGGCGGCGTGCCCATGGCGGGTGAGCTGCCGGATTTCCCGCCCGACGCGCCGCAGACGATCGCCTATGGCAGCTTTCCTGAAGTCTTCGTCCCGCCCTTCCATTATCCCAACCCGGTGACCGGCCGACGGCGATGACGGAAGAGCCCGATTATATCATTGTCGGCGCGGGCAGTGCCGGCTGCGTCCTGGCCAACCGACTCTCGGCCGACCCCGGGGTCCGGGTGACCCTGGTCGAGGCCGGTGCTGACGTCCGCAACACGCTCATCGACATGCCGATGGCGTGGATGCAGGCGCAGGCCGATCCCCGCTTCGGCTGGAACTATATGAGCGAGCCCGATCCGCACCTCGGCGGCCGCGCGCAACCGCTGCCGCGCGGGCGGCTGCTCGGCGGCAGCTCGGCGATCAACGGCACGATGTGGGTCCGTGGCGCCGCCGCCGACTATGACGGCTGGCGCGACCGCGGCCTGACCGGCTGGGGTTTTGCCGACGTCCTGCCCTATTTCAAACGTGCCGAGACCAGCTGGCGTGGTGCGGGTCGGGACCACGGCGGATCGGGCCCCTTGAGCATCGCGCCCTTGCCCGCCGATCCGTTCCTCTTCCCGAAGATGGTCGAGACCGGCCGCGCGCTCGGTTTTCCGGCCGCGCCCGACTTCAACACTGCCAGACCCGAAGGCTTCGGCCTCGCCGACGTCACCGTCGTCCGGGGTCGCCGGCACAGCACCGCGCGCGCCTATCTCGATCCCGTGCGCGCCCGCGCCAACCTGCGCATCGAAACCCAGGCGCTGGCGACTCGCGTCCTGGCCGAGCGGGGCCGGGCGATCGGCATCGAGTTTCGCCGAGCCGGTGCGCTCCACCGGCTGCGTGCCCGGCGCGAGGTGATCCTCGCTGGGGGCGCCTTCAACTCGCCGCAGCTGCTGATGCTCTCCGGAATCGGACCCGCCGCACATCTGCGCGACCATGGCATCGCACCGGTCGCCGATCTTCCCGGCGTCGGTGCCAACCTTCAGGACCATCCGATCGCATTGTCGATCTGGGCGGCGGCCGGACCCTTCGGCTTCGATCGGAAGCTCCGCGTCGATCGGCTCGCGCTGGGCGTGCTGCGCTGGCAGCTTTTCGGCACCGGCTTTCCCGCCGGCAGCCCGCTTTCGGTCCAGGCGTTCATCCGCAGCAGCCCGGACCAAGACCGTCCCGACATCCAGTTCCAGGTCAGCCATACGAGCTTCCTTGCCCGGCCCTGGTTTCCCGGCTGGCGCAAGGGCGCCGGCCACCAGTTCACCACCGGCGCCCTGCTGCTGCAGCCGGAAAGCCGCGGCAGCGTCACCCTGCGCTCGCCCGACCCGGCCGATCCGCCGCGCATCCTGCTCAACTTCCTCGCCGCCGAGCGCGACCGCGCGACGATGCGCGAGATGATCCGCTTCGCGCGCCGATTCTTCGCCACGCCGCCCGCCGCCGACCTTGTCGCCGGCGAGATCGGGCCGGGGGCCGGGGCGGAGAGCGACGAGGCGATCGACGCCTGGAACCGTTCCATGGTGATGAGCGGCGGCCATCCGACCAGCACCTGCGCGATGGGGACGGAAGGGCATTCCGTGGTCGACGTCGAGCTCAGGGTGCGCGGGATCGACGGCCTGCGCGTCGTCGACGCCTCGGTGATGCCGGACGTGATCCGCGGCAACACCAACGCGCCGGTGGTGATGATCGCGGAGAAAGCGGCGGATCTGATTCTCGGCCGTCCCGCGCCGCCGTCTGAACCAGGACCCGAGGGGGCGTGATGGAAGAGCTGTTTTCGACGATGGACAATCCGCGGCTGGAATTCGCGATGGCGGTGACGTTGCGCTTCACCCGGGTCCAGATGATTCCCAACACGCCGGACGGCGGCATGCGATCGGCCGTCTATGTCGACGAAGGCGTGTTCGAAGGGCCGCGGCTGCGCGGCCGGGCGGTGCCCAATTCGGGCGGCGACTATGCCTATTTCCGGCCTGACGACACCGCCGTGTTCGATGCCCGCTACATGCTCGAGGAAGCCGACGGCACCTTGATCCTGATGCGCAATCGCGGCTTCCTGTGGGGCCGCCAGCCCGACACGATGCAGCGGCTGCGCGACTGGGCCTTCTCCGGCGGACCGCCGGTTCCGCACGCCGATTATTATCTGCGCGCCCAGCCGAGCTTCGACGCACCGATCGGTCCGCACGACTGGCTGACCCGCCACATCTTCATCGGGGTCGGCGAGCGCCGTCCGGACGGCAATCATGTCCGCTATTATGCACTAACCTGATCAGGAGCAGCTTCAATGTCTTATCAGGCGATCCTACCGACGGGTATCAATATTGGCCATCCCGACCGGCTCTTTATCGACGGCGCCTGGGTGGAGGCGCAGAGCGGTCGTTTCATCGAGGTGGAATCGCCGGTCAGCGAGACCATCGTCGCTCGGGTCGCCGAGGGCGACGAGGCCGATATGGACCGCGCCGCCGAAGCGGCGCGCCGGGCGTTCGACGACGGGCCCTGGCCGCGCCTGTCGCCTTCCGAGCGAGGCCGATACGTCGCGGCGCTGGCCGCGGTGCTGAAGCGGCGCGAGGGCGAGCTCGCTGCCGCCTGGACCGCGCAGGTCGGCGGCCTCGCCGGCTTCGCGCCGATCATGGTCGGCGGCGGCACCGCCATCGTGGAGCGCTATGCCGCCATGGCGTCGAGCTACGCGTTCTTGAAGGCGGTGCCCTCGGCCGTCGCCGCGACGGGCGTGCTCGTGCGCGAGCCGGTCGGCGTCGTTGCCGCGATCGCGCCGTGGAACGCGCCTTATGCGATCATGGCCGGAAAGGTCGCGCCCGCCCTCGTCGCCGGCTGCACTTTGGTCATGAAGCCGTCGCCGGAGACGCCGCTCGAAGCCTATATAATCGCCGAGGCGGCCGAGGAGGTCGGGCTGCCCCCGGGCGTCGTGAACCTGGTCTGCGGCCATCGCGAGGCCTCCGACCATCTCGTCTGCAACGCCTTGATCGACAAGGTGAGCTTCACCGGCTCGTCCGCCGCCGGCAGCCGGATCGGCGGCGTTTGCGGCGCGCGGATGGCGCGCTGCACGCTCGAGCTCGGCGGCAAGTCGGCGGCGATCCTGCTCGACGATTTCCCGACCGAGGCGGCGGCGAAGCTGCTCACCGGGACGATCACGGTGATGAGCGGCCAGGTCTGCGCGATGCTCAGCCGCGCCGTGGTGCCGCGGAGGCGCCACGACGAGCTGGCCGAGGCGATCGCCGCCGAGATGAAGCAGGTCCGCGTCGGTGACCCTTCCGACCCGGCGACCCAGATGGGTCCGCTCGCAATGAAGCGCCAGCTCGAGCGGGTTGAATCCTATATCGGCAAGGGTCGCGAGGAAGGCGCGGACCTCGTCACCGGTGGCCGCCGACCGCCGCACCTTAATAATGGCTATTTTATTGAGCCGACCCTGTTCGCGAATGTCGACAATGGATCGACCATCGCCCGCGAGGAGATATTCGGCCCCGTGCTCAGCCTCATCCCCTGCGAGGATGAAGCGGACGCGATCCGGATCGCCAACGATTCCGACTACGGCCTCAACGGATCGGTGCTGACCAACGACCCCGACGCCGCCTGGCGGGTGGCAAGGGCTGTCCGGACCGGCGCCTTCGGTCAGAACGGCATGCGCGCGGATTTCTCGCTGCCGTTCGGCGGCTTCAAGCGCTCCGGCATCGGCCGCGAAGGCGGCGCCGAGGGCCTCGCCAATTATACCGAGCTGAAGACGGTCCTGCTCGACGGCATGCCGTCCGAGCTCGCCTGAGAGGAGGGGAGATGCCGAGGAGCCCGGAAGAAGAAGAGCGGCGTAGGTTCGTGCTCGAGATGTACGAGAAGGTGCTGATCGCGATGGATTCGAGCGCGGTCGACCGATTCATCGCGCCCGATTACGTCCAGCATAGCGGCCTCGCCGAGCCCGGCGTCGCCGGCCTCAAGGCATGGCTCGACCATGTGAAGATCGAGTCACCGGACGCGCGCCAGGAGATCAAGCGCAGCTTCGTCGACGGCGACCATGTCATCGTCCACACCCACGTCATGCGCTGGCCGGGCGACCGCGGCCTGGCGGTGGCCGATTTCTTTCGGCTCGAGGACGGCCTCATCACGGAACATTGGGACGTGATCCAGGAGATACCGGAACACTCGCCCAACCCCAATGGCCTTTTCTGATGCGCTTTGCGGGCAAGAATGTCGTCGTCATCGGCGGCAATAGCGGCATTGGCCGGGCCGCCGCGGAAGCTTTCGCCGCCGAAGGCGCGCGGGTCGCGATCGCCGGCCGAGACGAGGCGACGCTCGCCGAGACGAAGGCGGCGATCGGCGGCGACACGCTGGCGATGAAGGCGGATATCGCCGACCTCGACACGCTCGACGCCTTCTATTCCGAGGTCGGCAAGCGAAACGGCGCCATCGACGTCCTGTTCGTCAATGCCGGCATCGGCGAGTTCATCCCGTTCGAAGACGTGACCCCGGAGAAGTGGGATGCGGTTCAGGCGGTCAACCTGCGCGGCTGCGTATTCGCGGCGCAGAAGGCGCTGCCGTTGCTTCGCGACGGCGGCGCGATCGTCTTGACCGGATCGATCGGCGCAGTGCTCGCGGTGCCGGGCAATGCCGCTTATGCCGCCTCGAAGGCGGGGCTGCGCGCGGCGGCGCGGGTGCTGGCGGCGGAGCTGCTGCCCCGAAAGATCCGCGTCAATATGGTAAGCCCGGGCTGTACCGAGACGCCGATCATCAACCGGAGCGGTCTGCCGCCCGAGGCGGTCGGCGGCATGCGCGAAGCGATGATCGCCAACACGCCGATGCACCGCATGGGCGAGCCCGGAGAGATTGCCAGGGCGGTGCTGTTTCTCGCCTCCGCCGAAGCCAGCTTCATCACGGGCGTCGACCTGTTCGTCGACGGCGGGGCGGTGGAGCTGTGACATGAAGATCGTCGTCACCGGCGCCTCTGGCCAATATGGCCGCCTGGCCGTCGCGAAGCTGCTCGATCGTGTGGCGCCCGAGGATCTGATTCTGCTCACCCGCCGGCCCGAGAAGCTCGCCGACCTCGCCGCGCGCGGCGCGAATGTCCGGCGCGGCGATTTCGACGATCCGGCCAGCCTGGTCGAGGCGTTCCGCGGCGGCGAGCGGATGCTGCTGATCAGCGCCACGCGTGTCGGCCAGCGCGTCGCGCAGCACAAGGCGGCGATCGACGCCGCCGCGGCGGCCGGCGTCCGCCACGTCGCTTATACCAGCGTCGTCGGCATCGGCCCCGGCAACCCGGCGGTGGTGACCCGCGATCACGGCCCTACCGAGCAGCTGATGCGCGACAGCGGCCTCGCCTGGACGGCGCTTCGCGATTCCCAATATGCCGATGCGGTCGTGCACCAGATGGCGCTCAACGCGCTCGCCAGCGGACGCTGGCTGTCGAGCTCGGGCGACGGGCGCATCGCGGTGGTGGCGCGGGAGGATTGCGTCGCTTGTGCCGTCGAGGTGCTGACCGGCGAGGGCCACGAGAACCGGGTCTACGACGTCACCGGGCCTGATTTGATCACCTATCGCGAGGCGGCGGCGATGGCGAGCGATGTGGCCGGCGCACCGATCGACTATATCGCCACCGACGATGCCGGCATGTACGCGATGTTCGACGCGCTGGGCATTCCGCGCGAGCCCGTCGACGACCAGATCGTGGCCGGCATTCCCTGGAACAGCGACGACATGGTGACGTTCGAGGCGGCGGTTCGCGAAGGGTGGTTCGACGTCCGTTCCGACGATGTCGAGCGGCTGACCGGACGCCGGCCAAGGAATCTGCGCAGCCTCTTCGAAGAGAATGCCGAGGCGCTTCGGGCGGCGGCGAAGCGGTCGGAAGAGCCTTAGCGGTTCCGGAAGCTCTGTCGCTCGGCGATCTCGTCAGCCATGGTTGACGCCCTGTTTACCTTGATCGGCCATAGGCGCGGCATGTCTGCCGCAAGCCTTGCGCTGAAACGCACCACATCCCGGGGAGGCGTGCTCTCGCGGGCCCACCAGGGCCGCGGACTAGCCGCTCGCGTGAGTTCAATGGGATCCGCGGCCGATTGTCCCCGGATTGAAGCCCAATGACGTCGACGCCTCACACGCCGCCGCAGTCGCTTCCCGCCGGCCTGATCCTGCTGGGCGGGATCTGCTTCGCCATCCTCGTCTACCTTTCCTTCGCTCCGGCGCTGTTCAACGACGGCGATACAAGCTGGCACCTCGCCGCCGGTCGGTGGATGATCGACGCCGGCGCGGTCCCACGCGCGGATCCGTTCTCCTTCACCCATTTCGGCCAGGCATGGACGGCGCACGAATGGCTCGCCGAGCTCATGATGGCGGCGGCGTTCGAGCTGGGATCCTGGAACGCCTTGTCGCTGCTCTTCGCCACCGCCGTGGCCGCGACGCTCGGCATCATCGGGCTCGAGACGCGCCGCTGGACGACGTCGCCCGCGGCGATCGCGGCCGTCACGCTCGGCGTGTTCATCGTCCTCACGCCGTACGTCGTCGCGCGGCCGCACGTCCTCGCCTGGCCCCTGCTGGCGGGCTGGACGATCCTGCTGTTGCGCGCCCGGGAGTCGGGCCGCGCTCCGCCGCTGCCCACGGCGCTGCTGATGCTGGTTTGGGCCAATCTCCATGGCAGTTTCCTGTTCGGCCTGCTGCTCGTCCTCCCGTTCGCCCTCGAGGCCCTGGTCACCGCCCAGCGGCGGGCTTCCGTCATCGCGGGCTGGGGCGCCTTCTTCCTCCTCTCCCTGCTGGTCGCGCTGGCGACCCCGCACGGGGTCGAGGGGCTGCTGTTCCCGTTCAAGGTAAGCGCGATGGACTCGCTGCCGCTGATCATGGAGTGGCGGCCGACCGTGCCGGCCGAGAATCTCGGGTTCGAAGCCGTGCTCATCGGCGCCATCGCCTTCGCGCTCTACCGGGGACTGCGCGTGCCGCCGCTCCGGCTGCTGCTCCTCGCTTTGCTGCTCCACATGGCTTTCGCCCATGTGCGTCATCAGGCCGTCCTGGCGATCGTCGGTTCGCTCCTGCTGCTGGAGCCGCTTGGCCGGGCGCTCGGCGCGGAGGCGAGGGCAGGGGGCACGAAGCTCCCGCGACTGGCCGTCGGGCTGCTGATCGGGCTTGTCCTGCTGGTCTGGGCGGTGCGCCTCCCGATCGCCCGCACGCCCGGCGACAGCGCGTCCAACCCGCGCAGCGCGATCGCAGGCGTTCCGCCAAGCTTGCGGACGGTGCCGGTGCTCAACGGCTACGGCTTCGGCGGACCGCTCATCCTCGGCGGCTTCCGACCCTATATCGACGGGCGGGCGGACCTCTACGGCGACGCGCACATGTTCGGACACCAGCGGATCGTCGAGGGCGACTGGGCCATGTTCGATCGCGAAGTGCGGCGATGGGGGATCGGCTGGACGATCCTCCCGCCAGAGAGCCGGCTCGTCGCCAGGCTCGATCGGGAGCCCGGATGGCGGCGGATCCATGGCGATCGCTGGGCCGTGATTCACATCGCAGTCACGCCGGCCCAATCAGCCCGCTGAAGCCGGCTTTACCTTCATTTTACGATGCCGTCCGTAGAAGGGCCTATGCGAGCGACCCAGTCTCCCGCCTCGAGCACCCTCGTCCGTCAGGAGGCGATTTTCGCCCTGCTGAGCATGGTCGCGGTCGTCGCATTCACGGCGTTCGTGCTGGCCGACGACGACGTGTCGGCCCTGGCCTTTGCCAGGCTCGCCACCGCTTATGTCGGCGTGACCCTGCTCATCGCCGCTACCGCGCTGCTGTTTCTGACCGCGCATGCGGTCTTCAAGGCGGGACGGGCCAGCAACTGGCGTGCGAGCCCGCTCGGGGCGGCGCGGGCCGCGGTCGTCCGAAAGTGG
>Ga0299914_10000298_pt1 | contig 29714 bp, 25 predicted proteins | sample RVTome_10_FD_201361 | JGI IMG/M metagenome (GOLD analysis project Ga0299914, IMG submission 201361) | Soil microbial communities from uranium-contaminated site in the Upper Colorado River Basin, Wyoming, United States - RVT153D57 (version 2) ... | reverse complement strand
CGCTGGGCCTCGGAGAGGAACGGGTCGCCGCCGCGCTCGCGCCGCGGGAACTCGCCGTCCTGGAGCGAGCCGACGACGACGTGGTCGAAGCGGGCGGCGCGCAGCCGGTAGGGATCGGCGATTCGCACCCGCCCCTCGACCGGGCCGCTCCAGGCCCGGAACTCGACCTCCCGAACGACGGCGGCCAGGTCCTCCGGCGCCGGGGCCAGGCCCGGCAGCTCGGTCCGCTCGCCGAGCGCCGCTGCGATCGCCGCGGCTGCGCGCAGCTCCAGCCCCTCGCCCGGCTCGGGCCACGGGCCGTCGCCGCGGCCGCGCAGCGGTCGCGCGGCCATCGTCGCCGCCAGGCGGCCGACCTCGGCGGCCTGCTCGGCGCGCGAGCCGGCGGCCTCCCGCAGCCGGGCCAGGTCGCGGGGCGGCCCCCCGTAGCGCTCCTCCCACAGCTCCAGGGCCGCGGCGGCGCTCTGCGCGCGGCGGCGGCGCAGGGCACGCTCGAACCAGTCGACCTGCCCCGGGGGGACGCCCGAGGGGCCGCGCAGGAAGCGCAGCAGGTCGGCGGCCCGGCCGGCGCCGAACTCCGCTTCCAGCAGGGCGATCAGAGTCCCGCCGACCGCCGTCGCCGCAACCGGCACCTCCGCCTCCAGCGCCGCCGCCACCCCGTAGGACTCGAGCGCCGTGGCGACGAGCGGGCCGCGTCGCGCCGGGTCGCGCACGACGATCGCGACCTGCGCCGGGTCGACGCCGCCCGAGACAAGCCTCGCCGTCTCGGCCGCGATCGCCTCCGCCTCGCCCCGCTCGCCGGCCGAACGCAGCAGCACCAGGCTCCCGTCGGGCGGGCGCCGCTGCGGCTCGGCGGCGCCGAAGCCCCGCTCCAGGTGAAAGAGGAGGGGGGAGGGGGTGTTGCCGGGGTCGGGCCCCGTCCTCTCCTCCGCCTCGACCCCGATCCCGCGCAGCTGCTCCAGCAGCGTGGCGCGCGCCGCCAGGGCGGCGTTGCCGGGCTCGTAGGGGAGGGACGCCGTCACCTCGGCGCTCGCGGCGAGCAGGCGAACCAGCTCGAGCTGGTTGCGGGTCAGGTCGTCGAGCCCATAGAGGAAGACGGGCCGCTCCCACCGCGCGCCGCCGGAGCGCAGCAGCGCCAGCGCCGCGCGGGCGACCTCGTGCGCGTCGACCCGGCCGAGGCGGTCGCGCACCTCCGCATAGGCGCCGAACAGGGTCGCGACGTCGCCGAGGTAGGCGGATCCCTCCAGCGTCCCCGCCGCCGCCTCCACGTCCGCCGGCTCCAGCCCGGCGCCCTGCAGCTCACCGAGCAGGCGCTCCAGGGCACGGGCGAATCCCGGCCGCGCGGCGGAGCGCCGCAGCGGCCCCAGGCTCTCGCGCCGGGCGGCGATCGCCGCCGACACCGCGCCCAGCCGCTGCGCCGGGGTCAGCTCGACGCCCGGCGGCGAGCCGCCCGCCGCCACCTCCCGGAACAGCCCACCGAAGGTGAGCACCGCCCCGCCCAGCACCGCGCCCTCCTCGCACAGCTCCCGCTCGAAGGAGAAGACGTCGTCCACGGTCGGCACGACCAGCACCGGCTCGCGCTCCAGCGCTGCGGCGAACCCGCGCCGGATCAGGCCGGCGCGGCCCGAGTTCGGCGGTCCGTGGATCAGTCGCAGCCCCATGCGGCCAGCTTAGGCACGCCCCCGGCGCGGGTTTCGGTCGCTTGTCAGCCGTTGAGGGTCGGAGTCTGCCGGTAGGGCGCGCGGACCAGTCCGACCAGCTCCGGAAGCAGGTGGGGGAGGGTCTCCGTGTGGCCGGCCAGGATCCGCTGGGAGATCAGGGCGAAGATGCCGGCGACGATCACCTCTTCGGTCAGCGCCGCCTCGCGGTCCCGGGTGAGGTAGGGCGCGAGGCCCGCGATCGTGGCGTGGTGTCGCGCGGCGAGCTCCGGGGTGGAGGAGAGGACCTCGACCATGGTGGCTCGGGCGACGTGGGGGTTCTCTGCGAGGAAGCCCAGAACCGAGGCGAGCGCCGCCTCGATCGCCTCCTCCCAACCCCGGTTTGCGTCGAATTCGGCGACGAATCTGCGCCGAATCTCGCCGATTCCGGCCTCGTAGGCGGCCGTGAAGCACTCCTCTTTTCCAGCGAACAGGTGGTAGAAGGTCTTGCGCGAGACCCTCGCGGCCTCGACGCAGTCCCCGACCGTGGTGGCCGCGTAACCGCGCTTCGCCACCGCCTCGATCGTCCCCGCGATCGTCCGCGTGCGCTGGTTCTCCTCGACGAAATCGCGCGGCAGGCCGTGGCGACCCCGCGGCAGGGTGCAGAGTTCCGGGGGCGCCGCCGCCGCTGTCTTGATGGTTGGCGCGGCCACCTCAACCCTCCGGTGAAGACGCCGCGACCGCGGTCGCGCGACTCCTCTCCAGCTCCGCGTCCGCCGCTTCCCTGCCGTAGTAGGCGGCGACGATCAACCGCACGATTTCCGGCATTTCCATGCCGATTTTCTCGTCCTCGCCGGAAGCGAGCCGAGCGCCCACAAACGACTCCACCGCGCCTATCATGAATCTCGCAGTTTCAGGAGGTGGAGGAGAGTGGCGAGACTCGGTCTCGCGGCGCGCGCCGTCGACGGCGCGGGAGAGGCGCTCAATCAACTCTCTGCGGTGGGCCAGGGCCGTCCCCCCGGCGACGCGGATCTCGAGCAGCAGGCCCTTTGCGACCTGCGGCCGCTCGCGGCACCAGCGGGCCAGCTCGTCCAGCGCCGCCCGCAGTCCGGCGCGCCAGTCCGGCGCGTCGCGGCCCGCCTCCTCCAGCTCCTCGACCAGCCGGTCGGCCTCCCACTCGTAGGCGGCCGCGTAGCAGTCCTCCTTGCTCGAGAACTGCCGGTAGAACTGCGTTCGGGAGCCGCCGTATCTCTCGATCACCTGGGCGACCGACACCGCGCGGTAGCCGCGCTCCCCGCAGGTGGCCAGCATCGCCTCCATGATCGACTCCCGCAGGGGGGTCGGCTCGCGCTCCAGCTCGCCGTGAATCCGCTCCAGCTCGCCGCGCGGCGTGCCTGCGGCATAGCGCTCGGCGCCCCTCTCCCCGCCCGCTGCGTCGTCCCTCGTCGACTTCCCCATTTCGGCCTCCCGCCCGTTTTTCGGGTAAAGACGAATAGCGATTTGAAAAAGATAGCACTAGTCTATAAAAAGGATTGATTTTGAAACCTCGCCTACCCCATTCCGCTCGGCTATCCTCGATTCGTGGCCAGCTTGCCTCGGCATCTGTCTCCCCTGCCGGCGGAGCGCGGCAAGCGCTCCCGCGAGCTGAGCACCGCCTATCAGCGGGATCGCGTCCTCACCGCGGCCACCGAGGTCTTCGCCAAGCGTGGCTACCGGCAGACGACGGTCGACCAGCTCGTCGCCGCCGCGGACAGTGGCTTGGCGACCTTCTACGAGCTGTTCGAGGGCAAGGAGGACTGCTTCCTGCAGACGGTCGAGCGCTTCCGCTCCGCCGGAGTCTCCTACGTCGAAGCGGCGCAGCAGCCCGACCTCTCCTGGGCCGAGCAGGCCGTCCACGTCTTGCGGGGGTTGCTGGAGTACGTGGCCTCCGACCCGCACGGCACCCGGGTTGCCCTGGTCGAGGTCCGCACCGCGGGCCCGGCGGCGATCGAGCGCTACAACGAGGCGATCGCCGACTTCGCCGACAAGCTGCGCAGCGGCCGCGAGGTCAGCCCCTTCGCAGAGCAGCTGCCCCACCGGCTCGAGGTCGCTGTGATCGGCGGCGTCTCCTGGTTCCTGCAGCAGCGCGCCGCCGCCGGGCGGCTCGAGGACGTCGCCGACTCGCTGCCCGAGGTGGTGCGCATGGTCGTCGGCCCCTACCTGGGCGAGGAGGAAGCGGTCCGCGCCCTGGAGGCCGCCGGCGCGACGCCCGCCCCGCCCGCCGCCTAGCGCCGCCACTCTCCGCCGATCCCAACCACAGTGCCCTCACCGAGCGGGCACCGGGGAGAGGGAGTGGATGATGGAGGCCACCTGCCTCTGGCGCCAGTCCCACCCCGACCCCGTCTGGGAGCGGTTGCGGGAGGCGATGCTCGACCTCGTCGCCGAGCGCGGCTTCCAGGAGGTCGACGAGTGGGAGGTGGCCGAGCGAGCCGGGATCTTCCCGCCGGAGTTCCACGGCTACTTCCGCGACGCCGACGACTGCTTCCGCCAGATCCTCGCCGGCAACTGCGACGCGATCTACGCCGCTGTCCTCGCCGCCTACCAAGCCGAGGCCGGCTGGCGCGACGGGCTGCGGGCCGCCGCCTACGCGGCGGCCCGCCTGATCCGCGCCTTCCCGCGCGAGTTCCGCTTCGCGATGACGCCCGACGCCGGCGACCTGGCGCTCGCCAGCCGCGACGCCTTCCTGCAGCGGCTGGTCGACCTCGTCGACGAGGGCCGCCGCGAGCTGGACGACCCCTGCTCGGTCAGCCGCGACCTCGCCGAGGGCATCCTCGGCTCGATCGTCGAGCACGCCACCTTCGCCCTGCACGACCCCGACGGACAGCCCGACATCGAGGGGTTCGTCCCCGAGTTCATGTACCTGGCGGTAAGCGCCTACATGGGCAACGAGGCCGGCCTGGAGGAGCTGACCATGCCGGCCCCCACCGGCTTGCCTGAACCAGCCCGCGCCTGAGCCGGTCTCCGCCGCCCGATCGCTCCGCCCTCGCCGGGTGACAGATGCGCACCGATTCCGGCACAGCCCGCCTCGCGGTCGCCGCCGCCCGATATCGTCGCTGACGCCATGTCGAAGCAAAAGCGCGCCGAGGAGCAGGCATCGCGAGGGCTCGCCCGCCTGCCTCCGGGCCGTCACGGGATCCCGCCCGAGGTCGTCGCCGAGAACCAGCGCGAGCGGCTGACCGCGGCCGCGGTCGCCACCTTCGGGGAGCTCGGCTACAACGACACGACGATCACCAAGATCCTCGAGGCGGCCGGCGTCTCCACCCGCACCTTCTACGAGAACTTCTCCGACAAGCAGGCCTGCTTCCTCGCCACCTACGAGCTGGTCGCCGACTACCTGGGCGAGGCGGTCGCCGTCGCCGGCTCCGAGGACGACCCCTGGCCAGACCGCGTCCGCGCCCGCATCGACGCGTTGCTCGACGCCTTCGCCGCCAACCCGGCCCTGGCGAGCTTCGCGCTGATCGCCCCGGCCACCGCCGGCGGCGACGTCGCCGACCGTCAGCGCCGCTTCGGCGCCGATCTGCTCGCGGCCCTGCTCGCCGGTTATCCCGAGCCCCAGCCGGGCTTCAGCGAGGCCACCGAGCAGGCGATGGTCGGCGGCATGGTCGCCCTGATCGCCGACCAGGTGGAGATGGGAGAGGGGGAGGGGATGGACCGCCTCGCGCCCCAGCTCCTCGCCCTGCTGCTCACGCCCTACCTGGGCCGCGACGAGGCCTTCCGCCTCGCCCGCGAAGGCTCCGCGGCGTAGCACCCCGCTCGCAGGCACGGCGGGGCGCTCGCAGGCGTGGCGGAGAAGTCACACTTTTGTTGTATTCCCCCAGCATCCGTGACAAAACGTTCCCTAGGCTCTGGCATCATGGAAGCCGTGAGCAGAGGCGACCGCTGGACGGACGAGCGACTCGATGACCTGAACGTCAAGGTCGACGATCTCGGCCGCCGCATGGACGCCGGCTTCGCCCACGTCGATAGGCGCTTCGAGCAGGTCGAACAGCGCGTCGCCCACGTTGAGCAGCGCATGGACGCCGGCTTCGCGCGGATCGATCAGCGTTTCGAGGGCATGGAAAAACGCATGGACTCCCTCCACCGCACGATAACCACCGCCGCGATCGGGCTGTCCGGCGCATTCATCGCCGGCTTCGGCGGCCTAGCCGCGCTGATCGCCACGCAAATCTGACCTGCGCAGCGGACCGCTGCGCCGTTGTCGACTTATCCCCGGCTATGGCACGGGGAAAGTCGACAGGCCAGCGCCTCAGCCCACGGGCCAGTGCTCGACCTCGACCTCTTCCATCGGGAAGTCTCGGGGATTGCCCGTCGCCAGGCGCGCGCCTATGCCCGCGGCCGCCGCGGCGATCAGGCAGTCGGCCTGGCTCAGCGTCGTTCCCTGCGCGGCGAATCGCGCGCGCCAACGGCCGGCCTGCTCGCCTTCGGCCCGACCGAGCGGCGCTACACGCAGCCCGCCGAGCAACTGCCGCACAGCCCGCTCGTCATCCGATCGCGCGCCGCGCCAAACCTCCTCGACATTGATCGCGCACACGTAGGGTGGCCCCCCTTCGTCGCGCAGGTCACGGAGTCGCTCGGCCGCTTGCCGTCCGCGCAAGGCGTCGATCAGCACCGTCGTGTCGAGCAGCAGCTGCGCCATCCGAGCCGACCGCTGCTCAGCCGACTCTCTCGGGCTCGGCCCGCCGCCCGGCCCTGACCCAGGCGGCGGGGTCGGCGTCCCATTCGTGGCCGCTGTCGGCGACGGTCCCCAAAGACGCCTCGATCTCCTCCCACCGCCGCTCGTCGGCGAGGGCCCGCTCTACCGTCTTCGCGATGAAGGCACTGCGCCGCCCGCGTCCAGCGCGACGGTCCAGCTCGCCGACCAACTCGTCGTCGAGTGTGATGTGTAAACGCATGTGCTTAGTTTGGCACATGCACCCCTTGAACGGCCCCCGATCTCGTGGCCACGTTTCGTCCCCTCAAGGGTTCGGTGCCACCGAACTCCCCCCACCGCTACCTGCTTCTCGCTGAATCGCCCTCCTTCCCGGCGGCCGATTTTCTCGTGCCTTCTGCTCTGTGACGCGTTTCACGCGGTTTCTAAAAAGACCGCAACTTCTGCTTAAAAAGAGTGTCCTTGACATATAGAAAGATCACGTTGTAATGTCCCGCGCGCTGGTCGCCCAGGGAGGGCGGCACGGCAGGGACACACGAGAGGAGAGAGACGCCGCCGCCCGAGCTGGGGCGGAGAGGCGCCGCGGAAAAGACATGCGTTCCGAATTCGGACTTCAAAACACGGCAGGCCCGCCCACTTTCCCTGGCGCGGTCTCCGGAAGCACGGCAAGGGCGCGAGGCGGGCCCAATCTCTCTCTCGAATCTCTCGGGCCCGCTTCGCCCCGCGCCGCCACCCGCGTCGAGCCCCAGGGCTCCGCCCCCACCACCTTCACCACCCACCGCTCCGCAGCACCCGCCGCGGCCAGTTCCCGCGTCGGCCTCGTTGAGAAGCAGTCAATTCGGCCGGCTGGGGGATCCCCCGCGGTCACTAACCAAGGAGCAAGCCTCTGATGTTCACCAAGATGAGAAAGCGCTACGGAGCCGTAGGCCCGGTAGCCATCCTGGCGCTGATCGTCGCGGTCGCCTTTGCCGGCGTCCCCGCCGTCGCTCAGCCCGTCGCAAACACCTCGGCAAACGCCTTCCAGATCGCCAAGCGGGCGCTGAAGATCGGCCAGGTCGCCAACAAGCGTGCCGCGGCCGCCAACAAGCGCTCGGTCAACGCGATCAAGCTGGCCCGCGCCGGCGGCGCCCAGGGACCGCAGGGCCCCAAGGGCGACAAGGGTGACAAGGGTGACACGGGCGGCACGGGCGGCCAGGGCGACACCGGCCCGACCGGCCCCACCGGCCCGACCGGTGTCGGCACCGCCGGCGACAGCGTCGTGCCCACGGCCCTGGCACCCGGCGATGACCCGGCCTGCCCGATCGGCGGCTCCATGTTCGAGGTCGGCGAGGAAGATCCCACCTACGCCTGTAACGGCACCTTCCAGGGCGGCACGCTGCCCCCGGACGCGACGTTGACCGGTTACTGGCTCGTCGATGAGAGTCCGAAGTTCTCGGTCTTTCCTGCGACGACGATCTCCTTCCCGATCCCGCTCGCGGAGGGCCTGCCCGATACCGCCGTCCACTTCGTCGACCCTGACGAGACGGTGCCGGGTGCCTGCGACGACGGCACCGGGGATCCCCCCAGCGTTACCAATCCAGAGGCCGACTCGGGGAATCTCTGCGTGTTCACCGTCAACCTTACCGGAGGTGACGACCTCACCATCGCGAGGCTAAGTCTCGACGAGGGCACGGACCGAACCGGCGCATTGCTGGTCGACACCGGCGGAATCCTGGCCGGCGGCGAGCCACACGTCGCCGGCTCCTTCGCCGTCACCGGCTAGCGGAGGCAGCGGCACCGAAGACGGACACACGGAGACCCCCCGGCGGCGTGGAACGCGCCGCCGGGGGGTCTCCACCCACCTTCCAATCACCACCACTGACCGCACCACACACGACGAGAAGCGAGGAGAAAGCGAGATGACACACCGACACGGGTCTTCGCCCCCTTGGCTCAGGGCAGCCCTCCTCGCCCTCGCCGCGTCCCTGCTCGCCCTCGCCTTCGCCGCTACCCCCGCCCATGCGGTGAAGCGCGTGATCGACAGCTTCGTCCCACCGCCCAGCCATCCGATTCACGAGCTGGGCATCCGCGGCCTCGGCAGCCCCAGCCCCGGGGGGATCTTTGTCAACGACTCCTCCACCGCCGACCCCCACGACGGCGAGATCTATGTGGTCGACCGCAGTCGCGTCGCCGTCTTCGACTCCGACCTGAACTTCATCCGCTCCTTCGGCTGGGACGTGATCCGCCCCGGCGAGGCCGGCAACATCGCCAACAACGAGCGCCAGGCGCTCGAGGTGAGCGCCACGGCGGGCAGCTTCACCCTCAGTTTTGGCGGCGGCGTCAACTTCTCCGGCGGCCCGACTCCGGCGCTTGACTTCGACGCCGACCCCTCCGAGGTCGAGTCCGCCCTCAACGCCCTGCCGCTGATGTCGAGCGAGCAGCAGCAGCTCACCGTGCGGGCCACCGGCGGCACCTTCACCCTCAGCTTCGACCCCGACGGTCCCGGCGGGGCCCCGGCGCAGACCACCGAGCCGCTCGACTTCGACGCGCTCGATGCCGCCGGCTCGGAGGGGGGAGCCGTTAGAGACGCCCTCGAAGCCCTCCCCGCGATCGACGACGTCTTCGTCGACTACGGACCCGGCGACGAGCTCGGCTCGAACCCCTACACGATCACCTTCCTCGGCTCCCTCGAGAGCACCGACGTCCCCGAGCTGAGCGTCGATGACTCCAACCTCACCGGCGGCGCCGCCACCGCGGCGATCACCACCACCGCCGAGGGCAACTCCCCCGCCGTATCGGTCACCGGCACCCCCGGCGACTACGAGATCGAATTCGACGGCCCGCCCCTCGCCGACGCCAACGTCCCGCAGATCAGCGTCGACGACTCCGGGCTCACCGGCGATGCCACGCGCACCACCCTCGAGCACGGCGCCGCCTACGAGGTCTGTGAGGACCCGAGCACCTGCAAGCTCGCCTCCGGCTTCTCGGTCGGCCTCGGCGGCGCCATGAACCTCAGCGCGTTCCTCCCGTCGACGGACCTCGCGATCGACCAGTCCGATGGCTCGCTCTACGTCGCCGACGCCGGCAACGACCGCATCCAGAAGTTCGCCGCCGACGGCACCTTCCTCTGGGCCGCCGGCAAGGGCGTCAACGCCGACGGCGCCCCCGACCCCGACCTCTGCCTTGCCGGCGACGAATGCAAGGCGGGCGTGTCCGACGGCGCCGAGGCCAGCCTCGACCAGGCAGGCAAGATTGCACTGGACCCCAGGGACGGCGACCTCTACGTCTACGACGAGGACAACCACCGCGTCCAGGTCTTCGGCTCCGGCGGCGCCTTCAAGTTCATGTGGGGGGTGAACGTCAACGATGGCGGGCAGATGGAGGCCTGCACCTCCGGCTGCCAGCCCGGCGAAGCCGCCAGCGCCAACCCCAACGACGACCCGCTCACCGGGCTGGCAGGAGGAGTCCCGAATGTCGACATCGCAGTCGGCGACCAGGGCACCGTCTACCTCACCCGACCGGGCTCTCAAAGCACATCCGGCTCCATCACCGAGCCCGCCGCGATCCGCACCTTCGCCGACCCCGAGAACGACCCCACCGACGCCGGCGTCTTTGCCGCCGACCACTACGTCTCGCTTACCCCCGCGCTGGGTGAGTTGGCGCTCGACTCCGGGCCCACCGCCGCCTCCGCCGATGACACCGTCTACGTCGTTGCCGGCGACGGTGCCACAGGCAGCCGGATCCTCGAGCTCTCTGCCGACGGCAGCCTTGTCGATGCCAACCACGGTACCTTTGACAGTCTCCGGAGCGGCAACGCCCTCGCTTACGATCCGGACCACGGCTTCGCCGGCGACCGGCTGTTACTCACCCGAGGACAAGACTTCAACACTGTCGTCGTCCTCGACGACACCCCGCCGCCCCCGGCCCCCGAGCCGCAGATCTCCGCCGCGGCGGCCACCGGCCCCGACACCGCCACCCTGAACGGCAGCGTCGACCCCAACGACCAGCCCTCCGCCTACCGCTTCCAGTACGTCGACGAGGACACCTACGACGCCGACGGCGGCAGCTTCGAGCACGCCCTCCTCGCCCCCGCCCTCGGCGAAGCGGAGATCCCCGACGACCCGCCCGGCACCGACCCGCTTCCGGTCGCCGAGGACATCGTCGAGCTCAACCCCGGCACCACCTACCACGTCCGCCTCCTCGCCCGCGCCACCTTCGGCTACAACTTCACCACCACCCTCGCCTCCGGCGAGACCACCTTCACCACCGACCCCGCCCCGCCGGCCGCCTCCCCGGCCACGGTCAGCGCCACCGCGACCTCGGCACTGCTCGCCGCCTCCGTCGACCCCCACGGCGCCGAGACCACCTACCGCTTCCAGTACGGCACCGAGGGACCATGCTCCGACTCCGCCAACGCCTGCCTCTCGACTCCCGTGCAGAGCGCCGGCGCCGCCGGCGGGCCGAAGCTCGTCACCCGCCAGATCACCGGCCTGCAGTCCGGCGCCACCTACCACTACCGCCTTCTCGCCGAGAGCGCCCTCGGCGAGGCCTCCACCCCCGACCGCACCGTGCACGTCATCCCCCAGAGCGAGCTGCCCGAGAACCGCGCCTACGAGAAGGTCAGCCTCGATGAGAAGGGCGGCACCGAGGCCGGCCTGCAGTTCGTGCAGGCCTCCGCCGACGGCGACGCCCTCGCCTACAACCCGCGCCCCAATACCAGCTTCCCCCACGACCTCGGCAGCCCCGGGTTGCAAAGCCCCCAGCTCGCCAGCCGCGGCCCGGGCGGGCAGTGGAGCACGGAGCCCCTGGCGCCCGCGCAGACGCCACACCCGCTGGCAGAGCCTTTTTACCGGCCGCTCGGCTACACCGAGGACCTCTCCCGCCAGCTCGTCTGGCTGGGTGACGCCACAGGTGTCCCCGGCGACGGCAACGGCGGCTATGTGCGCGACAACGCGACCGACACCTTCATCGAGATCCCGGGACTCGAGAGCGGTACTGGGTTCGGTAGCGGGAACAACTGGTTCTGGGACGCGCAGATGCAGCGCATCGCCTTCGGCGCGGCAGACGACCCGATCACCCCGGAGACGCCGCTCGACGGCAACGTCTACCTGCACACCTGGAGCCAGGCCGACGGCTCTGAGCTGATCTCCAAGACGGTCGGTGGGCAGATCGTTCCCGGCTCCGGCGCCGGGGTGCGGCCCGAGCACAGGATCTCCGCCGGCGGCGAGCGGGTTTTCTGGACGGCACAGAGCGCGGGAGCGGGAGTCGTAGACCCGCTCGATACCGGAGCCCTCTTCGCCCGCGACGGCGGCGAGACGGTCAAGGTCTCCGCCTCCGAGCGCACCCCCACCGACCCCGAGGGCGACGGCGGCGACGCCTCCTACCAGGACGCCACCGCCGACGGCGAGCTGGTCTTCTTCATCTCCAAGGAGAAGCTCACCGACGATGCGACCGCCAGCCAGGACGGGGAGGGGATCTTCGGCGGCGGGCAAGGGGGCGGCGAGCTTTACCGCTACGACTTCTCCGCGCCGGAGGGCGAGCGGCTCACCGACCTCACCCCCGCCCCCGCCGCCCCCGACGGCGCCGAGGTCGCCGGCCTGGTCGAGATGAGCGAGGACGGCGGGCGCCTCTACTTCCTCGCCCTCGCCAAGCTCGCTCCGGGCGCCGTGCCCGGGGCGCCCAACCTCTACCTCTGGCAGGAGAACGGCGGCGCGCCGGCGATCACCCACGTCGCCACCGTGGAGCAGGGTGGTGTCCCTAATGAGGTCGGTCCGGTTTTGGCCACCAACCTCGACACCAGGCTGCTCGTCCCCCGCAAGAACCTGCGCCCGCCGATGGCGAGCGCCGACGCCACCCGCTTCGCCTTCCGCTCCAACACCAAGCTGACCGCCAGCCCGACCGGCGGCCACGCCCAGGTCTACCTCTACGACGCCCCGGCCGATCGCCTCGAGTGCGTCTCCTGCCCGCCCTCGGGCGCGGCGCCGAGCGCCCCGGCCCGCCTCGGGGTCCAGGACATCGGCTTGGTCGACGCCCACCAGCTCGACCACCACCAGCTGCGCAGCCTCTCCGCCGCCGGCGGGCGCGTCTTCTTTCAGACCGCCACGCCGCTGCTCGCCCGCGACACCAACGGCAGGCGCGACGTCTACGAGTGGCGCTCCGGCCAGCTGCACCTGATCTCCTCCGGCCAGCACGGGCAGGACTCCACCTTCGTCGACGCCGACGTCGACGGCGACAACGTCTTCTTCGCCAGCCGCGAGCGGCTGGTCTCCACCGACACCGACTCGGTGATGGACATCTACGTCGCCCGCGTCGACGGCGTCTCCCCGCCCCCGCCGCCCGATCCGCCGCTCTGCGAGGGCGACTCCTGCTTCCCGCTGCCCGAGGAGCCCGAGGACCCCACGCCGGCCAGCGCCGCGGACTTCGAGCCCGGCAATGTCGCCGAGGGAGGCGCCAACCCGCGCCGCTGCCTGCGCCCGGCGCGCACCGCCAAGCGCCATTCCAACCGCGCCAAGCACGCTCGCCGCGGCCTGCGCCGCGCCGCGCGGGCCTCCAACCGCCGCCGCGTGGTGCGCCTGCGCCGCGTCGCCCGCCGCCACGCCCGCGTCGCCAAGCAGAACGCCAACCGCGCCAAGCGCTGCCGCCGCGCGGTGAGGGCCAAAGCCAACGCCGACCGGAGGGCTAACCGATGAGCAAGCGCTCACTCACAGCACTCGTGACCGCACTGGCAGGGCTGGCCCTCGCCGCTCCTTCTGCCTCGGCCGAGTTCGGCATCGTCGACGGCTCGGTCGACGGCTCCGTCTACACCGACGCCACTCAGACCGACACCTTCACCCAGGCCGCCGGCCACCCCTACAGCGCCGGGCTCAGCCTGGAGTTCAACACCGAGATCGACGGCGAGGGGACCCGCCTGCCCTCACAGGCCGACGTCCGCAACACGATCGTCGAGGCGCCCCCGGGGCTGATCGGCGCCCCCACCGCGGTGCCGAGCTGCCCGCGCGAGGACTTCTTCCTCTCCGGCGGCGTCTGCCCGGCCTCGACCCAGGTCGGCTTCGTCAACGTCACCCTTGCCGCCGGTGGGGACTCGATCGGCAATCTCGCCCCCGCCCCCGTCTACAACCTCGAGCCGCCGGTCGGCGTCCCGGCCCAGTTCGGCTTCTCCCCGCTCACCCAGTCGCCGGCGCTTGCCACCCCCTCGCTGCGCTCCGAGGGCGACTACGGGATCACCTTCGCCGTGCAGGACATCCCCCAGACGATCGCCATCCTCGACACCGAGCTGCACCTCTGGGGCTCGCCCTCCGACCCGATCCACGACGACGAGCGCGGCTTCTTCCGCACCGAAGGCTTCGGCGGGCAGCTGGAGTACCGCTGCTCCCAGAACGGCGCGCTGGAGCAGGTAATCGACGACTCCGGCGCCACCGTGTTCCCCAACGTCGTCTCCGGCCCGCCCTGCCCGGCGGGGGTGGCGCCCCGGGCCTTCCTCACCAACCCCGCCGACTGCTCCCACGGGCCCTTCGATACCGAGGTGCGGGTGGAGTCCTGGGCCGGCCACACCGATTCGGAGACCTTCACCTCCCACGACGGCAGCGGCACCCCGACCGGGGCGACGGGCTGCGAGGTGGTCCCCTTCGACCCCGAGATCTCCGTCGCCCCGACCACCGACGCGGCGAAGACGCCGACCGGGCTGAACGTCGATCTGAGCATGCCCACCGGCGGGCTGCTCAACCCCGACGGCATCGCCCAGTCGCCCTTGAAGAAGGCCGTCGTAACCCTGCCCGAGGGGATGAGCGTCAACCCGTCGGCCGGCGAGGGCCTCGGCGTCTGCTCGCCCGCGGACTTCGCGAGGGAAGACGAGTTCACCCGCCACGGCGAGGGCTGCCCGGCGACCTCGACGATCGGCACCGTGGAGGTCCGCTCGCCCCTGGTCGAGCAGGCCGTAACCGGCCACCTCTACATCGCCAAGCCTTTCGATAACCCCTTCGACTCGCTTTTGGCGATGTACATGGTCGTCAGGAACACCGAGCTGGGCGTGATGATCAAGCTGGCCGGCAAGGTGGAGTCGGATTCCGAGACCGGGCAGCTGACCACCACCTTTGACCAGAACCCGCAGCTGCCGTTCTCGAGCTTCCGGCTCAAGTTCCGCGAGTCGGCGAGAAGCCCATTGGTCACCCCGCCGACCTGCGGCGCCCACAGCGTTCGGGTCGACTTCCACCCCTGGAGCGCCTCGGACCACGACAACCCCGCCCCCGGCGAGGTGGTCACCCGCCACAGCTCCTTCCAGGTCACCGAGGGCCCCAACGGCACCCCCTGCCCGGGCTCCAACGCCGACCGCCCCTTCAACCCCCAGATCCAGGCGGGGACCCTGCAAAACCAGGCCGGGGCCTTCTCGCCCTTCTTCCTGCGCATGTTCCGAACCGACGGCGAGCAGGAGATCACCTCCTTCTCGGCGGAGCTGCCGCCGGGGCTGACCGGCAAGCTGGCCGGCGTCGAGCGCTGCTCTGACGCCGCGCTCGCCGCCGCCGCCGGCAAGACCGGCGCGGCTGAGACCGCCAATCCCTCCTGCCCGGCCTCCAGCTACGTCGGGCGCTCCCTGGTCGGAGGCGGCGTAGGCCCCGTCCTCACCTACGTCCCCGGCCGCGTCTACCTCGCCGGCCCCTACAACGGCGCGCCGCTCTCGGTAGCGGCGATCACCTCGGCCAACGTCGGCCCCTTCGACCTCGGCACCGTGGTGGTGCGCTCGGCCTTCAAGATCGACCCGGTCACCGCCCAGGTCTCCGTCGACGCCGAGGGATCGGACCCCCTGCCCCACATCATCGACGGCATCCCCACCCACCTGCGCGACCTGCGCGTCTACATGGACCGCGAGGACTTCACCCTCAACCCGACCAACTGCAGCCGCTTCTCGATCGACGCCACCCTGACCGGGACGGGGGAGAGCTTTGCTGACCCCGGAGATGACTCCAGCGCCGACGTCTCCTCTCCCTTCACCGCGGTCGGCTGCGCCCGCCTGGGCTTCAACCCCCGCCTGCACCTGCGCCTCTTCGGCAAGCGCTTCGCCAGAAGCTCCAACCCGCGCCTGCGAGCGGTGCTGATCGCCAAGCCCGGCCAGGCCAACATCGCCCGCACCGCGGTGAAGATGCCGAGCTCCCTGTTCCTCGACCAGGACCACATCCGCACGATCTGCACCCGGGCGCAGTTCGCCACCGACACCTGCCCCGCCAGGGCGATCTACGGCCACGCGGCCGCGACCACGCCGCTCCTGGACAACCCGCTGCGAGGCCCGGTCTATCTGCGCTCCTCCAACAACCCCCTGCCCGACCTGGTCGCCGACCTCAGGGGCCTGGTCAGAGTCGAGGTGGCGGGTAGGACCGACTCGGTCAGAGGAGCGCTGCGCAACACCTTCGACGTCGTCCCCGACGCGCCGGTGTCGAAGTTCGTCCTGCTCCTGCAGGGAGGCCAGAAGAGCCTGCTGGTCGCCTCGCGCAACCTCTGCGCCGGCGCGCAGCGCGCCCGGGTCAACATGCTCGGCCAAAACGGCAAGCGCCGCCTGACCCGCCCGAAGCTCCGCATCCCCTGCCGCAAGCGCAAGGGCAACCGGCGCGGGGCGCGTAGGGCGGCGCTCAGCTCCGCGCGGGCGGTGCGGTGAGGTGCGTTGCGCCCGCCCTTCGATCCCCCCGGCGTAGGCGCGCAGCTCCGGCACTCGCCGCCGGCGCCCTGAGCGCCCTGGCGGCCGTGGCCCTGTCGGCGACGGCCGCCCCCCGCACCGCCACCGCCGAGATCCGCTGCACCACGACCAGCATCTGCACCACCTTCGACGGCCGCCTCAGCCCCAAGGCCCTGCCCCGCCAAAACCCCGCCCCGGCCCGGCTCACCCTGCGCGGCGGGGTCAAGGTCGCAAGCGCCTCCCGCACAGCCCTGCCCCAGCTGAACCGGATCACGATGGCGATCAACCGCCACGGAAGGCTGCGCTTCGCCGGCCTGCCCGCCTGCCGCGGCGCGCAGATCCGCGACGCGCCCTCCTCCAAGGCGCTCGCCGCCTGCAAGGACGCCCTGGTCGGCACCGGGCGCTTCGGGGCGCGCCTGGAGCTCCCCGACCAGCCGACCCTGCTCTTCGACGGCAAGGCGCTGCTCTTCAATGCTCGCGTGCGCGGCAGGCCGGGCCTGCTCGCCCACGTCTTCGCCCGCGAGCCGACCAACCTGGCGCTCGTCGTCCCCTTCGTCATCCACCGGACGAAGCGACAAAGAGGCGCCTGGGGCACCTTCCTGCGCTCCCCCTCGCTGCCACGTCTCCTGGGCGATGAGATCTATGCGACCAGCTTTCGCTTCGACCTCGGCCGCACCTACAGATCACGCGGCAAGCGCCGCAGCTACCTGAACGCCGCCTGCCCGGCCCCACCCGGCTTCCCGGTCACCACCTTCAGCTTCGCCCGCGCCACCTATGACTTCAAGGGCGGCCGCCGGGTGCTCGAGAAGCTCACCCGGGTCTGCCGCGTGCGAAGCTAGGGACATGCCCCGCACGACCCTCGCCCTGCTGGCGGCCCTCGCCCTCGCACTCTTCGCCGCCTCCTGCGGTGAGGACGACGCGGGCGCCGGGGGCGGTGAGGAAGGCGAGGAGCAGCCGGTCAACGCGCGGGGAGTGCCGCTCGCCCCGGGGGGCGACAACACGATCCAGCGCTACGGCAACGAGGGATCGGAAGCCCAGCGCGAGCAGGCCGCCACGACCTTGACCGAGTACGCCGCCGCCCGCGACACCGGCGACTGGGCACGCGCCTGCGAGCTGATGTCGAGCGACCTGCGCGCCGAGCTGCGCTCCCTGGCGCGCCAGTCCAGCGTCTTGCGGGGCGAGTCATGCCCCACCGTCGCCGAGCTGGTCAACGCGAACCTGCCCCGCCGCTCCTCCACGCCGCCCCCCGAGGGCGCCGCCCCCGAGCTGGCCAGCTTCCGCGTCAAGGGCGCCGATGCGATCGCCATCTATGCGGCCGGAGAGGACTTCTACTTCATGCCCTTCGATCGCGACGCCGGCGAGTGGATGGTCAGCGACCTGAACGGCGAGGCGCTACTCGAGGAGGGGGATTGAGCTTGACGGCGACCTTTCCCGCGCTCCCACCACAACCTCCATTTAAAGAAGGTGTTCTTGCTATACAGAAGGATCCAACTATGGTTCTTCGCTAGCTGAGGGACGGCTGGGCAGGGCAAACAGAAGCGGCGCCTCGACGCGCCGCAAGGAGAGGGGTTTCAAGACGTGAGCCGACTTCGCAAGTCCCACATAGCAGCCCTGGCGCTGATCGCCGCCGTGGCCACGGTCACCTTCGGGGTGGTCTCCAGCGCCTCCGGCATCACCGTCAAGGCCGGCAACCTCGTGCTCGTCGCAAACGGCGGCTTTGCCCCCCAGACGCTGCCCCGCACCCACAACGCCCCGATCCGCCTCTTCGGTGGCGGCAAGATCTCCACCACCGACGGCTCGCTTCCCCCCATCCTGGAGACGATCGAGATCGAGTTCGACAAACACGGCCACGTCGAGACCCGCGGGCTGCCCAAATGCACCCGGAACCGCTTGGAGAACACCACGGTCAAGCAGGCACGTAGATCCTGCGGGCGCGCGATCGTCGGCAAGGGATCGGGCAGGGCGATAGTCAAGTTCCCCGACCAGGCCCCGATCCCGGTCTCCTCGCCGATCACCCTCTTCAACGGCCCCAGGATCAAGGGCGATCACTCGGTGATCGCCCACGCCCACACCACCGTCCCGGCGCCGACCACCTTCATCGTCCCGGTGCGGATCGAGCGGATCCGGAAGGGCCGTTACGGCTACCGCACCAAGGCCCGCATCCCGCGGATCGCCGGAGGCTACGGGGTGCCGATCGCCGGCCACCTGAAGATCCACCGCCGCTGGCGCTTCAAGAGGCGCAAGCTCAGCTTCGTCAACGCCCGCTGCGTCGGTGGGCGGCTGCAGGCGAGAGGGCGCTTCGAGTTCAAGGACGGCACCAGGCTGAGCGCCAGCTTCCTGCGCCCCTGCAGGGTCCGCAGGTGAGCCGGAGGTCGGTCGACCCGGTGTGAGTCGTCCGGCGACCTTTTGTTCCCGTTAGTACGTGTACGTATTACTAATTTATGCTAGCTTTATCGGGAACAAATGGCCTTCTTCAACCGAGTCGACGAGCTGGCGGCGCTCGATGAGCGCCTGCGCTCGGAGCGTGCCGAGTACTTCGTCCTCTACGGCCGCCGTCGCGTCGGCAAGAGCCGGCTGCTCCTTCGCTTCGGGGAGCGGTGCCGCCGGCTCTACTTCGAGGCGACGTCCGGGTCTCGGCAGGACCAGCTTGAGGACCTGACGGCGGAGCTCACCAGGCTCACCGGCAGCGAGGTCTACGCCGAGCAGCCGCTGGCGAGCTGGCGGGCGGCTTTCGCCGCCTTCGGCGAGCTTCTGCGCGAGGGACAGACGATGATCGTCCTCGACGAGTTCCAGTTCATCGCGCGCCAGGAGCCCGAGATCGGCTCCCTCCTCAACAGGTTCGTCGCAGAGCATGAGCACGACCCTCGGCTGTTCCTGTGCATATCGGGCTCGGATGTGAGCTTCTTCGAGCGCTCGATGATCGGCTACGGTGCCACGACCTACGGCCGTCGCACCGGATCGTTGCACCTGCAGCCGTTCCGGTTCTCCGAGATCGGCCCCTTCGTGGAGGGGTGGGGCATCAACGACCGGATCAGGGCGTGGGCGGTCTTCGGCGGCATTCCCCACTACCTCAAGGAGATCGATGCCGGCGCCGACCTGGCCGACGCCATCGGTCGGGCCGTCCTCTATCCCGACGGCCTCTTGCGAGAGGAACCGCGCTTCCTGCTCTCCCAGGAGAGCCGCCTGCGCGAGACGGACACCTACATGTCGTGCCTGCGCGCAATCGCCGGCGGAGCCACGAGGCTCAACGAGATCGCTCAACGCGTCGGCAAGGTTCGCTCCGGGGAGATCCGGTCGTTCCTGGAGACGCTCGAAGAGATGGGGTTGATCGAGCGCAGACGTCCGGTCACGCACGGGTCGCGCAAGCGGGTGCACTACGCGATCACCGATCCCTTCATGCGCTTCTGGTTTCGATTTGTCGCACCCCGAGAGAGCAGGCTGCAAACGCGCGAGGACGCCAAGGGCTACCTCGACGACTCCGTCCTGCCGAGGCTGGACAAGTTCGTCTCCGAGGACGCCTTCGAGCGGGTTTGCCGGGACTGGGCCCTGCGCAACATCGACTCCGCGGTCGAGGTCGGAGGGTGGTGGGGGCCGATCCGGGCCCGTGAGGGCGGCGCCCTGCGCACCCGGCAATACGAGGCGGACGTGGTCGCGATCGACGAGGGAGGCAAGGTATTGGCGGTCGGCTCCTGCAAGTGGCCGGACGGGGAGACCGCGGACCACGCTCACGACGCGGGCGAGCTGGACAAGCTGGAGAGGATCCGCGCCGAGCTGGACGCGCCGGACGCCCAGCTCTGTTTCTTCGACCCGGTTGCCTTCTCGCCCCGGCTGCACGAGCTGCAACGGGAGCGCTCCGACGTGCGCCTCATCTCGACCGACGAGATGGCGTGAGGCGTGCCGCGCGCCTGCACTCGACCCAGCCGTGTAGCGGGCAAGCTGTAAAGGGTAAGTTTCTAATTAGGAACAAAAGCATTGATATTTAGAAAGGAATCATCTAGGCTGTGGCCGAGGCTTGCGGGATGGCGGAACGGGAACGTGAGATCGGCTCCGAGCAGGGGCGGGGAGGGGGCCGCGGAGCGTTCGGGGCTCGGACCTCCACCTCTGTACCCGAGTCCCGAACGCTCCGCTCCTCCAGCCCCTTCGCCGCCTATCGCCTGCCGGCGGGGCGGTCGAGTATTCCGCGGGAGCTGGCCGCCGAGAACCAGCGCTGGCGGATGCTCGGCGCCACGGCCCTGATCCTCTTCGAAGAGGGCTACGCCCATACAACGGTCGCCAAGGTCGCCGGTTGCGCCGGCGTCTCGCGCAAGACCTTCTACGAGCATTTCGACGACCTGGCGGGCTGCATGCTGGCGACCTACGAGATGGCGGCCGGCTCGCTGCTGGACGCTGTCCAGGCGGCCTGCGAGGAAGCGGAGGAGGGGGAGGACCCGGTCGCGGTCGCGGCGCGGCGCGGGCTGGAGTTCGCAGCGGCCGAGCCGACCCTCGCCTATCTCCTGGGCGTCGAGACTCCGGTCGGCCTGCCGGCGCTGGCGGCGCAGTGGGAGAAGCTGATCGCCAAGCTGGCGAGCCTGCTCGCCTTGGCGTGGGAGACGGAGGCGCAGGACCCCTCAGAACTTCCGTCGATCGGCCAGAGGGCGATGGTCGGCGCCGCCCTGGTGCTGGTCGCCGATCAGATCGGCAGGGACGGCGGCGACGACCTCGATGTGCTGGAGCCGTCGCTGACCGCGCTGCTCGGCAGGGCCACCGCGCCGCCGGCTATCGCGTAGCCGGTCGCAAATTGCGGGGTTTTCGCGGTCGCTTTGGCGTCTTGCGGCGCCTCTATCTTGGGCGGCGATGTCGCTCTGCTTCCTGGACCCAGCCGACGCGATCCGGGCGATAGCCGACTCGGTCGGCCGCGAGGCCCGTCGCCAGCTGCTCGGGGAGGCGGTGCGGGCCTGGGTAGACGAGATCCCCGAGGACGAGCTGGAGGTCCACTACGCGAAGGCGCTCGCCGAGCTGGACGAGCACGACCTCTCGATGCTCGCCGCCTGGCACGGCTCGATGGACGTCGGCCAGCCGATCCCCAACCGCGACTTCCTGATGGGCGCCTTCGGCTCGCTCGGCGACAACCGCCGCGAGGCGCTGAAGCTCGCCGCCGGCTTCCGCGGCGAGGAGGCGGTGGACGCCGGCGTAACCGAGGAGCACGCGCTGGAGCTGGTCCTCGACCTGCTGCCCTCGCCGCGGCTGATGGAGCTCGCCGTCGAGGCGGTCGAGCTCTACGTCTGGGACCGCGCCGGCTCAGACAACTGATAGCCGTCGAGCAACCGCTCTGAGAGAGACCCTCTCCGCCGGTCGGGGAGGGTCTTTTTCTTTCTCTTTCAAATAGGGAGGTTGTTCGATGGACCTGGTGAGCGCAGAGCTTCCTGCAAGGACGCTCGTAGTGGGGATCGATCCCGGCAAGGTAAGCAACCGCGTCTTGCTGGCGACAGGTGAGAAGGGCATGCTCGGAGAGCCGGTGTCGCTGCCCACTCAGCGTGAGGGCATCGAGCGCCTCTGCACGCTGATCGCCGAAGTCGACGCGCCGCAGACGGTGATCGCGATCGAGGCGACAGGCTCCTTGCACCTCCCCTGGGCCGCTGAGCTCGAGCGGCGCCTGCCCGGCTCGCTGCGTCTCCTCGCCCCCTCGGAGACCCAGGCCGCCCGCACCCAGCTGGGCTCGCGACGCTTCAAAGACGACGACCGCGACTGCGCTGCTTTGGTCTCGCTCGCTCGCCAGGGACTGGGCCGCCCCGCCCAGGTGGGCACGCTGGAGGCTCTCTTGGACGCAGTCCGTCACCGACGCCGCCTGATCGCTCAGCGCACGGTCGCCCGCCAGCACCTGCATCACCAGCTGAACTCGCTCTGCCCCGGCCTCTCGGCGCCGCCCGGCCACGGCCGCGCTCTTGCCCTGGATAGCCCGACGGGACAGGCGGTGCTCGCCTGCGCGGTCGAGTTCGCCGGTCGCCCGCCGATCGCGCGCTCGCTGATCGCCCGCGCCCCCGGGCGCCTGACGCGGGCCAATGCCACCTTCTGGGCCGAGCGCTGGCGCGGCTGCCTTGAGCCACCGGCCGATGCCAAGCTGCGCGCCGAGCGCATGAAGCGAGACATTCGCCGCTGGCAAGCGCTCGCGGCCGACGTCGAGGCCGTGGAGGACCAGGTCCGCGTGCTGTTGGCGGGCAGCGCCGGTGAGGTGCTGACCACGCTGCCGGGGGTCAAGGCAGCCCGGGCGGCGGCCTTCGCCGTCCACGCTTTGCCGATCGAGCGCTTCCCGACCGCCGAGCGCCTCTACTCCTTCACCGGCCTGGCGCCGGCGCGCTACGAATCGGCGACGATCCGCAAGGCAAGGGCGATCTCCCGTCAGGCTCCCGGCGAGCGCCGCGACGCGCTGATGGGGATCGCTTGGGGGCTCTCCCAGCACTGCGAGGCCTTCCGGGCACGCGACCGCGAGTTGCGCGGGCGGGGGATGCGGCCGATCGAGGCCAGGGTCGCCTGGCGCGGCACGCCTGCCGCCTCGCCCACCGGATGCTTAAAACCCAAGAGCCTTTCGACGAAGAGCGCTACGCTCGGACCCGGCACGCGCGCGGGCGGTGACGGCGTTACAGCTATGCCCCGCGAGGGCGCAACCTAGTTTGCCGCCCGCCCGCGCCGGCCATTCCTACGGCGCAAACAAGAACCTGCCGCGTGACGGCGCCTGATCAGTCTGCCGAGCGGCCCGCCGAGCCCCAGCCAAGCCTCTTCCCGGAATTTGCGGTCGGCCCAGCCGACCCGCTACCTCCCGGCCTCGCGCGGTCCTTGACCCGCGGGGGAAGAACTAGGGCTCTGCAAACCGGTTTTCGAGCCCTAAGGTTTTGCGAATTTCGGCGATCGCCTGCTCGTTGTCGCGAAAGTGGACCGTCGACATGCCCGTCGCACGGGCGGCGTCGCAGTTGTGGGGGAGGTCGTCGATGAAGAGGCAGGCCTCGCCGGGCAGGCCGATCCGCTCCAGGGTCAGCTCGTAGATCTCCGGCTCCGGCTTGCGGCAGCCGACGAAGGCGGAGTCGACGACCAGCTCGAAGATCTCGTCGACCGGCAGCATCGAGCGCCAGGCCCGCTCCCACTCGCGCACGTTGTTGGTCAGCATCGCCATCCGCAGCCCGCTTCCCTTCAGCTCGCGCATCAGGTCGATCATCGGCTCGTTCGGCTTCAGGTACTTGAAGTAGATCTCGCCGAACTGGTGCATCTCGGGCGGGTGCCCGAGCAGCGGCTCCAGCTCGCGCTTCAGCCGCTCCAGAAAGTCGGCCTCGGTTATCAACCCCTTCTCCAGCTCGAACAGCGGGTGCTTGCCGTCCTCCTCGGCGATCGCCTGCATCGCCTTGCCCAGGTGCTCGGTGGAGATCCCGGTCTCGTCCTGGAAGGCCATGAACGACTGGATCAGCGGCGTCGTCAGCACGCCGCCGAAGTCGGAGATCACCGCCTCGATCTTCACGCCGCTGTTCCCGCCGGCGCCTGCGCCGCTCGCGGCTTCAATCCCCATTCCCTCTCACCACCGCGTAGGTCCCCGTGCCGGCGCGGCCTTCCAGCGACCACTCGAAGGGAACGGCGCCCGCCCCGTTCTCAGCCGCTCCCGCGGCGTGCCCGGCGCCGCGCATCGGCGGCCCCTCCGGCGTGACCCAAAGCTCCAGCGTCGCCCGCCGCTGCCGCCCATCCTCCCCGTACTCGGTGGAGAGCAGCGCCTCGGCGACCTCGACCGGCTCGACGCCCGGCTCGGACAGCGTCGCCCGCACCTCCTCCTCGCCGTGGCCGCCCGCCCCCTGCGGGAGAGAGGCGCTCAGCTCCAGGCGCGTCCCGTCCTCGAAGGAGATCGAGATCGAGCGCCGCTCGACCGGGCCGGCGCTCATGTCCTTGGACGAATGGGGGAAGCGGGCATCGGCGCGAAGCCTAGATGACCGGCTCATCGCCCAATGTCCTCGAGTCGTGCCCTGTCCGCGCCGACGCGCCGTTACCCTGTGGGCATGGCTGACAACGAGACGACAGCGACCGCGACGGTCACCGAGGACGATGTGCTGGAGGCACTGGAGGAGGTCATCGACCCCGAGCTGGGGCTCGACTTCGTCTCCCTCGGGCTCGTCTACGACGTCGACGTCGAGGGCCGCGAGGTCTTCGTGACCTTCACCCTCACAACCCCGGCCTGCCCGATCGGCCCCCAGGTCTCCGAGCAGATGAAGGAGTTCGTAGGCGACCTCGCCGGCGTCGACTCCGTCCACCCGAAGATGATCTTCGACCCGCCCTGGTCGCCGGAGATGATGTCCGAAGAGGCGAAGTTCGCCCTCGGGTTCTGAGGCTCAGCCCGGCCCGAGCCTTCGTTCATCCTCTTCACGCCGGGGTTCGCCCTCCTGCGGCGGCGAGTCCTCCTCTGCGCTGACCTCGAAGTCGTAGGAGCGGCTCGCGCCGGGGTCGGGGCCCGGGGTGGGGCCGCTGCGGCCGGGGAACTGCACGATCCGGAAGCGGCGGAGGAAGTAGCCGCGCATCAGGCGCTTGACGATCGCTCGGGTCGGCGGGATGAGGAGCAGCAGGCCGGCGGCGTCGGTGACGAAGCCGGGGGTGAGGAGCAGGGCGCCGCCGATCGCGATCGCGAGGCCGTCGGCGACCTCGCCCGCGGGGAAGCGGCGCTCGCCCAGCGCGCGGTTGAAGCGCCGCCAGGCGCTGCGGCCCTGCCGGCGCAGCAGCAGGGAGCCGAGCAGCGCGCCGGCGACGATGATCGCCAGCGTCGGCCCGACGCCGATCAGCGAGCCGACCTCGAGGATCACGTACAGCTCGAGGATCGGGACGGCGATGAAGAGGGCGACCAGCAGCGGCACGGCGCGGCCCCGGCTCAGCCGGACTTCTTGGCGGTCTTGGTGGCGGTCCTCTTCGCCGCGGCGCCGGACTTGCGCGGCTTCGCGGCCTTCTTCGGCTTGCCCTTCGCCTCCGCGGCCTTCGCCAGCTCCGCGATCGAGGCCTCGATCCCGTCGGCGATCACCTGCACGTCCGGCATCGCGTCGTAGTCGGCGAGCAGGCCGAAGTCGACGCGGCCGTTGTAGCTCATGATCGCCACCGCCAGCGCGTGGTCCTGGGGCAGGAAGGCGACCGGGAAGACCTCCTCCAGCTGGCGGCCGAGCAGGTAGAGGGGCATCTGCGGCCCCGGCACGTTGGTGACGATCAGGTTGAACAGGCGGGTCGAGAAGTTGATCCGCGACGCCTGCGCCAGCAGGGTCGGCGGGGCGAAGTCGTTGAAGCGGGCGATCACCTCGGCGCCGAGCGCCTGCTTGGACTGCTTCAGCCCCTCCATCCGCTCCCGCACCACCCCGAGCCGCTCCAGCGGGTCGGGGACGTTGACCGGCAGCGGGCCGCGCATCGCCGCGATCCGGTTGCCGAGGTTGCCGTGCTCGTCCTCGGCCCGGATCGAGACCGGCACCAGTGCCCGCAGCTTCAACTCGTCGGCCTCGATGTCGCGCCCGGCGAGCCAGTCGCGCAGGCCGCCGGTGACGACGGTGAGCACGACGTCGTTGACGGTGCCGCCGAGCGCGTCCTTGATCCGCTTGAAGGTGGCGAGGTCGGAGCGCGCCCATACGAAGCGGCGGTGGGAGCCGATCGGCACGTTGAGCGGCACCTCCGGCGCCGGGTCGGCGAAGGCGCCGACCACCTCGCCGATGCCCTCCAGCGCCTCGGCCAGGCGGCGCGCCGCCGGCTCCGGCCGGCGGATCGCATCGATCGCGCGGCCGGCGAGGTTCAGCGGAACCGCCGCCGCGTCGGCGGCCCCGCGCGCGACCAGCTCCGCGGTGCTCGGCTCCGGCTGCGGCGCCCAGCCGTCGTCGGGCGGGGGCGGGTCGGGGTCGGGCTTGACGTCGAACAGCACGGTTCCGATGTCGACTCCGGAGACGCCGTCGACCATCGCGTGGTGAGTCTTGGTGAGCACCGCGAAGCGATTGCCCTCCAGGCCCTCGATCAACCACATCTCCCAGAGCGGCTTGGAGCGGTCGAGCTGCTGGGAGAAGACGCGGGCCGCCATCAGCCGCAGCTGCGGCTCGTCGCCGGGCTCGGGCAGGGCCGAGTGGCGGACGTGGTAGCGGAGGTTGAAACCGGGGTCGTCCGCCCACAGCGGCCGCCCGGCTTCCATCGGTGGCACCGCCAGCTTCTGGCGGAAGCGGGGCACCATTCGCAGCCGCCCGCGGATGTGCTCGATCAGGTCGTCGTAGTGCGGCGGCGGCCCCTCGAAGACGAGAATCGCGCCGACGTGCATGTGGCTGGCCGAGGACTCGTTGCTGAGGAACGAGGCGTCGACCGCGGTGAGCCGCTGGAGGTGGTCCTGTGGGGTCATCGCTCGCCTCGCATGATCTCAGGTCGCCGTTACCCTTCGTGCATGTCCTCGAACGGAGCGGCCGCCGCCGCGATCTCCGGCGCGGAGTCGCGTGGCCCGAAGAAGGTGCTGCTCGCCGCCCCCCGCGGTTACTGCGCCGGCGTCGACCGGGCGGTGCAGGCGGTGGAGCGGGCGCTTGACCTGCATGGCGCGCCGATCTACGTGCGCAAGGAGATCGTCCACAACAAGCACGTCGTGGAGCAGCTCTCCGCCCGCGGCGCGATCTTCGTCGAGGAGGAGACCGAGGTGCCGGAGGGGGAGATGGTCGTCTTCTCTGCCCACGGCGTCGCCCCGGCGGTGCACGACAGTGCCGCGGTGCGCCGGCTGCGGACGATCGACGCGACCTGCCCGTTGGTCACCAAGGTCCACGTCGAGGCGCGCAAGTTCGCCGCCGACGGCTACACGATCGTCCTGATCGGCCACGAGGGGCACGAGGAGGTGGAGGGGACGACCGGCGAGGCGCCGGAGAGCATCGTCCTGGTGCAGACCGCCGGCGAGGTCGCCGACCTCGAGGTGCGCGATCCCGAGCGGGTTGCGTTCATCACCCAGACCACCCTCTCGGTGGACGAGACGGCGGAGATCATCGCGGCGCTGCGGGCCAAGTTCCCGGCGATAACCAGCCCCAAGTCCGACGACATCTGCTACGCGACCACCAACCGCCAGATCGCCGTCAAGCAGCTCGCCCGCGAGTGCGACCTGGTCCTCGTGATCGGCTCCACCAACTCCTCCAACTCCAACCGCCTGGTCGAGGTGGCCCGCGAGCACGGCGCCGCCTCCCACCTGATCGACAACCACGGACAGGTGCGCGACGAATGGCTGGACGGGGTCGAGACGGTCGGCATCACCTCCGGCGCCAGCGCTCCCGAGGAGCTGGTCGAGGCCCTGGTCGACCACTTCCGCGAGCGGGGGGTGGAGGACGTCTCCGAGCTGCGGACGGTCGACGAGGACGTGCGGTTCATGCTGCCGAAGGAGATCCGCGAGGCGCAGGCGGCGCAGGCCTGACGCGCTCCGGCCGCGGGTCCTGTCGCCGAGGTCGCCTGCCCGGAGCGCCTGCCTTTACCCAGCTACGGCACTCCGGGGGAGAAGCTGACGGACCAGATCCGTAGGCCCTCGTCGGGCTGGAGGGTGAGCTTGTGGTGTTCGTGGCGGGAGTGTTCGGCGAGGGTGTAGAGGGCCGGGCCGTCGATGGGGAGCTGTTGGGGGGCGGAGTCGTCGAGTCGGCAGGCGAGCGTGCCGGCGCCCTCGACCGTGACGTGAGCGCCGCCGGCCGAGTAGGCGTAGGCGAGGGTGTCGCCGTCGGGGCCGGCGGTCCAGGGGCGCCGCCAGTCGTCTCCTCCGGGAAAGGCCTCCTCGGTGGGGGGCATCACCTTGGCGCCGGGGGCGTCGCTGGGGCGGAGGGGGTCGAGCGGGGCGGGGAGGTCGCGCAGCGCGTCGGCCTCGCGCAGCTCGTCCTGGATCGCCTCTTCCGTCGCCCGGTACTCGCCCTCGCCGAAGTGGGCCCAGCGCAGGGCGCCACCCCCGCCCCAGAGGAAGAGGCTCGGCCAGCCCTGGCAGCCGTAGAGGTGCCAGAGGTCGCGCCCGGTGTCGATCGCCACCGGGAACTCCACCCCCAGGCGCTCAAGTCCCTTCGCGACGGTGTCCGCGTTGGAGCCGAACCCGAAGCGCGGCGCCTGCACGCCGATCACTCGCAGTCCCGACCCCCGGTAGCGCCGCTCCCACTCGACCAGGTAGGGGAGGGTGCGGACGCTGTTCAGCTGCGCGAAGTCGAAGAAGTGGACCAGGGCGGGGCCGTCGAGGAGCAGCGCCGCCATCGAGGGCGGCGCCTCGCCGACCCACCCGATCTCCGTCGGGATCTCCGGCGCCGCGATGTCGTCCCGCTCCGGCCTCACCGGCGGATCGAATCAGGTTCCGCGGGAAGCGTGGCGGGACCTGCTCGGGTGGACTGGGCGCCGTCTATATCCTCCGGCCCGCTGTGCGCTTCCTCCCGTTGGCTCACGCGCTCGTCGCCCGCGAAGACCTGCCGATCCCGGCCTGGCTCTTCGCCTGGGGCGCGTCGCTGGTCCTGATTGTCTCCTTCTTCGCGCTCTCGGTCGGCTGGCGCCGGCCGCGCTTCGAGACGCAGGACTGGCGCGGGCTGGGGGAGGGCCTCTCGCGCCTGGCGCTGTCGCGCGCGACGCGGGCGCTCTGCGGCCTGGTTGGAGTCTTCCTGCTCGGCGTCGCGATCTACGCCGGCCTGCGCGGCACCGATGCGCCGGACCGCAACTTCGCCCTCACCTTCATCTTCGTCACCGCCTGGCTCGGCTTCCCGCTGTTCAGCGTCGTGCTCGGCGACGTCTTCCGCCCCTTCAACCCCTGGCGGGCGGTCGGCCGCGCCGGGGGCGCCGCTCTCGCCAAGCTGACCGGTCAGCCGCCGGCCCACCTCGCCTACCCGGAGAAGCTGGGCCGCTGGCCGGCCGCCGCCGGCGTCGTCGGTTTCGTTTGGCTGGAGGTCGTCTACGGCTCCAGCGGCGGCGTCGCGGTCGGCGTCACCCCCGAGGCGGTCGGCATAGCCGCCCTCCTCTACAGCGCCTACACGCTGGCGATGATGGCGCTGTTCGGGGTCGAGAAGTGGTGTGAGAGGGGGGAGACCTTCTCCGTCTACTTCGGCATGTTCGGCAGCCTCGGCCTGTTCGAGGCGCGCGACGGCCGCCTCGGCCGCCGCCGCCCGCTCGCCTCCGCGACGAGCTGGGCGGTCATTCCCGGCTCGCTGGCCGTGGTCCTCGCCTCGCTCGGCACGACGGTCTTCGACGGCGCCGCCGAAGGGGCGCTCGCGACCCCGATCGAGAGCGTCTTCGAGTGGCTGAAGGACGTCGGCTTCGATCCCACCTGGGCGTTGCGCCTCGCCGACTCGCTGTTCATGGCTCTCTGCCTGGCGGGGATGGCCGCCGTCTACCTGCTCGGCGTGCGCGGCATGCGCAGCATCGGCGGCGCGCCGTCCTTCGCGAAGCTGCGCGACGGCTTCGCCCACACGCTGATCCCGATCGCCTTCGCCTACCTGCTCGCCCACTACTTCAGCCTCTTCGTCTTCCAGGAGCAGGCGCAGTTCACCTACCTGCTCTCCGACCCGCTCGGCACCTCGACCACCGACCTGTTCGGCACCGCCTCCGGCGGCATCGACTACCGCGTCCTCGGCGCCAACGCGATCTGGTACGTGCAGGTCGCCGCGCTGGTCGCCGGCCACGTCCTCGGCCTCACCCTCGCCCACGACCGCGCCGTCGCCTACTGGGGCGACTACCGCCAGGCGGCCCGCTCCCAGTACTGGATGCTCGCCGTGATGGTCGCCTTCACCTGCCTCGGCCTCTACCTGCTCTCGCAGGCAAA
>Ga0299914_10000297_pt1 | contig 29804 bp, 24 predicted proteins | sample RVTome_10_FD_201361 | JGI IMG/M metagenome (GOLD analysis project Ga0299914, IMG submission 201361) | Soil microbial communities from uranium-contaminated site in the Upper Colorado River Basin, Wyoming, United States - RVT153D57 (version 2) ... | reverse complement strand
ACCTCGAGGCCATGGAGAAGGACAAGGAGATATCGGCAGACGAGCTGGAGCGCGCCGAAAAGGACCTGGAACAGCTGACCCACCGCCACATCGACGCCATCGACACCGCTCTCAAGGCAAAGGAGCAAGAGCTGCTGGAAGTCTGATGCCCGGGCCGTCGGGGCCCATCCACGTCGCCGCCGGGCCGGGGGACGAGACTGAGGGCCGATGGCGTGCCACACTCGTTTGTCGCCTGGGTGCTTCGTCGCGCCACCCAGGGCGGGAGCGTGGCCGACGCAGGTCCCGGTCACAGGAGGTCAGCGTGGACGAACAGCAGGGTCATTCCGGCGACGAGGACGAGGAATCGCCCGCGCCCGATGATGGCCCCGCACTGACGTTCGGTGAGGACGAGGGCTCGGCTCTCCCTCACTGGTCCGACCCGCCCACGGGTGAGCTGCCCGTGCTCGGCCCCGACGCCCAAGGCGAGGCCGGGGTGGGTCGGTCGCGGCTGTTCCCGGAGATCCCCGACGATCCGAACCTCGTCGACGAATCGGGCACCTCGGTGTTCACACCGGTGCCGCCGGTCCCGCCCACTCCCGGCGAGGCCGGAGCGGAGGCGACCAATCAGGCGCCACAGGGCTCACCCTCGCCGTTCGCACCTCCACAGCCCGCGCCCCCGCCATCCGCGCCGGAGCCATCCGCGCCAGAGCCATCCGCGCCGCCATCGTCAGAAGGCATCCCCGGCACCGTCCCAGAGGCGCCCGCACAGGGCTGGGGCGTGCCACCTTCCCCCGGCTTCGAGGCCGAGGCCAGCGCGGTCGCCCCGACCCCCGGTACCCCCGCCCCGCCTCCTGCCCAGGCCGCGCCGCCTCCGCCCCAGGCGGCCCCGCCACCACCGGGCCAGTCCGCCGCCCCGCCTCCTGCCCAGGCCGCGCCGCCTCCTCCCCAGGCGGCCCCGCCACCACCGGGCCAGTCCGCCGCCCCGCCTCCGGGCGCCGAGGTGCCGGCAGCACCGGCCGCGCCTGCACAGGCTCCTGCCGCCCCTGGCGCAACCGGCGCGCCGCCGCCCCCTGGTCGACCAGTGGGGTCCACGGCCGGCGGCGAGGGCGACGAGGTGGCCGACGAGGCCCTCGAGGCGTGGTCCGCCCTTGACAGCGCAGGCCCGCACTGGCGCGAGGAGGCGTCACACTGGGACGAGGAGGGCATCGCCCCGACCGATCCCGAGAGCGAGCGGTACTTCTTCGGTGAGGACGCCGAGCCCGAGGCGGCGCCTATGACCGGCGAGGAATCGCCCCGCTACGAGGAGGCCACCATCGCCTTGGGCTCGGACCAGGGCGGCGGGCGCGACGTTCCCGTGGCCCTGGTCACCGGCCTGGGCCTGGCCGTTCTGTTCCTCGTGCTGATGTGGGTCGGGCCGGGTGCCACCATGTTCCTCGTCGTTCCCCTGCTGGCCGTGGCCGCGGCCGAGTTCTTCGTCTCGGTCCGTCGGGTCGGCTACCGCCCGGCCACCCTGCTGGGGCTGGCCACGGTGGTGGGGTGGTCACTGGCTGCCTTCTGGAAGGGCATCGAGGCCTACCCAGCGGTGCTTGCCGTGTTCGTCATCGCCGCCTTCACCTGGTACCTCGTCGATGCCGACGGCGAGCGTCCCACCCCCACCTTCGCCATCACCGGCCTGGGAGTGCTGTGGGTCGGCTGCCTGGGCTCCTTCGCGGCGTTGATGCTGGCCGTGCCCACCTTCGGCACCGGCCTGCTGCTGGGGGCGGTGGTCACGACCGTCGCATACGACGTGGGTGGCTACGTCATCGGGCGTACGACCGGCCAGTCTCGGCTGGCTCCCCACATCAGCCCCAACAAGACCTGGGAGGGGCTCATCGGCGGGATGATCGTCGCCGTGCTGACCGCCACCGTGGTGTTCGGGTTCATCGGGGTGGCGCCCTGGGACGGAGACACCATCGACGCCGTGCTGCTCGGCATCGTGGTGGCCCTGGCCGCACCGCTGGGCGACCTCGCCCAATCCCTGGTGAAGCGGGACCTGGCCGTGAAGGACATGGGACACCTGCTGCCCGGTCACGGCGGCCTGATGGATCGCTTCGACGGCCTGGTGTTCGCCCTCCCGGCTGTGTACTACCTGGCCCGCGTCGTCATCTTCTGAGCGGAGGCCGTCCCCTGCACCCCCAGTGCGGCCGCCGGGGCGAGGCGGGACCGTGACCACCGTTGCCATCACCGGCTCCACCGGGTCGATCGGTTCCCAGTGCCTGGAGGTGATCGAGGCTGCCGCCGGCCGCTTCGAGGTGGTCTCCCTGTCTGCGTGGCGCTCGGTGGACCGACTGGTCGAGCAGGCTGCCCGCTTCGGGGCCGCCGTAGTGGTGGTGGGCGACGAGTCCTGCTACCAGGCAGTGCGGTCGGCGGTCCCCGCCGGGACGGTGGTGCGGGCCGGAACGGCAGCCATGGCCGAGACCGCGGCCGAGGCCGATGTCTGCGTGAACGGTGTGGTCGGGTTCGCCGGCCTCGAGGTCACGTTGGCCGTGCTCGCTGCCGGGAAGCGGCTGGCTCTGGCCAACAAGGAGTCCTTGATCGCCGGCGGTCCCGTGGTGCAGCCGCTGCGAGCCACCCCGGGAGCGGAGCTGATCCCCGTCGACTCCGAGCACGTCGCCCTGCACCAATGCCTGAGGGCTGGTCAACACACCGTCGATGCGGCCGCCCGCGACGTGGCCGAGCTCGTGCTGACCGCCAGCGGAGGACCGTTCCGGGGTCGTAGCGCCGACGACCTGGCGACGGTCGCGGTGTCCGACGCGCTTGCTCACCCGACCTGGACCATGGGGCCGAAGATCACGGTCGACTCCTCGACCCTCATGAACAAGGGACTGGAGGTGATCGAGGCGCACGAGCTGTTCGGAGTCGACTTCGACGACATCGATGTCGTGGTGCACCCGCAGTCGGTGATCCACTCGATGGTGACCTTCACCGACGGGTCCACCATCGCCCAGCTCTCGCTTCCGGACATGCGTCTCCCCATCGGCTATGCCCTGGCCTGGCCCGACCGCCTGGCGGTGCCATTCGGCCGGATCGACTGGGCCGACGTGTCCCGCCTGGACCTCGAGCCCCCCGATCGCCGCACCTTCCGCTGCCTCGGCCTGGCCGAGGCCGCCGGACGGGCGGGGGGGTCCGCCCCGGCGCGGCTCAGCGCCGCCAACGAGGAGGTGGTGGACGCCTTCCTGGACGGGTTGATCCCGTGGACAGCCATCGCCGAGGTGCTCGACGAGGTGATGCAGGACTACGACGGCTCCCCCGCCGACTCCGTGGCGGCCGTGATCGCCGCCGACGAGCGCGGCCGCGTCGACGCCAGGGCGCGACTCACGGCCCGTGCCTGATGGCCGGCCGGGGACCGGGAGCGACAGGAAAATCCGGCCGGACCTGCGAGACTGGTCCGGATGACCGACGTCGGGGTGCCTGACCGCACCAGGGAGGACCTGGAGCCGCCGTCGCCTGGCGCCTGGCTGGGGCTCGGACTGCTTCTCATGGGTCTGGTCCTGTTGGGCATGTTGGGCGGCCGCTGGGCCGTGATCATCGTCGTGTCCATCGTCGTGATCATCTTCATGCACGAGATGGGCCACTACATCGCCGCCCGTCTCACGGGCATGAAGGTGACCGAGTTCTTCCTGGGCTTCGGCCCCCGCATCTGGTCGATGCGGCGGGGGGAGACAGCGTTCGGCATCAAGGCCATCTGGGCCGGCGCCTACGTCAAGGTCATCGGCATGAGCTCACTCGAGGAGCTCGATCCGGCCGAGGAGTCGCGCACCTACCGCAACGCCAGCTACCCCCGCAAGCTCCTGCTGGCCTGCGCGGGCTCCCTCATGCACTTCGTGATGGCCGCCCTGCTGTTCTTCGCCCTGTTCGCCTGGACCGGGGCGCCCAGGGAGGACAACTGGCAGGTGGGCGAGGTGCTCGCCGGCAGCGGTGCGGCCGCCGCCGGCATCGTCGAGGGCGACACCATCGTGGCCGTCGACGGACGATCGACGTCGGAGTTCTCGTCCCTCGTCGACAACATCCAGCCCCGTCCCGGTGACGATGTGGTGGTCGCCGTCGAACGTGGCGGCGAGGTCTCCGACGTCACCGTCGCCGTCGGCAGCGAAGTACGCGACGGCGAGACGATCGGGATCATCGGCATCAGGGCCCAGTACCCGCCGGAGCGCGAAGGCATCCTCGAGGCGGCCGGCTCAGCCGTCACCGAGATGCCCCGCCAGCTCGGCAACGCCGTCGAGGGGGTGTGGGGCTTCGCCACCAACTTCGGCGACTTCATCGAGCGGGTGTTCACGAGCCCAGGCGAGGACGACGCCACCGTGAACCCGGAGAGCCGGCCGGTATCGCTGGTCGGGATCGTCCAGATCGGGGCCGATGCGGGCAGCTCCACGGGCTGGGCGTCGGTGGTGTTCCTGCTGGCGGTCCTGAACATCTTCCTCGGTGTGTTCAACCTCCTTCCCGTGCTTCCCCTCGACGGGGGGCACATCGCCATCGCCACCTACGAGCGCATCCGCTCGCGCCACGGCAAGCGCTACGTGGCCGACATAACCAAGGTCATGCCCGTGGCCTACGCCGCCTTCCTGCTGCTCATCTTCCTCGGCATGGGCAGCCTGTGGCTCGACCTGACCAGCTCCATCACTCGCTGAGGGCATGTACGAACGGCGCCTGACGCGTCAGATCCGCGTCGGGGACGTGGCCGTGGGCGGGGCCGCTCCGATCAGCGTCCAGTCGATGACGATCACCAAGACGGCCGACGTCGAGGCCACCCTGGCCCAGATCTACACATTGGCCGCCGCCGGCGCCGACATCGTTCGCTGCACCTGCAACGAGGTGGCCGCCGCCGAGGGCCTGGCTCGCATCGTGCCCCGCTCGCCGGTCCCGCTGGTGGCCGACATCCACTTCCAGTACCGGTTGGCCCTAGCCGCACTCGAAGCCGGCGTCCACTGCCTGCGCCTGAACCCGGGCAACATCCGCAAGCCCGCCCACATCAAGGCCGTGGCCTCCGAGGCCCGCGACCGGGGCGTGCCCGTCCGCATCGGCGTGAACGCCGGCAGCCTGGACCCCGACATCGAGGACAGGCTCGGTCGCACCCCAGAGGCTCTCGTCGAGTCGGCACGGCGCGAGCTCGGCTACTTCGCCGACGTCGGCTTCGACGACGTGAAGATCTCGGTCAAGGCCAGCGACGTGCGCCTCATGGTCGACGCCTACCGGATGCTGGCCGACGAGGTCGATCACCCGTTGCACCTCGGGTTGACCGAGGCGGGCCCGCCACCCCAGGGCGTGGTGAAGGCGACCGCGGGTATCGCCACGCTGCTGCTCGAGGGCATCGGTGACACGATCCGGTACAGCCTCACCGCCGATCCGGTCACCGAGGTGCAGGCCGGGCGCACCCTGCTCGAGTCGCTGGGCCTGCGTGAGCGGCGCAACGTCGACCTCATCGCCTGCCCGAGCTGTGGGCGGGCGGAGATCGACGTCTACGCCGTCGCCGAGGAGGCGCAGAAGGCGTTCGCCGACCGGAAGCTGCCGCTGCAGGTGGCGGTCATGGGCTGTGTCGTCAACGGCCCGGGCGAGGCCAGGGGGGCCGACCTGGGCATCGCCGCCGGCAGACGGCGAGGCCACCTGTTCGTGAGGGGCCAGGTGGTGAAGGTGGTGCCCGAGGACGAGATGGTGAGCCAGCTCGTGGCTTGGGCCGAGGCCATCGCCCGCGACGGCGTGGAGGAGGCGCTGGCCCACGCCGAGGCGGGCGCGGCTGACGCCGCCGAGGCCGATCGCAGAGCACTGCTGGCTATCCAAGGGGACGATCCGAACGCCTCGGGGGAGTTGATCACCGAGATCCACCGCCGCACGGACTGAACGTGCTGCGGCTGGCCGGCCGGCCCCGATAGCGTCGGAAGATGGCCAGGGCTCCCGTGCTCACACCCCAGGCAGAGGACTTCCCGCGCTGGTACCAGGACGTCGTGGCGAAGGCCGAGCTGGCCGACAACGGCCCGGTGCGCGGCACTCAGATGATCCGTCCCTGGGGCTACGCCATCTGGGAGCGGATGCAGTCCGAGCTGGACCGTCGCATCAAGTCGACGGGAGCCCAGAACGTCGGCTTCCCGCTCTTCATCCCCATGGACTTCCTCGCTCGCGAGGCCGAGCACGTCGAGGGGTTCAGCCCCGAGCTGGCCGTGGTCACCCACGGAGGCGGCAAACGCCTCGAGGAGCCCGTGGCCATCCGGCCGACCAGCGAGACCCTGTTCGGCCACTACATGGCCAAGTGGATACAGGGCTACCGGGACCTGCCCATGCTGTTGAACCAGTGGTGCAACGTCGTCCGGTGGGAGCTCAGGACGCGCCTCTTCCTCCGATCCAGCGAGTTCCTGTGGCAGGAGGGCCACACCGCCCACGCCTCCCGCTCCGAGGCCTCCGAGTTCGCGCTGCGCATCCACCGCGACGTCTACGCAGACTTCATGATCGACGTCCTGGCCTGCCCGGTGCAGCTCGGGATCAAGACGGAGTCCGAGCGCTTCGCCGGGGCCATGAACAGCCTCACCTGCGAGGGCATGATGCGCGACGGCAAGGCCCTGCAGATGGCCACCAGCCATGAGCTGGGGCAGAACTTCGCCCGGGCCTTCGACGTGACCTTCACCGACGCCGAGGGCCAGGTCCAGGACGTGTGGACCACCTCGTGGGGCAGCTCGACGCGCATGGTCGGAGGGTTGATCATGACCCACGGCGACGACGCCGGCCTGCGCCTGCCGCCTGCCATCGCCCCGCTGCAGGTGGTGGTCCTGGTCGTCAAGGACGACCCCGGAGTCGGTGAAGCGGCAGCCGTCCTGGAACGCCGCCTCCACGATTCCGGGCTGCGTGTCACAGTCGACGACCGCTACGACCTGTCGTTCGGGCGCCGGTCCGTGGACTGGGAGCTGAAGGGGGTACCGGTTCGCGTCGAGGTGGGGCCCCGCGACCTGGCCCGTGACGAGGTGACAGTCGTCCGCCGTGACGACGGGTCCAAGGCAGCCGTCGGCGTGCCCGGCGCCGCCGCCCAGGTGTCCGAGCTGCTGGGCACGGTGCAGCAGGCGCTGCTGGCGGAGGCCACCACCTTCCTGGACCAGCACCTCGTCGACGTGACCACCATCGAAGAGGCCCGCGAGGCCTGCCTCACCGGCTTCGCCCGCATGCCCTGGACCACCCTCGGCAGCGACGGTGAGCGCGAGCTGCTCGCCGACGCCATCTCGGTGCGCTGCCTGCAGACCGAAGACGGCGATGTCCCCTCTGACACCGACGCCCCGGACCTGCTGGCGGTGGTGGGTCGGGCCTACTGACCCGCAAGCGTGTGCAACCGAGGGCTGGTACACTTTGCGGTTGCACACCGACCGGGACTTGCTCGTGAGGCGTGGGCTCTGCCCACGCCTTTCGTGTTCGCGGGGCGGTCGGTGACAGGAGAGAGCCTGGCCGGACGACATCGAGGACGAGAGGAGGGACCAAGTTGGTGGCGGCGATCGACGAACGCGTGGCCGACGTGGTCGAACCTCTGGTGGGCGCAGCCGGCCTGATCCTGTACGACGTGTTCCACACTGGGTCGACGCTGCGCGTCCTGGTGGACGGGGACGACGGTGTGAACCTCGACCGGCTGGCCGAGCTGACGCGCACGATCTCGGTGGCTCTGGATCTCGAGGACCCCATCGTCGGCAGCTACACACTGGAGGTGTCGAGCCCAGGACTGGAACGACCACTGCGGCGACCCGACCAGTTCGCGGCCGCCGTCGGCGAGCGGGTGACGGTGCGCACGCAACCCGGTCCCAACGGGCGCCGGCGCTACCGGGGGTTCTTGACGGCGGCGGACGACGAGGCCTTCACCGTCGATGACGTGGAGGCGGGCCCGGTGACTCTGGTCTTCGGAGAGGTCGACGCCGCTCGCACGATCTTCGAGTGGGGACCGCAGCCACGGCCGGGCGGGTCGGCGGCGCGCCGGCAGAAGCACTCGAAGGGATCGACCGGAAAGGGATCGCGCCGATGAGCTCGGAGATGATGGAGGCGCTCGAGGCAATGGCCGCGGAGCGCGGCATCTCCACCGACGTGCTGCTCCAGCTGTTCGCCAACAGCCTCGAGTCCGCCTACAAGCGGATGCCGGGAGCGGCCGAACAGGCCTACGTGGTCGTCGACGAGAACCTCAACTTCACCGTATGGGCCCAGGAGTTCGACGAGGACGGCAACGTCGCCCGTGAATGGGACGACACACCGGCGGACTTCGGCCGCATCGCCGCCCAGACCTTCCGCCAGGTGCTGACCCAGGGCATTCGCGAGGTCGAGCGTGACCTCAAGTACGAGGAGTACGCCGGACGCGAGGGCGACATCGTCACCGGCATCATCCAACAGAGCGACACCCGCTACACGCTGCTCGACCTCGGCCGTGTGGAGGCGCTGCTGCCCCAGTCCGAGCAGGTGCCCTACGAACGTCCTGATCCGGGTACGCGCCTCAAGGCCTACATCGTGGAGGTGCGCAAGACGGCCAAGGGTCCCCAGATCGTGGTCAGCCGCACCCACCCGGGCCTCATCAAGGAGCTCTTCAAGCTCGAGGTGCCCGAGATCGCCGACGGGACCGTGGAGATCAAGGCCTGCGCCCGCGAGCCCGGTCACCGCACGAAGATCGCGGTGTGGTCGAACGACGCCAACGTCGATCCGGTGGGAGCGTGCGTCGGGGCCAGGGGAGCCAGGGTCCGCCAGGTCGTCAACGAGCTGCGGGGCGAGAAGATCGACATCGTGCCGTTCTCGGACATGCCCCACGAGCTCGTCGCCAAGGCTCTCTCCCCGGCCAAGGTCAAGGAGGTCCGCTTCGACGAGGACCAGGGGATCGCCGAGGTGATCGTGCCCGACCACCAGCTCAGCCTGGCCATCGGGCGGGAGGGCCAGAACGCCCGTCTGGCGGCGCGTTTGACCGGCTGGCGGGTCGACATCCGCAGCGAGACCCAGCTCGCCGAGGCCGAGGCCGCCTACGAGGGTGAGGAATGGGCCGAGGGCGAGTGGGTCACCGATCCCGTCACGGGCGAGCAGAAGTGGCTGCCTGCCGACGGTGGCGAGGCGATCTCGGCTGCCGACTACGCCGCCGCCGCCAGCGGCGCGGACACGACCGGCGACGCACCGACCGAGGCCACCTCCGAGGAGGGCGCCGGGGCGGACGCCGAGGCGGAGACTGTGGCCGAGGCTGAGACTGCGGCCGAGGAGGGTGCCGAGGCGGGTGCCGAGGCTGAGACTGTGGCCGAGGCTGAGACTGCGGCCGAGGAGGGTGCCGGGGCGGAGGCCGAGGCTGCGACGGTGGCCGAGATCGAGGACGGTTCCGAGGACGGTTCCGACGAGCAGGTCGCCGGCGCACCGGACATCGACGCCGGGGTGGAGGCGTCCGAGGAGGCTGACCCGGCGGGCTGACGGCCGCCACGGCGACGCATCCGCCGTGTTAACGGCTAGCGTGGTCGTTCGGGTCGGCGCCGGGTTCTGGCGCGCTCGTTGGAGCCCGCGATGCAGACCCCATTCGAGACCATCACCGCTGTCAACGCCGTGAAGGAGCTGCGTGCCCAAGAAGATCCGCGTCTACGAACTGGCCAGGGAGCTGGGCATCTCCAACAAGGAGACGCTCGACCTCTGCGAAGCGCTCGGCATCGGCGTGAAGAGCCACTCGTCGAGCATCGTCGACGCTCAGGCCGACCGCGTCCGCCGTAAGGCGGAGCGGGAGGGCCTGGGGACGGTCGCGTCCGCCGAGGAGCCGGCGCGCCAGACCGTGCCCCAGTCGGCCGCGGTGGTGAGCTCTGCGGGTTCGGCACGGCCCGAGCCGGTCCCGCAGGCGGCCGAGGAGGCGACGCCCGCCCCAACCGCTGAGCGTCCGACCCGACCGCGCACGGCCCCGCAGGCCGCGGCAACCGTCGAGATCGAGAAGGACGACGGCTCGCAGACCCCCGCCGCGCAGGTGGCGGCGCCGGCCACCGACGAGGCGGCGTCCCCTGTGCCGCCACCGCCGCCTGCGCCCTCCGAACCGCCAACGCCGGCAGCCGCCGATGACACAGGGAGCGAGGCCAAGCCTGCAGCCCGCTCCATTCCACCGCCGCCGCCACCGCCGTCGCCGCCGCCGGCGCCCGCTACCAGCCGTCCCGCTATCAGCCGTCCCGCGGCCGAAGCGGAGCCCGGCAACGGCGCGGCAACCGGCACCGAACCGGCCCGCGAGGCGCCGTCCCGGGGTCGGACCGAGGAGGCCCTGCCGGGGCCGCGCACGTTGGTGACCTCGAGCGGGCAGGAGGAGGCGCGACCCACCCGGCCTGCGCCCGAGCTCACCCGGGAGGAGGCTCCCGCGGCGCGGGCGGCCCGTCCCGTTGCCCCGACCCAGCGGGTCCCGCCGCCCCCGCCCATGACGACCGGACCTGACGGCAAGGCCATGCCGCCGCCGCCCCAGCTCCGCTCGACGTCGGGCAAGCGCATCCCACCGCCCCCGCCGCCTCCCAAGTCCTCGAGCGGCAGGCCGATCCCGCCCCCGCCGGGCGGGGCCCCGGCCCGTCGCAGCAGCCCGCCCACGCAACCGTCGCCGGGCGCCTACCGCGGTGGCCCGCCGCCCCGGCGTGGTGCCGGCCGCAGCCAGGTGCCCGGGGCCGGTGGAGGACCGGGTGGACCGCGCGGCGCACCGCCGCGGGGCCGCCGCAAGGGTCGCCGGCGTCGCCGCCAGCTGGAGGAGCTGGAGCCGCAGGAGCTGCCGACCTACACGCCCGACGACGCCCCCATCCCCGAGGGCGAGATCATCGTCGAGCGGGGTTCCACCGCCCAGGAGCTGTCACCGAAGCTGAATCGCTCGGCGGCAGATGTCGTGCGCTTCCTGCTCCAGCAGGGCGAGATGGTCACGGCCACGCAGTCGTTGAGCGACGACATGATCGAGCTCTTCGGAGCCGAGATCGGAGCGGACGTCCGCCTCGTCGACCCGGGCACGGAGCAGGAGGAGGAGCTGCAGAAGCTCCTCCACGTGTCCCGACCAGAAGAGGAGGACGACGAGGAGCTGACCGCCCGCCCGCCGGTGATCACGGTGATGGGCCATGTCGACCACGGCAAGACGCTGCTGCTGGACCGGATCCGCAAGACGAACGTCGTCGATGCCGAGGCCGGTGGCATCACCCAGCACATCGGCGCCTACCAGGTCGAGCGCGACGGCCACCCGATCACGTTCCTGGACACTCCCGGCCACGAGGCCTTCACGGCCATGCGGGCCCGGGGCGCACGATCGACAGACATCGTCGTGCTCGTCGTCGCTGCCGACGACGGCGTGATGCCTCAGACGGTCGAAGCCATCCAGCACGCCAACGTGGCCGACGTACCGATCGTGGTGGCGCTCAACAAGATCGACCGCCCCAACGCCGATCCCCAGCGCGTGCTGGGCCAGCTCACCGAGCACGGCCTCATCCCCGAGTCCTACAGCGGCGACGTGGTCACCGTCGAGGTGTCGGCCCTGACCGGCGACGGCATCGACGAGCTGCTCGACCAGCTGCTGCTGGTGGCCGAGGTGGAGGAGCTGACAGCCAGTGCCGAGGGCCGCGCCGCCGGAGTCGTCCTCGAGTCCTACCTCGACAAGGGCAGGGGACCGGTCGCCACCGTCCTCGTGCAGCAGGGAACCCTCGAGATCGGTGATCCCGTGGTCGCCGGCGCGGCATGGGGACGGGTGAGGGCCATGCTCGACGACCTCGGTCAGCCCGAGCGCAGCGCCGGTCCGTCCACACCGGTGCAGGTCCTGGGCCTGTCCGAGGTGGCCAGGGCCGGGGACACCTTCGTGGTCGCACCCGACGAGAAGACCGCAGGCAAGGTCGCCGAGACCCGCGAGCACTGGCACCGGCAGGCGTCGATGGCCGACTCCGCGGCCATGGGCTCGGGGGGCGCCAAGCTCGAGGACATCTTCACCCAGATCCAGGCCGGTGAGACCGCCACCCTGAACCTGGTCCTCAAGGCCGACGTGCACGGCTCCTTGGAGGCGGTCACCGAGAGCCTGCGAAAGCTGGAGACCGACGACGTGAGGCTGTCCTTCGTCGCCCGTGGGGTGGGCGGCATCACCGAGAGCGACGTCCAGCTGGCCACCGTCTCCAACGCCACCATCATCGGCTTCGGTGTGCGCCCCGATCGCAAGGCCCGCGAGCTGGCCGAGGAAGAGGGCGTGGAGATCCGCCTGTACGAGATCATCTACGAGCTCCTCGAGGACACGGAGCTGGCCATGGTCGGCCAACTGGCGCCTACCTTCGAAGAGGTCGTTACCGGCGATGCCGAGGTGCGGGAGGTCTTCTCGGTGCCTCGGGTGGGCAAGGTCGCCGGCTGCTACGTGCAGAACGGCGTCATCACCCGCGGTTCCAAGGTGCGGTTCCTGCGGGACGGGGTCATCATCTGGAAGGGCACCATCACCTCCCTCAAGCGCTTCAAGGACGACGTCCGTGAGGTGCAGGCCGGTTACGAGTGCGGCATCGGCCTGTCGGACTTCCAGGACCTCAAGGGAGGCGACGTCATCGAGACGTTCGACGAACGTGAGGTCGAGCGCAGCTTGACCTCCTGATCCCGAGCCCCCGCGGGTCGCCCATGTACGTCCTGGCCCTTTCCGTCGAGCTCCACGTGCCCCAGGCCCAGTCGCTGAAGGCGCGCCGGGCCGCCGTCCGGCCCATCCTGGAGGGCTTGCGGCACCGGTTCGGGGCTGCCGCCGCCGAGACCGACCACCAGGACCTGTGGCAGAGGGCGGGCCTGGGGGTGGCCGTGGTGGCGGCCACGCCTCATCATGCGGGGGAGAGGATGGACGAGATCGAGCGCTGGATCTGGTCGCGTCCCGACGTCGAGATCGTGCGCTGCGACCGGCACTGGCTGGACACCGAAGGGTGAGCCGGGCGGGTGCTGGCCAGCGGAGGCTGAGGCGATGGTGAACGTTCGAGGCAGGCAAGGCGGGCCGGGCAGGGGAGTGAGCGGGTGAGCAGGTCACGAGGCTCCAGGCGTGAGTACCCCCGCACGGCGCGGGTGGCCGAGTTGCTGCGCGAGGTGCTCGGCACCGCCATCGACGGGCTCGACGACCCGCGCCTGGAGGGTGTCGTGGTCACCGGGGTGGATGTGGAGCAGGAGCTGCGCAGCGCCACGGTGTGGTTGGACGCCGACGACCCCGACGATGCCCTGGAGGCCACGGCCGGGCACCGAGTCGAGCTCCAGCGGGCGGTCAACGAGCAGACGAGGCTGCGCAACACACCGGTCCTGGACTTCCGGATCGACACCTCCATCGGCACGGCCGGACGCATCGAGCAGATCCTGGCCGACCTCGACATCCCCACGAGCGCAGAACCCCCGACGGGCCCTGCGGCCGACCCCGATCCTCGCTCCTGACAGCTCGGTCATGGCCCGGCGAAGACCCAGCGTGGTGCACGGGGTGGTCGTGGTCGACAAGGCGGCCGGCGTCACCAGCCACGACGTGGTCGACCAGCTGAGGCGACGCTTCGGCGAGCGCCGTGTCGGCCACTCCGGGACGCTGGACCCGCCGGCCACCGGCGTGCTCGTGTGCGCGCTGGGCCGGGCCACCCGCCTGCTGCGCTTCGTGACCGACCTGCCAAAGTCCTACTCCGCCGAGATCGTGCTCGGTGTGGCCACGACGACCCTGGACGACACCGGCGAGGTCACGGGACGCTGGGACATGGGGTCCGTCGACGCCGGCGCCGTGCAGGCCGCCGCCGCCGGCCTCACCGGCGACATCCTCCAGGTGCCACCCATGGTCTCGGCGGTGCGGGTGGGCGGGACGCGCCTGCACGAGCTGGCCCGGGCGGGGACGACCGTCGAGCGCCAACCCAGGCCTGTCACGGTGTACGGCTTCGACGTGCATCCCAGCCCGGACTCGTCGGTGTGGCGCGCCGAGGTGCGCTGTGGCTCGGGCACCTATGTGCGGTCACTGGCCGCCGACCTGGGCGAGCGCCTGGGCGGCGGCGCCCACCTCCGCGCCCTGCGCCGCACGGCGATCGGCTCGTTCACCGAGGCCGATGCCGCTCCGGTGGCAGAGGCGGCCCTGCTCGACGTCGCCGCCGCCGTGCGTGACCTACCGGCCGCCACCGTCGATGCCGCCACCGCGTCGCGCGTGGGCAACGGTGCTCGCCTCGACGGCGCCCTGGCACCGGAGGGGGCCTCGCTGTGTGCCATGTTCGGACCCGACGGCCTGCTGGCCGTCTACCGGGCGACCTGCGAACACCTCGAGCCCGTCGTCGTGCTGGCCGGGACCGGCTGACGGTCGGCGTCCGCGGGTTCGGTAGCGTTCCGGTCGTGGAGGTCATCAGGGACATGGACTGGTGCCCGCGGCCCAACCAGGGCACCGTGGTCACCGTCGGCGAGTACGACGGCGTCCACCGCGGTCATCGGGCTGTCATCTCCGAGATGCACCGCATGGCCGCCGAGATGGGTTGCCAGACCGCAGTCGTCACCTTCGATGTCCATCCCGCGTCGATCGTGCGCCCCGAGTCGGCCCCACTGCTGGTGACGGACCTGGAGCTCAAGCTGGAGCTCCTGGCCGAGACCGGGGTCGACTACACCCTCGTGGTCCACTTCGACGAGGAGCGCTCCAAGGAGCCGCCCGAGCACTTCGTGCGCACCGTGCTCATGGACTGCCTGAGGGTGAAGGCGGTGGTCGTGGGAGCCGACTTCCACTTCGGCCACCAGCGGCGGGGCAACGTTGCCCTGCTAGAGCGCATGGGGGTCGAGCACGGATGGCGGGTCTACGGGCTGCCTTTGGTCAAGCAGATGACGGGCGAGGGTGACGTCATCAGCTCGACCGCCATCCGCCGGGCCCTGGACGAGGGCGACGTGGAGACAGCGCAGCGCTTCCTCGGACGACCATTCGAGATCCGCGGCAAGGTCGTCGCCGGCGACCGGCGTGGCCGGGCCATCGGCTTCCCCACGGCCAACGTGCCCACCCCGCCCAACATCCTCATACCCGCCGACGGGGTGTACGCGGCGTGGTACGACCGCCCCGACGGCAGCGTCCATGCCGCCGCCGTCAACATCGGCAAGCGCCCCACCTTCTATGAGCAGGCCGAGCGGTCCCTGGTCGAGGCCCACCTGATCGGCTTTCGCGGCGACCTCTACGACGAGCAGGCCCGCATCCGCTTCGCCTCCCGCCTGCGCGGCGAGCAGCGCTTCGACGGGGTCGAGGCGTTGGCCGAGCAGCTCAAGCGCGACGTCGAGGAGGCACTGCGTAGGCTGGGCGTGGGCAGCTGAGGACCGGCCCCGTCACCACGACATAGGGAACCGCTGTCTGCGGTGCTAACCTCAGGTCGCTGCGCGGGTCGTGCGCGCCTGGAGTGTTCCCACGCAGCTTCCCAGGTGAGCCCTGGACCGGCGCTGCCGGCGCAGTAGGCCCACCGCCTCGACCCAGAGCTGATCGCACACAGGTACCGCATGCCCGAGAAGTCCGCCACGATCGACGAGCACCGCCTCCACGACTCCGACACCGGATCGCCCGAGGTGCAGGTGGCATTGCTCACCGGTCGCATCAACCACCTCACCGAGCACCTCAAGTCCCATCCCAAGGACCACCACAGCCGCAGAGGCCTGCTGATGCTGGTGGGCCGGCGGCGCCGGATGCTCGACTACGTCCGGGACAACGACGTCGAGCGGTACCGGGCGCTCATCGCCAAGCTCGGGCTACGGCGCTGAACACGACGAGCGGCCTCCGCGGGCCGCTCGTGCCGCGTCCGGGCCCTGGTTGGCGGTCGCGGGTCACCCGAGTCGGGGTGGCCGGCGTCTTCCAACCAGAGCAACAACCGGTGGGAGGGTCCCACCATTGAGGAGAACAGACATGGCTACCACAGCCACCCCCGTCGTCGTCTCGGCCCCCGTGAGCGGGAGCGACCTGACGATGACCTTCGAGACCGGGAAGCTGGCCGGCTTGGCCAGCGGCGCGGTCGAGGCCCGGATGGGCCGAACCCAGGTGCTCGTGACCGCCACCGCCGGTTCGGCACGGGAAGGAGCCGACTTCTTCCCCTTGACCGTCGACATCGAGGAGCGGATGTACGCCGCCGGACGCATCCCCGGCTCGTTCTTCCGCCGTGAGGGTCGCGCCTCCGAGGACGCCATCCTCACCTGCCGGCTGATCGATCGGCCACTGCGCCCGAACTTCGCCGAAGGGTTCCGCAACGAGACCCACGTCGTGGGCACGATCCTCGGCATCGACGGCGACACCCCCTACGACGTACTCGCACTCAACGGCGCGTCGGCGGCCCTGATGTTGTCGGGCATCCCGTTCCTGTCGCCGATCGGCGCCGTGCGCGTCGCCTACACCACCGACGGGACCTGGATCGGCCATCCCAGCCACGCCCAGAGCGACGCCGGCACCTTCGAGATGGTGGTCGCCGGTCGCGAGCTGGACAACGGCGACATCGCCATCATGATGGTCGAGGCCGGGGGCACCGAACGCTCCTTCGACTACTACGAGACCGGCGCACCGAAGGTGTCCGAGGCCGTCCTGGCCGAGGGGCTCGAGGCGGCCAAGACCTGGATCAGGGAGTCCATCGACCTGCAGCGCCAACTGGTCGCCGACGCCGGGTCACGCTCCCAGCTCGCCTTCGACGCCGCCGTCGACTACAGCGACGATATGAAGGCGGCCGTCGCCCAGGCCGGCAGCGACCGGCTGGCCGAGGTCATGGCCATCGCCGACAAGGCCGAACGCGATGCCCGCACCGATGAGGTGTCAGCAGCCATCGTGGAGGAGCTGGCCGACCGCTTCGGCGACGAGGAGGCCCACAAGCAGCTGCGGGCGGCCGTGCGAGCGGTGTCCAAGGACATCGTCAGGCGCCGGATCGTCACCGAGGGCGTCCGCATCGACGGCCGCGGCACCGCCGACATCCGGCCCCTGTCGGCCGAGGTGGGTGTCATCGAGATGGCGCACGGATCGGGCCTGTTCCAGCGTGGCGAGACCCAGGTGCTCAACGTGGCGACGCTCGGCATGAGCCGCATGGAGCAGATCGTCGACACCTTGAACCCCCAGGACCGCAAGCGCTACATGCACCACTACAACTTCCCGCCCTATTCCACGGGCGAGGCCGGCTTCATGCGGGGCCCCAAGCGTCGCGAGATCGGTCACGGGGCACTTGCGGAGCGAGCCCTGCTGCCAGTGGTCCCCTCCAAGGAGGAGTTCCCGTACACGCTGCGCCTGGTGTCGGACGTGCTGAGCTCGAACGGCTCCACGTCGATGGGCTCGGTGTGCGCCTCCAGCCTGTCCCTCATGGACGCCGGTGTGCCCATCAAGGCGCCGGTGGCCGGCATCGCCATGGGCCTCGTCTACGCCGAGGGTGAGTACGTGACCCTGACCGACATCCTCGGTGCCGAGGACGCCTTCGGGGACATGGACTTCAAGGTGGCCGGTACCCGCGACGCCGTAACCGCCCTGCAGCTCGACACCAAGATCGACGGCATCCCCGCCGAGGTGCTGGGCCGGGCCCTCGACCAAGCCCGTGATGCCCGCATGGCCATCCTCGACGTCATGGCCGAGGCCATCGCCGAGCCTCGCCAGGACGTGGGTGCGACTGCGCCGAAGATCATCAGCTTCGAGATCCCAGTCGAGAAGATCGGCGAGGTGATCGGCCCGCGCGGCAAGGTGATCAACTCCATCCAGGACGAGACGGGCGCCGACATCGCCGTAGACGACGACGGCACCATCGGCGTCGTGAGCATCGGATCCACCGACAGGGGTGCGGTGGACGAGGCCGAACGCCAGATCCGCCTGATCGTGAACCCGCCGACCGCCGAGGTCGGCGTCACCTACGAAGGCCGCGTGGTCAACATCACCAAGTTCGGGGCGTTCGTGAACGTCCTCCCCGGCACCGACGGTCTCGTGCACATATCCAAGCTGGGCGGCCGGCGCCGGATCGACAGGGTCGAGGACGTGCTCGGCCTGGGTGACGTCGTGGAGGTGCTCGTCGAGGACATCGACCCCAACGGCAAGCTGTCGCTCAAGCTCGTCGGCGGTCCACCAGCGGCCCTCGGCGACGACGGCGACGATGGCGCAGAGCGTTCCGGCTCGGCGCCCGAGGTGCGCTCCGATCGCCGTACCGGCCCCGATGCCTCCGAGCGCGGGTCCAGGGACGACCGCCGAACCGGGGACGACCGCGCCGGGGACGATCGCGGCGCCGGCAACGGTGAGGGCCGGTCCCGCTCGGACCGCGCCACCGAGGCCGCCCCGCCCGATCACGTCGAGGTCTCCTTCGAGGAGGTGTTCGACGGTGAGGCCCGCGAGGAGTTCGGTGACCTGGGCCCGGCTCCCGAGGAGCATTCGTCTCGTCGGCCCCGCCGGCGCCGCAGCAGTCGCCACTGAGGCGAGCACCGGAGCGGGCCGGGTCGACCGCGGCTGGGGATCGATGACGCAGACCAGACTCGACAACGGCCTGAGGGTGTTGACGGACACCCGGCCCGACAGCCGGTCCGTGGTCCTCAGCATCTGGCTCGATCGTGGCGCACGCGACGAGCCGGCGGCCATGGCGGGCGCCACGCACCTTCTGGAGCACCTGCTGTTTCGGGCCGGGCCGTGGCGCAGCGGGGCGGAGCTCGCCCGCGCCATCGATTCGGTGGGTGGCGACATCGACGCCACCACCAGCCGGGAGCACGTGATCTTCCACGTGACGGTGCCGGCTTCGGCCACCGACGTGGCACTGTCCTGCCTGGCCGAGGTCGCCCTGCAGACCGGGTTCGGCGAGTCAGACCTGCAAGCGGAGCGGCGCGTGGTGCTGGAGGAGTTGCGTGCCTCGGCCGACGATCACGCCGACACCGCTCACACCGCGCTGGCCGAGGCCCTGTTCGGTGATCACGCATTGAGCCGGGAGATCCTCGGCGCCCCCAGCACCCTGGCACCGCTCACCGTCGCGGATCTCGAGGCTCACCACGCGGCCGTGGTGAATCCGGAGCGGGTGGTGGTGGCCGCCGCCGGGCGCATCGATCACGGCGCCCTTTGCCGGTGGATCGACGGCCACCGGGTCGAGGGGCCGACCGGGAGCCTCGAGCGGCGACACGTGCCGCCCGATGGCGCCGGGTCGCGGGCCGAGACCCGCCGGGTGACCGAACAGGCGCACATCGAGATCGGAGTCAGGGGCCTGGCGCACGGTCACGCCGATCGCTTCGTGCTGGCAGTGGCCGATCACCTGCTCGGCGGCGGCCCGTCGAGCCGGCTCTTCCGCGACGTCCGCGAGGAACGGGGGCTGGCCTACGACACCTGGTCGGCTGTCGAGACCTACACCGACACGGGCATATGGGCGTGCGGCGCCGCCACCGCCCCCCACCAGGCCGAGCTCGTCGAGAGCCTGTTGCGCGACCACCTGGAGCGGTTGGCCAATGACGGTCCGACGGTCGAGGAGGTGGCCGACGCCCGTGGCTACCTGGCCGGCGTGACCGAGCTGGCACTCGAGCGCAATGGCGCCCGGGCCATGCGCCTGGCCGCCGGAGCCCTGTACCTGGGCGGTGTTCCGGACCTGGACGAGGAGCTGGCGGAGCTGGCCCGGGTGAAGCCGGCCGACGTCCAGCGCGTGGCGGCCGCCCTGCTGGCCGGGGCCGGGCCGTCGGGGCCGTCGAGCAGCGTCGTGCTGCCGTGCTGATCCCAGACCACTCGAGCACGGGCCCGGGCACCGGGCGGCGGCACGGGGCCGCGGCCCGCTGACAACGACCGGCTTCCAATAGAGTCAGCCGTCGTGACGGTCCGTGTGGCGGTGTTCGGGGCCGGCGGACGAATGGGTTCGACGGTCTGTGAGGCGGTGTCGGCAGACGCCTCACTCGAGCTGGTGGCGGCGGTGGATCCCCACCACGCCGGTCTCGACCTGCGTTCGGTGGCGGCCATCGACCCCGCCCACGACCTGCAGATCGCCGCCGACGCCCAGGCCCTGGTGCAGTGCGGAGCCGACGTGGCCGTCGACTTCACCGTGATCGAGGCGGCCAGGCGGAACCTGGCCTGGTGCGCCGACCACGGCGTGCACGCAGTGGTGGGCACGACCGGCTTCAGCGAGGCCGACGTCGAGGCCTTCCGGCCCATGTTCACCAGGAGCAACTGCCTCATCGCGCCGAACTTCGCCATCGGTGCGGTGCTGATGATGCACTTCGCGGAGATGGCGGCCCCGTTCTTCGAGTCCGCCGAGGTGATCGAGCTCCACCACGACCAGAAGGTCGACGCCCCGTCGGGGACGGCCATGATGACCCTGCAACGCATGGCGGCGGCCTCCGACGAGTGGGCGCCCGACCCGACGGTGAAGGAGGTCGTGGAACGGGCCCGCGGCGGCAAGGGACCCGGTGACATCGCGGTCCACTCGGTCCGCCTTCGTGGCCTCGTCGCGCATCAGGAGGTCCTGCTCGGCACCACGGGTCAGACCTTGACCATCCGCCACGACTCCTACGACCGGTCGTCGTTCATGCCCGGGGTCCTGATGGGCATCAAGCGCATCGGCGGATGCCCTGGTCTCACCGTCGGCTTGGAGGCGCTGCTCGGGATCTGAGGGTGCTGCCCTCAGGCGCTGGGCGTGTCGTCCACGTCTTCGCCGACGATGTCCTGCTCGAGTCGTTCCAGCTGTTGGAGCTCGTCGGTCCCACGCCGGCGGGAGACCATGACCTGGATGGCCACCAAGGCGACCATCACGGCCGTGGCGGGCCACTGGTAGCGGGCTATCAGGTCCAGGAACCATTCCACCTGGGTGTGGAACAGCTCGCCCAACCACCAGATGACCAGCAGCCGTGCGATCGTGCCCGTGACGTTGAGCGCCATGAACAGGCTGGCCCGCATCCGTGTGGCACCGGCGAGCAGGCAGACGGTGGTGTTGGGCGCGATGAAGACGATCGCAGGGCCGAGCTTCCCGAACCAGCGGTCCAGCCAGGCCAGGAGGGTGTCGAAACCGCCCTGGCGTCGAAGGAAATGGCGGGCAGGTTCGCCGTAGAGGTAGCCCAGCAGGTAGAGCAGGGGGTCGCCGATGACCAGGCGAGCGAAGCCGACGATCATGTAGGGCCAGAAGGCCACCTGCTGGGACACCAGCAACACGAACGAGTTGCGGGGGTTCAGCGCGATGAGAAGGAGAGGCGCGTCGGTGGCCAGGGTGGGGGAGAGGGCCTGCCCGACCGTGGATGCCACGACCAGGGCACCGACGCCGGCCAGCATCAGGTGGAGGCGCCAACGTTCGGATCGGGTCAGCGCCCGGGCCGCTTCCGTCCGAGGCTCCACCGCAGGTCAGGACGGGCAGCGCGGGCGCGCGGTGGCCATGGGCCCCAGGCTAGGCGTGGGCGTGGTCAGCGGCCGGCCAGGTACGGGACCGGCGGGTTGGGCGCCGGAGCTGTCTGCGCGCCAGCAGGCGACTCGGTCGCCGGGATCGCAGCCAGAGCGACGGCGACGACCAGCACGGCCAGCACCCCTCGACCGCCGGGGTCCGTATGGGCCAGCGCGACCGCTCTCTCCTAGCCTGGACCCCCACGGTGCGCCGGATCCCCCGGCCGATGACCACGAGGGGTGACTCCATGCAGGGCACGATGATGGACTTCCCGCTCACGCTGCCGCTCCTGTTCAGCAGGGCCGAGCGGCTGTTCGCCCACAAGGAGATCGTCACGGCCACCGCCACAGGGATCGACCGCACCACGTACGGCGCGTGGGCGGAGCGCACCCGCCGCCTGGGTGGCGTGCTCGACGATCTCGGGGTGTCGGAGTCTGGTCGGGTGGGCACGTTCGCCTGGAACACGGCCCGGCACCTGGAGCTCTACTTCGCCCCGCCGTGCACCGGTCGGGTGGCCCACACCCTGAACATCAGGCTGTTCCCCGACCAGCTCGCCTACATCGTCAACCACGCCGAGGACGAGGTCATCTTCGTCGACCGGTCCATCATGCGGCTGCTGTGGCCGATGGCGGACCAGTTGGAGACCGTCCGGTACTACGTGGTCATGGACGACGGTGACGGCGACGTCCCCGACGACGACAGGATCCTCGACTACGAGGAGCTGCTTGCGGCTGCCGGCCCCGTCGACTTCGACGTGCCGGACGAGTACCGGGCGGCGTCCATGTGCTACACGAGCGGCACCACCGGCCACCCCAAGGGGGTGGTGTACACCCACCGGTCCACGGTCCTGCACACCTTCGGTGCCATGGCGGCCGACAGCCTCGGCGCCAACGAACGCGACACCATCCTGCCCGTGGTCCCCATGTTCCACGCCAACGCCTGGGGGCTGGCCCACGCCGCGGTGACCACCGGCGCCAAGCTGGTGCAGCCCGGACCCAACCTGCAGCCCAAGGCCATCGCCGAGCTGATGGAGCTGGAGCGGGTGACGGTCGCCGCCGGTGTGCCCACCATATGGATGGGTGTCCTACCCGAGCTCGAGGGTCGCGACCTGTCGGCCCTGCGCGCCATCCCCTGCGGTGGGTCCGCCGTCCCCAAGGCGCTGTCGGAGGGCTACCGCCAGAAGATCGGCCTCCCCATCCTGCAGGCCTGGGGCATGACCGAAACCAGTCCCATCGCCTCCGCCGGCCACATCCACTCGGGGGACGTGGGACGCAGCGACGAGGAGCTGGCCGACATCCGCACCTCGGTGGGCACCATCGTCCCGGGGGTGGAGTTCAGGGTGGTGCAGCCGGGCACGACCGACGAGCAGCCCTGGGACGGCGAGGCGACAGGGGAGCTGCAGGTGCGCGGTCCGTGGGTCACCGCCGGCTACTACCGGGAGCCCGACGCCTCCGATTCGTTCACCGACGACGGTTGGCTGCGGACCGGTGACGTGGCCACCGTCAGCCCCACCGGCTACATCCGCCTGGTCGATCGCACCAAGGACCTGATCAAGTCGGGCGGCGAGTGGGTGAGCTCGGTCGAGGTCGAGAACGAGATCATGTCCCACCCCAAGGTGGCCGAGGCGGCGGTGATCGCCGTGCGCAGCGACAAGTGGATGGAGCGCCCACTGGCCTGCGTTGTCCTGCACGAGGGCGAGGACCTGACCTACGAAGAGCTGATCGAGTACCTCACGCCGCGCATGGCCAAGTGGTGGCTGCCCGATGCCCTCGAGGTCGTGGACGAGGTGCCGAAGACGTCGACGGGCAAGTTCTCCAAGAAGACCCTGCGGGATCGCTTCGTCGACTACGCGGTGGACTGACGTGCCCGACGTGCCATGCGGCGTTCGAACCTGGCATCGAGGGACGCCCGACGTGCCATGCGGCGTTCGAACCTGGCATCGAGGGACGCCCGACGTGCCATGCGGCGTTCGAACCTGGCATAGAGGCGGCCACATACGGCCGTCTGGGTGCCAGGTTGGGCGGGGGGTCGTCGATCACGGCTGAGATGGTCGACACCCGCAGCCGCATCATCGACGCAGCGGCACGGCGGGCGATGCTCGTCACGCTGGGCAGGACCACGGTGGAGGAGATAGCGGGCGAGGCGGGGGTGTCGCGCGCCACCGTCTACCGAGCCTTCCCCGGTGGGCGGGAGGAGATCGTGGCCGCCCTCGTCGACAGCCAGCTGGACGCCTTCTTCGACGACCTGGCCGACCACGTGCGCGACGCCCCTGACTTCGAGAGCATGCTGGTGCGCGGCCTGATGCACGCCCATGCCGGCATGGTCGATCACCGGCTGCTGCAGCGGGTCCTCGACGTGGAGCCCGAGCTGGTCCTCCCCGAGCTGCAGCGGCGCAGCCGGTCGCTGGTGGGCGACATCGCCGACTTCCTTCGCCCCTACCTGGCCGCCGCCGAGCTGTGCGACGACGTCGACGTCGACGAGACATGCCGGTGGCTGGCACGGCTGACGTTGTCGTTCATCGGCAACCCGGGCTCGTGGGACCTCACCGACGAGTGCGAGACCACCCGCCTGGTGCGGAGCCAGTTCCTGGCTGGGGTGGTCCGCCGTCCCTGAGCCAGCCCCCCGAACGGCGCATGCCGACCCTTGCCGTGAGACAATGTGTGCGTTATTGTCTCATCGTGTCTCGAACCGCGGTGGCAGGGCGGCTCGCCCTCGACCCTCCCGGCAGCCTCGAGCGCAGGATCATCGACGCCGCCCGTGACTGCTGCGGCCGGTATGGCTGGTCCAAGACCACGCTGGATGACATAGCCCGCAGCGCCGGTCTGTCCCGGGCCACGCTCTACCGGGCCTTCCCCGGCGGCCGGGCCGCCGTGAAGGCGGCCGTGACCCGGTACGAGACCGTGGACTTCTTCCAGCAGATCGAGGCGGAGCTGGTCGGAGTCGACGACCTCCCCACCATGCTCACCGTCGGGCTCACTGCCGCCTCCCGGCGGCTGGCCGACGACGCCGACCTGCAGTTCTCGCTGCAGCACGAGCCCGGTGAGGTGCTGCCCCAGTTCCTGTTTCGAGGCCTCGACGACATCTTCTCGTTGTGCCGTGTGTTCGTGGCGCCCCACCTCCAGCGGTTCCTGGGCGCCGACGAGGCCGTGGCCACCTCCGAGCTCCTGGCCCGCCTGGTGGTCATGCACCTGCTGTCGCCCGGCGGTTCGGTCGACTTGACCGACCGGTCCGCCGCCGAGCACCTGGTGCGCACCCGCATCCTCCCGGGCCTGGCGGTCCGGGTCCCGACAGCACCGTCGTCGGATACCGGCGGCGCCGCGAGCGAGCTCCATGCCAACTCACCGGCCCCCCTGGCGGCCGCTACCCACGGAAGGTGAAAACCATGGCGACCGTCGAAGAGATCATCGGCCGCACCGACCCCAACGACGTCGATGCGATCCTGGCCATCACCAACACCGACGTGGACGAGCAGGTGCACGCGGTGACCGACAGCGCGGACGCCATCTACACCTGGGACTACGAGAAGGGACACCGTCCCGCCCTCGAGAAGCTGTACGAGAAGGCCAAGCGGGGGCAGTGGAACGGCGAGACCGACCTGCCGTGGGACACCGCCGTCGACCCCGAGGCCGATGCAACGGCCGAGTACGAGCTGACCGGCGGCTTCGACAAGCTCGTCGATCTCACGGGAACCTCGGTCGAGCATTGGGGTCGCGACGAGTGGATCCGGTTCAACCTCGAGTCCCAGAACTGGACGATGAGCCAGTTCATGCACGGCGAGCAGGGCGCCCTGGTGTGCACCGCCAAGATCGTGGAGACGGTGCCTTGGATAGATGCCAAGTACTACGCCGCCACCCAAGTGATGGACGAGGCCCGCCACGTCGAGGTCTTCGCCAAGTACCTGGACACCAAGCTGACCAGCCACTACCCGATCAACGCCCACCTTCGCATGCTGCTGGACGACATCGTCAACGACAGCCGCTGGGACATGACCTACCTGGGCATGCAGATCATGGTGGAAGGGCTGGCCTTGGCCGCCTTCGGGTTCATATACCAGCAGACCGAGGAGCCGCTGCTGAAGCAGCTGCTCCGCTACGTGATGAGCGACGAGGCCCGTCACGTGGCCTTCGGGGTGCTGTCCCTGAAGGAGGTGTACAGCGAGCTCACCGGAGCCGAGATCCGCGAGCGCCAGGAGTTCGCCTTCGAGGCGGCACTGCGCATGCGTGACCGCTTCCTGCAACAGGAGGTGTGGGACCGCATGGGCGTGAACCCCGCCGAGGTCATCCCGCGCATCTGGGACAACCCCGAGCGCCAGGAGTTCCAGCGCCTGCTGTTCACCAAGATCGTGCCGAACTGCAAGAAGCTCGGCCTGCTGGACGCCGGCGACGCCTGGTTGCGGCATCGCTTCGAGGAGATCGGCGTCATCCAGTTCGAGAACTGGGTCGACACCGCCGAGGAGGTCGACAGCTTCGCCCTGACGCGCGAGCTGACCGGTGAGGCCGCCTGAGCGATCACCGGGCCCTCGGGCGTGCCTCGCCCCCTACCGGTACTGGTCTACCGGGACGGATCTGCCGGTACTGTACGCCGGTACTGATTGGGGCCGCCTCGGTGCGGTGACTACCTTGCCTCCGATGTCCCAGGTGTCCGATCCACGCCTTCTGGTCCTACTCGGCTTGCGCCTCAAGGGCTTCGCCAGCTCCGACGCGGTGACGGACGTGACCGGGGTGGACCCCGGTGTGGTGACCGCCGAGCTCGAGCGCGCCAGCGCCGAGGAGCTGGTGATGTACCGCGACGGTGCCCAGGTCTCAGGCTTCGCCCTCACTCCAGCCGGCCGCTCCCGCGGCGAGGAGCTGCTGGCCGCAGAGCTCGACGCCACCGGAGCACGTTCCGCTGTGACCGGCGCCTACCAACGGTTCCTGGAGCTGAACCAGGTCATGCTCCAGCTGTGTACGGACTGGCAGGTGCGCCAGGTCGACGGCGAGCAGGTGCTCAACGACCACAGCGACGCCGACTACGACGCCGAGGTGCTGGCCCGGCTGGTGGCCCTCGACGACGAGATCGGGTCGGTCCTTGCCACTCTGGGCGGTGTCCTCACCCGCTACCAGCCGTACCGAGCCCGCTTCTCCAGCGCATTGGAGAAGCTGCTCGACGGCCAGCTCGACTACTTCACCAAGCCCATCATCGCCAGCTACCACACGGTGTGGTTCGAGCTGCACGAGGACCTGCTGGCCTCCCTGGGCATCGACCGGGCCAGCGAGCCCGCTACCTGACCACCCCGGCCGCCTGACCACCTGGCCCCCTGACCACCTGGCCCCCTGACCACCTGGCCCCCTGACCACCGGCGCCTCGCACTTAACTCCTGACCGACCGGGGCGCCGGTCGCTACGCTCTGCAGACGATGACTGCGCGCTTCGGGCGGGTCCTCCCCGCCATGGTCACCCCGTTCGCCTCCGACGCCAGCCTCGACCTCGACGGGGCGGTGACTCTCGCCCGCTGGCTCGTGGACCAGGGCAGTGAAGGGCTGGTGCTCAACGGCACCACCGGTGAGAGCCCGACCCTCAGCGTCGAGGAGGACCGCCGGCTCTTCGAGGCGGTGAAGTCGGCCGTGTCCGTGCCCGTGGTGGCCGGCACCGGCAGCAATGACACGGCCCATGCCGTGGCCATGAGCGAGATGGCGGCCGAGTTGGGCGTGGACGGCCTACTGGTGGTCACGCCCTACTACAACCGGCCCAGCCAGGAGGGCCTCTACCGCCACTTCCGGGCCGTTGCCCAGGCCACCGACCTGCCCATGCTCATCTACGACATCCCCGGTCGCACGGGCCGCAAGGTCAACACCGACACCCTGCTGCGCCTGGCCCGTGACGTGGGGAACATCGTCGGCATCAAGGACGCTGCCGGCAACCCGGGCGAGACGGCCCGCCTCATCAGCGAGGCCCCAGCCGGCTTCGAGGTCTACAGCGGCGACGATGCCATGACGCTGCCGCTGATGGCCGTGGGTGCGGTCGGCGTCATCAGCGTGGCCGCCCACTGGTCGGCCCCCGAGCACGTGGCCATGTTCGACGCCTTCGCCAAGGGCGACGTGGAGGCGGCGCGACTGGTCAACGCGCGCCTGCTTCCGTCCTTCGCATTCGAGACCTCCGAGGAGGCTCCGAACCCGGTGCCCACCAAGGCCATGCTGCGCACGATCGGCCTGCCGGTGGGTGAGTGCAGGCCGCCGATGGGTCCCACCCCCGAGGGCCTGACCGACCGTGCCACCGAGATCTACGCAGAGCTGCTGAGCCACCGCTGAGCCGGCGTGCCCCAACCCGTCACCATCACGTTCCTGGGCGGGCTGGGCGAGGTCGGTCGAAACTGCACCTGCGTCGAGCACGGCGGCCGTATCGCCGTCGTCGACTGCGGCGTGATGTTCCCCTACCCGACCATGCCCGGGGTGCAGGCCGTGCTGCCGAACTTCAGCTGGCTCCGGGGGCGGTCGGCCGACGTCGAGGCCTGCATCGTGACCCACGGCCACGAGGACCACATCGGGGGCATCGTGGCGCTGCTGCGGGAGATCCCCGTGCCGTTGTACGGCACCGACCTCACTCTGGGCATCGCCCGCAACCGCATCGAGGAGGCGGGTCTCGTCGACCGCACAGACTTCCGCACGGTCGACGACGGTGACCGGGTCCGCATCGGGCCCTTCGACTGCGAGTTCCTGCCCATCACCCATTCCGTGCCCCGCTCGGTGGCCGTGGTCTTCCACAGCCCCCAGGGCGTCATCCTCCACACCGGTGACTTCAAGCTGGACTACAGCCCCGTCGACGGGCGCCTCACCGACCTGGCCCGCATGGGGGCGTTGGGCAACGACCCCGGCGTCAGGCTCCTGATGGCGGACTCCACCAACGCCGACGTTCCCGGCCACTCGGAGTCCGAGGTGACCGTGGGCGAGGCGCTCCGCCGCATCTTCCGGGAGTCACACGGTCGGCGCATCGTCGCCTCCTGCTTCGCCAGCCACCTGCACCGTGTCCAGCAGATCGCCGATGCCGCCGTCGCCGAGGGCCGCACCGTGTTCCCGCTGGGAAGGTCCATGGTCAACAACGTGCGACTGGCGCGCGAGCTCGGGGTGCTGGAGCTGCCCGATCGGCACCTGGCCGCCATCGAGCAGGTCGGCAACTTCGCGGCCGGCGATGTGTGCGTCCTGTGCACGGGCAGCCAGGGTGAGCCGAACGCGGCGTTGAGCCTGCTGGCGGCACGGGAGCACCGCGACTTCTCGCTGCAGCCCAGCGACGTGGTCATCCTCAGCAGCCATCCCATCCCCGGCAACGAGTTCGAGGTGTTCGCGGTGATCGATCGCCTGATGCGCCAGGGCTGCGAGGTCGTGCACTCGGGCCAGGATCACGTCCACGTCACCGGCCACGCCAAGCGCGACGAGCTGCGGACCCTGCACACCGTGGTCCGGCCCCGGCACTTCGTCCCCATCGAGGGCGAGTACCGCATGCTGGTTCGTCACGCCCAGCTGGCGCGCCAGCTGGGCATGGCCGCCCAGGACGTGCTGGTGGCAACCGACGGCGACCAGGTCGTGCTCGACGACAGCGGTGCCCACATCGGAGCCAAGGTGCCGGGGGGCTACCGCTACGTGGACGGCATCGTCGAAGACATCGGCGAACCGCTGCTGGTGGAGCGCCGCCGCCTGGCCCAAGAGGGGTTCGTGGCCGTGGCCGTCACCGTCGACGGCAACGGCACTGTTGTGGCCGGCCCCCACGTCGAGACCCGCGGCTGGGTGCACCCCGACTGGGACCACCTCGTGGACGAGGTGCAGGACGCAGTCGAGCGGGCCCTGCGCCAGGCGCACCTGCCCGGTGACGACAGCACCGGCATCGAGCGGATCGTCCGCCGGGCCGCCGGCTCGTCGGTGAACGAGCTGACCCGCCGCCGTCCCACCATCATCCCCATCGTCTTGCGCACGGGCCGCCGCTGACCCACCCCGAGTCCGCAAGGGGCGGGGCTGCCACGAGGCCGTCACAGGCCACAGGTACCGTGAACAACGTGGCCTCCTCCCGATCCCGCACGGATCGCACGGCGCGCCCGGCCCGCGCGGCGCGCAGCGGGAAGGGACGCGCCCCCAAATCGCAGGCCGGCGAGCCTGGCCACCGCCCCCCCAGCGGGCTGAGAGGGCTCCTGGCCGGCCGCCAGGCCGAGCTGTGGGGCTTGGCACTGGTTCTCGTGGGCCTCATCTGCGGCCTCGGGGTCATGGCCGACCTGGGCGGCCCCGTCGGCCGGATCCTGGGCGACGGCATCGGCACTCTCGTCGGCCTGTTGCGCTTCGTCGTCCCGGTCTCGCTGGTGGTCTCGGGTGTGTCCCTGCTGCGTACCCGGTCCACGGAGACTGGAGCCCGCCAGGGCTTCGGCCTGGGCATGCTCGTCATCGCCCTGGCCGGCATCGCTCACCTGGCGGCGGGCCCGGCTTCGGTCACCGCGCCGGCCAGCGAGGTGCGCGGTGGCGGTGGCTACCTGGGCGCCGCCGTCGGCGTGCCCCTCGAGGGCCTCGTCGCTCCGATCGGCGCCTGGGCCGTCCTGGTGTGCCTGGCCATC
>Ga0299914_10000296_pt1 | contig 29923 bp, 33 predicted proteins | sample RVTome_10_FD_201361 | JGI IMG/M metagenome (GOLD analysis project Ga0299914, IMG submission 201361) | Soil microbial communities from uranium-contaminated site in the Upper Colorado River Basin, Wyoming, United States - RVT153D57 (version 2) ... | reverse complement strand
GAGCGTCTCGGCCTCGAGCTTCGCATAGGGTGCGGCGGACCGCACCTCGGCCAGCATTCCCTCCTCGGTGAACGGCGCCGCGCAGGCGGCCGCCATCACGTGCTGCGCGAGCACATCGAGCGCGCCTTCGCGGAAAATGTCCTGGTCGAGCTCGCCTTCGTCGACGGCGTCGAGGGCCGCGCGCGCCTCGAGATATTCGAATCGGTTGCCGGGCACGAGCAGGCCCTTGCTCGGCTCGTCGAGCCGATGGTTGGCGCGGCCGATCCGCTGCAGCAGGCGCGACGATCCCTTCGGCGCGCCCATCTGGATGACGAGGTCGATGTCGCCCCAGTCGACGCCGAGGTCCAGGCTGGCGGTGCAGACCAGGGCGCGCAATCGTCCCGACGCGATCGCCGCCTCGATCTTGCGCCGCGCCTCCACCGCCAGGCTGCCATGATGGATGCCGATCGGAAGCGTCTGGTCGTTCACCGTCCACAGCGCCTGGAAGATCAATTCGGCGAGCCCGCGCGTGTTGCAGAACACCAAAGTCGTTCGGTGCTGCTCGATCTCGCGCATCACCTGCTGCGCCGCCCACCGGCCGCTATGGCCCGACCAGGGCACCCTCTCGTCCTCGGGCAGCATGATCGCGATGTGCGGCTCGGCGCCCGGGTCGCCCTCGACCAGCGCCACCTCGTCCGCCGCGCCGTCCGGCGCGAGCCAGCGGCGATAGGAATCGGGATCGGCGATCGTCGCCGACAGCCCGACCCGGCGCAGCCGCGGCGCGATCCGCTGCAGTCGCGCCAGCGCCAGCGCCAGCAGGTCGCCGCGCTTGCCGGTGGCGAAGGCGTGTATCTCGTCGATGACCACCGTCCTGAGCCCGGCGAACAGCCGGAAGCTGTCCTCATGGCTCAGCAGCAGGCTCAGCGATTCCGGCGTGGTCAGCAGCATTTGCGGCGGCCGAACCCGCTGGCGGGCCTTGCGGTCGGCCGGTGTGTCGCCGGTCCGCGTCTCGACCCGGATCGGCAGCCCCATCTCCGCGATCGGATCGAGGAGGTTGCGCTGCACGTCGACGGCGAGCGCCTTCAGCGGCGAGATATAGAGCGTGTGCAGCGCGTCGCTCGGCGCCCGAACCAGCTCGGCGAGACTCGGCAGGAAGCCCGCCATCGTCTTGCCTGCCCCGGTCGGCGCGACGAGCAGGGCGCTCCTTCCCGCCTGCGCCGCCGCCAGCATCTCGCGCTGGTGCCGCCTTATCTCCCACCCCTTCGCGGCGAACCAGTCGGCGATCGGCGCGGGGAGATCGGTCGTGGTTTCAGGCACGGAGTCGCTCATGCCCCACGAGCCATCCCGGCGAAAGGCGGGACTCAGGAACACTCACCGTTTCGGAAGGCCGCCGTCCACCTTGGGGGATGGCTCGAAGCCCCTCTCAGGGAACGTTGTCGCTTTCGCCGTGATGGACGCGTTCTTCTTCCTCGTAGACGCGTCGCGTCGCCTCCTCGCTCCGCTCGATCTCCGACCGCGAGCTGCGGTTGCGAAGCGCCGCCCAGGCGATGACGACCGCGAGGACGATCGCGCCGACGATGGTGATCAGCGTCCAGTTGAATCCGCCAGAGTCCATCGCCTGCACTCCTTGTTGCCGGTGCGGCGGTTGGTGCGCCGCCGCTCTCACGCCATATAGCAATCATGACCCGTCTAGGTTCCTGGATCGAGCCATTTTCGGAAGGGATCTATGTGCGTCCCGCCGACGCCTGGATCGATCCGGCGCGTCCGAAGCCGCGCGCTCTGGTCACCCACGGCCATGGCGATCATGCCCGCGGCGGTCACGGCGCGGTGTGGGCGACGCCGGAGACGCTCGCCATCATGGAGGCCCGCTACGGCCCTCAGGAAGGGCGGCCGATGGCCTATGGCGAGTCGGTCCGACTGGGCGACGTCGAAATCGCCTTCGTTCCCGCCGGTCATGTCCTCGGCTCGGCGCAGATCGTGCTGGAGCATGCCGGCGAGCGGATCGTGGTCTCCGGCGACTATAAGCGCCGGCCGGATCCCACCTGCGCGCCGTTCGAGCCGGTTCCCTGCGACGTGTTCATCACCGAGGCGACCTTCGGCCTGCCGGTCTTCCGCCATCCCGCAACCGTCGAGGAGGTCGACCGCTTGCTCGCGCGCCTGCACGACAATCCCGATCGCTGCATCCTGGTCGGCGCCTATGCGCTCGGCAAGGCGCAGCGGCTGATCGCCGAGCTGCGCTGCCGCGGCCATCACGATCCGATCTACATCCACGGCGCGCTGCAGCGGCTTTGCGACCTCTATGTCGATTTGGGCGTGCCCTTGGGCGAGCTGCGCCCGGCCACCGGCGTCGCGAAGGACGAGATCAGAGGCCGGATCGTGCTGGCGCCGCCCGGCTGCCTGAACGACCGCTGGTCGCGGCGTCTCCCCGATCCGATCACCGCGATGGCGTCGGGCTGGATGCGGGTTCGCCAGCGCGCGCGCCAGCGCATGGTCGAGCTGCCCTTGATCGTCTCCGACCATGCCGACTGGGACGAGCTCACCCAGACCATCGCCGAGCTTGCCCCGCGCGAGGTCTGGATCACCCACGGCCGCGAGGAAGCGCTCAAGCACTGGTGCATGACCCGCCAGATCAAGGCCCGCGAGCTCAACCTGGTCGGCTACGAAGACGAGGACGACTAGCTCGACCTCTCCTCCTATCCGGGGAAGAGAGCCAAATGCCTTATCCTCGCCAGCTCGCCCAAAGCGCGAACGCCAGCGCCGCCACCGCCAATATCCCCCACCGCACCAGCCGCTCGACTTGGAAGCTCTCCACCCGTGTCAGCACCAGGCTGCTCACCGGCATGATCACCAGCATCAGCCCGACCGACAGCGCTGCGCCGGCCTTCCAGCCCGCCATCAGACCGGCGGCGAGGGCAAGGCCCGCCCAGGCGAGGCCGAAGATCAGGGGTTCGGCGTAGAGCCTCGGCATTCGGTTCGGGTCCTAATGCCCTGCCTGGGGGCCGCGCTTGACGCCGGAGAGCGCGAGCTGCGCGTCGATCTGTTCGACCAGCCGCTCGAGCCCGGCCTGATCCTTCGCCTCGGCGCGGGCGACCAGCACGTCCTGAGTGTTGGAGGGGCGCAGCAGCCACCAGCCGTCGGGTGTGCTCACCCGCGCCCCGTCGGTCCGGTTCACGTCGGCGCCGTTCGACGCCAGCCGGTCGAGCACCTCGTCGACGATGGCGAACTTGCGGACCTCGTCGACCTGGAAGCGCATCTCCGGCGTGTTGATCACGTCCGGCATCGCCGATTTGAGCGCGGTGAGCGATCCGCCGAGCCGGGACACCGCCCGGATCAGCCGCACCGCCGCGTAGAGCGCGTCGTCGAACCCGTAATATTCATGGGCGAAGAAGATATGGCCGCTCATCTCGCCGGCCAGCGGCGCCTTGGTCTCCTTCATCTTCGATTTGATCAGGCTGTGGCCGGTCTTCCACATGCACGGCGAGCCGCCCAGCTCGGCGATCCGATCGAACAAGGCCTGGCTCGCCTTGACGTCGGCGATGATCGTCGATCCGGGCAGCGCCGCCAGCACCGGCTCGGCGAGGATGGCGAGCAGCTGATCGCCCCAGATCACCCGGCCCTCGCCGTCGACCGCGCCGATCCGGTCGCCGTCGCCGTCGAAGGCGACTCCGAAATCGAGCCCCTTCTCGCGCACCAGCGCCTTGAGGTCGGCGAGGTTCTTCTCGTCGGTCGGGTCGGGATGGTGGTTGGGGAAGCGGCTGTCGATGTCGGTGTAGAGCAGATGATGCTCGCCCGGCAGCTTCGCGGTCAGCTTCTCCACCGCCGGTCCGGCCGCGCCGTTGCCGGCGTCCCACCCGATCCGATACGCGCCGCCGTCGAAGCCCTGCAGCAGCCGCTCGACATAATCGTCCAGCACCTCATGGTCCTCGACCGATCCGCTTCCCTGCTCCCAGTCGCCGGCCGCGGCCATCCGGCCGACCTTCTGGATCTCCTCGCCGAAGAAGGCGGCGTGGCCGAGCACCATCTTGAATCCGTTATATTCGGGCGGGTTGTGGCTGCCGGTGATCATGATGCCGCCGCCGATGCCTTCCAGTTCGGCCTCGGCATAATAGAGCATTGGCGTTGGCCCGACGCCGACCCGGACGACGTCGACGCCGCTGTCGTTCAGCCCGCGCACCAGCGCCGCCTCCAGGACCGGCGAGCTCTCCCGCCCGTCGCGGCCGACCGCGGCCTTGCCGCCACCGCCTCGCCGGAGCAGGGTCCCGAAGCTGCTGCCGAGCGCCTCGGCATCGGGCTCGCTCAGCGTCTTCCCGACGATTCCGCGTATGTCATATTCGCGCAGGGAAGAGGGGTGGAAGCTATGGGACATTCGAAAACTCCGTGGCTGAATTGCCGCCATCCTCCCTGCGCGAGAGCGCGTGGGGAATGAAAGCCGGCATGGGCTGCATCGATCCCGACTAGAGCATCGCGGCGGCAGGTGTGAACGGGTTCGCCGCGAAAAAGATGCGGCGCACCGCATGCGATCAGCCCCGGCGCGCCGGCGGTCGCCGCTTCGTCTCCGCCACCAGCGCATCGCGCGCCGCATTGACGCGGGTGGCGAGCTCCGCCGATCCGCCGGCGTCGGGGTGGACCTTCGCGATCAGCCGGCGATGCGCGTCGCGCACCTCCTTCAGCGTCGCCGACTCGCCGATGCCGAGCAGCGCCCGCGCTTCCGAGGCGCTCATCGCCGGGCCGCGCCGGGTCCAGCGCCGCCACCAGATCCAGATCGCCGCCGCGACGCCGAGAAGGATCAGGAACTTGGTCATCGGCCGGCCGCCGCGGCCTGGGCCAGTTCGCCATAATGGCCGGGCTCCGGCAAGGCGAAGCCGGCAATCATCTCGCGCAGCTCCTGGCGGGCGGCGACATGGGCGATGCCGACCTGGCCGAGCTGATGCAGGTCGAGCAGGGTCAGGCCCTTCGGGAACAATTCGCGGTAGATCACCCGCTCGTGCAGGCCCGGAATCACCCGGAAGCCGACCCGCCGCGACAGTTCCGTGAGCGCGTCGCCGACGCGGCGCATGTTGCGTGCCTCGATATGCTGGACCCGGTTCCTCAGCACCACCCAGTCGACGCTCATGCCGTGAGTCTTGGCGCGCTGGGTGCGGCTGTTCCACACCAGCTCGGCATAGAAGCTGGGCCGGCGGACCCGGTAGGTTTCGGGATCGACCTCGCCGATCAGGTCGAGGTCGACGAAGCTGTCGTTGATCGGCGTCACCAGGGTGTCGGCGCGAACCATCGCCGCGCGCGCGTCCGGATCGTCGCGGCCCGGCGTGTCGATCACCAATATGTCCATGCCGACGCCGAGCCGCTCGATCAGCGCCTCGAGGCTTTCGCTGCCGGCCGGGTCGTAGGTCGCGTAAGCGGGCATCGGCAGGTCGAGCCGCTCGCGCTTCATCGTCGCAGCGCGATTGTCGAGATAGCGGCCGAGCGTGCGCTGGCGCGTGTCGAGGTCGAGCGCCGCCACCCGACGACCCTGTGCGGCGAGCGCCACCGCGCTGTGGACGGCGGTGGTGGACTTGCCGGTGCCGCCTTTTTCGTTGGCGAAAACGAGGAAATGCGGCGTTGCGCCGGCCATGCTGTTGCCTGTCGTCCCAAATACTTGAAATAGAAGGCGGCGGCCCGCAAAGAACCGTCGTCCCTCCTCTATCGGAGCCAAATAAGCGGTGCAAATCATCCGTGACAGGATCGCGCTGAGGAGCGGCGTCGCCGCTTTGCGCGACGATGGCGGGCGGATTGCGCTGGTGCCGACGATGGGCGCGCTCCATGCCGGTCACATGGCGCTGGTGGCACAGGCGCTGCGACACGCTCCCCACGTCGTCGCCTCGATCTTCGTCAATCCGATGCAGTTCGGCTTGGGCGAGGACCTCGCCACCTATCCGCGCCGCGAGGTCGAGGATGCGGCGATGCTCGAGGCGGCCGGATGCGCCTTGCTCTGGGCGCCCGAGGCCAAGGAGATGTACCCGGCCGGTTTCGCAACGACGGTCAGCGTCGCCGGCGTCAGCGAGGGACTGTGCGGCGCTGCCCGCCCCGGCCATTTCGACGGCGTCGCCACCGTCGTCGCCAAGCTGCTCAACCAGGTTCGCCCCGACGTCGCTCTGTTCGGCGAGAAGGACTATCAGCAGCTCGCCGTCATCCGCCGCATGGCCGCCGACCTCGACCTCGCCGTCGAGATCGTCGGCGTGCCCACGGTGCGTGAGCCGGACGGCCTGGCTCTGTCCTCTCGCAACGCGTATTTGTCGGCCGCCGAGCGTGCGGCGGCGCGCGCTCTGCCCGAGGCGCTGGAGGCGGCGGCAACGGCGATCGCCGCCGGCAGACCGGTCGCTGCGGCGTTGCAGGCCGCCCGGGCCCGGCTGGCCGACGCCGGCTTCGATCCGATCGACTATGTCGAGCTGCGCGATTCCGGTACGCTCGCGCCGGTCGACCGCCTCGATCGCCCCGCCCGCCTCCTCGCCGCCGCCCGCCTGGGCCGTACCCGCCTGATCGACAACGTGCCGGTGAATCCGGCCTGAGCCCCAGCCGGACCCGCGGGTGTTGCCGGCTATCCACCACGTCCGTTCATCCTGAGCAGCCGGCGATCTCGTCGATTTTCGAGGCACCCGCTCCGGCCCCGAAGGTCACCGACGCGTTAACTATTTGTTGGTGAAGACAGGCCCAAATGAGCGTTGATACGCAAAGTGGGGGCATTGTCCGATGGCGCACAGTCTCAGAACGGCCGCATTCCTGATCGAAAGCCGAATCGCCGAAGCGGCGGCCGGCGACGTCCAGGCGCTTTACGAGCTCGGGGTCGCTTATTCGACAGGCAGCGGCGGCATCGGCGTCGACCTCGTCGAAGCCCACAAATGGTTCAACCTCGCCGCCCTCAACGGCAGCGCTCAGGCCCAGGAGTGCCGCGCCGACATTGCCGAGGACATGTCCGCGCGCGAGATTGCCGAGGCCCAGCGCCAGGCCCGCGCCTGGCTCGCCGACACCAACCCGGTACGCCGCGTCGCCTGATCCAAACGCCTCCCCAAAGGGAGGGAAGCCGCCGTCATCGCGCCGCCGCCGGCCTCGCCGGATCCTCCCGATAACGCTCGAACCAGGCCAGGATCGCCGCCGCCTTGGCGCCGCTCTGCGATGGCCGCGCCGCCAGCCCGCCATGGCTCGCGCCGGGCACCTTCACCAGGGCCGTCGGCACGTCGCGAAGCTGCAGCGCGGTGTAATATTGCTCCGATTCGCTGACTGGGGTGCGATAATCCTCGCTTCCCACCACGACCAGGGTCGGGGTCTGGACGTTGCCGACCAGCGACAGCGGCGATCGGCGCCAATAGGCCTCGGGATCCTCCCACGGGAAGGCGCCGAACCAGTAGCGCGAGAAGAAGGCCGGTGAGTCGGCGGTCAGCGCGAAGCTCGACCAGTCGATCACCGGCTTCTGCACCGCCGCCGCGCGGAAGCGGTTGGTCCGGCCGATGATCCAGGCGGTGAGCACGCCGCCGCCCGATCCGCCGGTGACGTAGAGCTGCTCCGGATCGGCGACGCCCTGGGCGATCGCCGCGTCCACCGCGCTGATCAGATCGTCATAATCGTTGCCCGGATAAGCGTGGTGGATGAGGTTGGCGAATTCCTCTCCGTAGGAGGTCGATCCGCGCGGATTGACCGACAGCACCGCATAGCCCGCCGCGGCGTAGAGCTGGTTGTCGGTCGAGAAATGCGGGCCGTAGGCGGCAAACGGACCGCCATGGATCTCCAGGATCAGAGGATGCCGCTGCCCGTCCTGGTGATTCGGCGGAAGGGTCAGCCAGGCCTGGACCGGCCGGCTGTCGAAGCTCGACGCGGTCTCGATCAGCCGCACTTCGCCGAGCGTCTTGCCGTCGAGCAGCTCGGCGTTGAGCCGGGTGAGCGGGCGGCGCTGGCCGCCGCGGGCGATCATGACGTCGGCGGGACGGGTCGCGCTGCCGCCGGAGAAGGCGACGGTGCCGTCGCGCGCCACGCTGTAGCTGCCGCCAGTATAGGGTCGGTCGAGTCCCGATCCGCTCAGCCCCTCGGCGACGGTGCGGATCGATCCGTCGAGCCCGACCCGTGCCACCCGGGTTTCGCCCTCGTCGTCATAGGAGACGTAGACGGAGCGGCTGTCGGCGGCCCAGATCGGCGAATCGACGCTGCGGTCGAGCGATTCGGTGAGCGCGCGGCGGTTCGTCCCATCCGCTTCCATCACGTAGAGGACCGTATTCTCGTAACCGCGGCGCTGGTCGTCGAAACCGGTATAAGCGATCAGCCGGCCGTTCGGCGAGACGGTCGGCGATCCGTCCGGACCGTCGCGGTCGGTCAGGGCACGGATCGCGTTGGTGGCGACGTCGAGCGCATAGACCTCGGTGTTCACCGCTTCGCGCTCCCAATCTTCCGACCGGTTGCCGCTGAACAGGATGGTGCGCCCGTCCTCGGTCCAGGAGATCGGTCCGCCATGATTGTACGGCCCGTAGCTCAGCTGCCTCGGCGTCCCGCCGTCGGCCGGCACCAGGAAGAGCTGTTCATAGCCCGGCCGCAGATAGCCTTGGCCGTCGAAGCGATAGGTGACGGCGGTGATGACCTGGAGCGGCTCCGCCCATTGCGCGCCTTCGGGGCGGGCCAGCGGCGTGCCGAGCCGCATGCCCTCGTCGGGGACGAACATCGCATAAGCGATGTGGCTGCCGTCGGGCGACCAGGCGATGCTGCTCGGCGCGTCCGGCAGGCCGGTGATCCGAACGGCCTCGCCGCCCGCCATCCAGCGCACGAACAGCTGCGGCCGCTCGCCCTCGGCCGTCGAGATGTAGGCAAGCCGGTCGCCATCGGGCGACCACCGCGGCTGGCTGTGCGCGCCCGGGCCCGCCACCAGCGGCCGCTGCTCGCCGCTGCGCGTGTCGATCAGCCAGATCGTCGGCCGGAAACGGTCGGTCATCACGTCGCCGGACCGGCGCACATAGGCGACCCAGCGCCCGTCGGGGCTGATCTGCGGGTCGGCTGCCACTTCCAGCCCGAACAGATCGCGCGCGGCGAAGCTGCGCTCCGGCCCTTCCGGCACCGCCGCCGGCGCCGGAGACGCAACCAGCAGCAGGACCACCCAAATCCCGATCCTCTTCAGCATGCTAGAGACTCCCCCGTTGCGCGGTGCTGCTCCCGATGAGCTTCGCTCACAGGGAGGAATGGCTTCTCCGATGCCAGCCCGCGCCCTGCCGGGCAATCCCTCAGCCCCGCCGGAACGGTGTGAATTCCTCCAGCGCTTCGATCTCGCGCGAGACGGCGCGCCGCTCGGCGGCGAGATAGGCCGCCACCGCGTCCCTCAGGCTCGGGTCCGCGATATGGTGGGCCGAGAAGGTCGGCACCGGCCGGTAGCCGCGGGCGAGCTTGTGCGCGCCCTGCGCGCCGGCCTCGACCCGATCGAGGCCGCGGGCGATCGCCGCCTCGATCGCCTGATAGTAGCAGATCTCGAAATGGAGGTGCGGCACCTCCTCCACGGCGCCCCAATAGCGGCCGTACAGTGCGCTGCCGCCGATCAGGTTGAGCGCGCCGGCGATCGGCCGCCCGTCGCGCAGCGCGAGGACGAGCAGGATTCGGTCCGCCAGCCGCTCGCCGAGCAAAGAGAAGAAGGCGCGGCTGAGATAGGGCCGGCCCCATTTGCGCGCCCCGGTATCCTGGTAGAAGGCCCAGAAGGCGTCCCAATCCGCCTCCTCGATGGCGCCGCCGGTGAGGTGGACGACGTCGAGGCCCTGGAGCGCCAGCGCACGCTCCTTGCGGATCATCTTGCGCTTGCGCGAGGAGAGCGACGCGAGGAAGTCCTCGAATCGACCATAGCCGTCGTTGAGCCAGTGAAACTGGCTGTCGGTCCGGATCAGCCAGCCGGCCTGCTCGAACAGCGGCACCTCTTCCTTCGCGATGAAGGTGGCGTGGGCCGAAGACAGGCGGTGCGTCGCGACCACCCGCTCGGCGGCGGCGATCAGCGCCGGGGCCAGCGCCGGCTCGCGCGCCAGCAGCCGGCGGCCCGGCACGGGCGTGAACGGCACCGCGATCTGCAGCTTGGGATAATAGTTTCCGCCGGCCCGCTCGTAGGCGTCGGCCCAGCCATGATCGAACACATATTCGCCAAGGCTGTGGCTCTTCACATAAGCCGGCACGACCGCGTCGGGGCGACCGTCCGGCCCGTCGATCGCGATCGGCGCCGGCTGCCAGCCGGTGCGCGCGGTGGCGCTCCCCGATTCCTCGAGCGCCGACAGGAAGGCATGGCCGACGAACGGGTCCTCGGCCCCGGCGCAGCGGTCCCAATCGGCGGCCTCGAACGCGGCGACGCCCTGCGCGATTCGCGCGACGATCGGCTCGCCGCTCACGCCGCGCCCTCTCGGGCAAGAGCGGGGGCAACTTCCTCGAAGATGATCTGGTCGGCGTGGCGCGCGGCCCGTCCCTTCTCCTCATTGCTCCGGCAGGTCCAGGTCAGCACCTTGAGACCGTCGGCCCGCTGCGCGGCGGCGAATTGCGACGGCAGGTCGCGTATGTCGTAGGCCAGGAAGTCGGGCCGCGACCGCCATAAGGCGAAATGCCGCGCGAGCCCGCCGCGCCAGCGCTTTCCCGCTTCGGTCACCACCAGCCCGCGCAGCAGCTTCGGCGCGTGCCGGGCGAACCAGCGCCCGATCTCGGGATTGAACGACATCACAGCCACCGGCCCATCATAGCCCAGCAGCGCGCGGCGCACCGCTCCGCTCAGCGCGGCGACGCTGCGGCCGGGCGATTTCAGCTCGATCAGCAGCGGCGTCCGCCCGCCGATCAGCGCGAGAATCTGCGGCAGCGTCGAGACCGTCTCCTGCGTCCCTTTCAGGCGAATGCCGGCAAGCGCCTCGGCGGTAGACGCTGCGACCAGACCGGGCGATTCGGTCAGCCGCTCCAGATCGTAATCATGGAAGACGATCGCTTCGCCGTCGGCGCTCGCCTGGACGTCGAGCTCGATCCCGTAGCGGCCGGCGATCGCCGCCTCGAAGGCGCCGCGACTATTCTCGATCCGCCCGCCGCCATGCAGCCCGCGATGCGCGAACGGCCGTGCGATCAGCAGCGCCAGCCGACCCTGCCGCTCGTCCAGCGCCGGAGCCCGCCCGATCAGAACAGCCTCAGCCGGCCCTGACCGCGACGATCGCGTCGATCTCGACCGCCGCGCCGAGCGGGAGCACCGGCACCCCCACCGCGCTGCGGGCATGGCGGCCGGCCTCGCCGAACACCTGCTCCATCAGCTCGGAAGCGCCGTTCGCGACCCTGGGCTGGTCGGTGAAGCTGCCGGCGCTGTTGACGAACACGCCGAGCTTCACCACCCGCTCCACCCTGTCGAGCGAGCCCAGCGCCGCGCGCATCTGCGCCAGCAGCATCACCCCGCACCGCCGCGCCGCGCGCGTGCCGTAGTCGAGGTCGCGATTCTCGCCGAGCCGGCCCAGCATCAGCTCGCCTTCGTCGAACGGCAGCTGGCCCGATATGTGGAGCAGCCCGTTCGCCTCCACCGCCGGCACATAAGCGGCCACCGGCGCGGCAGGCTGGGGAAGCTCGATGCCGAGCTCGGCGAGGCGGGAGGCGATCGTGTCCGTCATGCCGGCGGCAAAGCACCGGCGCGGCAGCCGGGTCAAGTCCGGTCGTTCATGATGGACAAGGGAGCCGCTCGGCTTCCCCCCTGCAGCGGGGAATGCCTGGGCCGGACTCTATGTCAAACGCTCCAGGATCCACGGCAGCGCCTCGCCCCATTGATCGATCCGAGCATGGGCGTGCGGCGCCGGCGGTGTCGTGGCGGCGAGGCGCGGCTCGGCAATCATGTGCAGGCGCCACACGTCGGGGGCGTGCTTGGCGACCGATTCGTGATGGACCGACAGGTCGTCGACGAACACCGTCGCGCTCGGCTGCATCTCGTCGATCAGCTCCTGGACCGGCCGACCCTTGCCGCCGCGGTTGCAGAGCACCCGGTGACGGATGTCGAACGCCTCGAGCTGGGCGACTCGGTTCGCCTGATAGTCGTCGCCGATATTGGTGAGGATGACGATGTCGGCGTGGCGACCGATCTCGACCAGTGCCTCGGCGGCGCCCGGCACGACATTCTGCCGGTGCATCTCCCCTTCGAAGAACAGGTCGAGCAGCGGCCATACCCGCTCTTCGGGCACGACCCGGCCGTCGCGGCTGCGCAGTGCGCCGGCGAAGCCCGGCGCGTCGAGCGCGAAGGTGAGGTCGGCGGCCTCCTCCACCCAGTCGGCGAAATGGGTGACGAAATGGAGGATGACCTCGTCGCAGTCGCTGATCAGGAGGGGGCGATTCATTTTTCGAGTCTGCGGCGGGTTTCGACCAACTGCAACGGCGTCGTGCCGAGCGCCTCGGCGCAAGCGACCAGATCGGGCTCATAGGCCTCGAGGAAGCGCAGCGCGGCGGCGAGCAGCGACCTGTCGCTCAGCCCCGCGCGCAGCGCCTCCGGCGTCAGTCCGGTCAGCGCGAGGAACCGGGTGGCGCGGGCATCGTCGCTCAGCGTCCAGCCGACCGCGCGCAGCGCCACCGCGGCGTCATTTGTTTGTTCATCCTGCATCGCCTACAGCGCCGGCGTGGGACAAAAGATTCTGGTTGTCGAGGACAACGAGCTCAACCTGAAGCTGTTCTGCGACCTGCTGCGTGCCCACGGCTACGAGACGGAGCCGGTGCGCGACGGGCGCGACGCGGTCGCTCGCGCCCACGCCTTCGCGCCCGACCTCGTCGTCATGGACATTCAGATGCCCTATGTCAGCGGGCTCGAGCTGATCGAGCAGATGAAGACCGACGACGGCCTGCGGCGGACTCCGATCATGGCGGTCACCGCTTACGCCGCCAAGGGCGACGAGGAACGGATCCGCGACGCGGGCGCCGAAGGCTATGTGTCCAAGCCGATCTCGGTGGTGAAGTTCGTCGAGGCGGTCGCCGGCCTGCTCGCCGCCGCCGCGGCGCGCCCCCCCGAGCCGGACGCGCCGGCGGCCGAGTCCATCCCGACCGGGATCTCGGCGGAGCCCGGCCCCGAAGCGGCTCAGGCGCAGACTTCCGAACCGGCGAGCGCGATCGAAGCCGGGGCGTCGAGCGGTCAGGCCGAGCCCGCCGCAGAGCTGCGGAAGGATGCGGCTGGCGAGGCTGGGGAGATCGGTGGGACGTCCGCCCGGAGCCGGGCGAAACGGCAAAGGCCGGCGCCCGATTCGGGCCCGGCCTAGCGCGGCGAGGACACGGCCTTGCGGCCGCTCCTCACTTGATCTTGGCTTCCTTGAACTCGACGTGCTTGCGCGCGACGGGATCATATTTGCGGAAGCTCATCTTCTCGGTGATGTTCCGCGGATTCTTCTTGGTGACATAATAGAAGCCCGTGTCGGCGGTGCTGACGAGCTTGATCTTCACCGTGGTCGGCTTGGCCATGACAGCCTCTTTCAAAACTGGATGTACGAAAAAATAAAGCGGCGCTGCCGCCGCCCTGTCGCGCGCCGCCTCTGCCCTCATGCGGCGATTCTGTCAAGGCCGCGCCGGCTGCGCTGGCCCCGATGCCCCTTGCTTGCGGGGTGTGGGAGCCCAGGCGACTGCGCCAAGGCGGAGTCGGTGATACCCACGCTCGAGCGGTATCGCTGGCCGTCTGGCAAAGCGGCTTAATCGGACTGTAACCATAAGCGCGCATTCTGGCCTGGGAACAGCGATGCGGGGGCACGCGCGATGCGGTGGGATCATGACGGGATGCTGGTGGTGCGGGCGGACCTGTGCGACCGGCTCGATCGCCTTCAGGGCACCGCGGCACGGATGAGCGTGCGAGACCTCATGCAGGGGATTGCGACGATCCGCACCCTCGCTGCCGCTTACGGCCTCACACCGGTGGTGAGCCTGGCCGAGGCCTTCGCCCGCGCCGTCCAGGCGCAGCCGCGCGGCTGTCCGGCCGGCCTCTATTTCGATCGGCTTCGCGACGCGATCGGCTGCGAGCGGGTCGATCCGCAGGCCAGCGAGGCCTTGCTCGCCTCGGTGTCGGTTCGCCTCGGCGGCTGAGCCGCCGCCGGCCGGCCCACCTCATGGACGCCCTCCTCTCCGCCTTCGTCGCCGCCGGCTTTGCCGAATGGGGCGACAAGAGCCAGCTCATCGTCGCCCTCCTCGCCGCCCGGTCCGGCCGCCCCGGGCTGGTGTTGGCCGGAGCGCTGACCGCGGCGATTCTCAGCAGCGCCGCCGCGGCCTTTGCCGGCATGCTGATCGGCGGCACCATCACCATCCGGGCGATGAGCCTCCTGGTTGCGCTGGCCCTCCTGTTCGCCGGCGTTACCGGGCTGATCCGGCGCGGAACGCCGTCGATCGGCTCGCCCAGGACACCCGTGATCGTTGCCGCGGCGATCCTGTGCCTGGCCGCCGAGATGGGCGACCGTACCCAGTTCATCACCTTCGCCCTCGCCGGACGATTCGATTCTCCCGCCTTCGCCGCCGCGGGAGCGACGGCGGGCATCTTTGCCGCCTCGGTGCCGGCGGCCCTGCTCGGCGCGGGATTCGCGTCCGCGGTGCCGCTGCGCGCGATCCGGCTGACCGGCGCGGCCCTGTTCCTGATCGTCGGCTTCGTCGTCGCGATGAAGGCGCTTCAGCTGTCCTGACCGCCGGAAACGACCGCAAACGGCACCGGCGCCCTCCCACGCTGCAGCGCCGCCTATCCCGCCTTATTCTACACCGCGATCCTCCCGCGTCGCCCGCGCTTCCGTGGAGAGGTCGCCGTGAACCGCCTATTTTAGGCTCGGAGGACTCTAGCTAGAAGACGAGGTCGATCAGCCCGAACAGGACCAACAGGGCCAGCACGATCACGATCAGTACGACCACTCCGATGAATCGCAGCATCTTGTCCTCGCAGGCGGTTGCGCGGCGTGAACGAGCCGTTACCGCTCCTGTTCCGGACCGATCCGGATCAGCCACATGTCGGGTCGCGTGCCCAGCCGGAGCGGAACGATGCTGGTCCCGAGCCCCGCGGTGACGATCAGCGTCTTGCCCGCCTCTTCGATCCGGCCGCAGGCATAAAGATCGCCATGCTCGGACATGGTCGAGAGCGCGCCGATCAGCGGCAGGCGGATCTGGCCGCAATGGGTGTGTCCGGCCAGCATCAACGCGACCCGCGCCGGCACCGCCGGAAACGGATCGGGGCTGTGGCTGAGAATGAGCGGGACGCCGCCGATGCCGTCGATCGCGCCCAGCGTCGCCCCAAGATCGTCGCGGTCGGTGAAGGCGTCGTCGAGGCCGCCGATCGCCAGCGGCCCGGCGCGCGCTGCGTCATTTTCCAGCACGCGGACGCCAGCGGCCGTCAACGCCGCGCGAGCCTCCGCCGCATCACGCCAGTGGTCGTGATTGCCGAGCACTGCGAACATACCAAGCCGGGGCCGGAGGCGGGCGAGCGGGGCCACTGCCTGGGTCAAGGAGTAGGTCCGGGTCGCCCATCTCTTGTCGCTCACCAGGTCGCCGGCGATGAGCACCAGATCGGGCCGCTGCGCCCGAATCTGCTCGACGATGCGGGTCAGCCGGGATGGCGGCATGTCGGGCCCGGCGACGTGGAGATCGGAAACGAGCAACGCGCGCACGACCGGCTGCCGCGCCGGCCAGCCGGCGAGCGAGACCTCCGCCTCGCGCACCACCGGATCCGCCGTGGCGGTGCGGTAGCTCCACGCCAGCAAGCCGAGGCCCGCCAGCAGGAGGAACAGGAAGAGGCGCAGGAGCGTCATGGGCTTGCCAGGCGCATGGACTAGCGGAGAATGGGCCGCCGATGCGAGAATTCTCCCAGCTCCTTGACGCGCTCGTCTACACCCGCTCGCGCAGCGCCAAGCTCAAGCTGATCGGCGACTATCTCAGGCGCACGCCCGATCCGGACCGCGGCTATGCGCTTGCGGCGCTCACCGGCGAGCTCAACCTGCCGGCGGTCAAGGCGGCGGCGATTCGCGCCATCGTCGAGGAGAGGGTCGATCCGACCCTGTTCTACATGAGCTGGGATTATGTCGGCGATCTCGCCGAGACCGCCGCCCTGCTCTGGCCCAAGCCGCAGGACCGGCCGGCCGATCTCGACGACGGCACGCTGCGGATCGCCAGCGTCGTCGAGCGCCTCGCGGGCATGGGCCGCGCCGAGGCGCCGGGCGCGCTGGCCGCGATGCTCGATCATCTCGACGCCAGCGGCCGCTTCGCCCTGCTCAAGCTGGCGACCGGCGCGCTTCGGATCGGCGTTTCCGCCCGCCTGGCCAAGGTCGCGCTGGCCCAGGCTTTCGACCTCGACGTCGATGCTGTGGAGGAAGTGTGGCACGGCATCGCTCCGCCCTATCTGCCCCTGTTCGACTGGGCCGAGGGGCGCGGCGCCCAGCCGACCGCCGAAAATTTGCCGGTCTTCCGGCCCTTCATGCTCGCTCAACCGCTCGAGGCGCTTCGCGTCTCGATGGACGAGTATGCCGCCGAGTGGAAATGGGACGGCATCAGGGTCCAGCTGGTCCGCGCCGGCGACGAGAGTCGCCTGTACAGCCGCGCCGGCGACGACATCACCCGCAGCTTTCCCGAAGTCGCTGAGGCTTTCCGCACCGCGGCCGTGCTCGACGGCGAGCTGCTCGTCCACGGCGAGTTCCAGGGCGGCGAGGCGGCCAGCTTCAATGCGCTTCAGCAGCGCCTCGGCCGCAAGACGGTCTCGGCGCGGATGCTCGCCGACTACCCGGCCTTCGTTCGGCTCTACGACATACTGATCCATGGCGAGGAGGACCTGCGCGCCTTGCCCTGGACCGAGCGGCGGCGGCGGCTCGAGGCCTTCGTTCCCGCGCTGGATCCCGAGCGCTTCGACCTCTCCGCCTTGATCGACGCTTCGGACTTCGATTCGCTCGAGGCGATCCGCGCCGGCACCCGCGACGCCGCGATCGAGGGCGTGATGCTGAAACGTCGCGACAGCGCCTACGTCGCCGGGCGTCGCACCGGCTTGTGGTACAAATGGAAGCGCGATCCCCTGGTCGCCGATTGCGTGCTGATGTACGCGGTGCGCGGCAGCGGCAAGCGCTCCTCATATTATTCCGATTACACGTTCGGCTGCTGGAACCCCGAAGGTGAGCTCCTGCCGGTCGGCAAGGCCTATTTCGGCTTCACCGACGAGGAGCTGAAATGGCTCGACCGCTTCGTGCGCAACCACACCGTCCAGCGCTTCGGGCCGGTGCGCGAGGTCGAGAAGAGCCTGGTGCTCGAAGTCGCCTTCGATTCGATCCATGCCAGCAAGCGCCACAAGTCCGGCCTGGCGATGCGATTCCCGCGCATCTCGCGCATCCGGCAGGACAAGCCGGCGCACGAGGCCGACACGATCGAGACGCTGCTGCGGATGGCGACCTGAGGCGCCGCGTGCGATGGCGCCGCCGGTGTCGGGCCTGGATCCTAGATCTGGGTGCGCCGCGTCGCTGCGAGCGAATCGCCGATCGCCCGGAAATCGCGCCCGCCGGCGCGCAGCACGTCGCCGCACTGGCGCAGCAGGCCGTCGCGGTCGCCGACCGGGCCTTGCAGCGCCTGCTCCACATCGAAGCCGGGCGCGGCCGCGTCGATGCGGCCAAGAAAATATTGCGCGCCGACCGTGCCCATCGATCGGATGCGCGAGTCCTCGTCGGACGCCAGGTCGGCCATCAGCCGGAAGCAATCGAGGTCGAGCGGCGCCGGATCGCCGGCGTCGGCAGGGGCTGCCGGCGAAGTCGCCGAAACCAACAGGGCGATAAGCACGCTTTCCATGGCGCCCTGCTAAACGACAATCATGGAAGAGGGTTCAGGAGAACTGGTTTACGCGGCGTTAGGGGCCCAAGAAAAAAGGGGCCGGCATCGCTGCCGGCCCCGTTTCATCCAGTATAGATGCCTTACTGGATCGGCGTGAGGTTCACGGCCGCGGTCTTGCCGCGCCGGTCGACCTCCAGCTCGAACTCGATCCGGTCGCCTTCGTTGAGCGAGATCATCCCGGCCCGTTCGACCGCCGAGATGTGGACGAACGCATCGGGCTGGCCGTCGTCGCGGGTAATGAAGCCGAATCCCTTGGTCGCGTTGAAGAACTTGACCGTGCCGGTCGCCTTCTCACCCGTCAGCTGGCGTTGCGGCCCGCGTTCGCGCGGCGCCGCCTCCTCGACCGGAAGCGGCTCGCCTTCGATCTTGAGGTCGGTCGCCGAAACCCGCCCGCCGCGATCCACCAGGGTGAATTCGAGCGGCTGGCCTTCGGCGAGTCCGGTCAGGCCCGCTTGCTCGACCGCGGAGATATGGACGAACACGTCCTCGCCGCCATCGTCCCGGACGATGAAGCCGAAGCCCTTGTGCGGGTTGAAGAACTTGACGATGCCCTTGCCCTCGCCGACGACCTGGGGCGGCATGCCGCCGCCGGCACCGCCGCGCGGGCCGCCGAAGCCGCCACCGCCGCCGCTTCTGGGGCCGCCATAGCTGCCCCCTCCGCCGCCGCGCGGGCCGCCGTAGCCGCCGCCGCCACCGCCGCCGCCGCCGAACCGGTCACCGCCGCCGCCGTAGCCGCCGCCACCACCGCCGCCGAACCGGTCGCCGCCGCCATAGCCGCTGCGCTCCTGACCTGGCCCATCCTCTCCAATGAAATCGCGCTTGTCTCTGCCGCGTCCGCCGCGCTCGCCGCGCCGCCCTCTATCGAAACCCATTTGATTCAAGTACTTTCCAGCGCCCAATCCCCTGTCAGAACCACCGCGCTGGGCAGAACGCGCAAAGGCCTTCGCGCCGGAAAGACGGCGCGCCGGGAAAGGCTATAGCGGAAAAATAGCCCTGCTGCGAGTGATTTTGGCTGGTCCCGCGCGCGCGGCGCGTGACTTCGCCATGCTGCATTGCTCCGGCGCAACACTTCATGCATTGCCGGCCGAAGCCCAATCGCTTCCGGGACATCATGATCGACGCCTTCGCCATCTTCTCCCAGCCGGAGGTCTGGGCCGCACTGCTCACCCTGATGGTGATGGAGGTGGTGCTTGGAATCGACAATCTGATCTTCATATCGATCCTCTCGAACAAGCTCCCCGAGGCCCAGCGCGCCCGGGCCCGGCGCGTCGGCATCAGCCTCGCCTTGATCCTGCGGTTGGTCCTCCTGTCCGGCATCGCCTGGCTGGTCGGGCTGACGACGCCCGCCTTCGATCTCGGCCTGCAGGGGCCGCTCGACGCGCACGGTGCGCCGACCTTCGAGACCGCTTTCTCCTGGCGCGATCTCATCCTCATCGCCGGCGGCCTTTTCTTGGTGTGGAAGGCCACCAAGGAGATCCACCACAATGTCGATCCAAGCCCGATCGACGACGTCTTCGACACATCGAAGGCGACGCTCGGCTTCGGCGCCGCCATCGTCCAGATCCTCCTGCTCGATCTCGTCTTCTCGATCGATTCGATCCTCACCGCGGTCGGCATGACCGAGCATCTGGTGGTCATGCTGATCGCCGTCATCTTCGCCGTCGGCACGATGATGGTCGCGGCCACGCCGCTCGCCAACTTCATCAACCGCAATCCCACCGTCGTGATGCTTGCGTTGGGCTTCCTGCTGATGATCGGCGCGATCCTGATCGCCGACGGCTTCGGCGTCCACGTGCCCAAGGGCTACATCTATGCGGCGATGGCCTTTTCGGCGCTGGTCGAGTCCCTCAACATGATGGCCCGGCGGTCGCGGGCGAGGAAGCAGGCGGCCTTGCAGTCGGCCGAGGCCGCGGTGATCGCAACGACGCCGGGCTGATCGGCGCGGCGCCGCCGTCTCGGCCCGGCTCAGTGGCTGGGCTGGGCCTCGCGGCGATGGGCGGCGGCGTGGTGGACGGCCGCGATCGCCGCGCCGATCGCGAGCCCGACCAGGCCGGCGCCGGCGGCGCCGACGACCCACTCCACCGCCCCGCCGATACCGGCGATCCGATGGCCCGCCGCCGCAGCCGCGTCGTGGATGAGGTGGGCAGGGCCGGCCAGTCCGAACGCCTCCAGCCCGTGAACGATGATGCCGCCGCCGACCCAGATCATCGCCGCGATGCCGATCGCCGACAACGCCGCCATCACCTTCGGCATGGCGTGGACGAGCCCGCGCCCGATCGCGCGCGTCCCGGCGTTGCGCCGCCCCGCCATGTGGAGCCCGACATCGTCCATCTTCACGATCAGGCCGACGACGCCATAGACGCCCAGCGTGATGACCAGAGCCACGAAGGCCAGGATGGCGGCGCGCAACATGAAGCTCTCGGTCGCGACCTCGGCGAGCGCGATGGCCATGATCTCGGCGGAGAGAATGAAATCGGTCCGGATCGCGCCCGCGACCATCTCGCGCTCATGCGCCTCGCTGTTGAGCTCGGCGGCCGCCTCGGCGAGACTGGGCTTCCTGCCCGCGAGCGCGTGCCACACCTTCTCGGCCCCCTCGAAGCAGAGATAGGCGCCGCCCAGCATCAGCAGCGGCGTGATCGCCCAGGGCAGCACGGCACTCAGCAGCAGCGCGACCGGCAGGATGACGAGCAGCTTGTTGCGTAGCGATCCCTTGGCGATTCGCCAGATGATCGGAAGCTCGCGGTCGGGCGTGAAGCCGGTGACGTAGCGCGGCGTCACCGCGGTGTCGTCGACCACCACGCCTGCGGCCTTCGCTCCGGCCCGGCCGGCGGCATAGCCGACGTCGTCGATCGAGGCCGCGGCCAGCTTGGCCATGGCCGAGATGTCGTCGAGGAGTGCGGCGAGGCCTCCGGGCATGAGCGGGCTTTTCCTGTTTGTCGACGTCGGCTCTGGCGATGTCCGGGCGCGCTATCAAGCCCGGCCCGCCGGCTGTGCGCGAATCCGGCATTGAGCGTTCATCTTCCACGCCCTATCTGCGCATGATGAGTGTTCATTTTCACGAGGAAGACCTGCCCGCCGGCGTGTTCGGCCCCGGCCCGGTCGCCGTCGATACCGAGACGATGGGCCTGCAGCTCGGCCGCGATCGGCTCTGCCTTGTGCAGATATCAGACGGCCGCGGCGATGAGCATCTCGTCCGCTTCGGGCCGAGGAGCGGCTTCGAGGCGCCCAACCTCAAGGCGGTGCTGACCGATCCGGAGCGGCTCAAGCTCTACCATTTCGCGCGTTTCGACCTTGCCTCGATCCGCGCCTATCTCGGCGTCGTCGCCGCCCCGGCTTACTGCACCAAGACGGCCTCCCGGCTGGTGCGTACCTATACCGACCGGCACGGGCTCAAGGACCTCGTCAAGGATCTGCTTGGGCTTGAAATCTCCAAGCAGCAGCAGCAGACCGACTGGGGCGGACCCGAATTGTCCGATGCCCAGAAGGACTATGCCGCTTCCGACGTGCGCTACCTTCATGCGCTGCGGGAAAAGCTCGATGAGCGGCTCGACCGGGAAGGCCGTACCGCGCTTGCCCAGGCCTGCTTCGATTTCCTTCCCCACCGGGCCATTCTCGATCTGGCCGGCTGGGCCGAGCAGGACATTTTCGCCCATGTCTGAGCTCGCCGAACGGGAACGCGTGATCAAGCGCGGCTGGGCGGCACCCGGCGGCGCCCACGACCATGTCATTCGGCTGATGAAGATCGCCTTGCCCGGAGCGATCGGCGTCGTGCTGGCCTTTCTGGCCTTCTCGCCGCTCGAGGAGAAGCAGGAGGTCAGCTTCCTGCTCGACAAGAACAAGGTCGAGCATGCCGAGGAGCGGATGCGGGTCGAATCCGCGCAATATCGCGGCCAGGACAGCCGCGGACGCCCGTTCGTGCTCAATGCCCGCGCGGCCCTGCAGCAGAGCTCAGCGGTGCCGATCGTCGACATTCGCGACATGACCGCCCAAATCATGATGGACAATGGTCCGGCCCGTCTGGTCGCACGGCAGGCCCGCTACGACATGGAAGTCGACCATGTCGACGTCAGCGGACCGATCCTGTTCACCGCCGCCGATGGCTATCGCCTCGCGACCCGCGACGTCACCGTCGACCTGCGCGAGAGGACGCTCCGGAGCCGCGGCGCCGTCGACGGTCGGATGCCGCTCGGCAATTTCTCCGCGCAGCGGATGGAGGTCGACCTTCCCGATCGGCGCGTCGTGCTGAGCGGCCGCGCCCGCTTGCACATCGTCCAGGGGGCCGTGGGATGAACCGAAATGTGCTGATCGCCGTCGTCGGCCTCGTTTTCGCCGGCGCGGGCCAGGCGGCGCTCGGTCAGGGGGGCGGCTCCGCGCTCAAGGGTCACGATACCGATGCGCCCGTCGACGTCGCCGCCGACCGGATCGAGGTGCAGGACCGTGCCGACCGCGCGATCTTCACCGGCAATGTCGAAGTGAATCAGGGCAGCCTGCGCCTCAGCACCGCCCGACTCACCGTCGCCTACGCCAATCAGGGCGGCATCCAGATCGAACGGCTCGAGGCGAGCGGCGGCGTCGTCCTGCGCAGCCCTTCCGAGACGGCGCGCAGCCGCTTCGCCATCTACGACCTCAATCGCCGGTTGGTGACGATGATCGGCGGCGTGACCCTCACCCGTGGCGAGTCCAACGTCCAGGGTGGCCGGCTGGTCCTGGATCTCGACAGCGGCCGCGCGGTCATGGACGGCGGCGCCGCCGGAGCCCCTGGGGTCGAGGGAAGCCGCGGCCGAGTGACCGGCCGTTTCACGGTGCCCGAGCGGGAGAATTGATCCGGCATGGACCCCGTCGGGGGGCACACATTCTTCGGCAGGAGTTTCCATGCAAGAGTCTTGCCGGTTGAGGCCGCGCCTCCGATCGCCTAACTAGAGCAATGGGATAGCGGAGCGCGCATGAACGAAACCCTCGCCATCGAAAGGCCGGACGTGCAGGCTGCCGTCGGCGATGTCTCGCGTGGGCTTTCGGTCATCTCGATCGCCAAGTCGTACGACAAGAAAGCGGTGCTGACCGACGTGTCGCTCGGCGTCGACCGCGGTGAGGTGGTCGGTTTGCTCGGCCCCAACGGCGCCGGCAAGACCACCTGCTTTTATTCAGTCATGGGGCTGGTGAAGCCGGACAGCGGCCGCATCCTGCTCGACGGCGAGGACATTACCGGCCTGCCCATGTACCGCCGGGCGATCCTCGGGCTCGGCTATCTTCCGCAGGAAACCTCGATATTTCGCGGTCTGTCCGTGTGCCAGAATATCATGGCCGTGCTCGAGGTGGCCGAGCCGGACAAGGCGGCGCGCGCCGAGCGGCTCGAGCAGCTGCTTGCCGAGTTTCACCTGGAGGCCTTGCGCGACGCGCCGGCCATGGCGCTGTCGGGCGGCGAACGCCGGCGCTGCGAGATTGCCAGGGCGCTTGCCGCGAACCCGTCGATCATGCTGCTCGACGAACCTTTCGCCGGCATCGACCCGATCTCGATCCAGGACATTCGCGACCTGATCGGCGAGCTCAAGAAGCGCGACATCGGCGTTCTCATCACCGACCACAATGTCCGCGAGACCCTCGACATCGTCGACCGCGCTTGCATCATCTATGGCGGTCAGGTGCTGTTCGCCGGCAGTCCGGAGGACCTGGTCAAGGACCCCAATGTCCGCCGCCTCTATCTGGGCGAGAGCTTCGAGCTGTGAACTCGTCGCGCACTCGTTCGCTCGGGCCAGGTCGCCCGCAGCCGAGCCCGGGGCGTGGCAAGCCGTCCATCCGAGCGAGCGGCGCCTGACGGCTTTTCTTATGGCACTCGGTCCCCGCCTCGATCTCCGCCAATCGCAATCGCTGGTGATGACTCCGCAGCTTCAGCAGGCGATCCGGCTGCTGGCGCTGTCGAACCTCGAAGTCGAGGGCTTCATCGCCGAGGAGCTGGAACGCAATCCGCTGCTCGAATCGGCGAGCGGCGAGGCCGAGCCCCCCGGCGAGCCGGCCGAGCCTGCCGAGCCCGTCCCCGATCGCGGCGAGGCGACGACCGTCGATGAGCTGGTGATGACCGGCGACGGCGTCGGCGACGCCCCGCTCGATGTCGATCCCAACAGCGAGGATTTCCACCAGGACAGCGCCGCCGATTCCACGATGGGCCTCGACGGCGGTCTCGGCCTTTCCGGCGGCGGAAGCGGCACGAGCGGCGGTTTCGACGAAGGAGTCGACTTCGACAGCTTTGCCAGTGACCAGATTTCGCTGCAGGACCATCTGCGCCGCCAGGCCGGCGAGTGTCTCGACGGGGCCGATCTCGCCATCGCCGATCAGATCATCGAGCAGATCGACGAGACCGGCTGGTTCCTCGCCTCCCTGCTCGACATTGCCCAGCGCCTCGGCGTCCCGCTGCATGAGGTGGAGCGTGTGCTGGCCGAGATCCAGACCTTCGATCCGGCCGGGATCGGCGCGCGCAGCCTCTCCGAATGTCTCGCTCTGCAGGCCAAGGATGCCAATCGCTACGATCCGGCGATGGCCCGGCTGATCGATAATCTGGATTATCTCGCCAAGGGCAATCTTCCGGCCCTGCGACGGATCTGCGGCGTCGACGACGAGGATCTCGGCGACATGATCCGGGAAATTCGCGGCTACGATCCGAAGCCTGGCTGCCGCTTCGCGCCGTCCGACCGGGTCGATTCGATCGTTCCGGACGTCTTCATCGCCCGCCGCGGCGCCGGCTGGGCGGTCGAGCTCAACAGCGCGACGCTGCCCAGGCTCCTCGTCAACCGCACCTATTATGCCGAGCTGTCGGGTGGCGCCCAGGACCGTCAGTCCAAGGCCTGGCTGTCCGAGTGCCTGCAGAGCGCGAACTGGCTTATGAAGGCGCTCGACCAGCGCGCCCGCACCATCATCAAGGTGGCGAGCGAGATCGTCACCCAGCAGGAGGGCTTCTTCCGCCATGGCGTGTCGCAACTGAAACCGTTGACGCTGCGCACGGTGGCGGAGGCGATCGGCATGCACGAATCGACGGTCAGCCGCGTCACCTCGAACAAGTATCTTTCCTGCGAGCGCGGGCTATTCGAGCTCAAATATTTCTTCACGAGCGGCGTCCGCGCGACCGGCGCCGCGGACGGCGGCGAGGCGGTTTCGGCCGAGACGGTGAAGAGCCGGATCAAGGCGCTGATCGCCGCCGAGGAGCCGAACAAGATCCTTTCCGACGATCAGCTCGTCGATCTGCTCAAGGCCGAGGGATTCGAGCTCGCCCGGCGCACTGTGGCCAAATATCGCGAAGCGGTGGGAATCGGCTCCTCGGTGCAGCGCCGGCGCCAGAAGGCGATCGGCCGGGCGGCCGCCTGAGGGCGGCCGCGCGCCAGTCCCTGCTTTGGAGCAGCGATTGCGGCTACGGCCCACGCGGGTTAGCCAGGTCGGGATGAGCGCCGTCCCGCTTCGCCTTTCGGTCCTCGCCGTTGCCGGCCTGCTTTTCGGCTGCGCCTCGCCCGAGACGCGGCTGCGCAATGGCCTTGTCGAGGCCGGCCTGTCGGAGCCGCTCGCCGCTTGCATGGCCGGACGGATGGTCGACCGATTGTCGCTGGTCCAACTGCGTCGGATCGCCGACCTTCCGGATTCGCGCCGCTCCGGGACGACGGACGAATTCCTTCACCACGTCCGTGCGCTTCGCGATCCCGAAATATTGAGGGTCACTTCGACTTCGGTCGCGCTCTGCGCGACCGGCCTTGCGGGCTGAGCGACAGGCGCGCACAAACCCGCACAGGCCGCGATCGGGCAAGGTGAAGCGGCGGTAATTGGCCGGTCTTTGCGCTGGCCAAGCCGGGGCGATCGGGACAGTCTGCGGCTTCAATCGGGGAACCGCGAAAATGCTCGATCTCATTCTGGCGGCCAGCCTGACCGCCGCGACGCCCGCCGCCGGCCAGGATTGCCAGGCGATACTGGGCGCCCTCTACGAAGGCCCGGACGAGGCGGAACTGGCCGACCCTGTCGACGGCCGCGCGCTCGATAGTGTCGCGGCGCTCGTCGCGCTGCGGGCTGCGCGCGGCGACGTGCCGATCGTCGTCATGGGCGGGAACTTCGCACAAGCCGACTTCCGCGGCGCCCGGCTGCACAATATCTGCTTTCTCAACGCGGACCTCGCCGGCAGCGATTGGCGCGGGGTCGAGGCGGCGGGAATGGGATTCGTTCGCTCGGACCTGAGCGGCGCCCGGATGACGGGCGCGCGCTTGCCGCGCATCCTGCTGCGCCAGCCGGTCATGAAGGACGTCGATGCCTCGGAGGCCGATTTGTCCGAAGGGCGGCTCGACGGCGGCTGGGATGGCAGCCTGGAGAATCTCCGGCTGGACCGCGCGAGCCTGCGCGGCTTTCGGTTCGACTGCGGCATCACCATCGGCGACGGATGCCCACTCGAGCGCCGGATCAGCTTTCGCGGTGCCGACCTGACGGGCGCGAGCCTCAACACCTATCGGGGCGGCGGCGATGACGACTGGACCGGCGCCCGCATCGACCGCACCGAAGTCGGGCTGCATCAGGTCGAGGAGATGGCGAGCGCCGATATGATCGGACCGCTGCTTGTACGCGGCGGCGATGCAGTCGTTGAGCTGTCGGCCGCGGATCGACAGGTGCTGATCGCCCGGATCCGCCCTTCCGAGGAGGCGCGAACGCCCTCCTTCGATTGCAGCCGCGCCGCGGCGGCCGTGGAACGGCTGATCTGCGGCAGCGAAGGCGGGCGCCTGCGCGCGCTCGATGTGTTGGTGGCCGGGCTCTATCGCCGCGTCTCTGGATCGAGCGCGGCGCCGGCCGCCGCGCAACGGGCCTGGCTTCGGGAGCGCAATCGATGCGCGGCCGACGAGAGCGCCGGCTGGAGCTGCGTCCAGGAAGCCTATGAGCGCCGCCGCGAGCAGCTGATCGGCCGGATCGGCCCGCCCGATTGGGCCCGGGCCGGGGCGACTGTCCTGTTCGTCGTGCCGGTGGTCGACTTCGACGACGGCTTCCGCGACGATCCACTCTACCGGCGGCTGCTCCCGGTAATCGAAGGCGGCGCCTGGTCGCACGTGGCCGTTCGGGTCAACGCGGACGGCAGCCTGGACGCCCGCGGCGAGGCGGTCGGGGCCAACGCCCATACCTGCTCGCTTGCCGCCGAAAGGCTGCAGCTCGACCGCTCGACAGGCTGGTACTCGACGGAGCGCGAACCGGAATCCGGCGATCCGCCGGCATGGCGGGGCCGGCCGATCCCGATCCTGCTCTTCTGGGGCGAACGCGGCGAGGTCTACCGTCACGGCCACCCTGAGGGCGGCGGTGAAGGCGTCGACCCGCGCGCCGGCGATTATGCCAGCTGCGGCGTCCGCGCCGGCTTCGGCGAGCTGGTTCGCCTCCCAGTCCCCGAGGCCGAGTCACGGGCCTTCTTCGAATCCCTCGACGAAGCACCCTGAATCGAAACCGGCCGGCGGCATCGGCCGTTCACCTCGGGAACGAGACCGCGATCATGGCGGCCAAGAAGACAGGGCGATTTCGACCAGTGGCAGCGCGCCGACGTCAGCAGCGACAAGAAGTCGCATGCCAAGGGCGAGTCCGACAGACGCAGCGGCCATAAGCAGAATGCGGGACCCGGCGGGCGACCGTGACCCCGCGGGGATCCCCGCCCGAATCCCGCACCCCTGAACAATCGAGACAGCCATGCTGAGCGGCCAGCACGACGCAGCCATCGAGCGCGCTTAACCGCGCCCGCCACGGCCTAGTGACAAAGATCACATTGCGGCTGTGGTCTCGGCCACCGACCGGCGGCTGCCCGCATGCGAACAAGGCCGCCGTTCAGCGAAGGAAAGGGCGGGGATAAAAACCCGAACAAGAAATCGAGATGAGACACTTCATTGTTAGCAGCGCGTTTGTCATGGCCAGCGCCTTGCTGCCGGCCTTCCCGGTCATCGGCTCCGCTCAGGCGGCCGCTCCGACCGATCTCGTCAGCGAGGCCGGTTCGCTTCGCGCGGGCGAATTCGTCTGGCAGCCGGGCCGTGTCACAGCCGGCGAAATGGACATCGTGGTCAGCATCCCGCTGCAGCGCGCCTACGTCTATCGCGGCGGAACGCTCATCGGCGTCTCGACCGTCTCAACGGGGCGCGCGGGCCATGAGACGCCCGCCGGCAGGTTCAACATCCTGGAGAAGAGGCAGGAGCATTATTCCAACCTCTACAACAATGCCCCGATGCCGTTCATGCAGCGGCTCACCTGGGACGGGATCGCGCTTCACGCTGGCCAGATTCCCGGCCGCCCCGCCTCGCACGGCTGCGTCCGGCTGCCCTTGGCGTTCGCGCGCCACCTGTTCGAGGCGACGCAAGTCGGTGCCGCCGTTCACATCATCCACTTCTCGCCGTCAGCCGAAGAAGCGCTGGCATTGGTCAGCCCCGCCCGCGCCTATGCCGGCATAAGCGGTCAGGGGATGGATGCGTCCGCACGCGAGCAACTAAGCGCCAATAGCTCATCGGGGTTCCTCGGCCGCCACACCCGCCTGACCTATTAGGCAGGCGACTGGGCGCCGGACCTCAGCGGCGCCCATACCGGCATAAGCGGTTCGCTGGAGAACATGCAGGGGCGGCACGCCATGAAGGCCGGCGCTGTTGAGCACAGGGGCTGACAGGCAGGCCGCTCTATGCTTTAGCCCCCGGCGACTCCTTCCCCCGCCGAAAGACTCTCGCACCGATGAACATCCACGAATATCAGGCCAAGGAACTGCTCGCGAAGTTCGGCGTCCCCGTCCCGGCCGGCCATGCCGCGATGAGCGTCGACGAGGCCGTTGCCGCCGCCGGGAAGCTCCCCGGGCCGCTTTACGTCGTCAAGGCGCAGATCCATGCCGGCGGCCGCGGCAAGGGCAGGTTCAAGGAGCTCGGCCCCGACGCCAAAGGCGGCGTGCGGCTCGCCCGCACGCCCGAGGAGGTCCGCGCCGCCGCCGCCGAGATGCTCGGCAACACCCTGGTGACGGTGCAGACCGGCCCGGCCGGCAAGCAGGTCAACCGCCTCTACGTCACCGACGGGGTCGACATCGCGAAAGAATTCTATCTCGCTCTGCTCGTCGACCGGAAGAGCGGCCGGATCGCCTTCGTCGTCTCGACCGAGGGCGGCATGAACATCGAGGACGTCGCCCACGATAGCCCGGAGAAGATCCGCACGTTCACCGTCGATCCCGCCACCGGCTTCATGCCGCATCACGGCCGCGCCGTCGCTTATGCGCTCGGGCTCGAGGGCGATCTCGCCAAGCAGGCGCAGAAGGTCGCCGGCCTGCTCCACCAGGCCTTCCTCGGCACCGATGCCGCGCAGATCGAGATCAATCCCCTCGCGGTGACGGACGATGGCCGTCTGCTCGTCCTCGACGCCAAGGTGGGCTTCGACTCCAACGCCGAATTCCGCCACCCGGACCTCGAATCGCTGCGCGACGAAAGCGAGGAAGATCCGATGGAGCTCGAGGCGTCCCGGCACGACCTCGCCTACATCAAGCTCGACGGCAATATCGGCTGCATGGTCAATGGCGCCGGCCTTGCCATGGCAACGATGGACATCATCAAGCTGAACGGCGCCGAGCCGGCCAACTTCCTCGACGTCGGCGGCGGTGCGTCGAAGGAGAAGGTGACGTCGGCGTTCAAGATCATCCTCTCCGATCCCGCGGTCGAGGGCATATTGGTCAACATCTTCGGCGGCATCATGCGCTGCGACATCATCGCCGAGGGCATCATCGCCGCGGCGCGCGAGGTGGACCTCGACGTTCCGTTGGTCGTTCGGCTGGAAGGTACCAATGTCCAGGAGGGCAAGGCCATCCTCGCCGACAGCGGGCTCGCCATCGTTCCCGCCGACGATCTCGGTGACGCCGCGCGCAAGATCGTCGCGCAGGTAAAGGAAGCCGCTTGACGTTAACGTAAGGCGAGGGGTAGCTCGCCTGCATTCCATTCGGCGTCGTCGCCGCGCGAGCGGAGGCCCGGCGGCCCGGTCGAAGCCGAACTTCGCTTCGCCGGAGTGACGAAGAGCAAGAGGTGAAGCCATGAAGCTGCTGGTCGCCGTGAAGCGGGTGATCGATTTCAACGTCAAGCCGCGGGTGAAGGCGGACCAGACGGGAATCGACCTCGCCAACGTCAAGATGAGCATGAATCCGTTCGACGAGATA
>Ga0299914_10000294_pt1 | contig 29968 bp, 12 predicted proteins | sample RVTome_10_FD_201361 | JGI IMG/M metagenome (GOLD analysis project Ga0299914, IMG submission 201361) | Soil microbial communities from uranium-contaminated site in the Upper Colorado River Basin, Wyoming, United States - RVT153D57 (version 2) ... | reverse complement strand
ACTCATCAATCCAGCGCGGTCGACCTGCCCCCGCACATCGACACTTCGGATCAGCCACTTCCCGGACCCGCGACCACGACGCTACAACCCGGACCGGGACTCCGGAAGAGCGAGAACAACCAACCCCTAGGAACCGCTAGTTGACAACAGAGGGGAGCCGAAATGACGCAGCTCGCATCGTCCTGTACGGCGCGGATGTCTTCGCCGCGCTGAAGCCGTGTACTCCAAACTCAGGCTCTGCGTCGCCTGAGGGCGGAGACGTTTCCTTTGCTCTCGTACAGCCTGATCGCCCAATCGATCGAGGATCGAGCGTCCTGGGCCAGCCCGGCGGCCGCCTGCACCCGGGACTGTTCGACGAGCAGGTCAGCCTTCAGATTCGGCATCAGGTCGGGAGCGAGGTTGACGGCTTCGGCTGCCATGGCGAGGGACGCCTCGACCTTGTCCAGGCTCAGGCTTCGCGCTGCCGCGATCATCGCTAAGGCCCGCGCGACTACGCAGTCAGTCGGTGTCACCGCCTGGGCCTCGTGGGCAAGTTCTTTGGCCTCCTCCGGATGTCCGTCAGCCGCAAGTACGAGGGCGAGACGGGAAGATGTCTCTCCCACGTGCTCAGCCTCGTTGCCGTTGCGGAAGGGGGTGAGCGCGGCTCGGTACGCGCTGACGGCTGCGGCGGCGTCGCCGGCAAGCGTCTCGACTTCGGCGCTGTCCCAGGCAATGAATGCCAGCAGCCGCCGCACGCGCATCCGTTCCAGGACCAGCGGGCGAGCGCGGTCGAGGAGTCTTCTTGCCTCGTCGAACTCGCCGCTCATGGCGTAGGCGCGAGCCAGAACTCCCATGACGATGGGGTTGGGTTCAGCGTGCTGGCCGAGGAGTGACTCGATCTCCTCGATGCAGTCCGGCACCGGAGTTGGCCCGCCGATGAGGTTTCGCGAGATCTGCACGGCCGCGGCGAGCTGCTCTCGCAGTGCGCCGCCACGCTGCGCGCACTCGAGGCTGCGACGACCCGAGTTCACCGCGCCGACGGGATTTCCGCCGCGTTGCTCCAGCCAGCCGAGCAGGAAGATCGCTTGAGCCAGCCCGTTGTCGTGGCTCGCTTCGGAGAAGAAGGCCGCTGCCTCCCGTGCGATGGCGACCAGGTCCTCTGCGGTCATGCCATCAGGACCGGTGATGCACATGCTGCGCGCGTGTTCGAGTCGGGCGAGCCAGCGGTCGACCGGGTCCACGCCCGGCATGTTGCTCAGTTTCAGCACGAGTTCCTGAGCCCGGGCGTGGTCGCCGAGTGGCAGCGAGACCTCGGCCAGCCTCTGGGTGACGGTGGGGACCAGCGGGTGCCTGTCGGGCAGCATGTCCAGGGCCCGCGCCAGCAGGTTCGACGCAGCCGACATGTCCATGCGCGTGTACGCCCGTGACCCTGCGGACGCCAGCCTTGTGCCCGCCCGCGCCTCGAGCGCGGCATCGCCGGCCAGGCCGACGCGCCGCTGGTTGACCACTGCCTGTTCGAGGTGGTGGCCGACGACAGCGTCCAGCTCGTCTCTCGGAGCATCTCCGGCGCGCTCGAGCCATTCTGCGAAGGCGAGATGGAGGTGTGCCCGGTCCCGTCGCGTGAGGCTTTGGTAGGCGGCCTCACGGACGAGTCCGTGCGGAAACTCCACGCCTTTCTGCTCGGTGTGTCGAAGCAATCTTTTCCGAGCGAGCGATTCCAGGTTCCTCGCCAGGAAGGGACGTGCCTCGTCGGGCGCCAGGACCTCGAGCGCCTCGCTACTCAGGTGGTCACCTGCCACCGCCGCGGCCCGAAGCAGATCACGCTCACCGGGCCCGAGTCGATCGATCCGGGTGGCAAGCAGCCCTCGTAGCGAGGCCGGGATCGCGTCCGTCTCGGCGTTCGCAAACGCGGCCAGCAGTTGTTCGGCGAACAGGGGATTGCCCTGTGCCGTCTCGATGATCCGTTGTTCGTCCGCTGGGGGCAGGTCGACGGAGGCGTGGTTCCTGACCACCTGCGCGATGGCGTCGACACCCAGCGGGTCGAGGTAGAGCAGGTCCCTACGATCGCCTCCCGCGCTCCACTCGGCGCGTAGTTCGACGAGTTCTGGGCGCGCGAGGAACAGGAAGAACGCAGGCCCGGTAAGCGATTCGCTGAGGTACTCGAACAGGTCGAGCACGGTCGGCTCCGCCCAGTGGATGTCGTCCACGATCACGGCCAACGGTTGCACAGAGCTGAGGAGCTCGAAGGCACGGCGGAGGTCGCCGAAGAACTGCTGCGGCGGGCCCTTCAGGTCGCCCAGTCCGAGCACACCGGCCAGGCGGCCGCCCAGCCCGGGTTCTTTCTTGTCCAGTAGGCCGACAACCGACTCCCAGTCAGACCCACCGCCGGCCTGGACGAGCAGGTCGTGGAGCAGGCCAAACGTCCGTCCGCTGCCGGCGGCAACGCAGGTCGCGGTGATCGTCCGAGCTCTTCCGCCAATGGAGTCCGCGAACGCTCGGGAGAGGCGTGACTTGCCGATGCCGGCCTCGCCGAGCACCGTCATCCGATGCGGCGTTCCTCGCCGCACCATCCGGCCGAACGATGTCCGCAGGCGGGTGAGTTCTGCCTCGCGGCCGATCATTTGCGTGTGCAAGTCACGAGAGATCAGTGTTGCCTCGGGATCAACATCAACCAGACGCCAAGCAGTGGTGTGGGCGAGTTCTAGGGCCCGCTCCACGACGGCGGCACCTCGGACAACCTTCATGGCCTGCGGTCCGATCAGCACCTCACCGGGCTGGGCGCCCTGCTGCAGTCGAGCCGCCAGCGATACCGCTGGTCCGGTTGCCGTACGGGAGTCCGTGACACCTGACACGACCTCACCTGTTTCGAGTCCGGCTCGAAAGTCACGTGACGGCCCAGGCAGGGCGAGAACCCGCTGGCGGGCCTCATCGGCGGCCGCAACAGCCCGGAGCGGGTCGTCATCATGTGCCGACGGCAGACCGAACCACCCCATGACCACACCGCTGGCGGACTCCTCGATACGGGCCCCGTTGCTGCGCAGCGCTTCGTTGACCCGCGCCAGGGACTCCGCGGCGGTAGTCTCCCCCGCTTCAGGGTCGATGTCGGCATCGGTGGGCGTCACATCGACGAACAGGATGGTCACGGTTCTGCGCTCGCTGGGGAGCCAGGTGGAGGGCTCGGCTCGGCGGGTGGCGGACGGAGCGGGCGCATCGAGGGCGGGGTCCTGGTTCAGGATTTGTTCGTGCAGCGTCCGTAGTTCTGGGCCGGGTTCCAAGCCGAGTTCGTCGATCAGGGTCTGGCGAGTCTGCTGGTATGCCTGCAGGGCGTCGGCTTGCCGACCGGCCCGGTAGAGCGCGAGTACCAGCTGCTCGCGTAGGCGTTCGCGGTACGGGTTATCTGCGATCAGGTCCTCAAGCTGGGGTACCAGCCCGGCGTGCATTCCGGTGTCGAGTTGGGCGCCGATGAGGGCCTCGCGCGCTGTCAGCCGGTGTTCCTCCAGGGCGGCGATGGCGGCTTGGGCGAACGGCTCGTAGGCCACATCCGACAGGGCTGGTCCGCGCCACAGAGCCAGTGCCCGTTGCAGCGTCGCCGTGCGTTCGTCCCCGTCGAGCTCACGAGCGGCCTTGACCAGGTCGTGGAACCGGTTGGCGTCGATTGCGCTACGCGGCACAGCCAGGCGGTAGGTGTTCCCCGCGGTCTCCAGGGCGGTGGCGCCGAGGGCCTTGCGGAGCTTCGAGACGAATCCCTGGAGCACGGTCTTCGCGGTCGCCGGAACCTCATCCCCCCACAAGGTGTCGATCAGCCGCTCGGCGGGGATCGCCTGGCCGACCTGCAGAGCGAGGATCGTTAACAGGCTGCGTGCGCGTCCGCCAGGAACGTCAAGGGCCCAGCCCCCTCGACGCACCTCGATCGGTCCGAGCAGGCCGACCTCGAGGTCGGCTGGCCCGCCGTCCTGAGTGCCCACGGGTCCGACTCTACGTGCCATCCAGTTGGTCTTAGTGAAGTTCTAGCGGGCTCACAGATGATCGGCGAAACAGGTCACACCGCCCGAAGGAGGAGTGCCATGCCGCTCTATCTGGACATCCACGAGCATGCTCCCGAGGGCCTCACGCTCGAGGCCTTGGAACAAGCCCATCAGGTCGACCTGGACCACCAGGCCAAGCACGGCGTCACCTTCAGGCAGTACTGGGTTGATCTTGCGGCGAGGAAGGTTTTCTGCCTGGTCGAGGCCCCCGGCGCCGAGGCCGCGGCAGCCGTCCACCGCGAGGGGCACGGGCTCCTCGCCAACCGCATCTACGAAGTGGTCGAGGGCCACCGATCACACCGGAAGGGAACAGCAATGTCCACAGCATTCATCTACACAGGTACTTACAAGGTTCGTGACGGTCGTTTCGAGGACGCCCGGAATAAGCTCGCGGAGCACACCGAGTTCATCGAGGCCAACGAGCCACGCCTGGTTGCCTTCCATGTCTTCACCGACGAGGCAACCGGGACGGTGTCGATCGTGCAGGTCCACCGCGACCCCGAGTCGATGGAGTTCCACATGAAGTTGGTCGCCGAGCACATCAAGGCGGCGCTCAACGACTACCTGGGCGAAACCGTGAGTACCCACGTCTACGGCGGAGCCGGTGCGCCCATTGTCGACACCATCCGTCAGTACGACCCGGACACCAACGTGGTGACCGAGCACCTGGCCGGTTTCACCCGCACGACGGCCGCTTGATGCCACACTCGATCTGGAGGACAGCGACATGATCAGCTGGGAAAGCAGCACGTTCATCGCCAGGCCGGCGGAGGAAGTCTTCGCCTACGTCGCGGACGTGCGCAACGATCCGAACTGGCACAAGGACGTCCACTCGGCGACCGTGATCAAGGGCAACGGCCAACTCGGTGAGGGCACCGTCTTCGACGTGAAGGCCAAGGTCTCCGGAACCGAGGAGATCATCGCCTACGAGGCCCCGCACAAGGTCGTCCTCAAGGGCGGCGACATGGGAAAGATGGTTCCGACCGACATCCGCACGATCGAGCCGGTCGAGGGCGGGGTGCGGTTCACCCGGCACGTCGACCTCGACGCAGGCGGCTTCATGGGTTGGATGACGAAGCGGATGCTCGGCACGATCACCAAACGCAACGACCAGTTCGTCGAGAACCTCAAGCAGGTCCTCGAAGGAGCCTGACCACCGCGGGAAGACGTCCATGCCCGGCGGGTGACCTTCCGCAGATTGCGTATAGTGTGGCGCGGCCTTCTGGGCGCTAGGACGCAACGCCGTGGGCTCCTGAGCAGTCCGCGCAACGCCTGACTCTCGGCAAGCCCAGAAGCGCACAGCCCCTAACTTCGGGCTAGAAGCGCTCTCGGTACTCCTCCGCAACTCCCTTGTCCTGAAGCCCGAGCAGGTTCAGCGGATCGCTATCGCCCTCGCTCGCGTCGATCTCCGCCTAACATCCACAGCCAACCGGCGGTTCCTCACCCAGCGGGCATCACCGCCAGCATCCCGGAACGCGACGACCAGGAGGCCGGCCGCGCTGCGGATCAGCCCGCCCCCGCAACCTTCGACTCCGAGGCCCCCAGGGCCGCAACGTCGTCGAACGACGCTTCAACAAGCTCAAGTAGTGGCGCGGCATCGCCACCCGCTTCGACAAGACCGCAAGGGCCTACCTCGCGGGACTCACCCTCGCCGCCGCACTCATCTGGACCCGATGGACCAGGTTTGCCAACGCGCGACCCCTAGTCCTCGAAGTCGCGGTAGTACTCCTTGAGCTTGGTGAGCCTCCCGCCGGCACGCAGGGCGATCAGCTTTGCCTGGTTGTTGCTCGGGCCGAGCATCACGACTGTCGGCTGCGGCGCCACCGTCGTGACATCGGGCTGCGGGGTGCTGGCCGGTGTTGGGTTGCCGACCACCTGGCTCCACCAGGTGCCAGCAGCGGCGTCGGGGAACGGCAGGTAGAACTGCAGCAGCGGAAGCCAGTCGATGCCCTGATCGGCCGGCGCGCCACTGGCCACCCGGGCGATGAGGTGGCGGGCCACCGACCCCGATGCGTGCTTGGCCAAGTGCACTGCGTCATCACGGAAGGGGTCGCTGGTCGTGGTGTCCTTCGCCAGCAGCGAGTGCGTGCCGATGTTCTCGCCGGAGGCCTCATTGGTCGTCGCGATACCCCGCGGGCTGGTCGCGTCGGCATTCAGTTCGCTCTGGCGCTTGCCGCTCTTCGTGCGCTCCTGCTGCATCATGCCGGTCAGCTGGATGATCATCCCGCCGCAGCCGGGGTACAACGACCACTCCTCCTCGACTTCCTTGTCCAGGTCGAACGCACGCTTGAACTCCTCCCAGGCCCGGTCGCAAAGCGCCCCCGACGTGTGCAGCGCGTCGAGCTTGAGGTGGATCTCGCCAGCCGTCAGCTCCTTCTTATGCTCATCGGCCTTCTTCGACTCGTCCTCGTCGCGCACCATGTCGCGCCGCACCTGCTCGCGGAACAGCACCCGGAACAGCGTCACATCGGCATGGGCCAACGCGGTCGTGACCCTCCAGATACGTCCGTGCTCCATGCCCTCCAGCCCCTTGCCGAGGGTGTGGAAGATGTCGGTCTCCCCGAACCCCCCGGTGAACACGAACTGCGTGCCATCCAGCGACGTGGTGTCATCGACGTCGCCGAGCTCGTCGCCGTCGTAGACCGGGTAGCGCAGCCGGCGACGCAGAAGCCGGCGCTGCTGGATGCTGTCCGCCACGCCGCCGTCGGCAAGGGCTGCGGCCAGCAGCGCATCCAAGTCGGCATCGACCGTCGGGTCCAGAGTCGGTTGCGCGGCCCGCACCCGGTTCCACCGGTACAACTCGCAGAAGTTGGAGTGGAACCACCAGTCCTCCACGGCGTGCAGCAGGTGGCCGAGCCGCACCATGAGGTCGCGCCGGTCATCGGCCGGACCGCTCGCCGCTGTCACCCAGTCCTGCTCCAGCTTCGCCAGTTGCTGGGCGATCGCTTCGATGTGCTGCTCGAGATAGGTCTGCACCTTACGGGGCGACGGCTTGAAGACGTCGAGGTCGCGGTGGTGCTCGGCGTCCTCGACGATCGGGAAGTCCAGGTGCTCGTGCGGCCAGTACTGGGTGAAGTGGGCGGTGTGCACGGCATCGACGTGCGCCGCACTCATCGGCGGGAACTCGCCCGGGCTTCGGTCCGGCAGTTCCGGCCGCCCGGCCGCGCGACGCACCTGGTTGATGTCCTCGATCGCCTTGTCCGTGGCGGCGCGGCCTTCGGCGGACAGCGTCTGATGGGCCACCCCGAGGCTGAGCCGCCGGAAGAACTCCGCCAGCGCCCCGTGCCGTTGCGCCTCGGGCTCCTTCTGCCCCCATAGCCGGTGGGTCCAGCCGGTCAGGCCCAAGATGTAGGTGAAGGGGATCGTGATCGGACTCAAGGCGACCGAGACCGGCGCCGCCGCCAAGGACCACCCGCCGGTCAGCCCGAAGATGTTGAACGCGGCGGTGTGCAGCGCCATCAGGTGCGACTTCACCCGTCCGGCGTGGTGGGCGACGGGGTCGCGGAACTGCGAGACGTCAGTGAGGTAGTTGCCGAACTCCAGGTAGGCGTAGTGCTCGGCGGGCACCAGGGCCGCCGGCACGGCCGAGGTGATTTGGCCCGCGACGAAGTGACTGATCCCGGCATGCGTGGAGATGTCACCCATCGGAAGTCTCCTGCTCGTACACCAGGCGGATCCAGCCCTCCTGCGTCACGTGCGCACCATCGGGCAGCCGGGCCTCCTGGGTGGCCGCCTCGATCGGGTCATCGCGCCAGGTCGTCGCGCTGTCGCGATGGGTCCACACCTGCTCACCGGGCATCCCGCCGAGCTTGGGCATGCGGATCGTGGTCGGATCCACCAGCACCGGGCCGATCCGGAACGACGGCGCCAGCACCCGCAGCGGCTCGGCCACCCAGTCGCGCAGCAGCGTGATCTCCTTGCGCGGCAGGATGCCGCTGGTCACGTGCACCGACAGGCCCGGATCCATCAGCAGGGTGACGGTTCGGGTCTGGCCCGGCCGCAGCGTGATCGTGGGATCGGGGGAGACGTACGGGTCCTGGATGGCCAGCGCCTCCGCAGGATCGGCCGGGTCGAAGCTCGCCGCGCTGTCCGCGTCCTGCTGATAGCCCTGACCCGGGCCGCCGCGCACCGCATCGCGCAGCACCGACGGATGCACCGGGTGCACCCGCCAGTAGTCGTCGTCGAGGTAGTAGCCGAACAGGCCGTCCTGCAGCCGCGTCAGCGAGCCGAGCCGCACCTCGAACATGCGACTGCGCAGCCGATCGAATGCGCCCTGCCGGGCTGCCCGGGCGGCAGGGTCGGAGGCCCAGCGCTCATCGTCGAGGTCATCGGCGATCTGTAGCGTCAGGCGGGCCCGCACGATGGCCAGCGGGCGGCCCACCAGCGCCCCGGGGAACTCCCAGCCCAGGCGGGAGACCGGATCCACCGTCCATTGCGTGGTGTCCAGCGCGCGCAACAGTGCGGACATCGGGCTCTCCCGGTCAGCCGCATCGGAGGCCTCGCGGCGGACCAGATCGCGCTCCACCAGCCTGGTCACCAGGGAGCGCACGTGCGGACTGCTGATGAGTTCGCCCGGCGAGACGCCGGTGGGTCCGCGGCGGCCCGGGGCGCCCTCCCACACCACTGCCCCACCGACGTCGGGCGCCACCGCCACGTCGTGCCGCAGTTGTCCGGCCGGGGTGCCGTCGGCGGCGAACACCTCGAGGGCATGGTCGATGTGATCGGGGACCAGCCAGCCGGCCACCGGGGTGGACGGGTTGGCGGAGCGCTGGTCGATGGACACCTCGCGGCTGTCGTCCTCGGCATCGACCAGGCGCAGCAGCAGCCGCGTAGGCGCGTTGATGCGGGGCCGCAGCAGCACCCGCGGACCGGTGCCGGTGTCGCCGGTCTCCGGATCGGTCGCCAGCCGCACCGCCTGGGGCAGGGCGAGCTGATCGGACACCAGCAGCGGTTCGGTGGGCACGTCGACGGCACGGCCGAAGGCATCGACGATCCGCGCCCGCAGCAGGCGGATGACGCCGGCCCGCGCCAGCAGTGCGGGCGCTGTGGGAAGCGGCTCGGGCGGGGGATCGCCGGGGGCGGGCGTGGCCGGCGGCGCACCATCGGGCCGGGGCTGCAGCACCAGGTGGCTGGCCACCCCCAACAGATGATCGCGCAGGCCCTCCAGCCCCGCCGAGAGCACATCCATCCGACCGGCCGCCCGGGCGACGTCGTGCAGCGTGGCCTCGTCCGCCTCGGCGATCTGGCCGGTGCCGACCGCGTCGCGCAGATCCTCCTCCTGCAGCACGGTGCGGATCTCGGCGGCCATCGCCTTGACGCTGCCCGAGGTGACCAGCGAGCGGCCGGACAGGATTCGCCGGCCCGGCGTCGCCATCACCGACGGCGGGGCCAGGTCCAGCTCGCCCAGCGTCCAGTCCTGGCTTCGGTCGCCGAGGTCGAGCTCGATCTCCCACTCCAGGACCATCGGAATCCACGGCTGACCGGTCCACTCGGTGACCGCGATCGCCGAGGACATCGTCCCCACCCGGGCCGATTCCGCTGCCAGCAGCGTCGTCTCCAGGTCGGGGTCGCGACCGTATCGGCCGATCAGGATCTCCAGCTCCACGCGGGCCCGGGCCGCCGCCTGCGACACCGAGGACCCTGCGGCGTACCGGGCGATAGTGCCCTCGACGTTGCTCGGGTCCTCCAGCGCCGCTTCATGCACCAGGCGCGCAGCCTCCGGCGGGAGGCTGTCGTGCACGATGGCCCGGGCCAGCAGGTCCGCCCCGTCGATGCCGTCCCAGGAGTCCTGCACGTCCCACCGCAGCCGGCACGCCACCGTCTCGTCGGGGGTGAAGCGGCCGTCGTAGCCGTGGCGCAGGTTGCGATCGGTGCCCTGCACGGCGATCACGGGATCCTGCGGCTGGAACCAGCGCGGCAGCGCCCGGCGCACCCGTTCGATCCGGGTCCGCTCCCGCAACAGCCCTTCGATCAGTTCGCGCTGGGTCCGGCGGGGGAAGCCGAGCTCGCCGACCTGCTCGGCGAACTCGAACGCCGCGGTGAAGGAGCGGCCGGTCTCGGCGGCGGCCGCACCGGTCGCCCCCAAGACGCCGGTGTTCCCGAGAGCCGCGGCGATGCCCTCGGCGCCGGCGACGTCGCGGAACTCGGCCGAGGCGATCCGCTCCAGCAGCGGCGCATCGGCCAGATCGGCGACCAGGTCGCTGGGCGGAGCCGGCCGGTCGGGTCGAATCCCGGCCAGCCGATCGCCCTGCCGGATCCAGTCGTCGGTGTACCCGCCGGGCTGGGACTCGAAGGCCCGGGTGTGCAGCGCCTCGTCGATCTCGCTTGGGCCGTCGTGCTCGCCGAGCCGATCGATGAGGCCGTAGGCGAAGGCAGCGGTTGCCGTCTCCTCGGCCGCCCCGCCGCCGGATTGCTGCTCGCCGATGAGCCGGGCCAGCGCCTCGGTGGCCGTCGCCCCGACCGCCGCGGTCAGCCGATCCGAGGACGGCCGGTGGTCGATGCCGTCGCCGCCGGTGCGCACCCCGTACACCGCGCCGTGGAAGACGCAGCGACGCGGCCACACCCGGCTCGGTGCTACGACGTCGGCCTCGTCCGGGCGCGCCTCCGCCCAGCGCTCCCGCTCGGTGCGCAGCCCTGCCAGCAGCGCCGGGTGCTCGGCCAGCCGGAACTCCTCGCTGGCATCGACCGCCAGCGACGCCGTATCGACAGCCGTCGCAGTGCCGCCGGCCCACGTCCACGAGACGGCGACGATGAGGTCCTGCAGGCGGGCCCGTTCCCGGGCCTCGGGCGTGATGCTCCACTGCAGGTGCTGCAGCACCTGATCGAAGGACGCCTCGGAGCGCACCGCCGCGAGCGGGTCGAGCCGCTGATCGCCGTACCAGCCCACGACCACGTAGGAGAGGACCTCGCCGGCCGCCACACCGTGCAACGGGTCGTGGAATCCGAAGCGGTCGGCGACATTGTCGAAGACCGCCGCCCACGCCGGGTCGCCGCCAGCTGTCGCGGACAGGGACTCGCGGGGGACGTAGCCGGCCGGCGGCTCGCCCTGCGGCACCCCGGGCTCCCCCGGCCACACCGGCAGCGCCCGGGCACGGCCGTACTCCGACTCCAGCACCCAAGCGGCCCAGTCGCGGCGGCTACCCGGCTGCAGCCGCAGCACCAGCCAGCGGTCCGGCAGCGCCGCCGGTACCAGCGTGCCGTCGCCGGCGGCCTGCTGACGGGTCAGGCTGTCGGGCATCGCCCAGTGGACATAGACGCCGCGCTGCCTGCCTGCTCCGGCGGTGAACGGATCCGATGTGGGTCGGTGATCGGGCGCGAACTGGTCGGCGTCGAGCAGGTGCACGGCGATGTCGGCGTGGTCCACGGCACCGTCCTCGGCCACCACGAGCGCCTGCACATCCAGCGGCACCAGCAGCGGGGAGCCGGCCCCGGCGAAGTCCGGCCGATCCACCTCGAACCGCGAGGGGTCGATCGCCCGCAGCCGCGAGCGGTGCACATACTCGGTGCTGAAGGCCACGTGCCTCGGATCGATCTCCACGACGCCTCCTCAGCCCACACTGTCGATGTCGGCGACCACGTCCAGGACCCGCAGCGGCGTCGTGGCCGCGAACACGATGCTGACCAAGCCGCCGCTGTCGGGGACGAAACCGTCGCCCTCGAACCGCTGCCGATAGGGGAACTGCAGCAGTTGCGTGGTCAGTTCGGCGCTGGAGACGCCCTCCGGCCAGGCCTCCTCGTCGTCGTCGGCGGTGAAGTCCACTGCGGCCGAGGCACCGGTGGGCATGGCATCGGCGAGGCTCCCGGCCAGCGCCGCCATGTCGACCACACCGCTGGTGCCCTCGCGGAACGGGACCTCGGCCCAGGCGTACTCGGTGCCGGTCGGGGGGTCGAGCGGCACTCGGGCGCCCTGCTTGCTGAGCGGTCGGCCATCGGTCACATCCCGCAGCTTGACCCGCCGGCCCCCGCTGGGGTCGTTGTCGTCGCTGACGTCCGCCGCGGGGTCGACACCGAACTGCAGACCGCGACGCGGCTCCTCGACGTGCACTTCATCGGGGAGGCCGTCGAAGAGGACGAGCAGGACCGCCGGCGCCAGCCGCTCGACGCGCAGCAGGTCGAGTTCGCTGCCGTCTCGCAGGCCCCGGACACCGATGCCGGGCCAGCCGGACACCGCCCGGGACCGCAGCAGGAACCCGGTCACCACCTCCGGCGCACCGTCCAGCGTGTTGTAGGGGACCTCGCCGACGTGGTCCTTCGCCGAGCCCACCGGTCCGCCGGACGGCTGGCGCTGCACACCCTCCGGCAGCCCCTCCGGCAGTTCGATGTGAGGGGAGATGTTGCGCTCCCGCTTGTCCAGCATCCGGCGGGTGGCGCCGTCCTGGGCGACTGCGGCCGAGCGCACCTGGCTGTGCGCCCCGGCTGCGGAGAGCGCGCCCTCGACGGCCGCGTCGGTCCAGTCCCGGTCCAGCCAGAAGAAGCGGATCGACTCCGGCGGCACCAGGTCGGCGTCGGGCACCAGGTAGGCGAACGGGACGCCGTGCAGCAGCCGCAGCCGGGCCAGCCAATCCACGACCTCGGCCGGCGCGGATGCGGCCTGGCGCTCGGCGTGCAGCCACTTCGCGCGCAGCCCGGGCACCATCTGTTCCGAGCGGTACCACAGCATGCTCATCCGCCACCTCCCGGCGTCGCACCGGACTCATCCACAGCGCGGGCGAAGGCCGCCGCGAGGGCCGAGCGCAGGCCATCGCCGTAGACACCCTCGGTCAGGTCGGCCACCGAGTCCAGGCCGCCGGCGATTCCCGCGTCGACGGGCAGCGTTGCTCCGGGGACAGCGGCGCCGAAGGGCGAGTCCGGGGCCAAGCCGACGGCTGCCTCCGCGGCGGTGCGGGACAGTCCCGCGCTCTGCAGCAGGGATGCATCGGCGGCCGGCCGGTACTGCTCGCGCAACGGCGCCGGGTTGACCAGCGGCCCCAGCGGCCCTCCGGTCGTGCCGAGGATGTCGATCGGTCCGCCGCCGCCGAGCAGGTCCTTGATCACCCCGAGGCCGAGGTGCTGCTCGAACCGCTCCAACTCATGCCGCGGGAGCAGATCGAACTGCAGCGCCTCGGCCTTCAAGCCGGCCCACGCCAGCGTGGTGCCGGAGCGGCGCCACTCGATCAGAGCGCTGACGAACCGCGGATCGGCCAGCGCCAGCAGTCGGCCGAGTTCGAACGCTGCAGCGTAGGACAGATCCTCGATGCCGTCGCTGCCCACCCGGATGGCCTGCTCGGCCGCATGCAGCGGCACATCGTCGCGGTCGGCGAGCTCATGCGGCACCAGCGGACCGCGGTACCAGCCAGCCGTCCGCTCCCCGCCCCGGGTGTGGCGGTCGAGCAGGTTGTGGCCGGTGGGCAGCACGGTCGGCGGGTCCTCGACATCGTCGCCCACCGTTCCGAGCAGCCCGACATCCAGCGATCGCATGAGCGTCTCGAAATCGCCGTGCTGCAGGGTGTCGAAGGTCCAATGCGCCAGCACCGGGAAGCGGTGGAGGTCCCGGTCGCCGGAGACGTAGTCCAGGCCCTCCGCTACCGCCTCCGCCGCGGCGGCGGCCTCGGCGCCGGGTCCGGTCGGGAACAGGGAGCGCTCGGCAGCGGCCCGGCGGATCTCGGCGATCGCCTCCTCGCGGGGTGCCTCTTCCACGAGACCCCAGCCGGCGAACCGGTCGGAGGCCTCACTGCTGCCGGTCGCCGTGATGCGGCCGAGCAGCTCCGGTCCGAGCCTGATCCGCGTCGCGGCATCGGTGGCCGCGCTGCCGGAGGACCACAGCACCGAGTCGGCGAGCCGCAGCAACGGCGGCCGGGCGACCTTGACCGGGCCGATCTCCTCCTGGGTTTGGCTGTTCGATGAGTCCGGCAGGACCTCGAGCTGGCCCTCGATGCTGACCAGGTAGGCACCGTAGTGCTGGCCGCCGCGCAGCACCCGGTTGGAGGCGACGACCGAGACGAAGCCGTCGTCGTCGGACCGGTTGGCGTCCTCCGAATCCAGCAGATTCACTTCCCGCACATGGGCCAGGTAGGGCAGGTCGGTACGGCTCGGGAAGGCCTTGCGCACGACCCGGCCGGTCACTTCGAGCACATCGCAAGTGCCGGCGGCTGCGGCTTCGGCGGGCTTCATCCCGATGCCCTTGCGGTAGTCGGTGAGTTCGGCGGCATCGAGCTCGACTCCGGTGTGGAGCGTCCCCTCCCCCTGGGTGAGCACGATGAGCGCCAACCACGGGATGCGCCGCTCAGCCGTCTCCTCCGCACCGGCGGTCGTCCCGTTCCCAGCCTCGGTCTCGACCGACCGCTCCCAGGGCAGGGTGCGCCGCCGCAGCACCGCCTGGGCGAACCGGTTGCTGAAAGGGCCCTGCGCATTGGGCGGCGGGAAGAGGCTGTACAGCTCCGATCCCGCCATGCGGTAGCGCGGGGCGACGAGGTGGAGTTGCTTCGTCGTGGTCTGCAGCGACTTGTTGAGGCCGTCAGCATCGACGCTCTGCTGCATCTTCAGCACGTACTTGCCGGCTCGCAGTCCGGGGCTGATCGCCGAGTACAGGCGGACATGGCCGCGGGGTGGCGGGCTCACGAGTCCTCCCTCCGTCGTGGTTCGGACCAGTGCACCTGCGCTGAGCCGCCGGCCGCTCCTGCCAGGCCGTGCAGCGTCTCCTCCAGTCCGCCGCGCGCCAGCCACGCCGCGACCACCGGCACATCGTCGGGGCTGCCGACGACCGCGGCGAGGTGCCAGCGCTGGTCGGTGGCCACTTGCGCCGTCACCCGCTGCGCATCGTCGTCGGCAGCGACGCCGAACACGCCGTAGATCCGCTCTCCGGCGCGCACGATGACCGGATCGCCCCGGCCGCGCGTCGCCCCGGCCAACGACAGCGAGAAGCCATCGGGCGTGGCCGCCTCGCCGAGCGGTTCGAGTCCCACGACGACGGTGCGGGTTTTCGTCGGCAGGGTCGTGGACACCGTGCCGCGCTCCGGCACGACATCAGCGGGGCTGACCAGACCGGTGCTGGCGATGCGGCCGCCGCGCCGGGAGGATGCCGCCTCGGAGCGCACGACGGCGCCGGGCGCGAGCAGGGTGTGCGCGGACACCCGGGCCAGTCGCGTGCCGGCGTGCCACCCGGCGATGCCCGTGGGCCCGCCGGCCACCCCGGCCACCGCCACCCTGCTGGTGCCGCGCGGCAGGGTGGTCCGGCCTTCGGTGGTGGTGCTGTCGACCAGTACCCGCCCGGCGCGATCCAGTGCCACGACGCGCACCGGGCTGTCGCCGGCCACGACCACCGCCGGTCGTTCCTGGCGGGCGTCCCGGCTGCTGTCCGGCACCCGCCACACGTACACGCGGCCCGTCGGCACCTCGACGCCGTCGACCAGCACATCGTGCTCCAGCCGGCGCAGCGCCCGCAGCCGGCTCGGCGCCAGTCGGGCATCGGTGGCACTCCACTCGTGGCGATCCCCCGCGATCCCGGTCGCCGCCCGGCTGCCGGCGCGCGCCCCGATCTCGTCGGTGACCGGCGGGGCGACGGTGCGCAGGTGGGCGCCGATGCTGCTGCGTGCCGCCTCGCGGGCACTCGCCAGCGACGGCGGTGCCAGTCGCGGCAGTCCGGCGCCGACCCGGGCCGCCGATGTCGCGGGGGCGGTGTCGCGGGGTACGGCGACCTCATGCAGCACGGCCTCCAGGCGCGGGGCCAACCGGGGGGCCGGCCGACCGGGCGGTGCGGGGATCGTCGTTCGGGACACCGGCACCGGTTCGCCCACCTCGCGCCGCATGCCGCTGGCCAGCGACCGCACCCGTGGCGGCGCCGCGCGACCGGCCAGCGGCACCGAGCGCGCCGTCCGGGCCTGGGCGCGCACATCGCCGGGGACCATGGCGTCGCTGCGATTCGCAGCCAGTGCCGCGTCGTCGATGGCTGTGCTGGTGCCCGGGTCCGCGGCCAGCGCCAGCCGCCATCGACCGCTGGTGTCGCGGACGGCCGTGAGGCGCCCTTCGTCGAGCAGGCGGGCCGCAGCACTGCCCGCGGCCTGCAGGTTGGCCCAGGCGACCAGTTCCTCGGCCCGCGCGCGGTGCCGGTCCAGCACCCCCCGCCACCGCAACTGCTGGCGCAGCGGCAACGGATGGACGAGTTCGCCGACGTCCACCTGATCCACCGGGATGTTCCCGGTCCGATCGAGCATCTTCGACCGCACGATCAGCCTGGCACCGGTGACCGCCTTGACGAGGTCGGCGGCCGGCGGCGCATCGCCGGCCTTGTCGTATTCCTTCCACACCGCCTCGGGCAGCGAGCCGATGCGGTACTCGATGACCACCTGCTCGTCGGTCTCGACCTCATCGCCGCTCGCACGCTCCTCGTGCAGCGACACCGTCAGTTCGTTCTGGACGCCGGCGATCCGCATCGGACCGAGGTCGATGGCATCGAGGCCCGTCACGTCGTTGCTGTTGAAGAAGTTCGAGGCGACGGTCGTGGTCATGAGCACGACGAACTCGGGCAGCAGCTCCCACGGCCCATCCACCGCCTCGTCGGCGTCGGAGGCGGGGGCGCCGGACTCGACATAGCGCCCCTCGCCGAGGCTCATCTCCAGGCCGGTCATCGCGTCGCCGTCGGTGAGGTACCGACGACGGAACTCGTCCCATTCCAGCCCCTGGTCGGGATTGGTGTCGCCGCTGGCCCCGAAGCCGACGGTGATCGTCACCACGTCGAGGTCGAGCTCGGCGGTGCCGCGGAACTTCGGGCCCAAGATGTGGACCCGGGCCCCGATCGAGAACGAGAAGCCGATCGTCGCGCAGCCCAGCAGCGGCACGCAGATGCGGATGCGCACCCCGGCCGAGACCCGGATGTAGACCTCGAAGTCGTAGTGGAACGGGTCCCACATGATGAGCGCGTGGGCACCCATCTCGAAGGCCGCCCACGCCCACGAGGTGCGGTAACTGGCCTCCAGGCTGCCGCCGACCATGACCGCCGAAGACGTCAGCGCGAAATACAGCCCGCCCTTGATCGTGATGGTGCTGCTGACCAGCCAGTGGAAGCCCAGCCGCGGGACGTCGGGGAAGTCGGCGGGCTTCGGGAAGCGCGGGTGATAGCCGCCCAGCGTCAGGACGAACTGGCCGGTGCGGAACCACACCACGAACGCGAACCCGCCGGTCAGCCGACACGATTCCGAGATCAGCCACGAGTTGTCGGTCAGCTGCGCCTGGATCGCCAGCACGCCCTCGCGGGTGGAGAACCGTGCGCGCAGCGCCAGTTCGACCGAGGCCATCGGCAACGAGGGATCCGGCAGCACCATCTGGGACAGCCCGAGCACGCTGACTTCCAGCCCGTCACCCACTTCGACGCCGAGCACGGCCACGGACTCGACGAGCACGAAGGAGGTGAAGCGCACGCCCGCCGCGAACCAGAAGGTGCCGCGGTGCGGCGGGAAGGTCTCGGCCAGCTTGTTGAGCGCGCCCATCGGGTTCTGCGCCAACGTGGAGTCCGACCGCATCGCATCCACCAGCGGGAAGGTGGGCACGTCTTCGATGCGCGCCGGCAGCACCAGGCGCCGGTTGACGCCGAAGCCGGCCCCGATGGCGGTGACGAAGAACGGCGGCGGACCGCCGAGCGGAGCGGTCAGGACGCCGAACACGAACAGCGCCGTGTAGCGCTGGCCCTGCGGGGCCCCGGCGGGATGCTCGCCCCAGCCGCCGACCGCGGTCAGGCCGTACTCGCTGAACTGCAGCTGCAGCATGCCCAGGTAGTCGGCGCCGTGCTTGCGCAGGCCGCCGCTGAGGCGCAAGCCGCCGCCGTCGTAGGCGATGGCGAGGCCGGCAAGCGCGAGTTCGAGCTTCTTGTCGTCCAGGTGGTACAGGATCCCGAGGTCGTCGACCCCGACCGCGAGCCCGGCCAGTTCCAGACCGCCGTCGAACAGCACCCCGATGGTGTCGATGCTGCTGTCGAGATCCTCGACCACCAGCCCGAACTGATCGACGTACAGCGGGCCGAACGAGCGCTGCACCGGAATCCACCAGGGCGGATCGCCGAGGCCCACGTGCACTTCGAAGCCGCTGGTCGTGACCTCGATCTCCAGGTCGAAGCCGGCCGCCAGCTGCTCGTCGTCGCCGGCGGCATTCGGCTCCTCGGCCTGGCTGAGCATCTTCTGCGCGACCGGGTTGCCGCCGTCGCTGCCGGTCCCCAGCGGGATCGACAGCTTGCGCACCGCCAGCCGCATGCCGCCGGAGGCGGTGGCCCACCCGGTGATGTCCCCGGCGCCGTTCAGCGTCACCCGGCCGTCGTAGCTGCCGAACAGTCCGATGGCCGCCACACCGATCGGCTCGTCCAGCAGGGCGCCCTGCCCGGCGCCGGTCATCCGCAGGCCCAGCTCGTCGATCTCGATGCGCGGCGTGCAGCGCGCGGTGCTCGCGATGTCGGCACCGGTGGGGTGTGAGACCAGGTAGATGGCGATCCCGCGGTCGCTGTCATCGGCGAAGTCGCCCCGGTAGCCGTCCATCGCCAGTCCGATGTCGCTGCCGTCGGCCAGGGTGAGCGCATCGTCGAACTGCAGCCGCAGGCCGTACCAATCGCGCCCAGCATCGCTGTTGACGACCGGTGTGATCGACAGCGGACCGAGACTGTCGCCGATGGCAGCACCGGAGGCCGCGACGACCAGCTGGGCGCCGACGGCGAGCAGCGTGCTCGGCAGCGCATCGAGGTTGCTGAAGACGTCCGCGCGCAGCGTGTACGTGCCACTGACCACATCGACCACATCGGCGGCATCCAGGGCGCTGCCGAGCAGTTGCGGCGTGCCGAGCAGCGACGCGTCCAGCAGGTCCTGCACCGCGTCGGCGGCCAGGACGACGTCGCCGACCAGCGGCAGGAGCACACTCAGCGCGACCTCGGCCACGCAGCCGGCGGTGTCCGCCTCGGGGGTGCGGTCGGCCTTCAGGCAGACCAGCGCCGGGCTGAGGCTGGTGAGCGGCAGGCCGGCTGCCAGCGCCTTGCGGGCGGCCGCGGCCGGGGTGTCGTTCCAGAGCCCGATGAGGAGTCGGTCGGCGCCGGGCGCCAGGTCCCCGACCTCCAGGTGCAGGAACGGCAGCACCTTCACGGGGTCCGTGCCGAGCAGCGTGGTCTGGGTGACCTCGATCGACACCTCGGCTCCGGTCACCCCGCTGAGCCCTACGCAGGCCGCTCCGCCGATCGACAACCCCGCTACCGGTGCCACCGGGTCGATGCTGACGCAAACCTGCGGACTGGTCCCGAGCCGGACATCGATCTCCACGCCGCTGACCGGCTCGATGGCGATCGTCGACGTCGCGGTGGTGACGGTCACCGCAGTGACCCCGACGGCGTCCAGCAGGTCGTCGAGTGCGCTGAGCAGGGCCGGGACCGCCGTGGCCTCGCGCACGCGGGCAGACGGGTCGGTTGCGAGCGCCTGCAGCTTCGCGCCGTCGAAGTCCCCGGCGGTCCGGACGGCCAGGGCGTCGCCCAACGTGCCGATCGCCGGCACCTGATCGGCGGCGGCGTCGAGCACGAAGGGCAGCGCGTGCTGCACGGCGGCGGCTGCCGCGGCGTCCGCGATCGCCGTCAACGTCCCCCACCCGGAGGCGGGCAGCAGCGGCAGCGTGATGGCCGTGCCGCCCGTCGGTGTCACCGAGATGGCCAGCGTGGGGTCGGCACCGCTGGCCCCGATCGTCACCCCCGCGTCGTCGAGGCCGGTGACCGGTCCCAGCCGTACCTCCAGCGAGACCGCCGGCGCGAGGTCGAGGTCATCGCCGAGCAGGACGCCGACGCTGCCGCCGACACCGCCGGTCCCCGGCGCCGGCGATGGTGCCGCCACGACCAGCCGGGCCCGGCCGTCCGGCGCCGCGTCCGCGCGCAGGGTGAGTCCGCCCGGCAAGGCCAGCGTCCCCCCGGAAGCCGTCTGACCCGCGATCCCGGCGAAGGCATCGACGAGGGCCTGCATCCGGACCGGTTCCAACCGCCGCGCGGTGCCGCCGCCGAGGGCGACGGCGGAGGCCAGCCACTCGCCGGGGTCGGCCAGCAGTCCGGCACAGGATCGCACGGGGAGCGGGGCACCGGTTGGCGCCAGCAGGCCCAGGACGTCGAGCAGCGGGTCCACGACGGCGGGCGCCTCGCCGTGGGCCCAGGTCAGGGCGTGCCGCAGCAGTTCGCCCGGCAGCATCGCGGCCGCGAATCGCCCGAGTGCGGACAGGTCGGGCGTGGGCAGCAGCGCGACGGTTGCCGGCAGCGCTCCGAGCTGGTCATCGGGCAGGGTGATCGACAGCGAGACCGGGCCGGTCGCGTCGGTGTCGAGTCCCAGCTGCAGCCGCGGTCGGCCCACCGGACCGAGCTCGACAGGGCTGACCAGCCCGAGACTGCCCTGCACCCGTCCGGCGCCATCGACGGTCACGGCAGTGTCCAGCGCGATGCCCTTCGCCACGGTCACCGGGCTCAGCGTCCGCAGCCGCAGCGACCACGCCGGCAGCGTCCCGAGGATCGCCACCTCGACGTCGGACGAGGCGGTCAGCACGATGGCGTCGGCGGTCCGGCTGCCGCCGCCGAACGCGGCGAGGGCGTCCAAGAAGGCGTTCCACCGGGCGCTGGTGGCGCGCAGGTCGGCGAGCAGCGCGTCCGGATCGGTCAGCAGCTGGGTCACGCCGTCGGTGACGAACTCCAGGCGGTTGCCGGTATCGAGCTCAGCGACGTCCAGGGCGGTCAGCAGATCGGCGAGCCGCCGCAGCGCGCCGGTGGCGGGGACGGTCCCGAGCGATGCGGCCACCAGGCCCAGCAGCATCCGCGCCTCGGGCAGCGCCCCCGACGCCCCGCTGACCCCGTCCGCCAGGCTGCCCGCGGTGCTGCTGTCGATGACCCAGCGCTCATGCCACCGGCCCAGCACGCTGACGTCGTGCAGGGTGATCGCGCCGCTGATGCGCGGGGCTGCCGTCGCCGCAGCGGGCGCCGGTTCGCCGAGCTCCACGCTGAGATCGACCGACACCCTGCGGACCCGGGGATCCTGCCGCTCGCCCGGGCCGGTGCTCGGGGGCGCCACGAGCCACCCGTCGTTGCGGCTGATGTCGGCATGCAGCCGCAGCGCCGGAACGGCCCGGTGATCCGCCGCGCCGCCGCTGACCTCGACCAGGTGGATGTCGGCGCGCACCTCGGCATCGACCCGCACTTCGCCGGCCGCGGTCGCGTTGTCCTTCAGCCGGGTGCGCGCCCCGAGCCCGAGGTGCTTCGGCAGCCCCCGTCCGGATGGCGGAGCCGCGAGCGCCTGAATCCCCCGTCCGATGATCTCGGTGAGCGCCCCGTCGATGTCTGTGCTGGCCAGCGCGCCCACCACGCAGTGGCCGGTGACACCAGGCGCGAGCGCCAGCGCGGTCGCGGACGCGGTGTAGTCGGCGAACGGGAACGGCACGTGGCGGCGGACGGTGTCCGTGCCCTGCTGCTCCGTGACAATGCCATCCAGCGCCGCGGTCACCGTCTCCAGCAGCCCGGTCGTGGGGCCGGCGGCAGCAGCGCGGGCGCGCAACCGCTGCAGCACCCGCACGCCATGGCGCACGTCATCATCGGCCAACCAGGCCAGCGGCGCGCTGCCGTGCGGGGTGCCGACGGTCACCACATCAGTGAGCAGGCCCGGCGTCGCGGCCACACGGCGGGCGGCGTGGCCGGACGTGCCATGGGCGATCAGGGCGACCGGTCCGCCGACCGCGTTGCGCACGGCCGTCACCGCCGCGAGCAACCGAGCCGTGAGACCGTCCAGACCGTCGGTCTCGGCGGCACTGACCGCGTCGGACCGCGCCGGCAGCAGCACGTGCCAGGGGCCATCGCCGGTGACGTGATCGAAGGCGAACGTCGCGGCGTCGCGGCCGGCCTCGCGCAGGTCGATGACCTTGGCCGGGTCGGCATCCGGCCAGCCGGCCGCCCACGGCAGGGGTGCACTGACGAAGACCCGCCGGGTCGCGGCGGGCAGGCCGGGCAGGGCTGCGGCGAGATCGAGCGCGCCGGGTTCGGCCAGGTGGGTCGTGGCCCCCAGGTCGATGCGCTGCCACCCGGTGACCACCTGTGCATCGTTCGGCACGATGCCGTCGGTGTCGGCCAGCCGGTCGCGGAGCAGCCGCAGGGCGGCGCCGAGATCGGTGTCGATGACCTCGGCTACCTCCGGCGCCACGGCGGTGGCCCGGCCCAGCAGCTCGGCGAGGCGTTCGGGCTGCAGGGCATCGGCGCCGGCATCGAGCGCCTCGGTGAGTTGCGGCGGCAGGATGCCGCGGGGGATCCCGCCCACACCTTCCGGGGGACCATCCGGGTCCAGCCAGGCCAGCAGGTCCGGCAGGTCGTTCGCACCGGTCGACACCGCCCACGGGTCGGCGTGCGTGCCGCGGCCGCTGACGGCTCCACCCTGAGAGGCGGCGAAGAAGCTGCGCCACTGCGGCTGCCCCTGCAGTTGCGCCATCAGCGCGGGCAGGTCCGCCAGGCTGAACCCGGGCATGTTGGGCAGGCCGGGCAGCAGCCCGAGCAGCGGCCCCAACCGCCACCAACTCGTCCCGCCGCCGGAGAACCAGGCGCCGAAAAGGTCGCCGAGCGCCATCACGACCGGCCCCGACAGCGTCGTGATGTCGAAGTCCGCGTCGATGTCCAGGTCGGGGATGGACACCACTCCCGTCCCGGTGGCCACGGTGCCCCCGGTGATGCGGGCCATCGGCTCCGGGTCGCCGCCACGGCACCAGCGCAGGCCGAAGTCGACCCGCTGCGCCCGCACGATCAGCTCGCCGGTGTCGAAGGTGAGCTCATCACACAGCGTGATCGCCAGGGTGTGGCAGCGGGCCACGTCGAGCCGCACCGAACCGCTGCAAGCCGGAACCGCCGGAAGCGTTGCATCGAGCAGCTCGGTGCGAAGTTCGACGGCGAGCCGTGCATCGGTGGCGATCTCGGTCCCGATCTTGGCCGCGGCCCCCAGCAGGAGGTGCACGCCGCCGGCCGAGTCGGTGCGCGACCACACCACGAGATCGACGCTGCCCGTGGTGCCGGCGCCGCCGGAGGCCACCGGCACCCGCCACGGGTTGGTCGCCGAGCCGGTGCCGGTGACGGCTGGCGCACCACCGGCACCGACCAGCACGACCAGTTGCCCGAGCAACTGCGACCAGGCGCCCGGAACGGCCAGGACTCGGGCGTGGTAGCAGCAGAGCTCCCGCAATGGGTCGATGAGCAGCTTCCCCGGCTCCGCCAACTGCGGCGTCCAGCCGGCGGCGATCGGGGCACGCAGGCCCAGGAGCGACGCCAGCGCACGGGCCTCCGGCGACCCGTCGAGCAGGTCGGTGAGCGTCTGCATCAGGTTGGACAAGGAGTCCGACGCCGTGGTGGCCAGCGCCCCCATGACGGCATCGGCGTCGGTGAGGTCCAGGGTCGCAAAGGTCGAGGTGTCCAGCACCACGTCACGCGCCATGAGGACCGGAACGAGCGCACGGTCGCTGCCCATCGCGACGCCGCCATCCAGCGAGCCAATCCGCAGGGCGTGGCCATCACGGTTCGGGGTGTCCACCAGGGCTGCGCCCCCAGCACCGGTCACCCGCACGACCGCCCGCAGATCGGGCAGCCCCGTGATCTGCGTCGGTGTGGACAGGCCGACACGCAGCAGTTCGGCCTCGGCGACGAGATCGGCGTTGGCCGTGCCGCCAGGAGCCCGGCCCCGGCCCCGCAGTCCGACCCGGACCCGGGGCGCGCCGCTGGCGGGATCGGCGTCGCCAGTGACGGTGAGGCAGATGGATGCAGCAGCGGTGTCGACGAAACACAACTCGCCCGCCGTCGGCACGGTGGCTCCAACGAGACCTGCCAGCTCGCCGAGCCAGGCATTGCGCGCGGAGGCTTCCACGACGACCTTACGCAGCCATCCCTTCAGGGCGGCCTCCGGGTCGCTGCCGGTCAACTGAGTCAGCGGCAGGCTCGGGATGGCGCCGGCTGGGCCGAGGCCGAGCAGTGCGAACAGGTGGGCGAGCTCCGGGGCGCTCCCGGCCCGCGCTCGCAGGGCCGCCAGCAGCAGTCGAACCGCCTCGGCGTCGAGGTTGGTGGCGAGGTCGCGCAGATCGAGGTCCTCGGGCGTATCGGAGGCTGTGAACGCCAGGCCCTGCACCACCACACTGAGTGCCGCTGGCGGGTCGGCGTCGGGGTCGGTCTCGATGGTGCCCCGCAACGAGACCCCGGAGACCGTGAGCCCGTCCTCACTGACGAGCGGCCCCGACTCCCCGGCGATCGACGCGCTGATCGCCAGCACCCCCTCCGACCCGCCGACCAGCGGCGTGATCCCCCCGCTGTCCACTTCGAGCAGGGGGACTCGGACGCTGGCCGAGGCATCCACGCCATCGGCAGCCCGGCCGACCCGGCCAGCGACGCTGAGCCGGACGGTCGAGGGGTCCACCGCCTCGACCAAGACGTACAGACCCCCAGGCCCCTCCTCGACCAGTGGTAGCCAGGTCTCCCCGGCGGGCACGTCCGGCAGGTCGGGGTCGGCGTCGGTGCCCAGGACATCGGCCAGCAGTCCCAGCAGGGCGTCGCGCTGCTCGGCGTTGGTGAGCATGCTCGTGAGGTGCTCATCCGGACGGGCGAGGAAGTCGAAGTTCCATGCCAGGCCATCCCCGTCGGGCTGGAGCACACCCAGCGCAGTCCCGAGGTCTTCCAACTCCGGTGCGAGGTCGATGCTCACGGGCCACCCCCTCTACGCCGCACGTTGGGCTCGGCCTGCAGCACGATGCCGAGCACCTCGTCCTGCGCGACCAGGGCCGCCGCCTGCAGTGGCGCGCCCCGCTCATCGGAGCCCGCGGCCCCGGTAAACTCGGTCACCACCTCGACCAGCGCCCCCCAAGCGGCGGCGATCACCGCATCGCCCCACTGCAGCACCAATCCGGCCGGGCCCTCCGGCGCCCGCGGCGTCACGGCCAGCAACCCGGTGATGTCCTGCGGCGTCCCGATGGCCAGCGGCACCACGAGCTCGGTCGGTTCCGTGTCATCGGTCTGCAGGACGATAGCGATGAGCACCATGCCGGTACGGATGGAAACCCGAGTGCGGGCAAGGTGCACCACCGCTTCATCGCCGGCCTCGGCCCACACCAGCCGTTCGTGCTGCTCGGTCAGTGAACGCCGCACAAGCGCCTCGAGCTTGCCGGCCGGTACCTCGATCGGTGGCAGCACCGTTCCGACCGGTACCTCCCGGAAGCCCTTGGGGTAGGTGCGCCGCGGCCGCTCGAGCAGATCCTCGATATCACGGCGCGGGGTCAGACGCGGCCGATGGCGGGCGCCGGACCCGGGTTGCCCAGCAGGCGGACCCGGCAGCCGGCTCCCTGCCTCCGGACGAAGCGGTTGCTCACGGTCGTCCCAGCGCTCCCGACCGCTCCCGCCGCGTCCCACGCGCTTCCCTTCTCCGCCCGGACAACGATTATGCAGCGGGCGCAGACGGCATGCAACGGCTTGACACCAATAGGAGCATCCACACAGCGGGACGCAACCATGAGACTGCGGACAAACTGCTCGGGGACTGCCTTTCGCAGCGCGTCGTTGTGTCCGTCGGCCCAGGCCAGTCCGATGCAGTCCTCTTGATGTCCGGGTCGGTAGGGGGAGTCACGAACCATACCCAACCCGCTTTCGCAGGGAGTTCGCGCCTGAACGGTTCGAGCGTGGACGACCAGCCGATGGACGTCTCGGAGTTGATGACCGGGCGCATCTCGGTCGCTGGGACCCCAGGTGTGGCCTCCTTGCCGACGGCCACGGTGAATGGAGCCGATTGCGCTTGCGTTCGCTACTCCGGGGTCTGAAACTCGGCGTCCTCCGCACTGTGCCGGAACGCCGTCGACCCACGTGGTCCAGCATCAATGCTCAGCACGCCCTGCTCCGGGAAGAGCCGCTCGAACGTGATGCTCGCCTGCTTGAGACGACCGCGCAGATCGACGACCCGTGCGCCGGCGAGGAGGTCCTCAGCGTTCGACCCCAACGGAACCAGTAGGGCGCTCTCGTCGTTCATCACCCCGAGCCTACCCAGCAGTTACGGCAGCCAGATTCGTCGTGACCAGGTGCCAGGTCGCACACGCATCACAGGCCTAGCAAGGGCGCGTCATAGTGGGCGGAGTGACGCACATGGATTCTGGCCAAGCCATACGAGCTTGTCCCTCGTGACGGTCCTGTCATGACCCTTGCCCGCGCGGTCAGTCAGATGAGTGTCATGATTCGGCTGCCGAATCCGCTGCGTCGCTGGCGGCGTCTCCGCGGTAGTGCCGGCATGGCGGCCTCCTCGTCCGAACTGAGGTCGCCGCGCCTGGGCCGCCCTCGTGTGAAGGCCCGCTGGCAGCGCTGCGGCTGGCGATCCGGCCGTGTCGTCACCTGGCTCGCCGACCAGCGCGCGACCGGGCGGGGGAGAGTCCTCGAGCGGGCTCGCGTTCGATCGGGTCGTCCCAAAGCCGCCGCAGACCTGACGCCGGCTGTCCGTCTCTGATGATCGCGTGATGGCTGTGACGGGCGCCATGTGCACCCCGGCACACAGGCCATCCCGGTCATGCACGTTCGCTGGGCCGCCGTCACCGAGGGAGGACATGTTGGCTGGATCGGGCGATGGACTCGCGCACGTCCGGGTGCGCTTAGAGGCCAGGCCGCCGTATAAGGGGCTCTGGGTGCGCGCCAGTGATGTCACACGCCGGTGAGGTTGCCGCGTGACGGGCGATCCCGTCGATACACTGCGCGGGCATGGATGCCGCGATCGTTGGCCTCGTCGGCGTGGTCGTCGGAGCAATACTGACCGCCGGGTTCGGCCTGCTGCGCGACCGGCAGGAACGCGCCCACCAGCTTCGTGCCGAACTGCGGAACGAGCGGCTGGCCGCGATCGCCGCATTCTTGGCCGCCGATGACGCGCTCTACCGCGCCCAACGCAGCTACTCGGATTACGTGCGCTACTACGAGCGTGTTGAACGAGGAGGGTCGCCGGAGGCCAAGGCCTACGCTAAGGCCACTTTCGCGGAGATCGCTCAAGACAAGAGAGCGGCAGACCGCGAGATCGGCCTGACGCTGAGTCGTCTGCGGCTGGTGGCTCCCGATATCCGGCATAGGGCGCAGGAGCTTGCCGAGTCGTCCCGAACCTTCGACGTCTCTGGTCCGCCGGAACAGGAGAAGAAGCGGCATACGGCGTTGCGTAGCTTCGAGGCCGCGGCCCAGCGGTCCATTGGCGTAGAGACCGGCGACAAGGAATAGATCGATCTACGCCGCGCGCTACCTCTCAAATAGCGCCCTCACACCGGAATCATCTTCGGCAAAGAAGACGCGATCCTTACGTTCACTGATGGCCTGATCCGCCAGCACATCTTCCCGCCTGAGAATCTCATCCATTAGGGAGTCAAACTGCTCTTGGTCGAATGACACACCCAAATGCTCCGCCCACGAGCGTGCTTCATCGAGGTCCGACGACGGCCCCACGTAACTCGGAGAGTAATCCAGGAGGCCATTGAACCAAGCTTCGAACTCAGACCTGTACGACTCGAAGAATGACCTGTCCAGGCCGCGTATCGAACCGAGTCGCTGCGTGAGCTGCCAGCGCTCCCAACTAGGCGCCAATGCGTCGACGGCAGACAGGGCGGACTGCCAAACTTCGTCGGTCAGACACCCGAGTTCATCGACGCGCTCCACCAGGTCCACGAAGGTTCTACACTGCTCCACATCGGCCAGTAACATCCACTCACCGTGGTCCCATTCGAGCCACTCCACGAGGTCGGCCTTAAGTGCGTCCTCGGCGATGCGAGAACGTTCCATGAATATACATACACTAATCAAGCGTTCGGTAACACTCACTTCAGCTCGAACTGGTTCGGGTGGACGTCCGGATCCGGACGGCTGTATGCGAATGTCAGCTGAAGCGGAAAAGATGCACCGGCGCACAGCCTCTACGAGCGCTGCATCGAAGTCGTCGACGTGGCTCATAAGACTTCGCACTTTCGATATATACCAATCAATTTGTTCGAAGAAGACGATACTTGCGACAGCGCTGCGCCACTGTGACCGCAACCCGGCAAGATGTCCAGCGACGAAGTCTGCAATTGACGGATTCGCTAGCCCGAGCACGATCTCTCGCCGATCCTCGCCGACGCGAAGTGTAGAAAGAAACGTGTCGTCCAGGACTCCAAGCGTCTTCTCAAACATACCTGGCCGCGATTCAGAACACTTGCCACTCTGGGCGCATGATTCCAAGAGTCGTTCGGCGTCAGCGCGAAAGATGCGCCTGGGCATGGAGGCCAGTGCCACGACGAGACTGCGACCCGTCTGATCCAGTTGAATATCAAATGGTCGGCGCCAAACGGATTGGGGGTTATCCAGGTTGGAAAGGGCGTATGCCACGAAGTTGTCGGGCGGGCTCGCCCGAAGGCTGGGGTCACTCGTGGTAATGAATTCTATCAGGCGTGGATTGTAGTTGCGGTGATCGATAATCTTGAGATATGAGTTGCCGTCACGCAGTTGATCTAAGGCCTCGGCGCTAACATACGGCGAATGATACACGTGATTATAGAAGATGTGAGCGCGTTCGACGCGAGAATAGTGATCGACCGCGATTACCAACTTCCGCAAGTCGAGACCCGCTAGCTCCAACTCTTGATACTCATCTATTGCCTGCCTCAAGATGTACTCTCGTGTAGTCATAATGAATCGCGTGTTTTCACCCTGCTCGCAAGCTCGAATGAACTGGGCGATGCGGCGATCTTCATTCTTGTCCAAGCGTGTTGTGAGAAACGTGCTACCGAGAAAGTCATCATAGTAGAAGATCTGTCTCTCAGTGCGCCGCAGAACCCTCTGTCCCTCGTCGACATCTGCCGAGATCTCTATCGGCTCAAATCCATCGGCAGTCGCCTGGGCAACAAGAAGCCGGGCAATGGTCGTTTTCCCGACCCCGGGAGCGCCACTTAGGATCACCACTCTATTTCGCGTAAGGGCTTCGGAGGACGCGCGGAGATCAGCTGTCTCGACATATCTCGGAAGTAGCGCTTCGATCTCGGTACGCAGTTTGCGCGCTCCGCTGCCAGATGGCCGAATGTAATTGGGCGTCGAGCTGCCCTGCGCCTTGAAGCCATAGCTTCACGTTTGCGCGTTCGGTCGATGGGTGCCGGCCCAACAGACTCTCTAAGTCGTCGATTCCCCAGATGTCGGAAGGGTTCTTGATCCATGGGAACAGGTCCGATTGAAGGTCGGCCTTGTTGCCCGCCGTGAGAGGCTTTGATGTTACAAATCTATAGGTCTGCGGTTCGTGCCCTAGAGCATCGAGCTTCTTCTTTTCTTTCCGCGCAGCCGCCCGTAGCTGGGCAATAGTGCTATTCATCATGTGCTTGCACTGAACTACATCGAGGTCGACCCCACGTTTCCTCCGGACATCTACACCTCGGTCTGCCCCTCGTGCGAAGACCTCCCAGTGGCCTCCGTACTCAGCTTCCAGTAAACTCGAGACCAGCAACTCGAAGTCGTGGTCGGAGAGCATCGCGTAATTGCGCACTGCTGAATCCCGGTATTCAATCGGTCGATTGTGATCTCAGCGTATCGGTGCCGGTACGGACAGCGCTAGGTGCAATGAAGCTGACCAACAAGCAGCGACACCTCCTCCAGTTTGGCGATCCGGGGCCTCCGCGACACGCTATGCGCGTTCATCGCGCACGAGGTCATCGCGGCAGAGGAGTCCCAGAACGAGGCTTAGTGATTCGCTTTGGCCTGGGGAGAGATCGTCACCAACCCCGAGCCAACGCAGCTAGGCGCCGCAGAGATCGCTCAACTGCAGATCTACGATTGGTCTGGAGACCCGGCGAGGACAACTTCATTGGCCCCAAATGGATCTGATCGGAACGCCCTGTCATCGGCATGTGGGTGAAAGTCGGCGGCCCGACTGGCGTCGGAAGGCCGCGACACCGGATGGCGAGGATCGCGGAAGCGGAAGGTCGGCCGATGAGTTCCCGCGTCGAGGACGGTCGTACTAAGC